>Ga0208509_1000002_pt1 | contig 328517 bp, 274 predicted proteins | sample LakWasMeta7_HOW4_2_FD_183857 | JGI IMG/M metagenome (GOLD analysis project Ga0208509, IMG submission 183857) | Freshwater sediment methanotrophic microbial communities from Lake Washington under simulated oxygen tension - Sediment Metagenome... | ecosystem: Environmental > Aquatic > Freshwater...
TTCAAGAGATCTTCCCACCGCGACAGCCGCCCGGTTCCTGCCACAGGCGTTGTTTCCCTGGCTGACACCCCGGTGAAAATACCTTCGCTGTTGAAACTGAAAACGGGAACCAGGTCGGTCCTTCTGGACGCCGGCCGTATGTCGCCAATCAGGTTGTCCAGGACCAGCGGCTCGGCTTCGGGTTTCGGGTAGTACGCCAAAACCATGTGCGCCTGCGACGCCGTGCTATCCGATGAACCGGTCCTGGCACGCACATAGATCAGGCGCAGCTTGTTGGACTCAACACCCATTTCCCGCAAGGTGAAGTACTTGGCAATGACAAAGTCCTCGCAATCGCCGGAGCCCTTTCCAAGGGTTTCCAGTGGTGTGGCCCAGTAGTCTTCCTGCCCCCAGACGGCCGTGTCATCGGCAAAGAGTATCTGTCGGTTGAAAAAATCATTCGCCCGCTTCAGCCTCTCGGCATCGCTGGCGGTCCGGTTGCCCTGGATCAGGCTTTGCCACGCATGGAACTTTGTCGTGGCACTGGCTCCCCACCGCTGGACAATCGCTGCCAGCAGGCGATCAAAATCAGCGCCCCCATAGGCCGCAGGGCTCAACCACACAAGGCACACGGACACTATCAACCCAGCCGTTGCGGCGATGCAGTTGCGAACGCGTTGCGGGTTGATCAGCACGTAGGAGATTCGGTCAAATGCAATAAGGCAGGGACACATGCCACCCTGAAATCAGGCTGGCGCTCTGTTGGAACAGTGTGTGCATTCTTTCACACAATGCCATTTTTTTGATAGCACGAAGCGTCCAATGCACGGGGGCGAACGGGTTTTGGAGCAGAATCGCCGATTGGCGGTGTATCGTTCACCGCAGCACAGTCCGCGGCCAGCCAAACGAAGGCACCGCAACAATCAAAGTGAAAGCACTCGTTGCGTATGAACAAGCTAACTGCTATCTACCATGCCGTCCTGATTGCCACCGCCAGTTGCAGCCAGTGGGCATGGGCAGCAGAACCGTCACCCAGCACTTTGAAGGACGCGGTTGAACGGGCGATTCTGCAGAATCCGGAAGTCAAGCTGCGATTCCACAATCTGGAAGCCGCAAAGTCCGAGCGCAAGGTAGCACAAGGTGGCTGGCTCCCGCGTATCGATCTGGAGGTCGCAGGGGGCTCATACCAGACCAAAACACCGTCATTGGCCTCCACCCTCGACTACAACGGAAATCGCGCCTCCATCCAGTTGCGTCAAACCCTGTTTGATGGTTTTGCGACACTGCAGGAAACCCGGCGCTTGAGCTACGCGCAGCAAGCCGCATACTTTGAATTGCTGTCCGCCAGCAACCAGACCGCGCTGGAAGTAGCGCGCGCCTACATGGACGTGCTGCGGTTCCGGGAGCTGGTCCAGCTCGCCGCCGACAATTTCACAACCCACCAGGAAGTGCATGACCGTTTGAACCAGAAGGTCTCCGCTGGCGTTGGCCGCAGGGTCGACCTAGAACAGGCAGCGGGGCGTATGGCGCTTGCCGAATCCAACTGGTTGACCGAAGCCAGCAACCTGCATGACGTGTCGGCCCGCTACCAGCGGCTGGTCGGTGTTATCCCCGCCCAAACACTTTCAGCAGTCGAGCCTATGGGCGGCCTGGTAAAGGCCGGCACGGGCTTTCAGGCCGAGTCCATTCGGTCCAACCCCGATTTTCTGGCGGCAGTGGCAACCCTGCGGAGCTACCGGTCGGACAGCGAAGTGCGGCGATCCGCCGACGCACCCACCGTCGAATTGCGGGCCCGCCAAAGCATGGAGACCAACCAAAGCGGCATTGCGGGTGACTACCGCGATACGGCACTGGAAGTCGTGCTGAGCTACAACCTGTACCGCGGTGGATCGGACCGGGCACGCGTCAACCAATACGTTGCCAAACTCGGCAGCGCCTACGATCTGCGCGACAAGGCCTGCCGCGACGTCTGGCAGACCGGAGAAATTGCGTTCAACGACTCGCAGCGTCTCGCTGCGCAGATCAAGCTGCTGGCCCAGCATGAACTGTCCACGTCCAAGGCGCGACAGGCCTACCAGCAGCAATTCGATATCGGGCAGCGGTCCTTGCTGGACCTTCTGGACACGGAGAACGAGCTCTACCAGGCCCGTCGTGCACTGGCCAATGCGGAGTACGACCTCCAGTTGTCCGCCGTTCGGGTTCTGGCCACGTCGGGCACCTTGCTCGGCGCCCTGAAACTGAGACCCCTGTCAGACGAGCTTCCCTCAGCCTCGGGCAACATAGAAGGCGAAGACGAACTTGCGCAGTGCGACAACCAGGCACCCGCCAGTCCGACACTGGACCGGACATTCAACTCGCGCCCGGCATCCTTGCCCGCAGACCCGGTGAAACCCGCTACGCCCGTCGTGGCCGCGCTTGCCAGCCCCGCAAATAGCTGCGAGCAACTGCCCAAAATGGTGGACGGCTGGCTGGATGCATGGAATCGCAAGGATGTAGCCCGCTATCTGGGCGCGTACTCCAGCAGCTTTGTGCCGGCCAAGGGCATGGATCGCAAACAGTGGGAAGCCATGCGCACGAGCCGCGTCAGCAAACAGGGCGACGTCCAGATTGCCATCAGCAAGATGGTGCCCGTGCGCTGCGACGCCCAATCGGCCGAAGTGGCGTTTTCGCAAGAATACGGATCCGCTGGCTACAAGGACACGGTGGACAAGGTCCTGGCGCTGGAGAACATTCAGGGTGTCTGGAAAATTACTCGGGAAACGGTCACCAAGGGCCGCAGTTACTGATTCGCGTTGCAATCTGGGCCCAGCGGACGCAGCTTGCGACCGTCGCTCACCGCAAGGTCACGACCGCACTCAGCAGGCCAATCAACAGTGGCTGGTGCACCATGTACCAGCTCAGGCTCCAGCGTCCAATCCAGGCCAGATGGCGCAGGGGCAGACCCTTGGTCACCCGCGTCAGGCGATCCATCCTGCCCCGGGCCAGAACCCATTGACCGCCAGCCATTCCCCACCACATCACGCCCAGCCATGGCAACACGGGCACATAGTCCTCCGTAATCGGCTTGTGGCTGACCAGGCCGATCCAGTTCAGGCCCTTGCCGTCCCAAATGTCTGGCAACGACAACAGGGCATGCAGGTTTGGCGCAAAAAAAGCCAGCAAAACGGCACACAAGCCACACCACCACAACCAGGCACCCCACGAAGCAGTCGCACGGCATATCAACAGCATGACGGCCATGCCATGCAGCACGCCAAAGTAGATCCAGCTATTGGGAAACATCAAAGCCGATCCCACGCTGACCGCGACCGCGCACCCGGCGATTTGCAGCCAGCGGCGCCAAAAGCGCGCCCAAGTTTGCCCGGCATGCACCGCCATCGCCTGGCCGAAACCCGCACACAGGAGGAAAAGACTCAGAATGCAGGTTCGCTGAACGGTCCAGACGGGCGAGCGGTAAAAGTCCTGCTGAATGAACCCGAAATGGTTCAGGTCAAACGAAAAATGGAAGACCGTCATCCAGACCACAGCACTGCCACGCAAGGCATCCAGCACCAGCTGACGATCGGTCCGGATGATGGAAGACCGGGCGCGCGGCATCACTTGCTCAACGGCGGCATGTCCAGCGTCAATTGCGCCGGGCCATCCAGGCTGGCGGCCAGCACCGCCCGCCGACCCGCTACCGATTGCAGCACCAGATTGCCATCGACCGTCGCGCCCACCCGGTACGGCTTTGCGGCCTTGCCATCGACAGCAATCAACGCTGCCCCGCCGCTCTGCCGGTCGGCCAGCACGCCAACCAGTACATACGCCGTTTGTCCAGAGGGGGCAGACGGCACGCCGGATGTTGCCGGCCCCGAGCCTGCGCCGAGCGCCCGCGCAACGGCCAGAGGATCCAGTGCGGCAAAGCTGGCGGAGGTTGCCGGAGGCGCAGTCGATACACTGCTACTGTCCGTACTCTTCAGGACCCAAAAGGTACCGCTCAGAGCCGCCAACGCAGCCAGTGCAAAAGTTGCCGCCCGGGTCCCCCACAAGTGGAAAGCGTTTGTTTGCATAGCGCGATTATGATTGACCCGACCATGAACTTTCGACCGACCCTCACCCCTGCCGCACGGAGTCGCGCGCGACGCCAACTGTCCGCCGGCTTTACCCTCATCGAACTGATGGTGGTCCTGGTGATCATTGGCGTGCTGGCCGCGCTGATTGTGCCCAACGTGCTCGACCGGGCCGAAGACGCGCGCGCCACCGCCGCCAAAACCGACGTCAACAACCTGATGCAGGCACTCAAGCTGTACAAACTGGACAACCAGCGCTACCCGACTGCCGCGCAGGGGCTGCAAGCCCTTTTGACCAAACCCACCGAGGGCCCGATTCCCGGCAACTGGAAGCACTACCTCGACAAGTTGCCCAACGACCCCTGGGGGCGTGCCTACCAATACCTCAACCCCGGAGTCAAGGGTGAGGTGGACGTGCTCTCCTTCGGCGCCGACGGCCAACCCGGTGGTGAGGGCAAAAATGCAGACATTGGAAGCTGGGAGTAAGCTTAGCCCCCACGCTTGTCGCTGCGCGTACTGCGCTGCCCCCCGAGGGGGAGCGTTTCGCCTTGGGGCGGCCCGGCGGCAAAACAAGGCCCAGCAGTCTCCCGCTACGCGTAGTGGCTTCACGCTGCTGGAGCTGCTGGTCGTCGTTGCCATCATGGCCATCGCGACCGCCGGTGTAGGACTGGCCATGCGCGACGCATCACAGTCCCAACTGGAGCGCGAAGCGCAGCGGCTCGCGGCCCTTCTGGAGTCTGCCCGCGCGCAGTCACGCATGACTGCCAACACGGTCCGCTGGCGGACCACCGCAACCGGTTTCAGCTTTGACGGACTCGCCGGCGCCGAGATGCCCTCGAACTGGCTCGGAACCGACGTTCGCGCAGCCGAAACGGGCGTATTCATTCTGGGTCCGGAGCCCATCATTGGCCCGCAACGCATCCGGTTGCTGACCCTGTCCCTGCCGCCACGCAGCCTCACCATCGCCACCGACGGCGTGCGGCCCTTTGCCGTGCTGGCGGATGCCGAGACCGGCTCTGGCACGCCATGAACCGGCTCGCTGACGCGCGAAAGCCCGCCAGAGGTTTCACCCTGGTGGAAGTCCTGGTCGCGCTGGGCATCGTGGCGATTGCACTGGCTGCGGGTGTGCGATCCACGGCGGCGCTGACCCGCAACGCGGAACGCCAGTCAGACCTTTTGCTGGCGCAACTGTGTGCCGAGAACGCCTTGGTCGCCGTGCGCCTGGCCAAACAAATGCCTCCCGTCGGCGACAACACGTCCCGTTGCGAACAGGCAGGACGCAATCTGGACACTACTCTGTCGGTGCGCCCCACCCCCAACCCGAACTTTTTGCGTGTCGAAGCCCAGGTGGCCGAGCGCAGCAGCCCACTGTTGACCTTGTCGACCGTCGTGGGAAGGTATTGAAATGACTTTCAGAGGAAGTCGCGGTTTCACCCTGATTGAGCTCTTGGTGGCCATTGGCATCATGGCGTTGATGGCCGGTTTGAGCTGGCGTGGGATCGACGGCATGGCCCGCACGCAAGCCCAGTTGCGCCAGCGTGCGGACCAGGTGCTGACCCTGCAGGCCGGGCTGTCGCAATGGACCGCTGACCTGGACGCGATGGTTCAGTTGCCCAACACCCAGGCGCTGGATTGGGATGGCCGCGCGCTGCGCATCACCCGACGCAGTACAGCGTCTTCCGGCGACGGATTGCTGGTCGTGGCATGGGCACGCCGCAATATCGACGGAGGCGGCCAGTGGCTGCGCTGGCAGTCGGCACCGCTGCAGAGCCGTGGGGCGCTACAGGAGGCATGGACCCGGGCGGGCCAATGGGCCCAAAACCCGGGCGATGAAGACAAAAAGTACGAGGTCCGCATTGTTCCGCTGGAGCAGTGGAAAGTGTTCTACTTTCGTGCCGACGCCTGGAGCAACCCGCTGTCCAGCGACGGCCAGCCGGCTGCGCCCATTGGCGAAAAACCGGCCGGTCCGGATCTGCCCGTACCCGAAGGGGTGCGCCTGGTTCTGACCCTTCCCGCCGACGGAGCGATCAGCGGAACGCTGACCCGGGACTGGGTACGCACCACGTTGGGCGGGGGCAAGTCTTGAAGGCCCGGGAAGCCGGCGCGGCGCTGCTGACCGCCATGCTGACCGTTGCACTGGTGGCCAGCATGGCCGCCGCCGCGCTGTGGCAGCAGTGGCGCAGTGTGGAGGTCGAGGCGGCCGAGCGTACGCGCACACAGGCGCTGTGGGTGCTGACCGGCGCGCTTGACTGGGCGCGCCTGATCCTGCGGGAAGATGCACGCTCCGGCGGCGCCGACCACCTGGGCGAACCCTGGGCGGTACCACTGGAAGAGGCGCGCCTGTCAACCTTTCTGGCGGCCGACAAGAACAGCTCGGTGGACACGGTAGACGCCGCATCGCAGGTCTTCCTGTCCGGCGCCATCAGCGACTTGCAAGGGCGCATGAACGTATTCAACCTGGTGGAAAACGGCAAGGCCTCAGAGCCATGGGTGCGCGCGTTTGCCAAGTTGTTCGTGCAGCTGGGCCTGCCGCGTGCGGAGCTGACGGCGCTCACCGAGAACCTCAGGCTGGCGTTGGATGCCGGCGCCGAAAACGCCGCTTCCCGCTCAGCCCCGTTGATGCCCCAGCGGGTCGGCCAATTGGAATGGCTCGGCCTCTCACAGCGCAGCCTGGCCATCCTGCGTCCCTTTATCACGCTGTTGCCGGTTCGCACACCGGTCAACCTCAACACCGCCAGTGCACCCGTCTTGAATGCCTGCATTCCCGTGCTGGACATGGCGCAAGCCGAGCGCTTGGTCAGCAGCCGCCAGTCCGCGCACTTCCGCGCGTTGGGCGATGTCGGCAAGGTCGCGCCTGAAGCGGCGGGTGACTTGAATGAAAGCCAGCACGGCGTGAGTTCACGATTTTTCGAGGTCCATGGGCGTTTGCGACTGGAGCACACCACTGTGGAAGAGTACTCCGTCGTCCAGCGCGAAGGCCTCGTGGTGAAGGTCTTGTCGCGGGACCGAGGGACGCCAGGGCAAGCAGAGCCCCCCCTACAATGACCCTGCTTAAAAAACCTGCATGTCCACTCTGATCGTCACCCTCCCGCCGTCCATGCCGGCCCAGACCACGCCCTGCAGCGTGGTCTGGGCGGAAGACGACCGCACGGTCAAACGCCATCTCGACGCGCCGCTCAGCCTGCTGCCCGCAACACCCGATGCAGAAATCGTGGTCCTGGTTCCCGTCGGCCAGTTGTCGTGGCACCTGCTGGACCTGCCCAAGGGCACGCTGGATCGCAATTTCTTCCAGGAAGGCAATGCACAACGCCTGCGTTCGGTGCTCGACGGCCTGCTGGAAGACCGCATCCTGGACGAGCCAGCCCAGGTCCACTTCGCCATCGAACCTGGCGCACAGACGGGTTCCCCGGTCTGGGTCGCGGCCTGCGACCGGACCTGGCTGACTGCCTGGCTGGGTGCGCTGGAACAACTGGGTCGACCGGTTGCACGGATTGTTCCGGAAATGGCGCCGCCCACTGCAAACACTGCGGTGGCGCCGGTGCTGCTCGTCACAGGCACCCCCGACCACGCACAACTGGTTTACTGCAGCGACCTGGGAGTGTCGGTATTGCCACTGACATCTGCCAGCGTCGCCCTGCTGACCCAAGCCCACCTGGGCGATTCGCCACTGCCGGTCATCGCCGAACCCGCTGTAGCGGAACTCGCAGAACAGCACTTCAAAGGGCGCGTCAGTCTGCAAACCAGGCCCCAGCGTGCCCTTGCGGCGGCCCAGTCGGCGTGGGACCTGGCGCAGTTCGACCTGCTTCGCACACGCGGCACCCGCACGCGCAAGCAGCTGGCCACCTGGGGCACCAGCCTGTTGCGGGCGCCGCACTGGCAACCGGCCCGCTGGGCTGTGCTGGCACTGGTCGCCATCAACCTGGTCGGCCTGCAGGCCTGGGCCTGGAAAGAAGAGTCAACGCTGGCGGCCAAGCGTGCTGCCATACGGAACATCCTGACGACCACCTTCCCCGATGTGCGTGTAGTGGTGGATGCGCCCTTGCAAATGACCCGATCGCTGGCCGATCTGCAGCGCCAGAGCGGCACCGCCGCCAGCGGTGACCTGGAAACCATGCTGGGGCTTTTTCAGACGCTAGCCCCCGAGATACCTGCACCAACCGCTATTGAATTTATAGCAGGCGAGTTGCGGCTCAAGGTCCTCACTCCGTCAGAGGCCGCGCTCTCCAGTGCAACCGCCAAGCTGCAGGCCAACGGTTACTTGGCCGTTCTGGAAGGCGACCGGCTGGTCCTCAAACCGGAGCGCCGACCATGAACCTGCCCGCACGCTGGAACCAGCTGGCACCACGGGAGAAGTCCCTGCTGGGCGCCGCGCTCGCGGTGATCGCACTGGCCCTGGTGTGGCAACTGATGTTGGCACCGTCGCTGCGCACCTTGCGCGCAGCCACTGCGCAAGGCCTGGCACTGGACGCCCAGTTGCAGCACATGCAGTCGCTGCAGGCGCAGGCCAAGGCCTTGCAAAAGCAGGCGCCGCTAGCGTATGACGATACCTTGCGCGCGCTCAACCAGGCCACGAAACAGACACTGGGCAGTACGGCCCAGGTGAGCGCGGTTGCGGACCGGGTCAACGTCACCCTGCAGGCCGCCCGCGCCGACGCGCTCGCGCAGTGGTTGGCCCAGGCGCGCGTGAATGCACGGTCGACCCCGCTGGAAGCACGCCTCACCCGCATGGCCACGCCTGCCGGGGTCACATGGTCCGGTACCCTGGTGATGACACTGCCGCAGCGGCAATAGCCATGGCACGCAGGCCCACCCATCCCACGCAACGTCCACCCTGGCGCTGGGCCCTGGCGGGTGCGCTGCTGGGGCTGGTCGGCACCACGGTGGTGGTTGCGCCCGCGCGCTGGCTGGCCGCCGCCATCCAGCAGGCCAGTGGCCAGCAGGTTCAGCTGACCGGCGCCCGCGGCAGTGTCTGGCGCGGCTCGGCCCAACTGGTGCTCTCCGGCGGACAAGGCAGTGCCGATTCTGTGGCCCTGCCCGGTCACATCAACTGGAGCATCCGTCCCGTGTGGGCGGGCCTTTCCGTCCAGATCATGGCCGACTGCTGTACGGCACAGCCCGTCCAGCTCCGCGTGCGGGCCATTGCCTGGGACGGTTTTCGCCTGTCGCTGCAAGACGGTACATCCCAATGGCCTGCCAGCCTGCTGGTCGGTCTGGGCACCCCCTGGAACACCGTGCAGGCCCAGGGGCAACTGATCGCAACGACGCAGGACCTGGGCTTGGAGTGGACAGCGGGTCGCATGGCCCTGTCGGGGCGGGTGCAGCTCGACGCCCTGCATGTGTCCTCGCGCCTGTCGACGCTGTCGCCCATGGGCAGCTACCGGTTCACGCTGCAGGGCGGGCCATCCCCCAGCCTGGACCTGGCAACACTGGAAGGCAGCCTGGAGCTCAGCGGCCAGGGCCAGTGGATAGGCCAACGCCTGCGCTTCCATGGCGTGGCCAGTGCCGCGCCTGAGCGGGTGGAAGCCCTGTCCAATCTTCTGAACATTCTCGGGCGGCGCGATGGCGCCCGCTCCATCATCACCGTGGGCTAAAGTGAGACCACCGCACATGTACACAGTCATTTTCAAACGCCGCCAAAATGCTATTACTTCAATAGCAACATATGCCCTATTGACGTGGGCTAGCGGCCTATTTACCTTTGACGTTTTGGCCCAAACGGCAGCAGCACCGGCTGCGGCCCAGGGCAGCCCGGCCAAGCGCGGCGACCCGATCACGCTGAACTTCACCAATGCCGAGATCGACGCCGTGGCCCGCACCATGGCCACGCTGACCGGACGCAACGTGGTGGTCGACCCCCGCGTCAAGGGCACCATCACGCTGACCACCGATAAACCCGTCACCCCCGCCGTGGCCTACAGCCAGTTCCTGGCCATGCTGCGCCTGCAGGGCTTTACCGTGGTGGACGCCGCCGGCCTGGACAAGATCGTGCCCGAGGCCGATGCCAAGTTGCAGGGCGGCGCCGTGTTCGACACCGTCCAGGTGACAGGCAGCCAGATCGCCACCCAGATCTTCAAACTCAACTTCGAGAACGCCAACAACCTGCTGCCCATCCTGCGTCCGCTGATCAGCCCCAACAACACCATCAACGTCAACCCGGGCAACAACTCACTGGTGATCACTGACTACGGCGACAACCTGCGGCGCATCGCCCAGATCATTGCGGCTCTGGATGTGTCCAACGCCACGGATGTCGAAGTCATTGCACTCAAGCACGCCATCGCGTCCGACCTGGCGCCACTGGTGTTGCGCCTGCTGGAGTCCGGCGGTGGAGTATCGGGCGTGGCGGGTGGCCAGGCAGACGGTTCGTTCAAGACCACGCTGGTGGCCGAGCCCCGCAGCAATGCCCTGATCCTTCGGGCGGCCAACCCGGCGCGCATGGCATTGGCGCGCTCCCTGATCGACAAGCTCGACCAGCCTGGCACCCAGAATGCCACCGGCAATATTTATGTGGTCTACCTGAAGAACGCCGAAGCCGTCAAACTCGCGGCTACCTTGCGCGCAGCGCTGTCGGGCGAGGCACGCGGCAGCAGCACATCCAACAGCACCACCACGACCACAGCCGTCACCGGCGGGGCGCCAGCGGCCTCCACGACCGCCACCAGCCAGTCGTCTACCGGCGGGCAAATCCAGGCCGACGCCGCCACCAACTCGCTGATCATCACCGCGCCGGAGCCGCAGTACCGCCAGTTGCGCGCCGTCATCGACAAGCTCGATGCGCGCCGGGCCCAGGTCTATGTGGAAAGCCTGATCGCCGAGGTCAACGCCGACAAGGCAGCAGAATTCGGCATCCAGTGGCAAGGCCCGCTGGGCTCCAATGGCGATTCCAGCGTCGGTATTTTGGGCACCAACTTCAAGATCGGCGGCACCAATATCGTCAATCTGGCGTTGACCGGCGCAACCGGCACACCAACCCTGGCCACCGGCGGCAACCTGGCGGTAGCCAACAAAGTGAATGGCGTCTATGTGCTGGGCTTTTTAGCCCGCTACCTGCAGTCCAACGGGGACGGCAACATCCTGTCCACACCCAACCTGCTGACGCTGGACAACGAAGAGGCCAAAATCATCATCGCCCAGAACGTGCCGTTCGTGACCGGCCAGTTCACCAACACCGGCGCCGGCGGTACGTCGGGTTCGGTCAACCCGTTCCAGACCATCGAGCGCAAGGACGTGGGCATTACCCTCAAGGTCAAGCCCCAGATCAGCGAGAACGGCACCGTCAAGCTGACCATCTATCAGGAAGTTTCCACCATCCAGGCCAGCACCATCAATTCGGCCAATGGCCCGACCACGAACAAGCGCTCGATTGAGTCCAACGTGCTGGTGGCCGATGGGTCCATCGTGGTGCTGGGCGGCCTGCTGCAGGACGAATACTCGGGCAACCAGGAGAAGGTTCCCGGCCTGGGCGACTTGCCCTTGTTTGGAAACCTGTTCAAGTCGGAAACCCGCAGCCGCAAGAAAACCAATCTGATGGTCTTCCTGCGCCCGGTGGTGGTACGCGATGCGGCAGCAACCGACAGTCTGTCGCTGGACCGCTACGAATTGATGCGCGCCTCGCAGCAAAGCGTGCAGCCGGTCAGCAGCGGTGCCGTGCCGGTCAACGAAGCCGCCATCCTGCCCGCAGCCCCTGTCGCCCAGCCCAAAAAATAACGGTCGGTCACGCCATGCAGTACCCCTTGCCCTACGCCTTTTCACGCAGCCACGAACTGCTGCTGGAAGACCAGGATGGCGCGTTGACGCTCTGGCTGCATGCGCTGGACACCGCGGCCCAGCGCAGCGCGGTCGGGGAGGTCATGCGCAAGTTCGGCGTACCCCAGGTGCAGACCGAAGCCGCTGAATTGCTGCGCCAGCGCATCAGCGCGGCCTATGCACAAAGCGAATCCAGCGCCGCCACTGTCATCAGCGAAGTGGAGGCCGATGTCGACCTGTCACGCATGATGCAGGCCCTGCCGGCGATTGAAGATTTGTTGGAAACGTCCGATGACGCGCCCATCATCCGCATGCTCAATGCCCTGCTGACCCAGGCCGCACGTGATGGCGCCAGCGACATCCACATCGAACCCTACGAACGCCACTCCAGCGTGCGCTTCCGCGTCGACGGCTCGCTGCGTGACGTGGTGCAGCCCAACCGGGCCCTGCACGCCGCGCTGATCTCGCGCCTGAAAATCATGGCCGATCTGGATATTGCCGAAAAGCGCTTGCCGCAGGACGGGCGCATCTCCCTGCGCATCGGCACCCGGGGCGTCGACGTGCGCGTCAGCACCCTGCCCAGTGCCCACGGCGAGCGCGCCGTGCTGCGTCTGCTGGACAAAAGCGGCGGCAAGCTGAGCCTGGAATCGGTGGGCATGCAGGGTGATGTGCTGCAACGTTTTGAACACCTGGTGGCCCAGCCCCACGGCATCATCCTGGTGACCGGCCCCACGGGTTCCGGCAAGACCACGACGCTGTACGCCGCGCTGCAAAAGCTCGACACCCGCCGGCAGAACATCATGACGGTAGAAGACCCGATTGAGTACGAACTGGCCGGCGTGGGACAGACCCAGGTCAATGCCAAGATCGACCTGGACTTTGCCAAGGCCCTGCGCGCCATCCTGCGCCAAGACCCGGACGTGATCATGATCGGCGAAATCCGCGATTTCGAGACCGCACAGATCGCCATCCAGGCCTCCCTCACCGGCCACCTGGTGCTGGCCACGCTGCACACCAATGACGCGGCCAGCGCGGTGACGCGGCTGACCGATATGGGCATAGAGCCTTTTCTGCTCAGCTCTTCGCTACTGGGGGTGCTGGCCCAGCGCCTGCTGCGCAAGTCCTGCACAACATGTGGTGGCAAGGGTTGTGCCGCGTGTGGCCACACCGGCTATCTGGGACGCACCGGCGTCTTTGAGCTGTTGGTGACCAATGACGCCATCCGAGCGCAGATTCACCACCAGGCATCCGAGGCCGATATCCGCGCCGCGGCACAAGCCGCTGGCATGACGCTGATGCGCGAAGACGGCGAGCGGCTGGTACAAAGCGGCATCACTACCCGCGAAGAACTGGTCCGGGTGACGCGGGATTGATATTTACCCAGTAATTTGGCGACTTCTTTCACTTTTGATCCGCTTGCCACAACCCACAATCGGTTCACCAAGGAAACCGCATGTCTTCTCTTCAATACCAGCTCAAGCAAGGCCACTACCATTTGTACGATTTGAGTACGCCACCCAGCAAGGTCACGGGTGAGCACCGGCTGCGCCTGATGACGGAGACCGTGGCCATTGCGTTTGACGCGCGCACCGGCAAGCTGCACGAGCACGGCAACCCGACACGCATCCACTCCTGGGCCAGCAACACGCGCCGACGCCTGCGTGCCAGCGGTGCCATCGACAGCGCCAACGACATCGTCGTGGTGTCCGGCCCCTTGCCCGTGGATGAAATCAACAAGTGCCTGGCGATCAACGGCTACTGCCGCAGCCTGTTCGCCCGCCTGGCCAGCCTGCCCCACGGCAAGCGCCTGGCCCATTAGCGATCCGGCCCCAAGAGGCTTCAACATTGCGGACCTCGCCGCGGCCATCAACCGGCTGGTTCGAGCCGAACTTGGCAAGCACATACAGGAGCTTTTGCGATGGAATGCACGCGTGCCAGCAGTGGTTAAAAGACACGCTCCTTGATCCAGACGTTGCCCCGACCCTATGATGCGACTCTATATGCAACTCATCGCCATTGAATCTTTCAATTTGGGTTTCAAACGGCAGGACGAAAGCCCCCCGACTCTGTCATCGCGCATTGGGCGAGCGGGTTCCATTTGCCTGATTGCATGGGCTTGTGTGTCGTGTGCAGCGGCACCGCCGCCGCCAAGCCAAAACGCTATCGACAGCGCAGCACTTTTGCGCCAGATTCGGGCAGAAATTGGAGACCCCGTGTGTGACGCACCGCAGCAATGCAGCAGCATTGCCGTGGGAGCCAAGTCCTGTGGCGGTCCGGAAGGTTATCTTGCGTGGTCGAGCAAGGTCGGTAACTCCAAAAAACTGCTCACCTTGGTGGCGCGACATGCACTTGACCGCAAGGTGGAGCAAGAACGCGATGGCATGTTGTCTGATTGCATGGTGGCGGTGGATCCTGGCGCCACCTGCGTGGCTGGGCGTTGCACATTGCTGCCACGCTTGGGCGTGCTCGGTCAGTCCGCAGACTAGTCCAATACCGGTCACGTCGCGGCGCAAGTCACCGGAATTGCCACCCTTTCTCCCGCCATAGCTGTCGATTAGTTTTACAGATTCAAAGTTGATTTCCCACGAGGCGTTGATTTAACTCAATAAAAGTGTGTGGCATTCTTTTTGCTTTGTGGGGCGATCCCACTTTTTTGCGCATCTTGAGCAAACTGGCATGGGTCAAACAGAGTTTTTCATTGCATAACACAACCATTGACACAAGGTAAGTTCATGAATAAGTTATTGAAATCGATGTTGGCCGCGTTGGCGCTGGTCAGTCTGGGCGCCGCGCATTCGGCGGTGATCACGTTTGACGGCGTGGCTGATTCACCATTCGCCCCGTACCTTACGGGTGGCACCGGCCTACTCGGCCACGGCGATGAGTTCTACCAATCGGGCTTCTGGATCGATCCGTTTAGCAATGCGGCGGTTGCGCAACCCGGCGATCTTGTCGGAGCGATCGTTGATGGAACGGATGTCGCTGCCACATGTTTTTCTGTCGCGTGTCCCAATAATAATTCGACGAACTTTTTTGCAGGGTTGGATGACGGTGTGCTGGCGATTGGCGCAGTGAATGGTAATTCGTTCAAAGTGAAGGGGTTCGATGCGAGCTTCCTGGGCGCTGCCGGAGACACCTTTCCTGCAACGGCTGGGTTTCTTCGGTTGCAGGGTGTTACTGCTGGGAACGTAGCGATCACGCAAACCTATGCTCTGCCTGGCCCGGGCAGTAGCGCTTTCAATTTCAACAGTTACAACACCTTTGGAACATTTGCCGCCACGGATTTCGCTCTTGTCTACGTTTATACCTTTGCCTGTAATAACGTGGGCACATGCTCGGCTTTCTCAACTGACAAAGGCCAATTTGCGCTGGACAACTTTAGAACCACAGACATACCCGAACCACAAACCTGGTTGCTGATGGGTGTCGCATTGGCCGGTGCTGCTGTAGCCCGCCGCCGTCGCGCCTGATTTCAGTTCGACTCCATTTATATTTAACGAGGAACATCTGATGAAACTACGTCCCATGTATCTAGCCATTTTGGCCTTGTTGTCGAGCCTGAGTGTCACAGTGACGGCGCAGGAACAGCGTCGCAGCTACATTGTCCAACTCACTGGCGAGCCCGCTGCCACCTATGCGGGTGGAATTGCGGGTCTGCCCGCCACCCAGCCAGCACCCGGCAAGCGCTTCAATTTTCAGGCGACTGAAGTTCAAGACTATGTCATCTACCTCAATAGCCAGCAAGATGCAGTCGTCGCATTGGTAGCCAATGCACCCATCATCGCCAAATACAACACCGTGCTCAACGGCTTTGCGGCCAGCCTGACCGATTCTGAGGTTTTGACGCTTAAAGCCAGTTCCCTGGTGGCCGATGTTCAAATCGACGAAGCTCGCACACTGAATACCACCACCACATCCAAGTTCCTCGGGCTAAGCGCACCGGGTGGTTTGTGGTCGCAAACTGTTGGTGGCAACCTGAACCAAGGCGAAAACATTGTCATTGGCGTGGTGGACGGCGGCATCTGGCCTGAGAACCCCGCATTCGCCGACAAGGTGGATGGCAACGGAGTGCCCACACACGGGGCCGGTGTGCAGGTGTACAGTGCGCCGGCTGGCTGGCTTGGCACATGTGTCGCTGGCACGGGTTTTGTTCCCGCAACCCATTGCAATAACAAGCTGATCGGTGCGCGCTACTTCAACGCCGGGTTTAAAGCGAATCAACCCGTCCTGCACTGGACCGATTTTGCCGATTCACCCCGCGACTCGGTGGGTGGTGCGACGGGCCATGGTGGCCACGGCACCCACACCTCGTCGACCGCCGGTGGCAATGCCAAAAATCCTGTCGTAATGAACGGCGTGCCCATGGGAGATGCTTCGGGCATGGCACCGCGGGCGCGTTTGGCCATGTACAAGGTGTGCTGGACCTTTCCCAACCCGGCCGCGACCGACGGGACAGGAACCCAAAACACCTGTTATTCGTCTGACAGCGTGTCAGCGATCGACAAGGCTGTGCAGGATGGCGTTAACGTCATCAACTTCTCCATCAGCGGCAGCCAGACGAGTGTCAATGATTCGGTTGAACAAGCCTTCCTGCGCGCTGCCAAGGCGGGTGTTTTTGTGGCCGCATCGGCGGGCAACAGTGGCCCAACCACCGCTAGCCCCGCTGCAGTGGCACACATCAGTCCGTGGTTGACCACGGTCGCGGCTTCTACTCACGACCGTTTTCTTCAGGGCGATGTGAACCTTGGCAATGGCGCCAAGTACTCTGGTGCATCAATGAATACGACAGCCTTGGCTGCAGCGCCGACGATTTTGTCGGTGGATGCAAAAGCTGCTACTGCCTCTGTGTCAGATGCAAATTTGTGTTTCCTAAACAGTGGTGGTCAGCCGACATTGGATCCCGCCAAGGCTGCTGGCAAAGTGGTGGTATGTACTCGCGGCACCAATGCGCGTGTTGAAAAGAGCCTGACCGTGGCCAACGCCGGCGGTGTTGGCATGGTATTGGTTGACAACGGTGCCGGTCTGGTCGCGGAAACCCATTCCGTACCGACTGTTCATGTCAGTGCCGCTGATGGGGCGCTGATTAAGGCCTATGCCCCCACCGCCAACTCAACAGCTGCCATTGGTACGTTCTATGTTTCGTCGGTTCCTGCACCCATCATGGCGGGTTTCTCGTCACGTGGACCGAACATGGGTGATGCCAATATCTTGAAGCCTGACTTGACTGCACCGGGTGTGGACGTAATAGCCGGGGTCACACCAGGTCTGTCGCAAGCGGATCACGATGCGGTGGCGAATGGTTCATTGACTCCACCCGTCGAATTCGCCTCGTACCAGGGTACGTCCATGTCCAGCCCTCACGTGGCCGGACTCGCTGCGTTGATCAAGCAGGCCCACCCCACCTGGTCACCCGCCGCTATCAAGTCGGCGTTGATGACCACCGGCTATATCACGCTCAACGATGGTCTGGCTGGTTTGTCCAATGGTCTGCTACCGTGGGCGCAGGGTGCGGGGCATGTGGCGCCCAACCGGGCTACCGATCCAGGTTTGGTGTATGACTCCGGCAATATCGACTGGATCAAATACCAATGCAAGGTGAACAAGCCTGCTGTGTCCCCTGCGTCGGACTGCACCACCATCGGTACTTTGGACGAAACCTACAACCTCAATCTGCCCAGCATCACGGTGGGTGCCGTCACTGGCTCCACCACGGTGACCCGCAAGGTCACCAATGTGGGCAATGCCACGGCGACCTATTCGTCCTCTTTTGTGAACCCCACCGGGTTTACGACGGTGGTGACGCCAGCCATTCTGACGCTGGCCCCTGGCGCTACTGGAACATTTACCGTGAAGCTGACCAATGCGGGTGCAGTCGAAAACGTCTGGGGCTACGGTTCGCAGACGTGGACTGACGGCACGCATACCGTGAAGATTCCGGTTACGGCCAAGGCTGGCAAAGCCATCACGGCACCAGACTTGCTGACTGGGACTAGCACCTCGGGCACGCGCCTTGTTACGCTCAAGACAGGTTTTGCGGGCCGCATGACGGCCAATAAGGGCGGGCTCAAGGATGTGGCCATGGGCGGAGTTGTCAGCCTGGTGGGGAATTCGGGTATTGGCTCGGCGCAACTCAAGACGATTTGCGCGGCAGGTAACGACACTGCCAACGTAAAGGTCTACAACGTGGCGATTCCGGTCGGAACCATCGTGGCTAGGTTTGCCCTGCGCAATGTAGATGTTGGTGCAGCTGGAGACGACAACGACATGGGTCTGTTGGCACCAAATGGCACCTTCTACTACTCGGGCAATGATGGCTCCGCTGAGGCCGTGCAAGTTACCAGCCCAACTGCTGGAAACTACAAGGTATGTGTGGCTGCTTGGGCTAGTGGTAGTGGCAACCCAACAGCTGTGATGACCCACAATCTCTCTAGCTGGGTGGTGACACCGGCTGACCTTGGCGGCAAGTTCAACGTGTTGTTGCCGAGTACCGTGTATGCGGGCGGTACCGCAACAGTTGGCTTCTCTTGGTCCGGTCTGCCCATGGATGGACGGTTCATGGGTGGTGCACAGTTCAAGGACGCTGGCGGCACGATTCAGGCTACAACAGTCGTCCGCGTGGAAACCAATGGCGGCTTGCCGTTCTCGGATGCACCACGTGACTTGAGCGCCAATGCGTTGAGCAAGCTCGATTGAGGCTGCGAGTTTGGCCCCGCCTTTCGGCGGGGTTTCTAGCAAGGGGCTGCACGCTTAGGCATGTAGCCCCTTGTTGTTTGGCTGTGCGCAGGCGTGGTAGGCTCGCCGCTGTTGGAGGGAAAAGGCAAATGAATTTAGTGCAACGACATAGCAGCAACGCGCGGCCCGGTAGGCAGCGCGGTTTTACGCTGCTTGAATTGCTGGTAGTGATCGTGATCATCGGGTTGCTTGCGTCTTATGTGGGGCCTAAGTACTTTTCGCAGTTGGGCAAGTCCGAGGTCACGATTGCCCGTGCGCAGATTGAAGCTTTCGAAAAATCACTCGACACCTACCGGCTGGATGTGGGTCGCTTCCCTGCCACCGACGAAGGGCTGGCTGCACTCCTGGAAGCACCCGCATCCGCATCCCTCAAGTGGAACGGCCCCTACCTGAAGAAGGTCGTACCGCTGGACCCGTGGGGGCACGCCTACCAGTACCGTGCGCCAGGAGCCAAAGGCGATTTCGACATCATTTCCTTGGGCAGAGACGGGCAGCCCGGCGGTGTAGGCGAAGATGCTGATATCAGCAACTGAGTTGATGCCTTGCGCGACCCATTGAGCTAACCGACGATGCAATACCTGGTTCGCGCAGTGTCGCCAGATATGGTTATCACGCAAATCACCGTGGATGCGCTGGATGAAGCCCAGGCGAGGACCCATGTGCAGGCGCGTGGGCTTCAGGTCAGCAGCATTGCACACGCGCAGGGGGCATGGCTCGGTCGCACAAAGCGAAGTGCGAGTGGCGGGATGTCTCTGGTGCTGTTGAGCCAGGAGTTGCTGGCTCTATTAAAGGCTGGCTTGAGCGTGGTCGAGGCTTTGGAGGCCTTGCTGGAAAAGGAGGCCAACCCAGGTCGACGCAGTGTTCTGGAGCACATGGCTGCGGGCTTGCGTGACGGGAAGCGCCTGTCTGCCGTAATGGAAGACCAACCTGATCTCTTCACGCCCCTGTTTGTGGGTATTGTCAAAGCTGCGGAAGGGACCAGCGATTTGCCGCGCTCTTTGGCCCGCTTTATCGATTACCAACAGCGCATTGACCTTGTCCGCAGCAAGTTGGTCAGTGCGGCGATTTATCCCGTTATTCTGTTGTTGGTCGGTGGCGGTGTCAGTGCGTTTTTGATCGGCTATGTGGTTCCGCGTTTTGCAGAGGTATACCAGGGTGCTGGACGCAATATGCCGTGGATGTCACAGCTGCTTCTGACCTGGGGCCAGTTTGCAGCCTCGCATACGGGCTGGCTATTGGGTCTGGCACTTATTGGTGTCGCTGCAGTCGCATTATTGGTGCGCAGGTTGCGTCAGCAGGGTGTCGCGGCGCGTTGGCTTGCGCGATTGCCGGGCATTGGCGAGCACATGCGGGTTTACCAGTTGTCGCGCCTGTACCTGACACTTGGCATGTTGACCGAGGGGGGGATTCCCGTGGTGCAGGCGATCCAGACGGTTCTGGGCATGGTGTCTCCTGGCATCAAGGCGGGTTTGACAAAGGCCAAGGCCACTATTGAGGCGGGGCTGCCGCTGTCGAGCGCATTCGAGGAAAACGGGCTGACCACACCGATTTCGCTACGCCTGCTTCGGGTGGGTGAGCGCACGGGGGAGATGGGGTCGATGTTGACCCAGTCAGCGGCCTTCTACGATGGTGAAATCAGCCGGTGGATAGACCGTTTCACGCGGACCTTCGAGCCCTTGCTGATGGCCGCAATCGGTCTGATTGTTGGCGCCATTGTGGTGCTGTTGTATATGCCGATATTCGATCTTGCCGGAGACATGACATAACCACCATCCAGCCTTTCCTGTCGATGCTGGCACTCGCACGCGCTCAAAGTTCCCTTTCACAAAGGTCATTGGTGGAAGAGTTGCACACGCTGAGCGGTGACGAGCCGCGGGTGATCGTGCGCGCACTGGCTGCGTCAGTTGGAATGGATGTTGTCGAAACAGCGGAAATGCTAGCGCGCAGCCCTGCGTTCGATCTGCTGCCGTTGTCGGCGGCACTGCTGCGCCATTGTGTTTTGTTGCGGGGTCCGGGTGAGCGGGTCATTGGTGTCATATCCGATCCGTTTGACCTTGATCTTCAAACCTGGCTTACCAGTCGCGCCAACGCCAGTGCCCGCCAGCCCTTGCATACGCTTTTAGCGCTGCGCTCTGATATACAAGCCTACCTGTCAAAACAGGTAGAGTCGGCCCGTGCCATGGATAGCATGGCATCTGCAACGCCTGATCTGGATTCCCATCACAAGACAGCGACTGTATTGTCTTTCGCCTCTGTGTCAGAGGCTAGTAGCCCGGCTGTCAAACTGGTCAATTCAACCCTGTATGACGCACTCAAAGCGGGCGCGTCAGACGTTCACCTTGAGAGCACGACAGCGGGTCTGGCAGTGAAGTACCGGGTGGACGGAGTGCTGGATCACGCGACCTCGGTTAACGGAATGGATGTCGCTGAACAGGTGGTCTCACGCCTGAAGGTGTTGGCCGAACTGGATATTTCAGAGCGCCGGATTCCACAGGACGGCAGTTTTCGTGTCGAGTCCAATGGGCGTGAGATTGACCTGCGGGTCTCTATCATGCCGAGCATCCATGGCGAGGATGCAGTGATCCGCATTCTGGACAAACGTGCAATGATTGAAGCCTATGGCGCATTGACTCTGGAGGCGCTCGGTTTTGATCAGGCATCCCTAGCGGCATTGCGCTCACTGGCGCAGGAGGCGCATGGGATGTTGCTAGTGACCGGGCCTACCGGCTCTGGCAAGACGACCACTTTGTACGCGGCTTTGACTGAGATTCACAACGGCCGCGAAAAAATCATCACGATTGAGGACCCCGTGGAGTATCAGCTGCCAGGTATTCTGCAAATCCCTGTCAATGAAAAGAAAGGGCTGACTTTCGCCAAAGGTTTGCGTTCGATCCTCAGGCATGACCCAGACAAGATTATGGTGGGCGAGATTCGTGACCAGGAGACCGCCGAGATTGCTGTGCAGTCGGCGCTGACAGGACATCTGGTGCTCACTACCGTGCACGCTAACAACGTGTTTGACGTGTTTGGGCGTTTTACCCACATGGGAATAGATCCATACGCTTTTGTTTCGGCCCTCAACGGCATTTGGGCCCAACGCCTGATTCGCACGAACTGCCCGCACTGCGCTGCGTCTTATATACCGACGGACGATGAATTGGCCTCTGTGAACTTGTCTCAGTCCGATGTCGCTGACTTTCAGTTCATGCAAGGCATGGGATGCGGCGACTGCCGTGGCACTGGTTACAAAGGGCGCCGCTCCATTGCGGAGATCCTCACCCTGACGGATGAGATTCGCGAGTTGATTGTCGACAAGCGACCGATTCGCCAGATCAAGGCTGCTGCCTACGCCAATGGGACGCGTAGCCTGCGTCAGGCAGCGCTGGACCTGGTGCGCCGGGGTGCCACTACGCTGGCCGAAATCAAGCGGGTGACTTTGCATGCTTGAACGCATTGGGCAGGCATTTCGAATCGGTATCGGGCGCGACTCGATGGCACTTGTTCGTACCAGTCGATGGCGTGGCCCTCGCATGACGGTGGTGGCCGAGCATAGGTTTGTGCCGGAGCAAACCGCGTCTGGCGAAGGATTCCAGAGTCAGTTGGCTCAGTTGATGGCGGATATTCCAGGAGCGCGCTGGCCTGTGAGTGTGGTTGTAGCGGATGATTTGACGCGTCTTTGGCGGGTAACTCCGCCGACCGGCGCGTCGCGCCAGAGCGACCTGGAGGCAGCAGCGAAAATGCGGTTCCAGACCTTGTACGGCGAGCCTCTGATGGACTGGAAAATGGCGGCCGATTGGGATGCGCGCGAGCCTTTTTTCGCGGCAGCAGTTCCAGGATGGCTACTTGCGGCATTGGAAGAGGAGGGGCTGAGAAAAAAAGTGGCGTGGATCCAGATAGTCCCCCAATTTCTGGCCGCGTGGAACACATGGCGCGTTCGGCTGGCGCCGGGGGCATGGTTTGCAAGTGTCCATGATGATCTCTTGACGCTGGGAGTCGTTCAGGGAAGGCACTTGGTTGCGGTGCGAAACACGGTGTTACCTCCAAGTGTTGATCGCGCTTGGTTGTCCGATTTTTTGCAGCGGCAGTCTTTGCTCCTGAACATGGATGTGCCGGGGGTTGTTGCTTTTTGTGGCCCGCTGGCAGTATGCGAGGTTGCACCGGCTAGTTCCGAGAGTGTGCGTTGGAATCGACTGGATCGACCGACTTTGGCAACTAATTCTCTGTCACTGGGAGTGGCATTGGCGCAAACCGGGGCTTGGCCATGAAACCGGTCGCGATTGACTTTGCGCCGAGGAGTGCGCTGCGCACCGTTTGGCGGACCACGCCCGGGAGTTGGGTGATTCTTGGAATTGGGGTTTTTCTGTGCATCGGTGCGGGTCTGACAATTGCGAAGTTTCGTGCGCAACAACAGGCGCAAGAAGCGAAACGTGGGGCCGCCGTATCGTCACGGAAAATAGAAAGAAATTTAGTGGGCCGCGCTGCCATATCCCCCGAGAAAGCGATCGCCGTCAACAACGCAGTCGCGCAGTTGAATGTGCCATGGCTGGATATGCATGACGCGATCATGGGGGCATCAACACCCGGCGTTGCCCTGCTGGTTTTGGAGCCACAAGTCAAACAGCACACGATCAAAATAGCAGGGGAAGCGAAGACCAGCGAAGACATGCTTTTGTATATCGAGCAGTTGAAGCACCAACCATTCTTTCTGAATGTCATGCTGGTTAAGCACTCTGTGAGCGAGCAAGACCCAAACAAACCAATTCGTTTTCAGCTAGAGGCGCTTTGGGGTGCTATGAGCAACCGGTTGGAGGTTCAGCCATGAACCTGGGCCAATTCGCCGGATCTGCTTTGCAACTGCGTATACGTGCGTTGCGCTGGGGCGCTGTGGCCTGCCTGGGGGCAACTTTGAGCATCTTGGGTACCTTCGGTTGGTTGGCGCAATCAACCACTGGTGTGAAAGGATCAACCACGTTGGCACCTAACAATTTGTCATCTACTGCGCTGCCAACTGTGGTGCAACGGACATCCGAGGAAAACTTGAAAGAGTTCTATGGCAGCCTGGGTTCCCGTCGACATGCTGAGCAGCAGGTTAAGACGTTGTTTTGGCTGGCTGGTAAAAATGGACTGACCTTGACGCAAGGTCAATACAAGTCGGCCTTTGACCAACGTGGGCAGTTCTATACCTATCAAATTCTGCTACCCGTGAGCGGGCCGTACCCCGCTCTCTGGCAATTTGCAACGCAGGCATTGGCGACAATCCCGTTCGCGTCGCTGGACGAGATCAGCTTCAAGCGCGAGTCGATTGCGGACAATAGTGTGAATGCTAGTATGCGTTTTACGCTGTACCTCAATGGCGCCAATTCGCCCATGCAGCCATGAAAGCGCGGCAGGTCGTACTCTCTCTGGCGTTGGTGATTGCCGCCGCGATAGCTGCCTTCGCAGACAGGACACCGCGCGGCACGCTTGTCGAAGCGGTGTCCCCTAGAGCCACAACCAGGACCGCGGTGCAGCAATCCGTCAAGCCCGTGGAGATCCTCGCGAACCAAAACATTCAACGATTGCTCCCGCGCGACGCGCTAAACGAGGCTGATGTAAAGCTTGCCCGATCTCTGGAGAGTTCACCGTTTGAGAGCAAAACATGGACACCTTTACCCCCCCCGCCGCCACCCGCCCCGATGGTTGTCAACGTGGCACCTCCGCCTCCCACGGCGCCACCTCTGCCATTTACCTTCCTGGGAAAGTCGGCAAGTGCAGATGGGTTTGAAGTCTTTCTGGCACGCGGTGAAAACACTTTTGTAGTCAATAAGTCAAGTGTGATTGAGGGTACTTACCGAGTTGACTCCATTGCCCCACCCTGGCTAACGCTCACCTATCTGCCCTTGAATCAGGCTCAACAACTTAACATTGGAGTCTTCGACTGATGTCAAGTCGCATACAACTATCCCAATTCGGATTTGGGTCGGCCCTTCGCCCTTTTTTGAACCCATTTCGTCGGTTCTTCGTCCTGCTACTGGTGCTTGCCCTTGCGGGATGTGCCGCAGATTTGGCCTACCGGGAAGGCCAGCAGTTGATCGCCCAGGAGAACGTGGAAGGCGGCCTGCTCAAATTCAAAGAAGCGATATCCGCAGACCCGGGCAACGCCCAATACCGGATTGCCTACCTTCGGGCGCGCGATGCTGCCGTGTCGCAAACCCTGGTGACGGCTGACGCACAAGCGGGTGCTGGCAAGACCGTCGTGGCGGCTGAATCGTTTCGGAAGGTACTGGCGTTGGAGCCTGCAAACGAACGAGCCCGAAACGGACTGTCTGCATTGGATATGGGTGCGCGGCATGAGAAGCTACTGACCGCCGCCGAAGTGGCGATAGAAAGAAAGGATCTGGTCGGAGCCCGGCAAAGGCTGACCAGTGTGTTGGCTGAACGCCCCTCCCACGAAAGGGCGCGCGCGATGCTGCACGCTTTAGGCGAAAAAGAGGTTGAGTTTACCGATCCCGATGCCGGTTTGAATCAAATGTTCAAGAAACCGATATCGATTCACTTCAAGGATGCGCCACTGCGTCAGGTATTTGAGGTGATCTCGCGATCGTCGGGCATGAACTTCATCTTTGACAAGGATGTCAAGATCGACCAAAAGACTTCAATTTTTTTAAAAGACAGTTCGATTGAGTTGGCGGTTTACTATTTGCTGGTAACGAATCAGCTGGAACGGCAAGTGGTTGGAGACAATACTGTGTTGATCTATCCCAGCAATGCGGCCAAGGTGAAGGAGTACCAGGAGCTGGTCGTCAAGACTTTTTTCATTGCCAATGCCGACGCAAAGGTGATTGCCAACGCGCTGAAGACAATCCTCAAGGTCCGCGATGTTGTCGTAGATGAAAAGTTGAATCTGGTGATCGTGCGTGACAGCCGTGAAGCGATTCGCTTGGCCGAAAAGCTGGTGAATTTGCAGGACATGGCGGAGCCGGAGGTGATGCTGGAGGTCGAGATTCTGGAGGTTAAAACCAACAGGCTGGTTGATCTTGGGGTGACGTGGCCCAGTGGCATTTCATTGACGCCGCTGACGACAAACGGTGGAGTTGGTGTGACCTTGGCGGACCTGCGTAACCTGGATGAGAGCCGGATCGGCATTACCAGTCCAACGCTCACCATCGGTGCCAATAAGAAGGATGGCGACACCAATATCCTGGCCAATCCCCGCATTCGGGTTCGCAACCGGGAAAAAGCGCGCGTGCTCATTGGCGAAAAGGCACCGCAAATCACCACCACGATTTCTCCCGGTACCGGGGGTTTTGCATCAGAGTCGGTGACGTATGTCGATGTCGGACTCACTCTCAACGTGGAGCCCACCATCTACCTGAATAACGAAGTTGGCATCAAAATCGCGCTTGAAGTCAGTAATTTGCTGGGGCAGGTACAGACTAAGTCCGGTAGCGTGGCGTATCAAATTGGCACTCGCCAGGCGTCGACCTTACTTCAGTTGCGGGATGGTGAAAACCAGGTGCTGGCCGGCCTGATCAATAACGAAGATCGGAGCAACGGCAATAAGATCCCCGGGATGGGCGATATTCCGATACTTGGACGCTTATTCGGCAATACCAAGGACGACTCCCAGAAGACTGAGATCGTGCTTTCGATCACGCCACACCTGATCCGCAATATTCAGCGTCCCGAAGCGGGTGCCTCCGAGTTTGGCGCGGGAACTGAGTCGAACTTCAGGTTGCGTCCTGACCCGGTGATTCGGGTTGCTGTCCCACCGGTTGCACCAGCAGCCATTCAGCCGCGATGACCGGGGAGTCTCGGGGAGGACCGATGCGGGGGTTTTCTCTGATCGAGTTGCTGGTGACGCTGGCGATCATGGGTCTGTTGGCCGGTCTTGCTGTTCCGGTGGTTCAGACGGTGCAGCAACGCCGACAGGAGCGCGAGTTGCGGGAAGCTTTGCGCGAATTGCGCCGAGCTATTGACGACTACAAGTATGCGGCCGAGGCGGGTCGGATACCCAGAACTGGTGGTTCGACGCCTTATCCGAAAACATTGGACTTGCTGGTTGACGGCGTTGCAGACCTGACCAGTCCAACCCAAAGCAAAGTTTTCTTTTTGCGCCGGTTGCCACAGGATCCGTTCATGGCGGGAACCGGTACTCCCGGGGAGGCAGTGTGGGGCTTGCGAAGCTACTCCAGTGAACCTGACAATCCGAAAGAAGGCGAGGATGTCTATGATGTTTACTCCCTATCGGAACGGGTTGGCTTGAACGGCGTTCCTTACCGGAAGTGGTAGCAATGAGAAGTCAAACGTGTCGCGTTTCGGGATTCACGCTGATTGAGCTGTTGGTGGTCCTTGGCATTGTTGCGTTGATGCTCACTTTGGCGGTGCCCCGACTGTTTCCCACTATTGATGCCGCAAAGGAATCCATCTTGTTGGAAAATCTGCGCGCGACCCGCGCGACAATTGACCAGTTTTACGCAGACACGGGACGGTATCCTGAGTCATTGGAACAGTTGGTGGAAAAAAAGTACCTCAAGGCGGTTCCTCTGGATCCGATCACTGAAAGTACAGCGACCTGGGTCATCATCCCGCCGGAAGACGAATCGAAAGGGATGGTTTCAAGTGTCAGAAGTGGCGCACCCGGCAGCGACCGCCACGGCATACCCTATCTGGAGTGGTGAAAGCATGCCAACCTCTGCGAGTCGTAGAAAGGCGCAGCAAGGCTTCACTTATGTCGGCTTGATCGTGCTGGTTTTTATTGTCGGTCTAACGGCCGCAATGACAGTGAAGTTGGGCGCGTTACTGAACCGCCGCAATGCCGAATCTGAGTTGCTCATGACAGGCACAACCTTCATCGAGGCATTGAGTAGTTACGCCGATGCCACAGAACCTGGGCAGCCCAGAAGTCCCAATTCGCTGCAAGAATTGTTACGGGACCCGCGTTTTCCAGGAACTCGGCGACACCTGCGACAAATCTATGTGGATCCGATGACCGGGACACGGGATTGGGGTCTGGTTCGCAGCCCTGAGAATTCGCGCATTATTGGAATCTTTAGCCAATCGGGTGACACGCCCATCAAGTTAGACAACTTCAGTCCAGCTTATCAGCACTTCAAGAACAAGTCGCGTATCAGTGAATGGCGATTCGTGGTCTCCCAGGAGACGTTGGCGGGAGTCAAGTCGAATCCCCCGTTACAAGACCTGAAAGTGATTCCAACCCCTCCATCAATCAAAACACCGGATCACTAAGCCCGACAAAGGACACTGCCCGCGGGCCTACTCGTAGGCCGCCAGCCGTGGACGCTCAGCCTCGGTAAAGTAGGTTTGCTGCAGCTGGGCCAGCACCGTCTGGCGCTCGGACTCCGTGGCATTGGCCTGAGCCTTCAGCAGCTTGTTGCGCTCGTCCTGGTATCTGGCAATGCGTGCTTTCCAGGCCGCTTCTTCCCGGTCCACGTCGGCCAGCCGTGCGGCCGCCTGCGGGTCGAATTCCTTTGCGCGCATGCGGTAGACATCGTCCTCACTGGCGCCCTTGGCGCGCAGGTCCTGGGCTTGCTGCTCCACCCGCACCACCACAGTGCTGGCCTCCCGCTCCCTGCGCAAATTCGCCGGCATGGCGGCATCCACAGCCGCCAGCTGCTGTTGCTTCTGCATGGCGCTGAGGGCAGGATTCTGGCTGATCTCCAGACGGGCGATGGCGTCCATATCGTAGGCATCGTCAAAGCCAAACATGCCCTGCGTTTCTTCTTCGTTGAAGAAACGACTGCGCAGGTCCTGCATGGCCAGCAGGCGCGCGCGTGCGGCCTGCACGCCATTTCCGGCCAACTGGGGCTGGCTTTCCAGGCGCACCAGCTCGCGTTTGAACGCAATGTACAAGGCCAGCAGGCGCTGGGCTTTTGCGGCCTGAGGTGCCGGCAAGCGCCGCTCCAACTCGCTCTGAATGTGTTGCGTGATGGCCGCTATGCTTTGCTCGCCCACGGCGCTCAGGTAGTAGTCAAACAGGCGTTTGAGTTCACCATACGCCAAGGCACCGGTGGCGCCCGTGCTGGAGCCGCCTTGCATGGTCTGCAAATCACCATCGGGTAAGGTGTCCTGCATGGAACGCACAAAAGGCGCAGACCGGCTGGCAGGACCGGCTACCGCGGGGGGTGAGCCCTGCGGGCTGTCGTCCTGGCTCCATACCATCCACGCGCCGACCACCAGGGCCAGGCCGAGCAGCCCCAGGCCGCCCCCGGTCGTACGGTTCAGGCGCATGGTGGTTTTACAGGCCCAGGCCCTTGAGCCGGTTGGCGTGCTGCCGGTAGATGGTCACCGGGTTGGTCTCGAACAGATTGACCAGGCCCACGGTCTGGTTGACTTCGTCCAGATGGTTCATGGCGTAGTCGTCGCGGATTACGCGGCCCAGGTGGCTGGAGCAGCTGGCCACCAAGCCGTCGTTCTTCGCGCCGCCAAAGGCCAGCGAGGTCAGCGCCAGCGCTGGATCGATGATGTCGAACACATTGGTATAGGGCTTGGCCCCGCTCCACGAGAAGTAGGACACGCCACGCGCCGTGTAGGCGCCCTCACCGCAGGCCGTGGTGGGCACGCCTTCCGGGTGGGCCGCATTGAATTTCTGTGAACCCGCCGTGCTCAGCGACTGGGCCGCAGCCAGCGCGTTCTGGTTCAGGCCTCCACCACCGGACAGGAAATTGATGACCGTCGCCAGGCCATTGGTGATGGACACGATGACGGTGTTGGACAGCGATCCGGGCGGCGCAATGCCCAGCAGCACGTCGGCCACGGCGGAGCCCTTGTTGACACCCCCGACCGACGTGGCCGAGGCAATCAGATCGGGGCGCACCGAAGCCACATAGCGGATGGTGGGCCCGCCGTGGCTGTGGCCAATCAGGTTGACCTTGGCCGCGCCCGTGGCGGCCAGAATCTGCTTGACCTGGGTCAGCAGCTGTTCACCCCGCACTTCGGTGCTGTTGGCAGCCGATACCTGGGTCACGTAGACCTTGGCACCATCGGCGCGCAGTGCGGACGGAATGCCATACCAGTATTCCACCGGTCCGATATTGTCAAAGCCAAACAGGCCGTGCACCAGCACGATGGGGTATTTGGTTTGGGTATAGCCCTGAGCCAACGCGGCAGCGGGCATGAGGGAGAGGGCCAGCAAGCAGGCACCCAACCAGGTCATCACGATTTTTTTCAAAATTGTCTCCAATAGGGCTCTGCGGCCCAAGGGGTTGAAAGGAATCCGTCTGAGAAGGCCGTGCGACCTCTGGGGTGGGGCGCTGTCGCTGGCTGACCCGGTACCAGTTGCTTGTGTCAACCGGCCTGAATCAAAAAAGCACGATCGTGCGTTTTCAGAATGGTAGTTTGCGGGGCCGGTTTTGTCATGCAGGTAAACCCGGGTGACGTGCGCTATCAGGATACGGGTTTACACCCATTCGGCGCCCATAAAAAAGCCCTGCCACGCAGCGCGCGGCAGGGCCAACCTTTGAGAAACTCTGAAAACTTAGAAGCGCCAGCCCAAACCAATTCCGAACAGAACCGGGTCGACCTTGAACGTGCCCGCGTTCGCGATACCGACGTAGACGTCGCTCTTGATGAAGACTTTCTTCACGTCGAAGTTCAGGTACATATTGCCGCTCAATGGAACGTCAACGCCGAGTTGCAAGGCGCCGCCCCAGCTGTCGCTGTTGAGACCAACTGCGCCATTCAAAATGTTGACTGCAGTGAATTTGGTGTAATTCACGCCGAGGCCCACGTAAGGCTTGGCTCCGCCGTTGCTGTCAAAGTGGTATTGCAGCAGCAGTGTGGGAGGCAGGTGTTCCAGCGTACCGATTTCCTTGCCCAGGGCGGAGGAAGTCAGCGTCTGCTTCTGGGGAACCGTCAAAATCAGTTCGACAGCCAGATTCTTGCTGAGGAAGTAGCTGATATCCACTTCAGGAATCCACTTGTTGTCGATGGACAAACCCAAACCTGTGGTGTCGCCGTTGGCGCTGTTCAAGCTCACTGCACGAGCACGAACCATGAACGGACCTTCCTTGGCCTGTTGGGCAAAAGCGGCGCCCGACACGAGCGTGCACAAAACAGCGGCGGCGATAACTTGTTTTTTCATAGTGAAATCGAAAAATTTGGAGCAGGGGACATTCCCGAGGGCCATTGAAACCGCGGTCAAACCCACCCCGATTGATATAAATCAAAGGGTTTACCCTGATTCAAAAACTTATCCTGGATCATTGTTTTAGATCAAAATTTTTGATAAGCATCTCACTTGACGCCGGCAAATTGCCGATCAGCCTGACGGCGGCCCCCGCCCGCTGCGGTGGGCGCCCCCGCGCGCAGCAGCAGCGGCTAACATCCAGCCATGCCCGCCTATTCCTTTGAAGCTCTCGATGCCGATGGCAGCACCCGCAAGGGTGTCATAGATGCCGACACGGCCAAGGCCGCGCGCGGCCTGCTGCGCGCCCAGTCACTGGTGCCATTGGGCGTGGAGCCGGTGGGCCCGGGCGCCGCAGGCACCACGGATATCGCCAGGCAGTCGACGACGCTGTGGACCTCGCGCGTCTTCAACGCAACGGCACTGGCCATCTGGACGCGCCAGATCGCCGGACTGGTGTCGTCCGGTTTGCCGCTGGAGCGTGCACTGACGGCGCTTGCCGAAGAAGCCGACGATGAACGCCAAAGCCACCTGGTGGCGGCACTGCGATCCGAGGTCAATGGCGGCACGGCGTTTGCCACGGCGCTGGCGCAACACCCGCGCGAATTCGCACCCACCTACTGCGCCGTGGTTGGAGCCGGCGAGCACAGCGGCAACCTGGGCTTGGTGCTGGAGCGCCTGGCCGATGACCTGGAGCAAAGCCAGGCACTGAAGTCGCAATTGATCGGTGCGGCGCTGTACCCCGCCATCGTGACGCTGGTGGCGATCACCATCGTGATGTTCCTGCTGGGGTATGTGGTGCCCCAGGTGGCCGAGGTGTTTGCCGGCAGCAAGCGGGCACTACCGCTGCTGACCGTGATCATGCTGGGCCTGGGCAACTTTGTGCGCAACCAGGGATGGATGATGCTGATTGCTATTATTTTAATAGCTATATGCGCCCGTTTTGCGTGGGCTAGCGCCGCATTTCGTGAAAAATTTGATGCCGCATGGCTGACACTACCCATTTTGGGCAAGTTATCGCGCGGCTACAACGCCGCCCGTTTTGCTGGCACGCTGTCCATGCTGGCGGCTGCGGGCGTGCCGATTCTGAAGGCGCTACAGGCGGCGGCCGACACCCTGTCCAACCGGGCCATGCGCACCGATGCGCTCGACGCCCTGGTGCTGGTGCGTGAGGGGGCGCCACTGGCCTCGGCGCTGGCGCAAAAGAAGCGCTTTCCCGGCCTGTTGAGCATGTTTGCCCGCCTGGGTGAGCAGACCGGCCAACTGCCGCTGATGCTGGAGCGCGCAGCCCGCCAGCTCAGCACCGAGGTGCAGCGCCGCGCCATGCAATTGGCGACGCTATTGGAGCCGTTGCTGATTGTGGCCATGGGGCTGGTGGTGATGCTGATCGTGCTGGCGGTGCTGCTGCCCATCATCCAGCTCAACCAACTGGTGCGCTAAATGGCGTGGTCAATCTTGTGGACAAAGGCCAGCGTCGCCCGGGGCACCGAGTTCAGCAGCTTGGCGATGTCTTCGATATCGTCTGGCAAGGCCGGGTTGTCCCAGCCGTGCATGGTGTGGCGTGCCAGGCGCACGGCCAGCACGACGTTGCGCACAATGGCCTGGTCGGCATGGCGGTTGTCACTGATGCGCACCAGCAGCTCCGGAAGGTGCCACATCTTCATCAAGGTCTGGCGCAGGTCATCGAGCTCGATATTGAGCACGCCACGCTGAACGGTTGCGGTGCGCAATGTGGGGTCCGCTCGCTGCGCCTGGGCCATGTACAACTGCAGCGTCGGTGCGTGGCACCACATCAGCAGCTCGGCAAAGTCGTACAGAAAAGCCGCCAGGCGGATCACCCCCACATCGGTGTCCCCGCGGTGCACCGCAAAGCCCAGGGCGAAGTGCGCGGCCCGCTCGCAGCGGTGCAACAACGTCCGCAAGCCTTCCAGTGCCTGTGGCTGGTCGTGCAGCCAGTCTTCAATGGTGGGCTGCACGCCAAAGCTTCTGAAAAAGGGAGATATGCCGGTCATCACCAGCGAGGTGGTGACGCTTTCGGTCTCCGTAAAGGTGCCCGGGCGGCGCTTGCTGGCCACATGCGCCAACAGCTTCAGTGTCATCAGCGGATCGGCTTCGATCACCGCGGCCAGCATACTGGCATCGACGTTGTCTTCATCGGCGCGCAAGGCCTCGATCGCCCGCGATGTGCTGGCCAACACGGGGATGGGTGCATCCCGGAAATAGCGCGTCCATGCGTCCAGATCCCGCAGCGGTGCAGACAGGTAAGCCGCGTGAACGGCCGGACCTTCAGTTGCTGGCGTTGGCGGTGCAGGTGTGGAGGTCGGCATGGGCGGGAGTATCTGCGTCTAGTGGTCCGCGGTCAAGACGCACTCACCCTGCACTGCGCCCATGTTGCGCCTGACGCTGCGCCAGCTGGCGGGCCTTGATGCTGCGCTGCGGCGCCACAGGCCGAGGCAACACCGCGTGCAGACAGCGCGGGCGGGCATGGGCGCCACTGCCAGCATAGTCTTCCAGCAACAGCTGCCTAGCTGCCTCCGTGGGCACCGCACGCTGGCAGGTCAAGTAGTCGAACAGCGCATCGACCAGGTTCTCCGGGGTCAGGCCATGGGTTTTGCCCGTGGTCTGCCACAGCCAGTCACTAAAGGCCAGAAAGGCCGCAAACGCCGAAGTACCTGTCAGCAAGACGCCCAGCGTGCGGGCGAAGCGGCCCGAGTTGGCCACCAGGTCCCAGTAACGCGCCAGGCGAATGAAGCGCTGCACGGTAGCCGCATCGACCACCGCCGTCTGCTGCACGGCGTACGGCGGGCGGGTGTCGTACACCATGCCATGCGCCACGGTATGGCGTGCGATGGGAGTCCCGCGCAATCGCTTCAGCAGGCCCAGTTGAATCTCATGCGGGCGCAAGGCATACAGACGATCAAAGCCGGCAGCAAAACTCTCCATCGTTTCTCCGGGCAAGCCAAAGATCAGATCGGTATGCAGATGTGCCACTGAATGCTGCACCAGCCAGACCAGATTGGCCACGGTCTTGTCGTTGTCCTGGCGGCGTGAGATGCGCTGCTGCACCTCTGCGTTGAAGGTCTGGATACCCACCTCCAGCTGCAGCACACCCGGTGGGAACTGCGCGATCAGCGCCTTGAGCCGGTCTGGCAGGTGGTCGGGGATGACCTCGAAGTGCACGAACAAGTCGTCGGTCAGGCGCTCGAGGAAAAATTCCAGAATGCGCACCGACGCGTCAATCTTCAGGTTGAAGGTGCGGTCCACAAACTTGAAGTTGCGCGCGCCGCGCTGGTACAGGCTGTCCATCTCTGTCAGAAAGCCTTCGAGCGCAAAGGCCTTGGCCGTCTTGTCCAGCGAACTCAGGCAAAACTCGCACTTGAACGGGCAGCCGCGCGAGGCCTCCACGTACAGCAGACGGTGCGCCAGATCGGCATCGGTGTAGCGGCTATAGGGCAGGACCAGGGTATCGAGGTCTGGCAGCTCGCCCGCCAGCACCTTCATCAGCGGTTGCGGCCCGTACAGCAAGGCCTTGCACAGCTTCGGAAAACTCACATCACCCCAGCCGGTGATCACGTGGTCGGACAGTTGCACGATGGCCTGCTCGTTCCACTCATGGCTGACCTCGGGCCCGCCCAACACCACCTTCACGTCGGGCCGCGCGGCCTTCAACAGGCGCACCAGCTCCGTGGTCTCGGTCACGTTCCAGATATACACACCCAGCCCGATGATGCGTGGCCGCAGGGCCAACAGTTCGTCTGCCAGTTCCTGCGGGTTGCGGGCAATGGTGAACTCCCGCAGCGCGGTGCGTTCCTCCAAATCCCCCATATTGGCCAACAGGTAACGCAGACCCAACGAGGCGTGGATGTACTTGGCGTTCAACGTGCACAGAACGATGTCGGAGGAAGAGGAAACCATGCGGGGATTATTCAGCACACCGGTTAGCACCGGCCGCGGCACCTGATTGATTGATACAAGTCAAGTTTGCCCCATTCAATATACGGGTTTACCCTAATCAGGACTACAGTGGCACCCAACTGAAGGAGCGTTGCCATGGATATTGTTTTACAAATTGCCGTCATCCTGATCTGCCTGTTTTATGGCGCCCGAAAAGGCGGCGTGGCGCTGGGGCTGCTGGGCGGCATCGGCATTGTCATCATGACGTTCGGCTTCAAGCTGCCACCCGGCAAGCCGCCTGTGGATGTGATGCTGACCATCATCGCCGTCGTCGCCGCCTCGGCCACGTTGCAGGCATCGGGTGGCCTGGAAGTGCTGCTCAAGGGTGCGGAAAAAATTCTGCGCAACAACCCCAAATACGTTTCCATCCTGGCGCCGTTCACGACCTGTCTGCTGACCATTCTGTGCGGCACGGGCCACGTGGTCTACACCATGCTGCCCATCATCTACGACATTGCCATCAAGAACGACATCCGGCCCGAACGGCCCATGGCGGCTTCTTCCGTGGCCAGCCAGATGGGCATTCTGGCCAGCCCGGTATCCGTGGCCGTGGTGTCACTGGTGGCCTTTCTGGCCAAAGCACCGGTGAACGGCCACGTGATCGACTTCATCCAGGTGCTGTCGATCACCATCCCGTCGACACTGGCCGGGGTTCTGCTGATCGGCATCTTCAGCTGGTTCCGCGGCAAGGACCTGGCCGATGACGCCGTATTCCAGAAACGCCTGACCGACCCGGCACAACACCAGATCATCTATGGCGAGAGCACCACGCTGATGGGCAAAAAACTCTCCACCAGCCAGTGGACGGCGATGTGGATATTTGTGGGCTCCATCGTTGTGGTGGCCATTCTGGGCGCGTTCACATCACTGCGTCCGCTGATCAGTGGCAAGCCGCTGTCCATGGTGCTGACGATCCAGATGTTCATGCTGCTGGCCGGCGCGCTGATGATTGTGTTCACCCGGACCGACCCCTCGTCGATTGGCAAGACCGAAGTGTTTCGGGCCGGCATGGTTGCCGTGGTGGCCGTCTTCGGAATTGCCTGGATGGCCGACACCGTGTTTGAAGCCCATCTGCCGGAACTCAAGGCGGCCCTGACCGACCTGGTCAAGACCCAGCCCTGGACCTACGCCATTGCCCTGCTGCTGGTGTCCAAACTGGTCAACTCGCAGGCGGCGGCCATCAGCGCCATGGTGCCGGTGGGCCTGGCCATTGGTGTGCCGCCCGGCTACATCGTGGCGTTTGCTGCTGCCTCTTATGGCTACTACATCCTGCCAACCTACCCCAGCGACCTGGCGGCCATCCAGTTCGACCGCTCGGGCACCACCCACATCGGCAAGTACGTGATCAACCACAGCTTCATCCTGCCGGGACTGATCGGCGTGTCCACGTCCTGTCTGGTGGGGTATTTGCTGGCAATAGCCAACGGCCTGGTCTGAGGCCTAATCCCGGGGCGCAACCAAGGCCCCACCCGCCAGACAACCGCGCCGATCACGGAAAATAGCGGTTTCTGGCGCCTCGTCCATGCAATCCATCGTCCTGTCTTCCCTGCTTCCGGTTGTTCTGTTGATTGCTATCGGTTTCATAGCATGTCGTGCAGACTGGATGAGGGCTGAGGCCACAAAAGACTTGGGACGGCTGGTGTTCATGGTGCTGACGCCGGCCCTGCTGTTCCGCACCATGAGCACCGTCCATGTGGACCGGCTGGACTTCAAACCGGTGGTCGCCTATTTTGTCGCCGTGATCGGCTTGTTCCTGGTCATGCTGGTTTGGCGCCGAGCTTCACAACGGGCGACCGTGCTGGCCCTGGCGGCCACCTTCAGCAATACCGTGGCCATTGGCGTGCCCCTGATCGGTCTGGCCTATGGGGAGGCTGGCATGGTGACGCTGTTCACCATCATTTCACTGCACGCCCTGATTCTGCTCACACTGGCCACTATCGCGCTGGAGCTGGCCGTCGCCCGCCAGGCGGCTGTCAACACCCTGGAACCCGGTACCCGCGCAGCCTGGCGCAAACCGGTGCTGGACGCCTTGCGCAACGGCATATTGCACCCGGTGCCGCTGCCCATTCTGGTCGGCCTGCTGTTTGCCCAGACCGGCTTGGTGATGCCAACCGTGCTGGACCGCCCCCTGCAATTGCTGGGCAATGCCATGGGGCCCATGTCGCTGTTGCTGGTGGGGGCCACCCTGGCCAGTGCCCGCATTGGCGGGCACCTCCGGGGCGCACTGGGTCTGGCGCTACTGAAGAACCTGGCGCTCCCTGGCCTGGTCGCGGTCGTTGGCCTGGCGATGGGTCTACACGGTCTGCCACTGACCGTACTGGTGGTTACCGCGTCATTGCCCATCGGTGCCAATGTCTTCATGTTCTCGCAACGCTACCAGGTAGCGGAAGAACTGGTCACGGCCGGCGTGGCCGTATCGACGGCGCTGGCCATGGTGACAGTGTCCCTGGTCATGGCCCTGGCCGAACGTCTCTAGCGCCTGATCAGGTCCGGCTTTACCGCTCGGCCGACCCGCCGTCCATCCCCCAAAATCGACGGATCGTCCTTCCTGGGCGGCGGATGGTCGCAAAGCGCATGCAATGGGGACCCACTGTCTTTACAGTTCGCCCCAACGCAACCCGGAGTCCACCATGACCACACGCACCGCCACCAAAATCCTCGCCCTGAACCTGAGCACCCTGGTCTCCATGGCCCTGTTCAGCCTCATCGTGCTGGGCATGCAAGCCGCGCCAACGCCAACACTGCGCAGCATTGAACTTCCGCAGGTCGTCGTGATCGGACACCAGTCCGACCTTCCCAATGCCAACGCCAATGCCACCGCCCGGGTCAAGGCCTCCCAGCCCAAGAACACCTGAGCTTGCATGCTCTACAGCGCGCTTGCGCAGTACGCCATCGGAATGGCAATGACGCCATAATCCCGTGCTTGCGTAAATATTGATGCTCATCAATCATCCCGCGCCCCCAGATTCCCTTTTTCCACACGGAGAGTTCTCTATGCTGCGTCCCCTTCTACTCGTTGTTGCGATGGCCACAAGCCTGACGGCATGCGACAAATTCCCTGGCAAAGGTGACAAAAAAGATGCCGCGGCCGCGCCTGCGAAGCTCGTGATTGCGCCGGAGGACATTCTTACGATCCGCTCAAACGCCATGGCATCCGGCCCGGTCGTCACAGGCTCCATCCAGCCAGAACGCAAGGCGGATTTGCGGGCAGAAGTATCCGCAGTGGTGATGCAGGTCCTGAAGGAAAACGGTGATGTGGTGCGCCGTGGTGACGTTCTGGTGCGATTGGACCAGACATCCATTCAGGACAACCTGCGCTCGGCAGAAGACAACGCCCGCAACGCAGTCCAGTCACTGGACCAGGCTGAACGCAATTTGCAGCGCCTCAAGACACTGCGCGCCTCCGGCATGACATCCCTGCAGGCGCTGGACGATGCCGAAGTCCGCCGCAACGGTGCGCAAAGCGAATTGTCGGCGTCCAACGCCCGCGCCGTTCTGGCCCGCCAACAGCTGGAGCGCACCATCGTCCGGGCGCCTTTCGACGGAGTCGTGGGTGATCGCAAAGTGTCGGCAGGTGACACCGCTTCGATTGGCAAGGAATTGCTCAAAGTGATTGACCCGACCAGCATGCGCTTTGCCGGAAGGGTATCTGCCGACAAGATCAGTGAGGTCTCGGTGGGGCAGTCTGTCAACTTTCGCATTAACGGCTATGCCGGCCAGGAGTTTCGCGGCAAAGTCACCCGCGTGGACCCGACTGCCAATGACATCACACGACAAGTAGAAGTTCTGGTCAGCTTTACCGATGACACGCGCCCTAAAGTGTCGGGGCTCTATGCAGAAGGCAATATTGAAGCAGCCAGCATCAAGGCAGTTTCCCTGCCTGAATCTGTAGTGGTAAAGGCTGGGGACAAGGCATCCGTGTGGCGGATAAAGGACAACGCTTTGAGCCAGGTTCCTCTGGCATTGGGTTCGCGCGACGCGCGCACCGGAAACCTTGAAGTACGCAGCGGGCTCACGGAGGGTGACATCATCCTGCGCACGCCGAGCTCCAGCTTCAAGGAAGGCCAGTCCGTCGAATTGGCCAGCGCCAAACAGCCGGCTCCTGCGGCTGCCGCTTCGTCCGCATCTTCCGCCAAAGGAACGTAAATGTTCTTGTCTGACTTCAGCATCAAGCGGCCAACGGCCACCATCGTTTTGATCATTGCGCTAATGGCCCTGGGGTTGTTGGCATTGAGCAAACTGCGCGTCAACCAGAACCCGGATGTGGAAGTTCCCGGCATCCAGGTCTTTATTGCCTACCCGGGTGCATCACCAGATTCCGTAGAGCGCGAAATCGTCAACCGGATCGAGAAATCGCTGCAAAGCGTTCCGGGTGCGACCGAGGTGTACTCCACCAGCAGCGAAGGCAATGCCAGCTTCTGGATCGAGTTCTCGTTCAAGAAGAACATGATCGAGGCGGCAGATGACGTGCGCACCGTGATATCGAGCGTGCGCTACAAGCTGCCCACCGAAATGCGTGAACCCATCGTGCGCCATTTCGACCCTGCGGCACAGCCCATCATGAACATGGCGCTGTCCAGCAACCAGCAAAGCCATGCCGAGATCTCGCGCATGGCCGAAGATGTCCTGGCCGACAAGCTGCGCGCCATTCCAGGGGTCGCCACGGTCAACATCAATGGATCCTTGAAGCGCGAGTTGTCGGTGCTGTTGCGCGCCGAGAAGCTGCGCGAGTACAACGTGTCGGTGGGTGACGTGGTGTCCGCGCTGCGCGCCCAGAACACCAATGCGCCAGTAGGCAAGGTGCGCGGCACGCTGGACGAGGAAAGCATACGCCTGGTAGGGCGCATTGAATCGCCCGAAGAATTCCAGAACATCGTCGTCAAGCGCTTTGGGGGCCAGATCGTGCGCCTGGCGCAGGTTGCCACGATCAAGGATAGTTTTGCCGACATTGACTCCTTGAGCATCCGCAGCGCAAAACCGAATGTGGGGATTTTGGTGACCCGGTCGCGCGACGCCAGCACGGTCAGCGTGGCCACGGACATCCGCAAACTGGTCAAAGAGATCAACACCGAATTCGAGAAGGACCGCCCGGGCACCAAACTCGAAATCACCCGCGACGGCGGCGTGGACGCGCAGCGTAGCCTGAACAACGTCATCGAATCGCTGATGCTGGGCGCGGTACTGACGATCTTTGTGGTCTATGCCTTCCTGAACTCGTGGCGTTCCACACTGATCACGGCACTGAGTCTGCCCACATCCGTCATCGCGGCCTTCATCGCGGTTTGGCTGTGCGGCTTCACGCTGAACTTCATGACGCTGCTGGGTCTCTCACTGGCCATCGGGGTACTGATTGACGATGCCATCGTGGTGCGGGAAAACATCGTGCGCCACATGCAAATGGGATCGGATCGGCGCACGGCCTCGCTGGAAGGCACAGCCGAAATTGGCCTGGCGGTGGCCGCCACCACCTTCTCCATCATCGCCGTGTTCATCCCGGTGGCCTTTATGCCCGGCGTGTCGGGCGAATGGTTCCGCCCCTTTGCACTGACGGTGACCTGCTCGGTGCTGGTCAGCCTGGCCATCTCGTTCACACTGGACCCGATGTTGTCGGCCTACTGGGGCGATCCGGTGGACCACCACACGGCACCCAAGAAGGGTTTGAGCGCGGTCCTGGCCCGCTTCAACAACTGGTTCGACCACCAGGCCGACCGCTATGGCAATGTGATTGCCTGGGCCCTGCACCACCGCCGCTGGATGACGGCCATTGCGGTGCTGAGCCTGGTCGGTGCTATCGCGCTGCAGGTAACGGTCGGTGGTAGCGCCTTTCTGCCCACTTCGGACTCGGGCAATTTGATGATCGAGGTGCGCACACCAGCATCGTCGTCGGTCGAATATGCGCGCCTCAAAATGGAACGCGCCGCCGAGATTGCCCGAAGCATTGCCGAGACCAAGGATACCAACAGCAACATCACCGCCAGCGGTGGGCGTATTTATATTGATATTGGCAAACGCAACACGCGCAAACGCACGGCCAAGGAAATCGCCGTGGAGTTGCGTGAAAAGATTCGCACCCTGGTGGGCGCTGAGTACACGGTGATGGACGACCTGAACAATGGCGCCCGCAAACCCATCCAGATCGACTTTACCGGCCCCGACTCTCGCAAGTTGCTGGAGATCACGAGCGCCTATATGGACAAACTGCGTCTGGTGCCCGGCGCCGTCGACGTGGGCCTGTCGCAACAGGATCCGAAGAAAGAGTTGAGGATCGAGCTCAACCGCGGCTTGGCCAACTCCATGGGGATCTCGGCCAACGATGCCGCACAAGCCCTGCGCGTGGCCTTTGCCGGCATTGAAGTCGGCGACTGGGTAGACCCCACCGGCGAGACCCGCGACGTTGCGGTGCGCCTGCACCCCGATGACCGCGTCAGCAAGGAAAATATCGAGCGTCTGCCCATTGCCGTCTCGGGCACCAACCTGATGGTGCCGCTGGACCAGATCGCCACCATCACCATGGGCAAGGGACCGTCCGGCATCGAGCACGCCAATGGCAAGCGCAATATCACGGTATCCGCCAATGCCCAGGGCCGCTCCAACGGCGAAGTGACCGACGACGCCATGAAGCTGGCCAAGTCTTTCGACTACCCACCGGGCTACGGCCTGTCGCTGGGTGGCGCGGGACAAAGCCAGAAGGAGCTGTTTACCGAGATGCTGATTGCGTTGCTGTCTGGCATCGGGCTGATGTACCTGATCCTGGTCATGCAGTTCGGTTCATTCACCGCGCCACTGGCCGTGATGCTGTCCTTGCCACTATCGCTGATCGGTGTGGTGCTGGCGCTGCTGATCACCCGCGGCACACTGAATCTGATGAGTTTCATCGGCATCATCATGCTGATGGGTCTGGTCGCCAAGAACGCCATTCTGCTTCTGGACGCCGCCCGCAAGCGCGAGGCCCAGGGCATTGACCGCGAGAAGGCCTTGATGGACGCCGGACGCGTGCGCCTGCGCCCCATTTTGATGACCACCTTTGCCTTGATTGCCGGCATGCTGCCGGTGGCCATTGGCCTGGGTGAGGGTGGTGAGTTCTACCAGCCGCTGGCGGTGGCCATCATCGGCGGCACCATCACGTCAACCCTCCTGACCCTGCTGGTAGTGCCCACGTTTTACGACAGCATAGAGATCGCGCGCGACCGCATGGTGGCCAAGTTCAATATGCGGGCCAAGCGGGGCAACGGGCTGCTTGCCTTCCTGTTGACGTTTGGCGAGGCTATTGCGACGCTGCTGGCCCTGCGCATGGTGTACCGTTTTTGCATGCGGGCGATCAAAGGTCGTCACGGTCCGTCGGCGCCGCTGACCACTTAGGTCTTGACGGCGTCCGCAGGGCATGCTTGCGGAATTGACATAGAAACTGTGAGAATGAGGCCAGTTTGCTGCAAAATCAATAGCAACCCGCCAACTGACCCATGGAATCACCGATGCAACCTGCCCAAGACGAAATGCGCCTTGCCCTGGTTAGGTTGCGCAATGCATTCATCACAGTGGCCGTCTTCAGCGGATTCCTGAACATTCTGATGCTCACCCCCTCGCTGTACATGATGCAGGTGTATGACCGGGTGCTGGGTAGTCGGAACGAGACCACGTTGTGGGTGCTCACGCTGCTGATGGTGGGCATCTACATCTTCATGGGCGCGCTCGAGGCGATCCGCACTTGGGTATTGGTACGCGTGGGAGCGCGCTTTGATGCCGGGCTGAATACCCGGGTGTTCAACGCCACGTTCGAGCGAAGCCTGATGCAGGCTGGCAGCAATGCGGCACAGCCCATGCACGACCTGAATACGCTTCGCCATACCCTCACCGGCACGGCGCTACTCACATTGTTTGACGCACCCTGGATGCCGGTGTACCTGATCGTGATCTCGCTTTTCTCAATCGAGCTGGGCGTCTTTGCCCTGGTAGGCGCGCTGGTGCTAGCGGGTCTGGCGATGGTAAACGAGAAAGTCTCCAAATCCCGACTGGAAGAGGCGCAGAAGTTCAGCATGCAATCCCAGATGGCACTGACCAACCACCTCCGAAACGCCGAAGTAATAGAAGCCATGGGTATGTTGCCAAGCGTCCGTAAGCGCTGGTATGGCCTGCACCAAACGCAAATCCGCCTGCAGGCGATAGCCAGTGACCAGGCTGCGGTGATGGGCGGGTTGAGCAAGTTCGTGCGCATCACCATGCAATCGCTGTCGCTGGGTTTTGGCGCGCTGCTCGTTCTGGAGGGCCGCATGTCACCCGGCAGCATGATTGCTGCTTCCATCCTTGTCAGCCGGGCACTCGCGCCCGTGGAAATGCTGGTGGCCAACTGGAAACAGATACTTACTGGCCGCGTCGCCTATGCCCGGCTCAAGGAATTGCTGAACGCCCACCCGGCTCGCCAATATGGCATGTCGTTGCCAGTGCCCAAAGGGGCCATCCGGTTTGAAGGCATAACTACGGCGGCACCGGGTAGCAAACTGGTCATCCTAAAGAGCCTGAGCTTTGCCATTGAGGCAGGCGAATGCGTTGCCGTGATCGGTCCCAGCGGCTCGGGAAAGTCAACCCTAGCGCGCCTGATGGTCGGCGTGTGGCCCGCACTGGCAGGCACCGTACGCCTGGATGGCGCCGATCTCTACCGCTGGAGCAAGGATGAGCTCGGCCCACACGTGGGCTACCTGCCGCAAGATATAGAGTTATTCGACGGCACAGTGGCGGACAACATCGCCCGGTTTGGCGACGCCGATTCGGAAAAAGTCATCGAAGCGGCCCGACGCGCTGGCATGCACGAGCTGATTCTGCGCCTGCCCAAGGGTTACGACACACCGCTGGGTGCAGGCGGCAGCGCCCTTTCCGGCGGCCAGCGCCAGCGCATTGGTCTGGCGCGTGCGCTGTATGGTGACCCGGCACTGCTGGTGCTGGACGAACCCAACTCCAATCTGGATGAACAAGGTGACCGCGCACTGATGGAGACCATTGCTGAACTCAACAAACGGGGCAAGACTACCGTATTGATCACGCACCGGATGTCGGCGCTAAGTGTGGTAGCCAAGATTCTGGTGCTCAACGAGGGCACGCTAAGGGCGTATGGTCCACGCGATGAGGTACTGGCAGCCCTCCAAGCCAAGCCGGCAGCGCCCATTGCAACGCCGTCACCCCCTGCACCTGCTGCCGCACGTCAGTTGGGAGCCAGCCATGGTTGAGGACGCAACCATCAAGCCATTGACCGATGTAGACATGGATGATGCCCGCCCGCGCCGCTGGGGTTGGTGGTTATTACTGGTAGGCTTTGGCGGCTTCATGATATGGGCCTCGCTGGCGCCCCTGGATGCCGGTGTATCAGCTCCTGGGACGGTCGTCGTCGACGGCAACCGAAAGTCCGTGCAGCCATTGGTCGGTGGAAAGATTGGTGCCATCCTGGCCAAAGATGGTGATGAAGTCAAAGAGGGCCAGTTGCTGGTGCGGCTCGATAACACGCAAAGCCGCTCGCAGCTCGACATCACCAAAATCCAGTGGCTGACCAGCCTGGCCACCGAAGCACGCCTAGCCGCCGAGCGCACGGGAAGCGCCGCGCCAGACTTCCCTGCCGTGCTCACTGCAGAAAAGGGTGACCCGCGCGTCCAGGCCGCCCTGACATTGCAGAGCCAATTGTTTGTCACACGCCGCCTGGCGTTGGCGAGCGAGTTGGCTTCAATAAAAGAAAACCTGCGGGGGCTGGAGTTGCAAACCCGCGGCGCCGAGGCATCCAGGCAGTCCAAGGAAGATCAGATGCGATTGATGCGGGAACAGCTAAACAACCAGCGCGAGTTGTCCGACGAGGGATTCATGCCGCGCAACCGTGTGCTGGAACAGGAGCGTACCGTAGCCGCCATGGCAGGTGCGATTGCGGAAGACAACGGAAGCATCGGCCGCAACCGCCAGGCGATTGCCGAAGTCACGGCGCGCATGGCTACCCGCGAACAAGAGTTTCGCAAGGAAGTGGAGACGCAGCTCGCCGACACCCAACGCGATGCGTCGGCGCTGCGTAGCCGACTGGAGGCACTGCAATTTGACGTGACCAATGCCGAGATCCGTTCACCTTCCAATGGCGTAGTCATGGGACTGGCCGTACACACGGTGGGGGGCGTGGTGCCGACCGGAAGCCCGATGATGGAAGTGATCCCAAAAAACGGGTCCCTGCACATTGAGGCACAGATTTCGCCCAATCTGATCGACAAGGTAAGGGCTGGTTTGCCCGTGGACATCTTGTTCACGGCGTTCAACCAGACCACCACGCCCAAGGTGGCAGGTACCGTGCTGCATGTATCTGCCGATGTGCTCTACGAACCCAAGCAGAACATGCCCTATTTCAAGGCGATGATCGAGGTGACGCCACAAGGTATGGTCAAGCTTAAAGCGAATGAAGTTCGTGCCGGCATGCAGGTTGAGGTCTTCGTCCGAACCGGCGAACGTACCGCCATGAACTACTTCCTAAAGCCTTTGCTTGCCCGCTTGAACCGCGCACTGACGGAGCCATGAAGAAAGGCTTGACGCCACACCTGGTCATGTTGGGGTTGGTCTGCAACCTGTGCAGTCAAAGTCATGCATGGGCTGGTGGGCTTCAGTTGGCGTATGAGGCAGCACTGGGCCACGATGCCACGTACCAAGCGGCGCGTGCCGAACTGGCCTCCGCGCAACAGGGCGTACCGCTGGCACGCGCTGGTTTGTTACCCGGTGTCTCCCTTAGCATTTCCGACGCCAAGGTGGATGGCACGCAAACGATCGACCATCCCGTAGGCAATGCAACGAGCAGCCCATTGGACTACCGAGCCCCGAGCCAGAGTCTCAACATCCGCGCGCCAATCTACAACCGCGAGGCCATGCAAAAGCTCAACCTTGCCCAGAGTCAGGTGAACTATGCACAAGCCGTACTTGCCATACGAAAACTGGAGCTGGTAGACCGTCTGGCCACAGCCTACCTGCTACGTCTGCAAAGCGCTCAATCATGGCAGGCAGCACACGCGCAGGTGGCCGCGGCCCAGAGCCAGAGTGATCTGGCGCGAAGGCGCCTGCAACTCGGAGAAGGCACAAAACCCGAGTTGCTGGATGCCGAAGCGGCACTGGAAACAGGCAAAGTGCTTGAAGTGGAAGCGCAAAACCAGATTGATCTGGCTGTCATGAGTCTGCGCCATATCACAGGGTCGGACGCGGTGGACTTGCCAGATGAGAAACAGGCGTTGGATGTCGAAAACCCGCAGTGGCTCCATACAAAGACCCTGCCGGATGAACCGCTTGCCCAGTTGCTGGACCATGCCCAGTCCAGCAACCCCGCCATCGCGGCCCGCCGGTATGCAATCGAGATGGCCCAGTTGGTCGTGGCCCGCAACGGCTCTGGCCATTACCCACGCCTGGACTTTGTGGCGTCTGCCTCGTACAGCCGCAACGAGTCCGTGAGCACCCTGAACCAGTCAACCGACCAGCGCACATGGGGCCTGCAGTTGAACATGCCGCTATACAGCGGTGGAGCCGTCTCGGCGTCCGTCAGTCAGGCACTGGCCGATCAGGAGAAGGCGCAGGCCGAACTAGCCGCCGAACTGCAGGCGGTTGAGCGGGATCTGACCAAACTCTTTAACGTCGTAACCAATGGTGGTGCCAAGTTGCAGGCCCGCCAGAAAACCGTGACGGCCAACCGGCTCGCGCTCGAAGGCGCACAAAAAGGCTTTGCACGCGGGTTTAACACCCAGACAGACGTCATACAAGCACAGGCCAAGCTCGCCCAAGCCCGACAAGATCTGACGCAGGCAATCTATGAGCACCTATTGGCACGCGTGCGCCTGTCCGCCCGCGCCGGTAAGGAGCCAGCGGATGTCATTGTGGAAATGGAATACATGCTGAGATAACTTGCACAGAGACCCGTGCATTCAAGGTCCAGCGTTGCAAGAGATCGGCAGGGCTGACACGGCGGCCTGTGTGTCGGTAATGTTTACATATGTAACATAGTCAAATTGAAAAAACTCTTACTAATCATTGAGTTAGGTCAATGGCTCGTTTTTTGCGTGCGCCGCCCCCGGTTGGACAAATTTACAGATGTGGAGTCAAGATGACCTCGGTATTTCAAAAACTCATGGTGCAAGTGGGAACGGTGGCTGTGCTGGTGTTGGGGTCTGTTGCTCACGCACTTCCAGTCGTCAACGGCGGTTTTGAAGACTCCTCTACTGACATTACAGGTTGGTCCCTAGTAGGGCCACAAGACCTTAATTTTGTCTATCAGCCCTTTGACTCCAGCGAACTTGGTCCCCATGGTGGGGACAACGTTGCCCTTTTTGGCAGCACACCGGATACGAGTGGTATTGAACAGTCTTTGGCGACGACAGACGGGCATACTTATTTGGTCGAATTCCTGCTAGCTAACTTGGGCGGAGGCGCCCCATCGACGGATTCACAAGATCCGCCACTCGTTTATTCAGTTTCTGCCAAAGTGGACGGCCATGAATTGTTCCATTTTGAAGATTTCCATGCCAAGGACTTCACGACCTATTCGTTTGAGTTTGTTGCTGGTGCATCTCCCTCAATGCTTGGTTTTGATTTTCGTCACGACACCACTTGGTGGGCGTTGGATGACGTGACAGTGACAGACGTCACCAGAAATTCGCAAATTCCGGAGCCAGGAACACTTTTTCTGGCTGCAATCGCACTGACCGGACTTGGGTTGCGTCGCTATAAAACATCCTGATGGAATGATTTGGCGGGATTAAGCCCTCAGCCGAATGCAGGTTAGATAGTCGCGTGCACAAGTTCACTCGCCCGGCACGCAAAGGGAAACCAAGCAATAAATGAGGAGTTCCGTATGACCGTGCTTCTATCTGGGGACGAAATTCCCACCCGTACAACCCTGATCGGCGATGCGCCTATCGTGCAATCGGGCGTGGGGGGGCAATGGGCAACTGCATGGTCTAAAGCTGGCGTGACCATGGTCCACAAGGCCGACGTCACCAGTGGCGTCGAAGTGTGGTCGGCGGTAAAGATTAGCGATTTGCTTGCAACATCCTTGGCTGGCGGCGACATCTATGCCGGTGATCTTGGCGTCAGTGGCCAGTCCGCTGCCACCAGTTCAGTCAAGCAGGAAATTGACGGCAAGGAAGCCATACGATTCAACCTGACCCAGTCAGCGACGGCAGTTTCTCTCGACCTGACACGGCTGTTCTCGGGTGACGACGGCACCGCTTTTTCAGAAGGCGGCCGGGTTCGACTTTTCGACGCTTCTGGTGGCCTGGTCAGCGAATCGTTTTTTAGCGGTAACAGCAGCGGCGGCACCCTGCATGTGGACGTGAGTTCCGCAACGCTGTTCAAGTCGGTGGAAATCAGCGCAGGGGTGCGCAGAGCTGATGGCAGTTTTTCCTATGGCGGATATGCGAACTCTAACGGCAGCTTTGGTTCCGACATCTATGCAGATAGCGTCAAGCACGGCAGCGATTTCCTACTGGACAAGATTGCATTCGAGTTTGCGCGGCCAGTGGCCACGGGCGAGAGCTACACACTTGACGAAGACACCACGTTGCAAGGCACTAGCGTCCTGACCAACGACAGCGACCCCGACAACCTGGCACTCACAGCCACACTGGTGAGTGGCACGAGCCATGGCTCGCTCACCTTCAACCCAGACGGCACTTTTAACTACTCACCGGATGCCAATTACTTCGGTGCCGACAGTTTCGTCTATCGCGCCACGGATGGGCAAGATTCATCGCTATCCACTACAGTGACATTGAACGTCAACTCCGTCAATGATGCGCCGATTGCACTGAACGACAAGACCTCAACTGACGAAGACACGGCGATTACCGGCAATGTGATTGACGGTAGTCTGGGTGGCAAGGACACTGATGTCGATGTTAGTGATACTCTGGTCATCGCATCGCCTGGGGCCTTGCTAAGCAGCAAGGGCGCCTCGGTAGTGCTCAATGTGGATGGTACGTTTTCCTACGACCCCACCACGTCTGCCACCTTGCATGCACTCAACACCGGCGATAGCACGGTGGACAGCTTTACATACACGGTGTCGGACGGCCATGGCGGCACCAGTACGGCGTCCGTGGATGTCTCGGTTGCAGGCATCTCAAATGCAGCGGGTCAACAGGTTGTCTTGCCCAGCGCAGCCCCCGGCACGCAACTGCACTACTTCATCAAGTTTGTGGGCGGTTCGTCGGTTGCCGACAAGTGGCTGGATCTGGGATCGTTCAGCACAGGCTTTTCCAATTCGGGAAGTCTGGGCGGTGCTGGTGGCGGGCTCGCATCAGGCAAGCTCACCGCGCAGGACGTCCACACCATGCTGGGCGCCAGCAACACCGGGGTGGACCTGACCGAGACGTTGCTCAAAGGCACCCACCTCAAGAGCGTGGAGATTGAGGCCTACAGAACAAATAGCATCACTGGCGATCTGCAACTGGTCGATGACTACCTGTTTGAGGAAGCGCTAGTCAGCAGCGTGCAGAGCAGTGCCAGCGCCGACAGCGGCATCGCGAGCGGCATTAGCGTGAACTATGGCAAGTTTGGCTACACCCATGTGGATTACGACGCCAAAGGTGCTAAATCAACAACCACCTCCACTGGCTGGGATCTGACCAAAAACGTTTTGAGCGACGGGCCGGCTGCAACGGGCGAAGCTGCCAACAGCAAGTTAGGCGAACAAGCCTCCACGGAGAGCAATCTGGACTACTACGTCAAATTTGACGGCGCGGCGGGTTGGCTCGATATCAGCGCGCTGAGCCTGGGGTTCTCGAACTCAGGCAGCAGCAGCATCGGTGGTGGCGCGGGAACGGGCAAAGCCTCGGCCAGCGATGTCTCCTTGATACTGGGCTCCAGTGGCGAGATCGTGAACCTGACGCATTTACTGGCATCGGGCACGATCCTGAAGAATGTGGAAATCGAGGTCTATTCACACGTTGGCGGTAAAGCCCAACTGGTAGATGACTACCTGTTCGAGAATGTCTTGATGACCAGTCTGGCCACGGGAAGTGACTCCGCCAACAGCGTCAGCTTCGCGTACCAGAAATTTACCGAGTCCCACATTGGACTAGACGCCAAGGGCGCTCCAATTGCCCCCGATATCGTGGGCTGGGACTTTGCAGCCAATGCACCGTATACCTCGGGTTCTATCAACGTTGGCAACCTGTTCGGCTAGCCATGAATACTCCGCGCTGAGAGGACTGTAAACAGGTGGCAGATCAATCCTGGGGTGAAGGCTATGTCGTCGATGTGGATTACACCCACGGTTACTACCGGGAGTTGTCACCTTCGTTGCTGAGTTTTGTCGGGCTGTTGGGGAGCGTGCAGTCGATTGACATCACCCAGCCCTTCACCTATTACGAACTCGGTTGCGGCAATGGTCGCTCGTTACTGGTACACGCGGTGGCCAATCCGTCGGGGCAGTTCATTGGTGTTGATTTCAATCCGGCCCATATCCACACCGCACGCAATCTGGCCAGAGAACTCGGCGTAAAGAATGTGAGCTTTCTGGAAAAGAGCTTTGCAGAACTGCTTGAACTGGACACTGCGGACGCCCACATCATCGCCCTGCATGGCGTGTGGTCGTGGATTAATGAAGACAACCGAACGCAGATCACAGCTTTTACGCGCAAACGGCTTTTGCCCGGTGGCCTGCTCTACGTCAGCTACAACGCCTTGCCTGGAAGCGCGCAAGTGGCACCCCTGCAACGACTGTTGCTGGATCAATCTCGCTCTGGCGGTGACCTGGCGACCCAAGTTGCCCGTTCCATTGAATTTGCCCAGACCCTGGAAAAGGCCGGTGCGAAGTATTTCCAGATGAACCCAGTGGCAAAGGCACGACTCAACAGCTTCGCAAAGCAGGATGCCCGCTATCTGGCCCATGAGTACTTCAACGAAAATTGGGTGCCTTTCTACCACGCCGATGTGGCCAGGGATCTGAAGAGTGCAAAGCTGGCCTATGTGGGTTCCTCAGACATCATCGACAATTTTGATACGTTCATTTTGCCGCCGGACTTGGCACGCATGGCGGCAGATAGTGGCGATCGGATCGCATCTGAAACCATCAAGGATTACGCACGCAATCAAAACTTTCGACGCGACGTGTTTGCCCGCGGTGCGCCCAAAGCAACCCCGGCGCAATTGGCTGACCTGCTGGAGCACTCCCGCTTCTGCTTGGCGCGACCTCGGAGCGCCTGCAAACTGAAGCTGCAAACGCCGGCCGGAGAGTTCGGATTCAACGGTGATGCCTACCCCCGGCTATTGGATGCCCTGGCCCGCGCTCCCATGACTTTTGCCAATTTACGGCATGCGCCTGAAACCGCTGGGATGGAGCCTTTGGCGTTGCGTCAGACCCTTTTCACCATGGCGGCCGCAGGCAATGTGTTGCCGGCGTTGCCGGCCGCCGGCGAAGCAGATCGACGGGTGGAGACCGACCGCCACAACCGCGCCGCCATCAAGGGACTAAAGGCTGATGAGACATTTGTTTTACTGGCTTCCCCAGTATCGGGTGTCGGCATTCGGATTGGCGCCATTGACGCGCAGTTAATGCTTGGGCCGAAGAACGAGCGCGCAGCCGCTGAACATTTCTTGACCAACCTCCGCAACCGGGGTCAAAAACTCGTTTGGAATGGCAAAGCAGCCGAGACTGACGCGGACATTTGCGCAGCGATCGACGGGCAAGTCAGACCATTTTTCTTAACCCTACTACCATGGCTTAGAGTGATCGGCATTGCCTCTTAGCCCCGTGCATCACTCCATCGCAACAGGCAATTATCATCACCCCTGTAGACCGTCTCACCCCGGTTATCGACGCAGTAATCAGGTGAAACAATCATTTCGGCGAACACCATGTTCTGTCCGATCCGGGTGTAGTCAAACAGCGCGCAACGCGTAACCGTTGCACCCGCACGGATGTGGCTTCCATGTCCGATCCAGGTGGGGCCCACAATGCGCGCACCAGACTCTATCTTCACGCTGGAGCCGATATAAACTGGTCCTTCGATCGTTACATGGTCCCAGTCAATCCGCGTGTTGAGGCCTATCCACACGCCAGGCCGCACCTCGCGACCAGGCATATTCATGTGTGCCACCTCGCCGCGCAAGACCCGCTGCAGCACCGACCAGTAGTCACTGACCCTGCCGATATCGATCCAATTGAAGAATCGATTTTGTACAAAAAAAGGCATTTGTTTCTTCACCAGCATGGGGAACAGCTGAGAGCCAATGTCAAAGTTTTGTCCCGGCGGAATAAGGTCGATCACACTGGGCTCGAACAGATAAATGCCGGTACTGGCCAGCGTGGACTTGGCTTCTTCGGGACGCGGTTTTTCCTGAAACGACTGCACGCGCCCGGTCGCGTCAGGCACCACCATGCCGTAGTACTGCACCTGGTCGGGCGGCACGTCCAGCGCCACCACACTGGCAACCGCTCCCTTGGCCGTGTGCTCGCGCACCGCGGCGCCAATATCCAGATCAATCAACGCGTCACCGCACAGGACCAAGGTGGTTTCGTCAAAAAAACCGGAGAAGTCCTGAATGTGGCGAATCCCGCCTGCCGAACCGCGTGGCCGGGGCACGATGTCACCGTGGTCCAATGCGCCTTCGTAGGAATAGCCAATCTCCACACCCCACCGACTGCCATCACCAAAATAATGCTCAATTTTGCGGTGCAGGTAAGCCACGTTGATCATGATCTCGCGCACGCCATGGCGGGCCATGTGTTCGATCAGGTATTCCATCACCGGTTTTCCCAAGATGGGCACCATCGGTTTGGGTAAATCTTTGGTAAGCGGTCGCACGCGGGTGCCTTGACCAGCCGCCAGGATCATGCCTTTTGTCACTATCAACTCCCTGCAAGTACGGGATTCAGTATCCCGTGATCATCACAGTTTATACGTTCGCCATCGCACACCCACCTGTTTTGGGGGATGGTCAGAGATGCAGTAGCAGTGAACAATATGAGGAATCAACGTTTACCGTTCGGGGTATGCACTTTGTTCGACTTTTTGAAACGCCGCACCGCTACACCGGCCCAGCCGCCCAAGCGTGCGTCGGCCAGTAGTGGGACGTCCAGGCGCAATTCACCAAAGGCCAGGCAAGTGGCTGATCCGCTGTCGCCTCTGCCAGCCCCGGAAGTCAAAGAAGGCAACGAAGAGGCCGACTGGTCCATGTGGGAAGACTCTGTGGCGTTTCATGACAGCAAAATGAATAGCGTCTACCCCGAGACGCTCCCGGTGCCGCTGAGCCCTGTCGAACCGACCGAAGACTCCTTCGCGAAAGTTCGTCTCCGTGAACCCTAGTCCTGGCTAAGTACCGTAGCCATTGGGGTTGCTGCTCTGCCATCGCCACGCGTCGGCACACATCGTCTCCAGGTCGCGCGTGGCCTGCCATCCCAGCAGTTGTTGCGCACGTGTGGGATTGGCATAGCAGGCCGCCACATCGCCCGTGCGACGGGGCTGCGGTTTGTAGGGGACGGGCTTTCCACTGGCTTGCTCGAATGCCTTCACCATGTCCAGTACGCTGTATCCCACACCAGTGCCCAAGTTGATGGCAGTACACAGGCCGGCATCCGAGCGGCTCAGGGCCTCCAGCGTGCGCAGGTGGCCCAAGGCTAGGTCCACCACGTGAATGTAGTCCCTCACACCGGTGCCGTCATGGGTGTCATAGTCGTTGCCCCACACGTTCAAGAACTCGCGCCGCCCAACGGCCACCTGGGCCACAAAGGGCAACAGGTTATTGGGCACGCCTTGCGGGTCCTCACCGATCAAGCCACTGGCGTGCGCACCAACGGGGTTGAAATAGCGCAGCACCCCGAAACGCCAGGAGGCATCGGCCGCGAAGGCATCGCGCAGCATCTGCTCCACCACCAGCTTGGTACGCCCATAGGGGTTGGTAGCGGACAAAGGGTGGTCTTCAGTCAACGGCAGACGCTGAGGGTCGCCATACACCGTGGCAGACGAGCTGAATACCAGAGCCTTGACGCCGCACGCCTGCATGGCCTCCAGCAGACGCAGCGTGCCGACCACGTTGTTGTCGTAGTAGTGCAGCGGAATCTGTCCCGACTCACCCACCGCCTTGAGCCCGGCGAAGTGGATGACCGCCGCGGCGCCACTGCTGCGCAGCGCCGCCTCCAGCGCGGCGCGGTCGCGCACATCGCCTTGCACGCGGGCGAGTGTTTTGCCGGTGATACGTTCCACCCGATTCAGGGCCTCGGCCCTGCTGTTGCAGTAGTTGTCGAACACCGTCACGGTGTAGCCTGCGTTGAGAAGTTCCACGCAGGTGTGACTACCGATGTAGCCCGCACCACCGGTGACCAGTACGTTGTTGTTCATAAAAATAGGCCTCCCGCCCACGTGTTTTGGATTTATGTCGCTACACATTTGGTAGCGTACATACAAACCTTCAGGATCAACCCACAAGGTTACAACGACCGGACCGCACCGGTTAGTGGTATTTTCACGCCGGCATCCCAATCAGGCCGCTGTCTCACCTCAAATGGAGCAATAATTCTGCCGGAAGGCGAATACGTTTCACTATGGGGGGATGCGATGACAGAACCAGTGGCAGAACCACCCGTCCCGCAGGGACCGGTTGCCGTTCTCACCCAGGTTGAAAAGACCTATCACCTCGATTCGATCAGCGTACCGGTCATCCGGGGGGTCAATATTCTGGTTCGCCATGCGTGCTTCACGGTGCTGCTGGGTCCATCGGGCAGTGGCAAGACTACGCTGCTCAACATGATCGGCTGCATCGACAAACCCGACAAGGGCGAGATCATTGTTGCGGACCGCAAGGTGGGCGAAATGACGGACGATGAACTGTCTGATTTTCGGGCCAAAAATATCGGCTTCATTTTCCAGAACTACAACTTGCTGCCGGTTCTGAGCGCTTACGAAAACATCGAATACCCCATGCTCTTGGCAGGCGTACCGGAAAAAAAGCGCGCTGACCGCGTCCCCAAACTACTCGAGGCGGTCGGCCTGGCTGACAGGGCAAAAAATCTGCCTGGACAGCTGTCGGGTGGGCAGCGCCAGCGCGTGGCGATTGCGCGAGCACTGGCGCTTAAGCCCAAATTGGTCATCGCCGATGAACCGACCGCCAACCTGGACAGCCAGACGGGCCAGGCCATTCTGGCGCTGATGCGGCATATGGTGGACCGTTACCAGATATCGTTCATATTTTCATCGCACGACCCGGAAGTCATCAAGTCAGCGGATGACACCATCTTCCTCAAAGACGGATTGATTCAGGCCATTCGGCGCAAGGGACAGGGGGACGCACCATGATGACGCTCAACCTGGCGGTGCGCAATTTGCTGCGCAACCGCCGTCGTTCACTTGGCACCCTGGTAGCGATGTCCATCGGCTGCGCAGCCATACTCTTGTTTGGCGGTTTCAGCGGCAACATCAATTACGAAATGCTCACGCGCATCGTGCAGCGGGGCGGTCATCTGCAGATTCAGCACCGCGACTTTTATCTCTATGGCAGTGGCAACCCAACAGCCTATGGCATCAGCGACTATACAAAAATACTCGAAGCCATACAAAAGGATGAGGTCCTGCAAAAGATGGTCGTGGTGGTAACACCGACGCTTCAGTTTGGCGGCATTGCCGGCAACTATGCGGCCAGCGTGTCCCGCACCGTGATCGGCACCGGTTTCGTTGCAGCGGATATCAACCGGATGCGCCAATGGAATGACTTTGGACTGCGGTCCAAGGCACCCGTGTCGCCTCTGGCAGGCACCGCTCCAGACTCCGCAGTCGTAGGCATTGGGGTAGCGCGAGTTTTGCAGTTATGCGATGCACTGAAGATTGAACGATGCCCCAAACCAGAAAGCGGACAAGCCACTGAAGGTGCGGCACTGCCCGACGACATTGCCCAGCTCAGCGTGCAGGAGACGACTGGCACCACCCAAGCCCCTGCAACCAGCCCGCGTATGGTCGAAGTACTGGCAGTCAACTCACGGGGAGCACCAAACGTGACCTCATTGGAGGTTATTCGCGCAGAAGATCAAGGCATCAAAGAACTTGACGAAATTGCCATCATCATGCACCTGTCAAAAATACAGCAATTGGTTTATGGCAAATCACCACCCAAGGTGACGTCCATCATGATTCAACTGCGCCATACCGATCAAATGCCTGCCGCCACGGCCCGTTTAACCACTCTCCTGGCCGCTTTTGCGGGCACACAGCCACTGGCCGTGCAGAACTTGCACACTTTGAATCCGTTCTATGTGCAGGCCACTCAAATGTTTGACACCATATTTGGATTCGTATTTGTGCTGATCGGCGCGATTGTGCTGTTCACGGTCAGCAACACGATGAATACAGCCGTCGTCGAACGAACGGTGGAGATTGGCACCTTGCGCGCAATCGGGCTGCGACGTGCCGGAATTCGTCGGCTCTTTGTTACGGAAGGCGCTCTTTTGGGTATGTGCGGAGCGGTGCTGGGAGTGGTACTGGCATTTGCGGTGTCGGCGCTGGTTAACAGCCTGGATATCCCCTGGATTCCGCCGAGCACGGTCGAACCGGTGCCGTTGACGATTTTGGTCGCGGGAGAGACGCGCATGATCGTGGGCACGACGCTTGGCCTGATCTGTATTGCAATCATTTCAGCTTGGTGGCCCGCCTACCGCGCGGCCGATTTGAAGGTTGTTGATGCGCTTCGCCACGTTTGATAAATGGAGGCACCATGAAACCCTGGAAGTCCCGTCTCGTACTCCCCCTGTTTTTGGTATTTGGACTGCTGGATCAGGCCATCGCCGCGCCGTCGGCCAGCGAAATTCTGGCGGCCAGCGACGCCATCCGCAACCCCGCGCAACCGTTTAGCATGACGGTAACGCTCACGGAGTTTCAGGCAGGCAAACAGATCGACACCAGCACGCTGACCAGCTACTCCCGTACGCAACAGCAAGGAGGCCAGTTTTCCAGCTTGATTCGTTTTGTTCTGCCCACGCGCGACGCCGGCAAGCTGATGCTCAAAAACGGCAATGACATGTGGTTCTACGACCCCACCAACAAAGCCAGTGTGCGCTTGTCGCCGCAACAGCGCTTGCTCGGACAGGCCTCCAATGGCGATGTCGCCACGGTCAACCTGGCGCGGGACTACAAGCCCACGCTGGCCGCCGAAGAAGAGGTGCAAGATGGTGAAAAGCGCATGCGCAAGGCCTACAAACTGGCGCTGACAGCAGTGTCGCCCGATGTCACCTATGCCACCATCGACCTGTGGGTCGACGCGGAGAACAACCGACCGATCAAGGGCCGCTTCTACGCCGAGTCTTCCCGTTTGCTCAAGACGGTGTACTACCGCAAGTACCAGCCGCAACTGGGCGTGGACCGACCGACCGAATCGGTCATTATTGATGGACTCAACCCCCAATCGGTGACCCTGATGCGGTTCACCGACTACGCCGCGCGCAACATCCCCGACACATGGATGCAGCGCGATTTCCTTCCGCGCTTTCAACCCGACTAAATCATGCATTCCCTGAAGAACCCCACCTTCCACGTCTGTCTGGCTGCGATTGCCCTTCTGGCGCTACCGGCCCAAGCCCAGGAGGATGCGCTGAACCTGGAGAGTGCGCCGGTCGAAGCGGCTGAGTCACCCAGCAACACCAAGTGGTCGATTGAGGGCACCCTGGGCAATGCGAGCCAGCGCTACGCGACGGACAGCATCGACAGCAGCCGTGTGTCATTGGATGTACTGTATTCCGGCCGCATTGGGACCGGACTGCGGGCGGTGCTTTCGAACCGGCTGGATGTGATTCATGCGACAGGGGCGGAAGCGGACACCCAGAGAAACAGCCTGCGCGAAGCGTATTTGAGCTGGCAGCCCGGCGGCAGTGACACCGTGATCGACCTGGGGCGCATCAACCAGCGCAATGGACCGGGCTATGGATACAACCCTACTGACTTTTTTCGCGATGGCAGCTTGCGGGTCATCACCAGTGCCGACCCCTTCGCACTGCGTCAAAACCGCATGGGCTCGGTGATGCTGCGGGCACAAAAGCTCTGGAATGGAGGATCGCTGTCCGTGGCGTATTCCCCCAAGATGGCAGACAAACCCAGCACCGACACCTGGGACCTGGACTTGGGGTCCACCAACAACCGTGACCGGGCCGTCATCACCCTGGGGACGCAGTTTTCACAGAGCGTCAACAGCCAGATTCTGCTGTACCAGGAAAGCGGACTCAAGCCCACGCTGGGTGCCAATATGACCGCCCTGCTGTCCGACGCCGCCGTGGCACACCTAGAGTGGACCACCGGCAGCGAATCAGCGCTGGTGAACCGGGTATTTGGCGCCGCGCCGTCCGAAATAACCCGCAACCGGTTTGTCGGCGGCGTGACCTACACCACGCTAAGCAAGACGTCCTTCACCGCCGAATACCAGTACAACGGCTTCGCGCTGGATTCGACGGGTTGGGCCGCCTTGGGTACAACACAGCAACTGGGCTACTTGCGCGAATCCTTGCGCTTGCAGGAACTGGCACCCCGACAAGCCTACCTGCTGTATGTCATGCAAAAAGGCCTCTGGCTGAAGGACCTCGACCTGACGGGCTATGTGCGATTCAATGGGGACGATGACAGCCGTCTGACGTGGCTGGAGCTGCGCCACCACTGGCGCAACTTTGATCTCACGCTGCAACTGCAGCACAACACTGGTAGTGGGGGCAGCGAATTTGGCATCTTGCCCGACCGGCGCGTGGTGCAGGCGCTGGGAACCTACTATTTTTGATGGTCTTCAGCATGGTAGTCACCGACCCCATGCCACCTTTTAAAGCCTAAAGTCCGTGGACCTTGCGCGCACAATCTTCACCCGCAGCCAAGTCGTGAGGCACAGGTGCGATCAGCGGTGCCAGCGTCTGTTGCGATGAAGTTAAGGGCGCTTCGATTCCACTGGTTGCGGATAAATTCGGGCGTAACTGGTGAAAATTGTTCAAAATCAACAGCTTACGGTGTTCCTAAAATCTGACTTTTTCCCTTTTCGATCAGATGCTGGGCAAGTCATCGCCAACCTCGAGACGGCCTACCGCCAATGGCTTCAGCGAGGCAGACTTTGGCATCTCTGCCTACCTTGATATTCTGGCTATCCAAAAATGAGGTCGACTATTTGGCCGTCAAAGACCGCAGCAGCGACAGCGCAGCCACCAAGGGCGCACGTTCTCATGAAACCGAGGCGACCTACGCATCCTTCGTCGCTGAAAAGGAGATGGCCAAGAAGCTTGAGCGCAACGCACAGAAGAGGCCGAATGACGCGCGGCAGACAGAGGTATTGCTGGATGCTTGCCGCTACTTCTTGCCTGATGCGTATCCTCTAAACACAGATTTTGTGCTGGACCTGCCTGACGAATTACGCGACTTGTTTAATGATTGGGCGCAGAGTTCCTTGGGCCAACAACTTAGTAACACCCGATCAGACGTGAAAAAGCCCGCCAAGGCGGGCTTTTTTGTGCTGTAAAAAGAACTGACAGTTCTAATCAAGCGGCCTTGCGGCGGCGTGCTGCAGCCAGACCCAAGAGGCCCAAGCCAACGAGGGCGAGCGACTCTGGCTCAGGTATTTCGCTAACCCTTGCGTTAGACGACTGATTGATAGTGAAGTTGTAATTCGAACCGCCAACGAAAGTGCGCAGGTCCGAGAAGGCAACAAAGCTTGCATTACTGAGTGTCTGATTTTCTGTCATATCGAATGAAGAAATGGACTTATTCAAAGCCCCAGGTGCGAAACTCAAGTCAGCCCACCCAGCGCCACAATTAACGCTGCATGTCACAGACATGTTCCAGCCAAATCCAGCAGATGCCTGACCAGCAGACGGAAAGATCGAATCGACAAATGCCTGAAGCCAGTAATCGGCGCCAACAAGCACGTTACCAGTAAACGTGCTGGCAGAAGTGAAGGTTCCCGTAATACGACCAGAGTTCAAGATGGTTGCATTACCACCACCACTGTTGGTTGGGCCAGATGTCATCGCATTGGCCCGGGTCAAGCCTCGTACCGTGCCACCACCCAGCGCGGTGCCACCAATGTACATATCGCCCATGGCGAAATTAACCGTTCCAGGAGACGAAATATGATCGGTGAAGTTATTTTCCGTTCCGAGGGTGTAAAGACCTACAGCTCCAGCGCAATCACCGGCACAACGGTTCTTGACGTCCACGACGACGGCACCACCGCTCGAGATTGAACCTGCACCTATACCAGTCCCCACTGAGCCGTTGTAGCTGGAATCTGCAGTTCCAGTACGTCCCTCTTGACTGATCGACAAGCTTCCGCTGAATGGCACGAAAGTACCGCCAGGGCCGGTAAATGACCCCAAACCGAGCGTGTTGATGAACAAATCAGCAATAGCCACTGTGCTCGCCATCGCTGGCGTTGATGCTGCAAAGGCAACCGCTACAACTGCACCTGCAACCGCTTTCTTAAACGTTTTCATAATTACTCCTTGAGGTTAGACACTAGTAGCAGACTGACTTGCACCTGCACGTATGGACATAAGCAGCAACTGTGCCAAGTTCTTTTTCTGCTCTCTAAGTGTTTGAATTTAAACAACTTTTTCCCCCGCAAGCTGGCTGGGATGTTAACTTCAAAGTTCGTGTTGTAAGTTTTACCGACAAATCAGAATCCGGGCCGCTTTGTTAAATGTGGGGCGCAGGATTCAAAATTGCTGTTGCATGTAACAAATGATTGATGTGCGCCTGCCGCTTTCTTGTTCGCGTGTGTTTGATTCTGCCTGGAGCCTGGTCAGGCGAACGGCCTCTGCCGACGCCTTGCGCTATTCGCTATTGTTTGTGAGGTTCTGAGGCTTGAAGTCCGCGCGCGCTGCGCGCCCAGATCACCCTCATCGATGCGCTCCGCCAGACTGTCTACGTCGCCGTCGCTGACACCAGCCGTACGAAATTGTTCTTTCCAATTGTCAACCACAGCGATCGCATCTGACACCTGCCGAGCGGCCTGATCGCGTGACAAACCGAACTGCTCACACTGGGACATAGCTTTGGTCAGTGTGGAGTCACCGGCATCATCGCCAACGATAAATTCCTGGTGCCCCTGGCCCGCGTCCGTGGGTAACACATCAACGGCTGGTGTCTGGCGTATCCTTGCTTTCCGGTCGTGTCTAGTGAACATCAATGTGTGGTTCTTTTCGTGATCATCGGTGTTGTCGCTCAGTATCGATGAATACGATGCGCCTAAACAGTTCCGCCATATCGTGTCGGTTGGTGTCGTGTTTGGTATCCCCAACGCAGCGCAGCAACTGTGCCAGATGGGGTAGCCGAAATCGGGGCTATGACTGCCGGCGTCATAGACGTATGCTCGATCAGGGATGCGTCCTCCGGCTCGCCGCTAAAGAAATTAGTCACCCATAGCGTGTCGTCGATATTAATCAAGGCCTTTGGCTTGGCGCCGCCGAAGCTGCCGCCGGCGTGCATCGTGCGCCGTTCTATTTCGAACACCGGTTCATTGGCGTTGATCTTGGCCACGATGTTGCTGAGTTGCTGAGCGTCCTGCAGGCGCGGTAGAGCCCCTACGGGCCGTGGCAGGTAGTTGCCCGGTGAGGTGGACACGCCCATAGCGCCAAATCGGTCGTCGCCAGCCAAAAGGAGGCACTCCATCAGGGACAGGCGCCGAGGCTTATCCAAGTTCTGGATCACGAGTTCGCCCACGCGTCTTGTCGTGCAATACGCGCGTTGAGTGCAGCCAGCGCGCGTCTACGCCCCAGTTCGACGGCTTTGCGGACGTCACGATTTGGGCGCCGCGGTCGGCACTCGGGTTTGCCAGTTCGGACAGTACGCTGTCCAAGCCAACAAGCCACAGGGCAGTGAGGTAAACGCCCATGGCTACTGCCGGGTCGCCCGCCTCCATACGCGAAGACACCCCTATGCGACCGGCCCAATAACGTAATGATTCCTTGTGTCGCAGGCGCGCCACGGCCAAGTTCGCGCACAGTCACATACAGATGCACTACCGATAGCGCCCAGGCGACAAAATATCATTGGGGTCCAGATCCTTGCGTAAACGCGCCTGGAAGGTTTTGGAGTCCGACTGGAGGTCGGCCAGGGTTTGCATAGTGTTGATGCCCACGCGGTAGGGAAACCACCCCTTGGCACGGCCGGTGTCAAACAGTTCTTTGTAGCATGCTGCGGTAGCTTCAGCGGCGCCCGGTTTGTCGCGATCAAACACCAGGGGAACGGTGCTATCGAAAAGCTTGTCGCTCAGCGTGGTAAAGGTGATGAGCGGCTCCAGCCCATGGCGCGGTGCAATCTCCTTGACCATGTTGACATAGGCGCGCACGTCCGCCGCACGCATGGGTACCAGCGGGGCATACCAACTAAGGCCACAACCGTCTTGGGACGGGTTCTTCATGGAACCAATCTGCGGCCTGGCGTTGCGCCAGTAGGCTAGCGGCATCGCAGTCTCGTTGGGTACGCCCGCCACAAGTTGCAAAGATTTGGCCAGCGTGGCCGTCATGCCCTGTAGGCCATGGCCAAACTTGCCCGGAATAAGGTGCGCTAGTCGGGCCAACTGTGCGGCACGCTCTGGAGTAAGAAACATCATGCGGCTGGCCACATCCCCCAGCGCGGCCTTCATTTCCTTTTGTGCCGCTGCCACCATGCGACGGGTTCCGTACAAGGTGCTGAAACCCGTCCACGGGAAAATTTGGTACTGCCTGCCCATTGTTGCCACCACATCGGCGGGGATCATGCCGTTAGCGCCCACTTTGTCATAAGGGAAAGGCGACGCCATGCTCAGTACGCGTAGTTGGTTCATTAAATTGATGGCACCGACGGTACCGTTCAGGCGCGTCATGACACTGCGGATGCGCAGAGTTGCAGGCTCCAACAGGGCATCCTCCTTCAGGCTAAACATACAAACTTTCACGCACTCGGGCCGCCGTGCCAGCACAATGCTCATGCGCCGCACGATGCCAAAACCGCTCTGGGTGAAAAGCCCAGTCATGTAGGGACCAATGCCCCATTTGAAGAGCCTGGCCAGCTCCTCGCCACCGGCTTCACGCAAGGCGGTGCGGTACAGCGAGCCGTCGGGCAGGACGGCTTCAATGTCCGTCACCGCCCCGAAGTGGTCCACGTAGGGAGTAACGCCGTAACCGCGCTCCAGCGCATTACCTAACACACTGCAGGTGGGGCCAGCGCCAGTAACGGGCACCAAGAATTCGTGTTTACCGGCAATCAAAAAGTCGGAAAGCATGGCCTGGGTAACACCGGGTTCCAGCGTTACGACGCCCAACTCGGCGTCAAAATGCAATATTTTTGTCAGGCGAGACAGATCGATGAGAACGCAGTCATCATGCGCCGGTAATGACGTGCCATAGCCCCAGTTCAACCCGGTGCTGAACGGATACACCGGCACCAGGTTCCGGCTGGCAATACGCATGACGTCTTGTAGCGTCGTGCTGTCGGTGATGCGCAAAGCCCCAGCAATGCGACGCTGTATGACGCTGGTGTCCGTGCCGTAGGCAGCCTGTGCAGCTTCGCTTTTTAAAACATTGGCCTCGCCAAGCAGCGCTTGCCATTGAGAAAGGGCAGAAGAGGTATCCATGGCCATACTCCTTTGTTCACCTGAAGTGTACGAGCCCGCCGCTCCACTCCAAATGCTCACTGACGGCCTGAGCGCGATTAAGATTGCACGATGAAAATATTATTGACCGGAGCCGCAGGCTTCATTGGCGCGGCCACAGCCAAGCGGCTGCTCAATCGTGGCAACACAGTGGTGGGCTTGGACAACCTCAACGACTACTACGACCCGACCTTGAAACAGAGCCGACTCGACTTGCTCACCCCGCATGACAATTTTCGGTTCGCCAAAATAGACCTTGCAGACCGCTCAGGCATGGCGCAGTTGTTCGCGACGGAGCGGTTTGACCGTGTGGTCCACCTGGCAGCGCAGGCGGGCGTGCGCTATTCGCTGCAAAACCCCAACGCCTACGTCGACAGCAATTTGGTAGGTTTTGTAAATGTGCTGGAGGGCTGTCGCAATCACGCCATTAAGCACCTGGTCTACGCGTCCAGTTCCAGTGTGTATGGCGGCAATATCAAAATGCCGTTTGCTGAAACCGACAACGTTGATCGTCCAGTCAGTTTATACGCTGCTACCAAAAAAGCCAACGAACTGATGGCCCACACCTACAGTCACTTATTTAACGTGCCCACCACGGGCTTGCGTTTTTTCACGGTTTACGGGCCTTGGGGTCGGCCAGACATGGCACTGTTCTTATTTACCAAGGCCGTTCTCGAAGGTAAACCCATCAAGGTGTTCAACCACGGCGACATGCGTCGGGACTTTACTTACATTGACGACATCGTTGAAGGCATCATTCGTGTCCTGGACAAGGCGGCAACACCCACAGAGAGTTCGGCACCTTATCGAGTCTTCAACATTGGCAATCATCAGCCCGTGGCCTTGTTGGACTTCATTGGATGCCTGGAATCTGCGCTGGACCTGAAAGCCCAGAAAGAGCTATTGCCCATGCAGGACGGTGATGTCCCTGCCACCTTTGCGGACACCCAGGCACTCAACGAGTGGGTCGGTTTTGCTCCCGCCACGCCCATCGACCAAGGTGTGCAACGCTTTGTCGACTGGTACCGCAGCTACTACAAGGTGTAACTGCCCACCAAGCCGTTGGCTGCAGCCTCGCACAAGTCCAGCACGAATTCAAACCCTGCAACGTTGCCATAATACGGGTCTGGCACGTCGGTGCGCCCAGAGTCGGGCGCATAGCTAAGAAACAGTCGCAGTTTGTGCGCGTGAACAGCAGGGCACATTTTGCGCAGCGCAGCCAAGTTATCAGCATCCATTGCCAAAACCAGATCAAAGTCCGCGAAGTGACGCGCGGTGATGCGGGTTGAGCGGCTCTTTTTGGGTTTATAGCCGCGTCGTATCAACGCATCAATGGATCTGGGGTCGGGCGGTTGTGCTGGTGAGGGTGCATGCGTGCCAGCGGATTCTATTTGTAGAGTACGGGACAACCCGCGTTCAGCCACTAGCTTACGGGTTACGACCAATGCCATGGGGGATCGGCAAATGTTGGCCGTGCACACTAGCAAGAGCTTATTCATACGCGAACATTCTAAAACGCAGTCTGTGCCACGATCATCTTCGAACGTTCTGGCTTGACACGCAAATGCGCTATATTCGCGTGATAATCAAAAAGTACTACGTCACAGGGGTATACCTTGAAAGTTTTTCGAATCACTCTCACATCATTGTTTCGCTGGCTTGCCATTGGTCTGCTAGTGGGTTTGGTGGCGGCCTGCACCAGCAAGCCCGTAAACCAGGCGCCGACTACGGCCGCCACGCCGGACTACAACTACATCGTGGGTGCGGGTGACACCCTGAACATCATTGTCTGGCGCAACCCTGAATTGTCTTTGTCGGTACCTGTGCGCCCAGACGGCAAGATATCGACACCCCTAGTCGATGAGCTCGTAGCACAGGGTAAAACTTCGGTAGAAATCGCCCGCGAAGTTGAAAAAGCACTCGGTAAATTTGTGCGTGATCCGGTCGTTACCGTAGTTGTATCAAGCTTTGTGGGGCCGTACAGCGAGCAAATTCGCGTAGTAGGCGAAGCCGCTAAGCCACAAGCCCTACCGTACAAACAGAAGATGACCGTGCTGGACGTCATGATCGCAGTTGGTGGCTTAACTGACTTTGCCGATGGCAACTCAGCAACCATCACTCGCGCCTCCGAGGGTAGCAAGCGATACTCGGTGCGTCTCAACGACCTGATTAAGCGTGGCGACATTTCTGCCAACGTGGAAATGCGTCCCGGAGACATTCTCATCATTCCCCAAGGCTGGTTCTGATTTCACACCATTCTCTTCCGCGCACTGAATATGGAATAGCGTTGCGCTGCCCATTTCCTAATCTAAGAGTATTTCCCCAATGGATGAGCTAATTAGCCAGGGTCTAACCATCATCCGCGGCATGTGGAAACACCGCTGGATGGGGTTACTGACGGCTTGGATCGTGGCCGCTATTGGCGTTGTCATTGTGCTGGCAGTTCCGGATAAGTATGAAGCCTCGGCGCGGATTTATGTCGACACCCAATCAATACTCAAGCCTTTGATGTCAGGCTTGGCTGTCCAACCCAATGTCGATCAACAGGTGGGGATGCTAAGCCGCACTCTCATCAGCCGTCCAAACATTGAAAAACTCATCCGGATGGCGGACCTGGACTTGAGCACTCAGTCCAAATCTGACCAGGAATCACTGATAGAAAGTCTGACCAAGACGCTGGAAATAAAAACCGTCGGACGCGACAACCTTTACATACTGTCGTATCGTGACGTCAGCCCTGACAAAGCTAAGCGGGTCGTGCAGGCCCTGGTGTCTATTTTTGTGGAGTCCAGCTTAGGTGACACCAGGAAGGACTCCGAGGTGGCCAAGAAGTTCATTGACGAGCAGATCAAGTCCTACGAGGCCAAACTCCAGGAAGCTGAAACGCGCCTGAAAGAATTCAAGCTGCGCAATCTCGAAATGCAGGCTGGTGAAGGCAAAGGAATGGCCGACCAATTGGGATCCATCAATACACAACTCAATCAGGCACGACTAGAGCTCCGCGAGGCTGAAAATGCCCGCAATTCAGCCAAGAGTCAGTTGGATGAAGAAAAAAATCAAAGTAGCAACTTGACTTCCAGAAGCTTATTGCAGGAGTCAACTTTGAGCATAGCAACGCCTGAAATTGACGCACGCATTGATGCCCAAAAGAGAAATTTGGATAACTTGCTTCAACGCTTCACAGAGCAACATCCCGATGTAGCTGGTGCGCGCCGCATGATCAGAGAGTTGGAAGACTTGAAACGAAGGGAAGTCCAGCAACTTCGCAAAGCAGCACTGGCCAATCCCATGCCGTCCTCCGGTGGTTCGAATTTGGCTGCGCAGGAATTGGGCCGTCTACTGGCAACAGCTGAGGTACAAGTTGCATCACTGCGTGCGCGAGTCGGGGAGTACGAAGCAAGATATCGAAGGGCGCTGGAGTTGATGAAGACCGCCCCTCAAGTGGAAGCGGAATTTGCCCAGCTCAACCGCGACTACGACATCAACAAGAAGAATTACAACGATCTGGTGGCGCGCCGCGAATCCGCCGCCCTTTCGGGTGACCTGGAAAGTGCGGCAGGCGTCGCCGATTTCCGGTTAATTGATCCCCCCCGCGCCTCACCCAAACCTGTGGCGCCCAACCGTTTGCTACTGTTGCCAATGGCTTTGGTTGCTGCTGTCGCAGCCGGGATGGCCATGTCGTTTGCGATAAGCCAGCTACGGTCCGTTTTCTACGACCCGCGGTCGCTGACGGATTCGGTAGGACTTCCGTTGCTGGGTACCGTATCGCTTATTCTTAGCGATGAGGACCTGGCGTCCCGAAGATCTGAACTCAGGAAATTTCTAGGCGCTTGTGGCGTGCTAGTACTTATATTCACCATTGGAATGGTCGCATTTACCTTGATGTCGGGGCGCGCAGGATGAACACTTATGAGTAGCCTGATCGAACAAGCCGCCCGACGCCTGGAGCAGCTCAAGCGCGCTGGGGCTGAAATTCCAGCCGCATCAGCTGCAAACGTCTTGTCTACCGCGAAGCAGGGCTCAGCCTCGCCTGCGCCCGTGTTGCAGGCTGACCATCCACAGCCATCGAACACTACATCGCGCAGTGTCGAGATCGATCTGGATGCCCTGGCAGCTGCAGGAATTGTCAGTCCAAACTCTCCACGCTCCACGATTGCCGACCAGTTCCGCGTCATCAAACGGCCCCTCATAGCCAACGCAATCGGTAAGGGGGCAACCGTGGTTCGCAACGGCAATCTCATTATGGTAACCAGCGCCTTACCCGGCGAAGGTAAGAGCTTCACTGCGATCAACCTCGCCATGAGCATTGCCACCGAGCTGGATTACACCGTTATGTTGGTCGATGCCGACGTGGCACGCCCATCCGTGCTCAGTCGGTTGGGCCTGCCGCCCAGCCCTGGCCTGCTGGACCTGGTAGTGGATGGGTCTTGTGATCTTTCCAGCGTACTACTAAAAACCAACATCGAAAAGCTCACCATTCTGCCTAGCGGTACTCCGCACCCGCGTGCAACCGAATTACTGGCCAGCGATGCGATGACCCGGTTGGTTGAAGACATTGGCAATCGCTATTCCGACCGCATCATCATTTTTGACTCACCTCCGCTGCTATTGACAACCGAATCTCGAGTCCTGGCGACCCATATGGGGCAGATTGTTGTTGTTGTCAAAGCAGAAACGACTCTCCAGTCAGCCGTTCGAAACGCGCTAGCCACCATCGAGGCCTGTCCGGTCAAGCTCATGCTGCTCAATCAAGCTACGACATCCTTCAAAGCGGGCTATGGGTATGGATACGGCTATGGATACGGCTATGGGCAAGAAGCCTCCAACTAAGCATATGCCGATCCGTTCAACGGCGGTAATGCTGGGCGTTGCCTTGACCGCACCTCTCGTCGCGGCCCAAAGTACCGAAAAGGGTGTCGAGCCCAAGCCATCCATCAAGGTGGCGCCGAGGGTGACCGTGACCGAAACCTGGACCGACAATGTGCGCCTCAACGGCACCGGCCAGACTGAACTCATTACAGAAGTCAGTCCCGGCCTTCATGTGGACTTCAACAAAGCTAGGTTAAAAGGTTTTTTGGATTATTCACTGAGTGGCATTGCATACGCCAACTCCACTGCTGCCAATCGCACTGTCAACGTCATGTCGTCGAACTTGCAGTTGGAGGCGGTTGATGGCACTTTGTTTGTTGACGCCTCAGGGTCGATATCACAACAGGCGGCATCCGCATTTGGCGCCCAATTGGTTGACAATACTTCTGTAAACTCTAACCGCACGGAAGTTTCCACCTACCGCATTTCCCCGTTCGTGAAAGGGCACTTGGGAGATGCTGCCACCTACTCCGCGCGCTACAGTCGTTCCACCACTTCCAGTGGAGCAATTGGCGCATCAGATAGCGCGACCAGTGAGATGATTTTGGGCCTGAAGGGAGACTTTGGCGCCAAAAGGCTGGGTTGGACGGCGGATATCCGAAATCAGGAAGTGAGTTACAGCGTCGGCCGCACCACTGAAAATGGCACGGCTCTTCTCGGTCTGACCTTTGCCATCACACCGCGTTTCAACGTGACTGCGGAGTCGGGCATCGACTCCAATAACTTCACTGGTCAAAACCGAGAGTCAAGTACAGCGAGCGGGGCTGGTCTGACGTGGACACCTCTGGCATCGACCAAATTGTCGGCTATTCTGCTCAAGCACTCGTATGGTGACACCTACAAATTGGATTTCGACCACCGCACAGCCCGCACTGTATGGAATTTTTCGGATTCCAAAATGGTTACCCAATCCCCCAATTCGCAGGGTACTGGAAGTAGTGGCACAGCCTATGATCTGTATTACGCTCAGTTCGCTGCGACTGAACCCGACCCCGTAGCCCGTGCCCAGCTCGTCAGTTCTTACCTACAAACCTATGGCATTTCACCCGGTAGCGTGGTAAGTACAGGTTTCACGTCGGCATCAGTGGCGCTCGAACACCGACAGCAGCTGTCGTTTGCGCTGCTGGGTAAGCGCAGCACAATTACATTCATCGCATCACAGTCTGAAAGCACACGTTTGGATGCTGTGACCACAGCGATTGATGATTTCACAAAGTCCCCAACCGTACGTCAGCAGGGACTGAGCGGCAATTTTGCGCACCGTCTATCCCCTGATTATTCGCTGAGCCTATTGCTTTCACACATTGAAACCGTCGGTGCTTTAAGCGCCCAATCCACGAGTTTGCGCTCAATGAACCTGACTTTGACAGGCAAGATCGGCAAAAAGACAACGGCAGCGATCGGGCTGCGTAAAGTGAACACCGAAAGCAGCGCCACCCCCTTTTCAGAATCCGCTGTCACGGCGCGCGTTAACCTGCAGTTGTAGCCCATGTATGAAGAGTTTTACGGATTAACCGGCAAGCCGTTCCAGCTTAATCCTGACCCCGCCTTTTATTTTGCTAGCAAACAGCACCGTCGTGCCCGGGCTTACCTGGATTATGGCGTGCAGCGCAGCGAAGGTTTTATCGTCATCACAGGCGATGTGGGAGCGGGTAAGACCACCATCGTCCGTGGTCTGTTGGCGATGCTGGACCCCGACAAGGTCCTCGCCGCCAACCTTGTCACGACACAACTCGATGCCGACGACACGCTGCGTCTAGTCGGTGCTGCATTCGGCGTGCGCATTAATGGCGTCTCCAAGGCCGATTTGCTTATGGCGCTGGAGGCCTTTTTGGTGAGCCAGGCCATCGAAGGCCGACGGTGTTTGCTGATCGTCGACGAAGCCCAAAACCTTACCCCCCGCGCAGTGGAAGAGTTGCGCATGTTGTCCAACTTCCAGTATGGGGAACAAGCCCTGCTGCAGACCTTCTTGGTGGGCCAACCCGAGTTTCGCGCCATACTGCGCAGCCCCTCCATGCAGCAACTGCGCCAACGCGTTACGGCCACTTGCCACCTCGGTCCGATGGACCAAGAAGAAACCCAAGGGTACATTGAACACCGACTGCAGTGTGTCGGCTCCAAGGGGCGACCCAGCTTCGATGCCGCAGCCTTTAAAGGCATTTACGACGGGTCAGGCGGCATTCCCCGGCGTATCAATCAGATATGTGATCGACTCCTGCTACTGGGATATTTGGGCGGCAAAGACGCTTTTGGCACCGCAGAGGTCAATGAAGTCGTCAATGAGCTGGCCGAAGAATACGTGGCGCCTTTTGCCACGCTCAACAACGACAATCCAGACTGGGACGACTCAGGCCTACGCCGCGACAGTGACCTCACCCCTCTGGATGTCGACATCAGCAAGCTTCACCTCGAACCCGCGGTTGCGGATGCATTTTCCGGTCAGATTAGCGGGCTGGCGAGCGAACAATTCGATGCCCGCATGCGTCGCATGGAACGCAGTATCTTGCGCATGGAGCGCATCAACCTGGAAGTACTGGGCATGTTGCAGAAATTGGTGGCCGCCGTCGGCAAAGCCAAAGAGCCCACACTGCCATGATTACCAACGCCCTCACAATCGACGTGGAAGATTATTTCCAGGTCTCTGCCTTTGCCCCACACATTGACCGCGCAGACTGGGACAATCGTGAGTGCCGTGTAGAGCGTAATGTGCACCGTATTCTCGACATGCTGGATCAACACAGCACGCAGGCCACTTTTTTCACCCTGGGCTGGATTGCGCAGCGCTACCCGCAACTGATAAGTCAGATTGTGGACCGCGGTCACGAGTTGGCCAGCCACGGCTATGGTCACGAGCGCGCCAGTGACTTGACTGAAGCAGCGTTCCTGGAAGACGTCCGCTCGGCAAAAGCGATTCTGGAAGATCTGTCTGGGCAGGAGGTTCGCGGCTACCGCGCGCCCAGCTTTTCCATCGGCAAGAGCAATCTTTGGGCTTTTGATTGCTTGGCATACACGGGCCACCGCTACAGCTCCAGCATTTACCCTATCGCGCATGATCACTACGGCATGCCCGATTCGCCACGGTTTGTATACGAGGTTCGCCCCGGCCTGCTCGAAGTGCCAATCACCACGTTGCGCGCCTTCGGGCGTAACTTTCCATCCAGTGGAGGCGGATACTTCCGCTTACTCCCGTACGCGCTGTCACGCTGGATGCTTCAGCGTGTCAATTCAAGCGATCGGCAGTCAGGCATCTTCTACTTCCACCCATGGGAAATCGATACACAGCAGCCCCGTATCTCTGGTATCGGAGCCAAAACACGGTTCCGTCATTACGTCAACATTGACCGCGTAGAGGCGCGACTGAACCAGTTGTTGACCGATTTTCGGTGGGGCCGTATGGATCACATTTTTCTGGATCAACCGGTAAAACATGCCCACTCAGCTTGAGGCAGCTTTGCCTACAATCCGTCGCCTGCAGTCCCTCGATACCGCGAACGTTGCGCGATGGGACGCATTTGTTATGGCATGCCCTGATGCCACATTTTTTCACCGTGCCGGCTGGCAAAACATCATTGCCAACGTCTTCCGGCATGAAACCTATTTTTTGTATGCAGAGGTGGATGGAGCCATTGTCGGCGTGCTGCCGCTGGGCCACGTGAACAGTTGGCTCTTTGGCAATGCATTGACTGGTTTGCCGTTTGCGGTGTACGGCGGTGTGGCTGCAAGCACTCCGCACGCTGCCGACGCGTTGGAGCAGGAAGCGCAACGCATTGCCCGTGAACTGGGTGTGGCCCATCTGGAGCTACGCAATGTCGAGGCACGCCACACCGAGTGGCCCATGCAAGACATCTATGTGACGTTTCGCAAAGAGATACTGCCAACAGACGAGGCCAACATGCAGGCCATTCCGCGCAAGCAGCGGGCCATGATCCGAAAGGGCATCAAGAACGAGCTGGTCAGCCACATTGACCCCACGGTAGACCGTTTTTTTGCGCTGTTCGCCGACAATGTTCATCGCCATGGCACACCTGCCATGCCGAAAAAATATTTCCATGCCTTGCAAAAAGAGTTCGGGCAGGATTGTGAAGTCCTTACGGTTACCACCCACGACGGCAAGCCCCTCAGTAGCGTGCTCAGCTTCTACTTCCGTGACGAAGTGCTACCGTACTACGCCGGGGACGACGAAGCCGCGCGCGACCTGGCCGCCAACGACTTCAAGTACTGGGAGTTGATGCGCCGCGCGTGCGCCCGAGGCCTCAAAGTGTTTGATTACGGCCGCAGCAAGCTGGGCACCGGTCCATACGCATTCAAGAAGAACTGGGGATTCGAGCCCAAGCCTCTGCACTATGAGTTTTGCCTCTACAAGCGCAACTCGATACCGCAAAACAACCCCAACAATGCCAAATACAAGCTCATGATCAACGTGTGGCGGAGGATGCCACTCACTCTTGCCAACTGGCTGGGACCGTTTGTGGTCCGCAACCTGGGCTGACAGCAATCATCATGGGCAACCTGCTTTACCTGGTGCACCGGCTGCCCTACCCCCCCAACAAAGGGGACAAGGTGCGCTCTTACCACCTACTCAAGCATTTGACGGCGAGCCATCGGGTATTTCTGGGGACCTTCGTGGACGACCCAGATGATGCACAGCATATCGAAACACTGCGTGCGATGTGCCCGGACCTGCACGTCGCGCAGCTTCAGCCGCGCTGGGCCAAGTTACGAAGTACAACCGCCTTGCTGTCCAACGAAGCGCTTGGGCTCAGGTACTACCGCAATGCGGGCTTGCAGGCATGGGTCAACAGTGTGTTGGCCGAAAACACCATTGACATGGCAGTGATCTTCTCGTCGGTCATGGCCCAGTATGTGGAGCACAGCCAGGCCCCGAATACCCCCATGCTTGTCGATTTTGTGGATGTGGATTCGCACAAATGGACGCAATACGCGCCCAACCACTCCTGGCCCCTTTCATGGCTGTTTCGCCGGGAGGGGCAGCGTCTTCTGGCGTATGAGCGTTCGATTGCCGCCAAAGCCAGACATTCGTTCTTTGTCACTGCCAATGAGGTTGCGCTGTTTCAGTCCATGGCCCCCGAGAGTACAGCAAGAGTGGATGCCATGGGCAATGGTGTGGATGCTGACTTTTTCAGCCCGTTGGCAACCCGTGTTTCGCCGTTTGCGGATGCCACCTCCCGCCGTGGAGAGATAGCGCTGGTGTTCACCGGTGCCATGGACTATTGGCCCAACATTGATGCCGTGACCTGGTTCGCCAAAGACATTCTTCCGCAAATGGTGTCTGAGCGCCCCCTGATTCGTTTTTACATCGTGGGTCGCAGCCCCACGGAGGACGTACTCGCATTGGCCAGCGAGCACGTGGTGGTCACCGGTACTGTGCCGGATGTGCGGCCCTACCTGCAGCATGCCGCGCTCGTCGTGGCACCGCTGCGTGTTGCCCGCGGTTTGCAAAACAAGATTCTGGAGGCCATGGCCATGGCGCGCCCTATCATTGCGTCCAAGTCCTGTGTTGAGGCACTGGAAGTCAGTGCCGGCACAGAGATTTTCTCAGCGGAGTCCGCCGAAGACTTCATCACCCAGATCGGCGCCTTGCTGCAATCGCCGGAGCATCTGGCATCGGTGGGCGTTGCCGGGCGTCACCGTGTCCTCAAGAACTACAGCTGGGATGCGCATATGACAGTCATCGACCAATACCTCACACAAGGTGCCACTACATGACGCAAGCCGCAATACCTACCCACCGCGCATGGCGCACTGCCCTGCCAGTCTTTGCCATGCTGTTGGCATGCGTGGTCGGTTTGTACTTCGACACCGCCCAGGCTATCGTCACCATCTGGATCCGATCCGACACTTTCACCCACGGCTTTCTTGTCCCGCCCATCGTCTTGTGGCTGGTATGGCGCAAGCGCCAAACGATTGCGCAAATGGCGCCCCTGCCCGGCGTACTGGCATGGCCGCTCGTGGCGGGCGCAGCATTTGCCTGGCTGCTGGGAGACCTCGCAGCAGTCAACGCGCTGAGGCAATTGGCATTTGTGAGCCTGATCATCCTGCTCGTGCCAGCCGTTCTGGGCTGGGCGGTCGCCCGCTCCATCGCGTTCCCGCTGGCGTTCTTGTTTTTTGCGGTGCCGTTTGGTGAATTTGCCATGCCCCAGCTCATGGAGTGGACTGCAGACTTCACGGTTTTGGCATTGCGCCTGACCGGCATCCCGGTGTTCCGGGAAGGACTTCAGTTTGTTATTCCCTCAGGCAACTGGTCAGTGGTCGAGGCTTGTAGTGGCGTGCGATACCTTATAGCGTCCCTCACTGTCGGCACGCTGTTTGCCTACCTGAACTACCGGTCCACTTCACGCCGTGTTTTGTTCATCGCGGTGTCTTTTTTGGTACCGATAGTCGCAAACTGGATGCGCGCTTATTTAATTGTTCTTCTGGGGCATATGTCCGGCAACAAACTCGCAGCCGGAGTGGACCATCTGATTTACGGGTGGGTGTTCTTCGGCGTTGTAATCATGTTGATGTTCATGGTCGGCGCGCGCTGGTCTGAGCCGGATTCTGAACCCACTTCACCGGTTGCATCGCCAGGTGATGGGGGTCGGACGGCGTCTTTGGTCTTTACAGGCGTAACAGCGATTTCCATCGTGGCACTGTTGGCTATGCCCGTGATAGCACGCAACGCCATCAACGGATCAGACCGTGCCAGCGCCTTACCTAAATTGAAGGCACCCGCCAACTTGGGTTCCGGCTGGAGTTCCACCTCGCTACAGTCTGTAAGCTGGCAACCCGCATTTCAGAACCCTTCTACGCAGTTGCAGGCTACCTACACCCTCGGCGAGCAAGTCGTAGGCTTGTACTTGGGCTACTACCACCACCAAAGCGGTGAAAGTAAACTTGTTAGTTCCGATAACGTGCTCGTTAAAAGCAACGATCCGCTTTGGGCTCAAGTGTCACGTGGAACCCGCACTCTAGAACTGAATGGCATGCCCCTTGTGATGCGCACAGCGGAATTGCGCGGTGCACCGGTGACCAATCAAGGGCAGGAAAACCGTCTTGTTGTATGGCAAATCTATTGGGTGAACGGCGCACTCACCGCCAGCGATGTGCTAGCCAAAGCGTATACAGCGGGTTACAGCCTGATTGGCCGGGGCGATGACTCTGCCGTGATCCTGGTGTACGCACCCAAGGGCGAGGCTGGGCGCGGCGAAAAGGCAGTTGGCGAATTTCTTAGCACCAACATGCAGCACATTCGTAAAATTTTGGAAACCGCAAATCCATAATCGCGCACCAAATGCAAAGTACACAAGTGGAAAAAGTAACACCATGAACCCCGTCATTTGCATCGTCGGCGCACGCCCCAACTTCATGAAAATGGCGCCCATTCTGCGCGCCCTCGCCGCACACAGTCCACCCATCCCCATGTTGCTCGTGCATACGGGGCAGCACTATGACCGCGACATGAGCGACAAGTTATTTGAAGACCTCGCGTTGCCGCGCCCCGACATCAATCTGGAAGTTGGCTCTGCCTCCCACGCGGTGCAAACCGCCGAAGTCATGCGACGGTTTGAACCTCTGGTCGATGCGCATCACCCTTCCTGCGTATTGGTGGTAGGCGATGTCAACTCCACCTTGGCGTGCGCCCTAGTCGCGACAAAAAAGGGCATTCCGGTGGCCCACGTGGAGTCCGGCTTGCGCAGCAATGACCGCGCCATGCCGGAAGAGATCAACCGCATACTGACCGACCAAATCTCCGATCGCCTATATATCACGGAGCGCAGTGCGGCAAGCAACCTGGCCCGGGAAGGCATAGAAAACGCTCGCATCTGCTTTGTGGGCAACGTGATGATCGACTCGCTACTCCATGCTAAACACAAAGCAGTGGACCCTTTTGAGACACTCAAAGACCATGGAATTGACGCAGCCATGTTGGGCGCATCGGGCCACTATGGGGTTGTTACCTTGCATAGGCCCTCCAATGTGGATAACCAGCAAACGCTATCCGATCTATTAGGCGTGCTGGCCGAAGTGGCCGTCAAAATTCCTCTCGTATTTGCTTTGCATCCGAGGACAAAGGCAAATATTGAGCGCTTCGGGCTTTTTAACCTTATCAACCCAAACTGCATGGCCTTGCTTCCCCCGCAAGGTTACCTCGAAATGCTCGGTTTGATGGCGGGCGCTACTTTGATGTTGACAGACTCAGGGGGGTTGCAAGAAGAAACCACTGCACTTGGTGTGCCTTGCCTCACGCTGCGTGAAAATACAGAACGCCCCATCACAATTGACCAGGGAACCAACACACTGGTTGGGCGGGACCGACAAGCCATCCTCGACGCCTCTTTTGAAATCCTTGCGGGTAGGGGAAAAAAGGGGCGCGTACCTGAGTATTGGGACGGACACGCCGCGGAGCGAATTGCTGCTGACCTTTGGAACTGGCTGAAATGAGCGAAACAACAGCCTTTGAACAACTTCAGCATCGATTGACCCGCGAGCCTCATACGTGGCTGGTGACCGGGGTTGCGGGTTTTATCGGCAGCAACCTGCTAGAACGCCTGCTCAAGCTGAATCAGAAGGTTGTCGGCCTCGACAATTTCGCGACCGGGCATCATGCCAATCTGGAATTGGTCCGCGCATCAGTTTCATTTGACCAATGGTCACTATTCAGTTTCAAGGAAGGGGATATCCAAAGCCTGGATGACTGCCGCAAAGCGTGCACTGGTGTGGAGTATGTATTGCACCAGGCCGCGTTGGGCAGTGTTCCGCGCTCGCTGGACGACCCCATCACCACCAATGGCACAAATATTGGCGGCTTCCTCAATATGCTGGTAGCCGCCAGGGACGCACAAGTGCATCGCTTTGTGTACGCAGCTTCCAGTTCCACCTATGGGGACCATCCCGGCCTGCCCAAGGTCGAAGACCGCATTGGAAAACCCCTTTCGCCCTATGCAGTCACCAAGCTGGTCAACGAGCAATACGCCGATGTGTTCGCCAGGGCGTACGGCTTCAAAACCATTGGCTTGCGCTACTTCAACATCTTTGGCCCGCGCCAGGATCCCAACGGTGCCTACGCAGCAGTGGTCCCCAAATGGGCAGCGGCCATGATCAGGAACGAGCCCGTCTGGATCAATGGCGATGGTGAAACGAGTCGCGACTTCTGCTATGTGGCGAACGCGGTACAGGCCAATTTGCTGGCAGCGACCGTTGTAGCCGAGGACGCAACCAATCAGGTCTACAACATCGCCGTCGGCGACCGCACCACGCTCAACGAGCTGTTCGAATCCATGCGCGCCACTCTGGAGCCACGGTTTGCCCACCTCAAGGGCTATGCCCCGGTGTACCGCGATTTTCGGGCGGGTGACGTGCGACACTCCCTGGCCGACATCAGCAAAGCGCGCACGCTTCTAGGCTATGCGCCCAGCCACCGGATTCTCCAGGGAGTTGTAGAGGCGATGGATTGGTACGTTTCAGGCAGTGGGGCCTGAGGCACAATTAAAAGAGCATGAATTAAATTGGGGGAATCCAAATGAGCGTAGTTGCGGTGATCGGGTTGGGGTATGTGGGTTTGCCGTTGGTAGTGGAGTTTGGCAAGCATTTGCGCACCATTGGCTTTGATATTGCGGTGGGCAAGGTGGAGTCCTGTTTGCGGGGCGTTGATCCGTCGCGCGAACTGTCCGACGAGGAAATGGCAGCGTCTCCCCAGGCGGTCTACACGGCCGACCCCATGATGCTGGCCGAGGCCGACATCATCATCGTGGCAGTGCCCACACCGGTCGACAATGCGCATATTCCGGATTTTCGACCGCTCGTAGGTTCCAGCACCAGCGTGGGCCGGCACATGAAGAAGGGCGCCATTGTGGTCTACGAGTCCACGGTGTACCCCGGCGCCACGGAAGAGGTGTGCATTCCCGTGCTGGAGCGTGAATCGGGCATGAAGTGGAAGCAGGACTTCTTCGTCGGCTATTCGCCTGAACGCATCAACCCGGGTGATAAAGAGCACACGCTCACGAAGATTCTCAAGATTGTCTCCGGTGATACGCCCGAAACCCTGGAGAAAGTCGCCAAGCTGTACGAAACCATCATCATCCCCGGAGTCCACCGGGCCTCAAGCATCAAGACAGCCGAAGCAGCCAAGGTTATTGAGAACACCCAGCGCGACCTGAATATCTCGCTCATGAACGAGCTGTCCATCATCTTTGACAAGCTTGGAATCGACACCACCGAGGTGCTGGAGGCGGCAGGCACCAAGTGGAACTTCCTGAAGTTCAAGCCGGGTCTGGTTGGCGGTCACTGCATCGGTGTGGACCCCTACTACCTGACGCACAAGGCCGAAATGCTGGGCTACAACCCGCAGGTCATCCTGGCCGGGCGCCGCATCAACGACGGCATGGGCAAGTTCATTGCCGAGCAAACCATCAAGCACATGATTGCCGGCGGCAGCTACGTCAAGGGTGCCAAGGTCAATGTGCTGGGTCTCACCTTCAAGGAAAACTGCGGCGACCTGCGCAACTCCAAAGTGATCGACATCATCAACGAGCTTAAAACCTATGGTGTTGAGGTGTTTGTCACCGACCCCCAGGCCAAGTCCGACGAGGCCGTGCACGAGTATGGCGTACCGCTGCTGCCCTGGGACGAATTGCCACGCGCCGACGCCATCGTTGCTGCAGTGGCGCACAAGGAATTTGCCGCTTTGTCAATGGAAGACTTCAGCAAAAAACTGGTCAAGGGCGGGGCGTTTATCGACGTCAAAGCGGCTTTTGACGCCAAACTCTTTCGTGAAGCTGGCTATCAGCTCTGGCGTCTGTAGCCAACTAGCTATGAATTAGATAGCTAGTAACGCTTATCTTACGAGGGCTAGAGCCTGTTTTCATGACCAATGACAAGCGCCCCCTCGTGCTTCACGTAATGTACCGTTTTGACACGGGCGGGTTGGAGAACGGCGTCGTCAACCTGATCAACCACATGCCAGCCGATGCATACCGGCATGCGGTGCTGGCACTGACCGAGGTGACAGACTTCAAACACCGCATCAAACGCAGGGACGTAGAGTTCTTCGCGCTGCGCAAACCACCAGGGCAAGGCATCTGGCAGTACCCCAAGCTCTTCAAGTTTTTCCGCCAATTGCGCCCGCACATCGTGCACAGCCGCAACCTGGCGGCCCTGGAGGTTCAAGTTCCTGCATGGGCTGCTGGCGTGCCGGTGCGAATCCACGGTGAGCATGGCCGTGATGTTGGCGATCTGGATGGCAGCAACCTCACCTACCAGCGCATGCGCCGCGTCTACAAACCCTTTGTTCACCGCTACATCGCCTTGTCACGCGACCTAGATGACTACCTGGTGCAAAAGGTACACATCCCTCCGGGCAAGATTACTCAAGCCTACAACGGTGTGGACACCGAGCGCTTTTACCCCGCACCCGGTGGCACGAAAACCATTGCGGGTTGTCCGTTTGATCCTGCCCTGCATTGGCTGATTGGTACCGTCGGACGCATGCAGACGGTCAAAGACCAGACGCTGCTGGCGCAAGCCTTTGTACAAACCCTCCAACTGGATCCGACATTGAAGCAGCGTCTGCGCCTGGTCATGGTGGGCGAGGGACCCTTGCGTGCCAAGGCACAGGGCATTTTGGAGACTGCAGGCGTGGCGGATCTGGCATGGTTGCCCGGTGAGCGCAGTGACGTGGCAGACATCATGCGCGGCCTGCATGCCTTTGCATTGCCATCGCTCGCCGAAGGCATATCCAACACCATTCTGGAAGCCATGGCCAGCGGATTGCCGGTGATTGCCACAGCCGTGGGCGGCAATGCGGACCTGGTGCAGCAACCCGACACCGGTGTCATCGTGCCCGCGGCCGATGCACAATCGATGGCGCAGCAGTTGGCCGCATTCGCCAATAACCCCGAACAGTCGCGCGCCATGGGTCTGGCCGGCCGGCAACGGGTACTGTCAACTTTTAGCATGCAGGCCATGGTGTCCACTTACCAGGGTGTGTACGATCAGCAACTGCGTCAGGCACGATCCACTTAACAAACACTTCATACCATGTGCGGCATTACAGGCATCTTCAACACCCGCGGCGGCGGCGATATCAGCCGCGCTGTGCTGCAGCGCATGAACGACTCGCAGTTGCACCGCGGCCCCGACGAGGGCAGCCTGCACATTGAGCCCGGCGTGGGACTGGGGCACCGGCGCTTGTCCATCATCGACATCGCCACCGGTCAGCAGCCACTGTTCAACGAAGACGGCTCCGTGGTCGTGGTGTTCAATGGTGAGATCTACAACTACCAGGAACTCATCCCCGAGCTGCAGGCGCTGGGCCATGTGTTTCATACCAAGAGCGACACCGAAGTCATTGTCCATGCCTGGGAATCCTGGGGCGCCAACTGCGTCAAGCGTTTCAGGGGCATGTTTGCTTTTGCCCTATGGGACCGCAACCAGCAGACATTCTTCATGGCGCGTGACCGCCTGGGCGTCAAGCCCATGTACTACGCGGTACTGGACGACGGCACCCTACTGTTTGGCTCTGAACTCAAGTCGATTCTGGCCCATGGCGGGCTGCGCCGCGATATTGACCCGCTGGCAGTGGAAGAATACTTCGCCTTGGGTTATGTAGCTGAGCCACGCACCATCTTCAAGCAGGCCCAAAAACTATTGCCCGCCCACACCCTCACCATCCGGCGCGGCCAGCCTATTCCACAGCCGGTGGAGTATTGGGATGTCAAGTTCACGCTGGACAACCCCGTCTCCGAGGCCGACGCACAGGCCGAGCTGGTGCAGCGCCTGCAAGAGTCCGTACGATTGCGCATGGTCGCTGAAGTGCCGCTAGGCGCCTTCCTGTCCGGCGGCGTCGACAGCAGTGCGGTGGTGGCCACTATGGCCGGTCTGTCCAAGGACCCCGTCAACACCTGCTCAATTGGCTTCGATGATCCAGCCTTCAACGAGTCTGCGTTTGCCCAGCTGGTTGCCGACCGCTACCAGACCAACCACCGCCTAGAAATGGTCAAGAGCGATGACTTCGACCTCATCGACACCCTGGCGCGGCTGTACGACGAGCCCTATGCCGACAGCTCCGCCATTCCCACCTACCGCGTGTGCCAATTGGCACGCAAGCACGTCACCGTCGCGCTGTCGGGTGATGGTGGAGACGAGTCCTTTGGGGGCTATCGCCGCTACAAGCTGCATCTGATGGAAGAGCGCATGCGCGCGGCACTGCCGCTGGGTTTGCGCCGCCCACTGTTTGGAACGCTTGGCAAGCTCTACCCCAAGGCAGACTGGGCCCCACGCGTGTTTCGGGCGAAGACCACGTTTGAGGCACTGGCCCGCAACTCGGTCGAGGCCTATTTTCACAGCATGTCGCTGATACGCGATGCGGACCGGGCTCCACTGTACAGTTCCGCCTTCCGGGCCGAACTGGGCGGCTTCAATGCGCGCGAGGTGTTCACCCGCCACGCTGCCAAGGCCAACACCGACGACCCATTGGCGTTGATTCAATACATCGACACCCATACCTACCTGGTGGGCGACATCAACACCAAGGTCGACCGTGCCAGCATGGCGCATTCACTTGAAGTGCGTGAGCCACTGATGGACCACGAACTGGTCGAGTGGTTGGCGACGCTGCCCTCAACTCTGAAAATGCGGGGCAGTGAAAGCAAGTTCCTGCTGAAGAAGGCAATGGAGCCTCAACTGCCCAATGATGTGCTTTACCGTCCCAAGATGGGCTTTGCGGTCCCCTTGTCGCGCTGGTTCCGAGGGCCGCTGCGGGAACGGGTGCGCAACTCGCTATTAAAAGGCCAACTGGCAGACTCAGGCATGTTCGACCAAGCGACGATACGGCGCTTGATTGAACAGCATGAAAGCGGTTCACGCGATCACAGTACGCCCTTGTGGACCCTGCTGATGTATGACGCGTTTTTGCGCAATGTAATGCAATAGTGCACCAAAGATCTGCACATGAAAATACTGTATCACCATAGAACCGCCTCACGCGACGGGCAATCGACCCACATTACCGAGATGATCAATGCCCTGCGCCAGGAGGGGCACTTGGTGTGCGAGAGTTCACCGCAAATAGAGGGATCGAGCGAATCTGGCGGCAGTGCTGGCTGGGTTGGTCGCCTTAAATCGCTGCTGCCGCGCCAGGTTTATGAATTAGCTGAATTGGCCTATTCATGGGTTGCATACAGGCGGCTCGCTGCCGCCATCAAACAAGATCGCCCTGACGGCATTTATGAGCGATACAACCTTTACCTTATAGCGGGCATATGGGCCAAAAGGCGTTTCGGATTGCCTTTAGTCCTGGAAGTGAATGCACCAATGGCCGTGGAGCGCAGGCAGTATGGCGGCTTGTCATGGCCACGGTTGGCGGATTGGGCTGAACTGTACGTTTGGAAGCGAGCCGACATTATTTTGCCGGTAACTCAGGTTCTTGCTGATTACATGGTGTCCAAGGGCATTGATCCCACGCGGATTCATGTTATTCCCAATGCCGTCAACGAAGAGCATTACCGAAATCTACCACCTGCAGCACAAGCAAAAACCAAGTTGGGCCTTTCGGGTCGTTTAGTAGTTGGTTTCACTGGTTTTGTACGTGAGTGGGATCGTCTTGATCGCATCATGGTGTGGGTGGCGCAACGTGCTCCTACGCACAATGTTCATCTGCTGGTCATTGGAGACGGGCCAGCCCGTGCTGAGATTGAAGCCTGCGCGGCAAAACTTGCCGTGAGCGATCGACTGACCTTCACGGGTGTCGTGACACGCGAGGAGGTTCCGGCTTTGTCAATGGCATTTGACATCGCCTTGCAGACCGCCTTGGTTCCCTATGCTTCGCCACTGTGCCTCTTTGAGTATTTGGCCTTGGGGAAGGCAATTGTTGCCCCCGATCAACCTAACCATCATGAGATTCTCAGTTCGGGAGTGAATTCCCTTTTGTATGATCCAAACGACTTGACGGGCATTGAGAATGCTCTAGATGCTTTGTGTCAAAACGATGACATGCGCGCACGTATTGGGTTTGCAGCCAAAGATCTGATTGCCCTTAAGCAACTGACCTGGCGACAACATGCACGCAAGGTGGTAAATTTGTTTGGCTCCATTTCCTAGAGGGACGCTGTTTTGTCTTCTAGAAAAATTCGGTTGCTCACTTTTTCCACTTTGTATCCAAGCAGCGTGCGACCCGGCCATGGCATTTTTGTCGAAACGCGACTTCGTGAACTCATAGGTAGTGGTGAAGTCGAAGTGCATGTTGTAGCGCCAGTTCCATGGTTTTTTTCGACTCATGAGCGCTATGGCGAGTACGCGCGTATGGCACGAACTCCCAATAGGGAATCGCACAACGGAATAGATGTTTTGCATCCGCGCTATTTCCTACCTCCCAAAGTAGGCATGAATATGGCACCGTTGACTATGGCAGTGGGTGCCAGGGTTGCTGTTCAAAAATTGCTTGATGAGGGCTTTGACTTTGATGTCATTGATGCCCACTACTACTACCCTGACGGGGTTGCAGCTGCGATTCTGGCCAAATACTTCAAGAAACCGTTCACTGTTACAGCTCGTGGCACAGATTTGAATCTGATTCCTCAGTACACATTGCCCCGACGAATGATGCAATGGGCGTCAAATCGCGCCAAAGCGTCAATTGGCGTTTGCTCTGCTCTAGTCGATGTCCTTCGCGGCTGGAATATACCGCCAGACCGCCTCCACGTCATGCGCAACGGCGTTGACTTGGCACGATTCAAACCAGTACCACAGAACGAAATGCGTTCTGAACTGGGGCTGACTGGGTCACCCTTGCTGATATCTGTAGGCTACCTCATTGAACGAAAAGGACATCACATTGCAATAGAGGCCCTGGCCAATCTGCTTCACACCTACCCGCAAGCCAGATTGATTATTGTGGGTGATGGCGAAGAACGCGAAAGACTTGCGCTACTATCCAAAACGCTTGGCGTGCAAAACTGCGTAACCTTCACCGGCGCACTACCCAATGTTGATCTGTGCAGGTGGTACAGCGCCGCCGATGTAATGATCCTTGCCTCGAGCCGTGAAGGCTGGGCCAATGTGTTGCTGGAGTCAATGGCCTGCGGCACCCCGGTGGTGGCAGCTCGTATCTGGGGCACACCGGAAGTGGTTGCTGATGATGTTGCCGGTCGCTTGGTTGACCAGCGCGATGGCAAAGCTTTCGCAACAGCCATCAGCGCATTGCTTTCGACTTATCCAGATCGCGCCAAGGTTCGCGCTTATGCTGAGCAATTTAGTTGGCAGAGCACGACGGAAGCTCAACTGGCCTTGTTTCGCCACATCACCAACGATCAAAAGTCTTCCCCCAATGCGTGATTTCATTCTTGGGCCGATCATTCTTGGCCTGGCCGTCTATGGTCTCCTGCATCCTTGGCTGGGAATTTTGGGTTGGACCTGGATCAGTGTCATGAACCCTCATGCATACAGCTGGAGATTGAGCAGCATGCCTGTCGCTGCAACCATGGCGATTTCAGTCTTGCTCGGGTTATTGATAACTAAAGACCGGCGCAACTTTTTCATTACGCGGGAAACCGGCGTACTCATGATCTTTATGCTGTGGATGTGCATCACATTGCCGTTTTCTTTTCATTTTGACGAGAGTTTTGGCCTATGGAATCGGGTTATGAAAATCGACTTGATGGTGCTGGTTGCCTTGGTTGTTCTGTATTCCAAGAAACACATGAATCTGCTCATCTGGGTTCTTGTAGCTTCGCTCGCTTTTTATGGGATCAAAGGGGGGCTGTTCACTATTGCAACCGGTGGAAGCTACCGAGTTTGGGGCCCAGAGGGAAGTTACATAGCCGGCAACAATGAGATTGCGTTGGCATTGGTGATGGTGATTCCACTAATGCGCTACTTGCAGTTGACTACCGAATCGGTACGGATTCAGCGCTGGCTCATGGTATCTATGCTACTGTGCGCTGCCGCCGCAATTGGCAGTCAATCTCGTGGGGCTTTACTAGCTATAGGCACTATGGCAGTTGTCTTGTGGTGGCGCAGCGACAAGAAGGCCATGGCGCTCATCCTAATAGTGGTGGCAGGGGTGGCACTATTGTCATTCATGCCTGAAGCCTGGTGGGACAGGATGCGAACCATCAAGACCTACCAAGAAGATGACTCTGCCAGCCAACGAATCAATGCTTGGGTTATGGCATGGAACATTGCCAAAGACAATTTTTTTGGCGCTGGGTTTATGGTGTCGAAACCTGACGTCTGTGCCCTCTACTCACCTATTCCTACTGACTGTCGTGCCGCCCACAGTATTTACTTCATGGTGTTGGGCGAGCATGGTTTTGTGGGGCTATTTTTGTTCCTGACGCTTTGGTTCAATGTGTGGCGGTCGGCAGGCCGTTTGCGCCTTCAAGGGCAAAGGCTGCCACAAACCATGTGGCTATCTCAACTGGGTGCCATGTGCCAGGTCAGTTTGGCGGGCTATGCGGTGGGCGGTGCCTTTCTCAGTCTGTCCTACTACGACCTACCCTACAACATTCTCATCTTGGTCGTGTTGGGTTGCCGTTGGCTGGACGGCAAGGAGTGGGTCAAGGAGGAAGCGGAACAAGCCCTGAAACACGCGATACTGGAAACTAAAACTGTCAAAAAGTCCCAACCCTCGGCCGCATGACCATGCTCAAGCCATTCTTTACCCTGATGTCACCGGCCGGACCCAAGGGCCGCTTGTCTGTATTGATTTTTCACCGGGTGTTGCCCGAACCAGATCCGCTGTTTCCCGACGAGATGCATGCCCAGCGCTTTCGCGAGATATGTCGCTGGATCAAAACATGGTTCAACGTACTCCCCCTGGACCAAGCGGTTGCCCACCTTAAAAGTGGCACCCTGCCATCCCGCGCTGCATGCATTACTTTCGATGACGGCTATGCCGACAACCTGCATGTGGCGATGCCCATCCTTCAACAGCATGGTTTGACGGCCACTTTCTTCATAGCCACTGGCTTCCTGGACGGTGGACGGATGTGGAACGACACCATTGTTGAGACTGTTCGCGGTTGCGACGACCTATCCACACTGTCAGCTGGCCTGCCAGTTGCTGTGACCGGCGGCAGCCCGACCGTTGCCGAGCGCCGGGCGGCAATCGCAGCCCTCATCAACCAGATCAAATACCGTCCGGTAGCGGAGCGTGTCGACGTTACGGAACAGCTTGCGCGATCAGTCCATGCCAATCTGCCCCAAGACCTCATGATGACTTCGTCAGAGGTCAAAGCCATGCGCAAAGCCGGCATGCTCATCGGTGCACACACCGTCTCGCATCCCATTCTGGCCCGATTGACCGATGATGCGGCTCGCCATGAAATCGGAGGCAGCAAGCGTTTTCTTGAAGAGTTGCTGGGCGAGCGCATTGGCCTGTTTGCCTATCCTAACGGCAAGCCGGGCGAAGACTACTCTCCGCAAACCGTTGAGGTCGCGCGTAGCCTGGGTTTTGATGCCGCGGTGAGCACCCAATGGGGTTGCTCTGGCCAGGGCGGCGATGTGTTTCAGATTCAAAGGTTCACGCCTTGGGACAGATCGCGTGTGCGCTTTGGAGTGCGGATGCTGCGCAACTTACGCGGAGCCTGAGGGTATGAGCAGCAGACTGTCTTGTTTGATATTGGAAGTGATATATGAAAATTACTGTTATCGGAACCGGCTATGTGGGTTTGGTCTCGGGTTGTTGCCTGGCAGAGGTGGGCAACGATGTGCTGTGCCTGGATGTGAATCCGGCAAAGATCAAGATCCTGGAAGACGGCGGTATCCCGATCTATGAGCCAGGACTACAAGAGATGGTTCACCGCAATGTTGCCGCTGGTCGGCTGCACTTCACTACGGACCCCGAGCGTGCCGCCCACTTCGGAACGATTCAGTTCATTGCCGTGGGCACGCCCCCTGGCGAAGACGGCTCCGCCGACATGCAGTACGTGACAGCGGCTGCGCGCAGCATTGGCAGATACATGACGGACTACAAGGTCGTGGTCGACAAAAGCACGGTGCCGGTTGGCACCGCAGATGCAGTCAAGGTCGCCATTGAAGAGCAGCTCAGAAATCGTGGCGTCGATACTCCCTTCAGCGTGGTTTCCAACCCCGAGTTCCTGAAAGAGGGCGCGGCCATCGAAGACTTCATGAAGCCCGACCGTATCGTGGTGGGGTGCGATGACGAGCAAGCGGCACTCAACATGCGTGCGTTGTACGCACCGTTTCAGCGTAACCACGACCGCCTGATATTAATGGACATCCGCAGCGCCGAGCTCACCAAATACGCGGCCAACGCCATGCTGGCGACGCGGATCAGCTTTATGAATGAGCTGGCCAACCTGGCCGAAAAACTGGGTGCCGACATTGAGAGTGTTCGCCGGGGCATTGGCAGCGACCCGCGTATTGGCTACGACTTCTTGTATGCCGGCGCAGGCTACGGTGGTTCTTGTTTTCCCAAAGACGTCAAAGCACTCATCAAGACAGCTGCCGCTGACGCGGGCATTGAATTGAAAGTCCTGACCGCCGTTGAATTAGCCAATGATGCGCAAAAGCATGTGCTGGGCACCAAGATCAAGGCGCGCTTTGGCAATGACTTGACCGGGAAACACTTTGCCATATGGGGCCTGGCCTTCAAGGCCAACACCGACGACATGCGCGAAGCCACCAGCCGCGAGGTCATCAAAGACCTGCTGGCCGCTGGCGCAACCATCACCGCCTATGACCCCGTCGCCATGGCGGAGTCCCAACACTGCTTCCCTGACGAGCCACGTTTGCGCTACGCCGAGAACCAATCGGCCGCGCTATGCGACGCCGATGCATTGGTCATCGTGACCGAGTGGAAAGAGTTCCGAAGCCCCGACTTCGACAACCTCAAAGCGGCTCTGAAAAGCCCGGTGATCTTTGATGGTCGCAATCTATACGACCCCAAGGTCGTTCGCGGCATGGGGTTTGAGTATCTGGCGATTGGACGCTGAATAGTCGATCAAGGCATCCTGAAGTTTGGCGCCTTGGCGGCCAGCCATTGCTCCAGCATCATCAATATCCAGACCATCTCGCCGTAGTAGCCTGGGTGCTCAGGTAGGTGTTGCGTAAGCAGGCGCTGAATGAATTCGGAGCGCACTACACCACGCTGGGCCAGGCTGTGCAGTGAATCTGTCGCCAGCTTTTTGAGCGCAGGATGAGTATTGGCCCACACGCCAAACGGCAAGCCAAAGCCTTGCTTCTTCTTGACCAAGATTTCATCCGGCAAAAAGCCGCGCAGCGCCTCCTTGAAAAACCAACGCAGTTTCAAACCCTTGAGCTTGTAGCTGGTGGGTAGTTTGAGCGAGAACTCCAGCAGCCGGTCGTCCAGCATCGGAAAGCCAACCTCGAGGCCTGCTAACGCCGTGGTGCCAATGACCTTGGGCAAGTCGCAGTCGGCCAGCGTGTAGCGCCAATCAAAGGCCAACATACGGTTCACCAGGCTATCAGTGTGGGCCTCGGCCCATATGCTTCGTTGTTGTCTGTCCGGGTCTTGTTGATCTACCTGAGCCAGCATCTGCGGAGTCAGCACGTCTTGCGCCCCCAGACGGAAAAGTAGGTTGTATGTCATCATGCGATCGGGCATCGGCACTTTGGCCTGGTTCACATAGCTGGCAGCTTTGCGCACCAACGGAATTTGATCCATGAAACCAAATGAAGAGATGGGCTCCATCAAACCCTTGCGCAGCCCGGTCGGAATGCTGTCATACCAGCCAAACACCCGTTGTTTGGCATAGCGCGTGTTGCCCCCAAAGAGCTCGTCGCCCCCGTCGCCCGCCAATATCTTGCTAACGCCATCATCCTTTGCCATCTTGGCACAGTAGTAAGAGGGCAAGGCGGACGAATTGCCAAAAGGCTGGTCATAGGATGCCGCCACCTCGGCAATGCTGTGCACCAGGTCGTCGGGGGTTACATAATACTCGTGGTGTTCGGTTTTAAAATGCCTGGCGGCCAAACGGGCATATTCCATCTCGTCATATCCCTGCGCGTCAAAGCCAATCGAGTAACTTGCTGGCGTCTTGCCGCTGACAAGAGCGATCATGCCCGCCACGGTAGAACTGTCAGTTCCACCACTTAGAAAGCAGGCGGGCTTTGTTCCATCCAACTGTGCCTCCACCGAATCTCGCAGCAATTGCCGAAACTCAGCCTTGAGCGCATCAAATGACGGGTTGCGTTGTTCTTCAAAAGTTGGCACCCAATACGGCACCACCTTCACCTGCCCGTTGTGCATGGATGCGGTGTGCCCAGGCGGCAGCCGGAAGATGCCTTTGTAAATCGTGCGCGGCGACGGGATAACGTGAAAGTACAGGTAGTCAAAAACCGCTTGCGGATCAATTTCTGAGCTTGCATCGGCCAGGTCGTCGGCTCTGGGTGCAAAGCGTAACTGGCCGTCCACCAGGCGATAACACAGAGAATGGATGGCAAAGCGATCCACGCGCAGGTCAATCGGCGTGGAATCATTTTGGGCTGGGGGTGTATTTGTTAGTGGCATTGCTCAGGTGCGCGTGGTGTGACTCGATCCCTGAATTATGGGGGTTGCAGGGCGCCGGGGCTTTGCCGCTTACCCGCCAATGCCTTCATACTCGCCCGATGCATATATTGGAACTCCGGTTGCAGACTGATGCCGTTGGCACTGCCCGGTCCCAACGCCTTGCCCACCAGCCTTGAACGGCGCTTCAACCTGTAATCACTTTTCGCAGCATCGGCAAGCTCACTGCGCTCCACCGTGAAGTTGTTGCGGTAATCGCCGGGCCCGGCAGACTCAAACCCACCGTGCCCGACCAGCAGGTTGTTGATGGCCTTCACTGTGACACCGCCAGGCTTGATGCGCAAAAACACACCGTCCCGCGGTCGGTTGTCGATCAGTGTGTTGTTGACCAGGTACAACTCGTTCTTGGGCCACTTGTAGCCCTCTACTCCATACGAGACGATGTTGGGGTTCTGGGTCCTCGCACTTTGCTCGATAACGTTACCCACCACATAGGCTACGCCCCCATTGGCAAACTCCAGCTCGTAACTGGCCTGGCCCCCAGCCTCATCGGTCAGGCGGTTATAAAAAATGTGGTTCACGGCCGCGCGGCTTTTGAGCAAGTGGCCAACCCTGGCATGGTGAAAATAACTGCCGGTGACCGACAGGCTGGCAATGGCACCCACGTAAAGGTTGTGTGTCAACCCATCGCCATAGCCATTCCATGCGAACTCGCTGTTTTCGATTTTGAGCACAATATCTGGATTGCTGCCGGTCAATATTCCGTTTTCATTGTCCAGAAAAACGCAGTTGCGCACGGTCAACGTGCCCTTTTCAAGCCGTATGCCCGCACCGTTATGGTCTGGCACGGTAGCCCCTGAAAACTCAAAGCCCTCCACTGTCATCTGCCCACCGCGCATCACCCAGATGCCCTTGCCCTCAGCGGCCACACCAGCAGCTACCAGCTTCACCCGGCCACCCACCGCGCGCAGGGTCAGCTCGTCTAGCGCCCAAACCGCCACGTCACCTACGTAGCTGCCCGCATCAACCTCAATAACGGCTCTAGCCCCCGAAGAACCTGCTGCAGCAGCTATTGTTTTGATAGCCCTCTCAGGACCGACCTGTATGACGGTTGGCTGGCCAGATGCATCGCCGATGGTTGCTGCCTGCACCGGCAGCCACAGCAAAAACACTTGCAACATCCCCAGGCACGACAACTTGATATTCATAAAGAATCCTCCACGGATGCCGGTCATTTCCCGCCACTGGGCAACATGCTTTGCAGCGCACCCGGATTTCGCGGCTTGCCGCTCAGGGCCCGGGTCGCCCTCGGGTGCAAATATTCTGCCAGTGGTTGCAGATTCACACCGTCGACGCTGCCCGGATCGACTTCTTTGCCCACCAGGCTGGAGGCGGGTTTCAGTCGGTAATCCTCGCGAGCGGCCAGTTCAAACTCCTTCCATTCCACGGTGAAATTGTTGCGATAGTCGCCAGGCGCAGCGTCATCGAGCTTGCCTTGTCCCACCAGCAGGTTGTTGACTGCCATCACTTTCACACCAGGTGGCCGGATGTGCAGAAACACCCCTCCACTGGGCCGGTTGTCTATCACCGTATTATTCGCCAGGTAGAGCTCGTTCTTGGGCCACCGGCTGCCCTCGGATCCGTAAGAGATGATGCGCCGGTGCTTGGTTTGCGAGCCCTGCTGGATGATGTTCCCCACCAAGTAAGCCACGCCTCCATTGGCCAAGTCCAACTCGTAACTGGCGCTTCCCCCGATCTCGTCGGTCAGCCGGTTGTAAAAAATGTGGTTGTTTTCGGCCCGGCTTTTCAACAAATGCCCGGCCTTGGCGTGGTGAAAATAGCTTCCGGTAACGCTCAGGCGCGCGATTTCGCCCACATACAGGTTGTGGCTTAACCCGTCGCCATATCCGTTGTATCCAAACTCACTGTTTTCAATCTCCAGTTGTGCATCGGGCTGGTTGCTGGCCAGAATGCCATTCTCGTTGTGGGTGAAGGTGCAATCTCGCACCCGCAAGAACCCTTGCTCAAACCGTATGCCAGCACCATTGTGGTCAGCCACCCGTGCACCAACGAAATCAAAACCATCGATCGTCACCTGCCCCCCCCGGATGACCCAGATTCCCTTTCCTTCGGCGGACGAACCACTGGCGATCAGCTTCACCCGTCCGCCGACGGCACGCAGGGTCAGGTTGTCCTGGGTCCACACCGCCACGTCACCCACATACTCCCCTGCATCAACTTCTATAGTGGCCCCGGCCCTCGCCAAACCTGCCGCTCGTGCTATGGTTTTAATAGCTTTTTCAGGACCTACCTGAATGACAGCGACAGTACCTTTTTTTTCAGTGGGCGCGCTGCCGGCCACGCTGCCACGGACACCGCGCGGCTCCGTTGTCGGCAATGGCTCAATGACTGACTGAATCCATTCCAGGGGCGGCAGCAAAGTCGCCGACAGCCACTCGTGTTCGTCGATCCAGGGCTTTGCCTCGCGTATCCACATTGCAGGCGGGCTGCGGGAAAGATCGGTCGGCCACAGATCGTCAAAAAATACCACCAGCCCTGCCAAACTCACAGCAATGCTGCCGGCAAACAGCACCAAGCGCCATCTTTTATGAGGCTGGCCTCCTGCACCCTCGCGGGCCCGTGCCCGTGGCCGCCTGGCCCGGGTGTGGCTCGCGGTTGCGCCTATCGGATACGCCACCTCGTCCGGTTCACCTCCAGGCTGCAATGTCAGCCCCAGCAGTACCAGCAAGTAAAACAGTGTTGCCACCCGCGGCACATCAATCAAACTGTCAAACAAGCCCACCACCGCAAACCCGATCAGGCTTGCTGCCATTGCGGGTGCCAGCGGATGCGCCTTAGCCTTGCCAACCGTCAGACGCAACACCGCTCCACCCAGCAACAGGCTCCACAGTGCCAGGCCAACGATGCCCTGATCGAACAGCACATGCAGAAACATATTCTTCATGTGCCAAGGCATGTGAAACTTGTCACTGGTAAAAAACCACCGCGCTGTCTCATTGGAGAAGTCTCCATTGGCGAGGAGATTTTGGCCGTCCGACCCGGTCAGTGCCAGTTCGTCCACATCCAACTTTGCGCCGTGGGTTTCCAAGGCCATGTTGAAAGCCAGCAAGTTTGGCGCGTACCAAACACCGCGCTCAACGCCACCCTTCATCTCAACATTGATGGTTTGCCACTTACCGGGGGCAGCCTTTACGGCCACTTCTCCTGTCAGGCAACTTCCGATGTACAGCAAATGTTTCTCACAGACTTCAAACAGCAGGGCTGCATTCGCATCGGTGCGAACCTTTGCACGCACCGTGGCCGGGCCACTGGGCACACGAACGCGCTGCATGAGTCGAAACATTTCGCCTGGGCCCAGCATGTGCAGCCCACCGGTAAGCATCAGATAGTTGTTTCCCTGTTCCTGCTTGATCCGATAGTCCCCCGGGTGCTCTTCCGGGTCGCCCACCAAAAAATGGTTGGGTGAAAAACGCCCCAGGCCTTTGCCTAGCCACCAATCAGCGGGCGATTGCAGCATTCCTAAACCCAGCTTCCAATGCGCTAGCCGGTGGTCCAGGTCACGTCCACCGGTGGAAAAACGATCACCCATGTAGGCGCCGCCGCCAAAAATTCCAATCATGGCCAACACCAGGCCCATAAGCCCCAAGGTACCCGCTTGCCAGCGCGTTGCCTCTGGCCATAGCGGTTGTTTCCGCATGCCAGTGGCCACTGCCAATAAGAACAGGCATCCCGTTGCAGAAATTGCAGCGGGCATCACCGCAACAGCCCCTCCCCAGTGCCCCGCCACCAAAACTACGCCTGTCACGGTGGCCAGGTAACCCGCCAGAGCCAGTGGCCGCGCCAGCGGTATAGACGCGGCACGGCTACGCGGTGTCCACATCATTGCCGCGGTAACGGCAAATGCCAACCCGTAAGCGATATAAGCCCCTCGGGGCACCAGCCAGGCAAACCCAGCGGCCAGCAAGACAAGCCCCAATCCACCCATGCCGCCCGCAATCCATTGCCTTAACGGTTGCGCGCGCAAGACTCCGGCCAACGGCAGCAGCAGAACCATCACCCCAAGCAGTGCACCCGTTCCCCGGTATCCACTGGACGGAAACATCCACCCCGCGCCAGCGGCAAAACCCGCCACAAGCAAGGCGACCGCGAGCAGGGATTGCCACGACTTATAACCTTGTCGCGACTTACTCTCGTCACCGCGCACAACCGTCAGCAATCCATGCCGTGACGTAAACACAAAGAAAACCAGCAGACCCACAGGCACCGCCAAATAAACTCCGCGAGAAAATGTGGTCAGGCAAGCGTACGCCGCCAGCGCGCACACCGCAGCGGCCGCACCCATACGCATTGGCGACCGCGCCACCATCAGTTCCCGCACAGCAAACGGCACAGTCAGCGCCAGAAAGCCATCCAGCGCCGCTCCTCCCACGTGCATTTCCCAAAACATGCCGGTGGTGCGGTAGTCCGACGAGAAGTTAAGTAACCCAGTAAAGGCCGCGCGCTCCCACACCGTGGCCAGCGCCGCGCCACCAAGGCCCAGCATCAAGCCCGCTGAAAGCAGTTTCAGAGCCCGCTCCGCGTTCTGCCGATAGGCCATTTTCCAAAGTGGCAACAGCAGCAAAGCAGCAAAAAAACTCTTGGCCAGCCGCACGCTGTTCATCGGCTCGTGGTAGCCCTGAAACCAGCCAAAAGTGAAATCACCCGCGTCCGCAAAGCCGCGCATCATCGCAAGCAGGGTTGACACACCAAACATACCCAACGCCAGCCACCACAACACAAACCGTCCCTGCCCATGCGACCCACGGACTGGGAGTGCATTGCTTCGTGGTAGCGACCATGCCAACCGCGCATAGCCGCCCGCAGCAATCGCCAGAATCAAGATGTCCAGCTCTTCAAAAGTTATCCAGCCAGACCAAGGCGCCAGACCAATCACTGGCAGCGCCGCAGGCATACCTAATAGCCACCAGTGGGGCCATTTAAAGGTGACAACGCAACACAAGAGCGTCAATACGCCAGCCAGCGCCTGCAACATCGGATAGTGCAGGGCCAGGGTCAAACTGGTGGCACCCGAAACAAGTGCCATGGTGGCGGCAAAGGGCTTGATGTGCATGAAATGGCGGTGGAGTATGCGTTTGTCGGGTATTCAGTACTCTGCCATAGAATCCAAAGTCACCATCGCCGGTGGTGACTGTACACGCGTGTCCAGGGCCATATTTACTACACGCTCTTCAAGTAGATTGCAGAACGGGAACCCCGCGTGAAACGAATCCTGATGATTGCCTACCACTTCCCGCCTCTGGCGGGCAGCAGCGGCATTCAGCGGACGCTACGATTCGTTCAACATTTACCCTCGCTGGGATGGCAGCCTTTGGTGCTCACCGCCCACCCCTGGGCTTATGAACGAACCGGTGATGATTTACTGGGCGATGTACCAGTTGGCACAGTGGTGCGACATGCCTATGCCTTGGACACTGCACGCCATCTTCAAATTGCGGGGCGCTATTTGGGTTGGATGGCGCGGCCGGATCGATGGGTTAGCTGGCAGTTTGACGCCATTCGCCAAGGCCTCAAGATGATCAAGGAGTTTAAGCCGGACGTCATCTGGTCAACTTACCCCATCGCCACGGCACATAAGATCGCCTCTGCATTGCATCGCAAGACCGGCATCCCCTGGGTGGCCGATTTTCGTGATCCGATGGCGCACGACGGGTTTCCGCCCGATCCGCGCACTTGGCAAAGCTACCTGTCCATTGAGGCCGAAGTTGTTGCACAAGCTCGCATGTGCATGTTCACCACACCCGGTGCGGCACGCATGTACCAGCAGCGTTACCCGGCAGCCGCCAGTCGTATGGTGGTGCTGGAAAACGGGTACGACGAAGAGAGTTTTTTGGCCGCAACACAAATGCCGAAGGCAACCAACTCAGTAGGCGCCGGACCTCAACCCCTTGTCATGCTGCATAGCGGCGTTGTTTATCCATCGGAGCGTGACCCGACGCAACTGTTTGTCGCGCTCGGCCAGTTGCATACTGCTGGCGCTTTGCACCCGTCCGAACTGCGGATCCGCTTTCGCGACTCTAAACACGATCACTATTTGAAAGAGTTGGCGCTGGCCCATGGAGCGCACGACTTCATTGAGGTATGCCCAGCCATTCCATACCGCGAGGCGCTGGCTGAAATGATGACGGTAGATGCCTTGCTGATCCTACAGGCCAGCAACTGCAATGACCAGATTCCAGCCAAGGTTTATGAATATCTCCGAGCTGGAAAACCCATTTTGGCCCTGACCGATCCCTCCGGGGACACAGCACACGCACTTGGTATGGCCGGAGTTAGAGAAGTCGTGCGACTTGATTCGGCGGACGACATCGCCCGGGCCTTGCAGGTATCGGTATCGAATTGGCAATGTGGCACCGGTGACTTGCCCATCGAACTGGTCGTGCGGCAGGCATCGCGGCGAATTCGGACAGAGGCCTTCGTTGCTGCTCTGGAACAAGTGACGCGGTCTGCAGAAGGGAACTGCAATGGACCCAGATGACACATCTGCTTCGCATAGAGGGCCTGTCAGTGTTGGCAAACACCTCGGTTACTTGGATGGATGGCGTGGGCTGGCCATTGGCTTCCTTCTGATCGGGCATTTCTTTCCGGTGCCAGGCATAAATCTTGGAACGTTCGGCGTTAATTTCTTCTTTGTGTTGTCTGGGTGGCTGATGACCCGGCTTCTATTTATTCAACACACCCCCATTCCCCTCTTCTACAAGCGTCGTACTTCCCGCATATTTCCAACCCACTTTGCTTTTATCGGGCTGACTGTGGTCGCCTATTTCGTCGCAGGACGTGAGATTAATTGGGCTGAGGTTGGGGCTACCACCATTTTCCTGAACAACTACTTTCCCGGCGATCTAGGTAACACTGTTATGCCATTTGGCCACATTTGGTCCTTATCGGTCGAAGAACATAGTTACATACTACTGTCCAGTATTGCGGTTATGTCTCGCCGCAAAGCGGTAGACCCTTTGCTGGCTATCGGGTTTTTTTGCGCAGTTTTTGCCTGTATGGGGATTTGGTATTGGACGCGATTTAGTGGCGATGAACTGGTGTTTGGCAAATGGATTCATACTGAAGTATCGGCATTCGGAATATTCATCTCCGCCTTTTTTGTGCTTCTATTTACCAGAATCCGCGTCCCAAAGCCCTCGCTCATCGTCTACTTAACCTTAGCATTGATCGCAATAGCAATGCACTGGTGGTCAGTTCCAAGCCCGCTGCGTACCATTCTTGGTGTTGGCTCGCTTGCCTTACTCGTAAACCTCCTGGGTGAGGCTCCGCCCTTCGTAAAGTCGACGCTCTCTTTTGCTCCTCTGAGGTGGTTGGGCACGTGGTCATTTTCAATCTATATTTGGCAGCAACCGTTTTACCTCTATGCGCACAGCAGCGCGAACCCACCCATTTGGGTAGCGTTTGTTCTTGCTATATGCTGTGGTTTGATCTTCTTCTATTTGGTTGAGAAGCCTGTTAGGAATTACTTGAACAGTGGGTGGGCAAGCCAGTAAATAGGCGTTGCTGATTTAGGTACCATCAAGGCATGATGTTTATTCAGAACCTGAAGTCCCGCGTCAAGAAGCTTCTAAAGGCATTCAAGAAGTGGCGCGCAACTGCCTTCAGGTCATTCACGCCTGCTGATCTGCAACGCGCTCTGAATGGCCTAGGCATGGTCCACGGTGACGCCCTGCTGGTTCACAGTTCGTTTGATGCATTCGAGGGATTCCAGGGCAAACCGAGCGATGTCATATCCGTTCTGCAAAGCGTGGTTGGCAGTGCTGGTCTGGTGATGATGCCCACCATGACCTTTAGCGGCACCGCAGTTGACTATGCGCGGGCCAACCCCTTGTTTGATGTGGCGCGCACGCCATCGCGCATGGGCTTGTTGACCGAACTCTTTCGACGTTCACCGGGCGTCGTGCGTAGCGTTCACCCTACGCACCCGGTCGCCATCTGGGGGGCAGATGCGAGCACCGTGGCGGACGGTCACCATCTTGCATCCACCCCATGCGGTGTCGGCACACCTTTTGAAGCATTGCTGGAGCGCCGTGGAAAGATTGTCTTGCTGGGTACCGACATTGGTGTGCTGACCTTCTTTCACATGTTGGAGGAAGTGCTTGAGCCTGACTTACCCCTCCCGCCCTTTACCACTGAGGTGTTCCACCTGCAGTCAAAAACCCGCAATGGTCAAATCGTCGAGACCAACTGTCGTCTCTTTGAACCAGCCGTTTCCAAGCGTCGCAATCTGCACAAAATGACTCCCTTTCTAAAGAAGGCCGCCGCATGGCGCGAAGCGCGTGTAGGGGGGTTAAGAATTATTGTGCTGGCAGCGACTGATGTTGAGCAGGCCGTGCGTGGCATGCACAAACAAGGTGTGTACTGTTATGACTGAACCAATCAAACTCGATCACCGTGCTGCAGTTCGAACCCACCTCGAAGGCGGTGAGTTGCAAGCTGCCCAGCAGTCCGCGCGTTTGCTGCTCCAGGAGCAGCCCAGCTTGATCAACTTCAGATTCTTGCGCCAGCTCATTACCGCTTTACCAAGCGGTGGGCTAGGCCTCAAGCCCTATAAAGTCGCGCTTGTGTCATCGTTCTCCATTGAGTTCATTCACGATTCCTTGATTGCATATGGTTTCGTGAACGGTCTGCGCATAGAAATTTACCAACCCGGTTTTGGCATGGTCAACCAGGAAATGCTCGACTCCAATAGCGGCTTGTACGCCTTTGTGCCCGATGTGACTGTACTGGCCATTGAGGGCGAAGACTGGTTGCCCGATGTCTACACCCACTTCATGGATGCAGACACCGCCGGCGCTAGCTTTGAAGCAGTAGTCAAAGGCTTTCGGCAACAGCTTGCAGCGCTAGTCACCACCTTCCGCGCAACGTCGTCAAGCCCCTTGCTGGTGCACAACCTGGCGCTTCCGCGTCAACGGCGGGCTGGCATTGCTGGCTTGCGCCTGCCGCGAAGCCAAGCCCAGCTTGTTACCGATCTCAACCGGTCTTTGCTTGAAATGGCTGCCAACACAGTGGATGTGCACACGGTCGACTATGCAGCGCTGGTGGGCTATTTTGGCGTGCAGCAATGGTACGACGCACGGATGCGCTTGTATGCTAAAGCTCCCATAGCCAACAGCATGCTTGGCAACCTGTCGCTGGAGTACATGCGGTATTTCAGGGCACTGAGTGGTCTGACCAAGAAGTGCCTCGTGGTTGACCTGGACAACACCCTGTGGGGTGGCGTTATTGGCGAAGATGGCATTGATGGCATTCAACTCGGACCCAACTACCCTGGCAGCGCCTTTGTCGAATTTCAGCGCGCCGTGTTGGACCTTTATCGGCGCGGTGTCATTTTGGCCATTGCCAGCAAGAACAACCCGGCCGATGTCGACGCAGTGTTTCAAAATCACCGCTTCATGTTGCTGCGCAAGGAGCATTTCGCGCAGACGCAAATACACTGGGAGCCCAAGAGCGAGTCACTCAAACGCATAGCCAAGGGGCTCAGCATCGGTTTGGACCACATGGTTTTTGTCGACGACAACCCGGCTGAGTGCGCACAGGTGCGTCGCGAGTTGCCTATGGTTACAGTGATCCACCTGCCCAGTCGCCCCGAGCTGTATGCGGAAACTCTTTATGCTGAAGGCCTGTTCGACACCCTTAGCTTGTCAGATGAGGATCGGCGACGTGGCCAGTTGTACCAACAGCGGGCGCAAGCCGAAACCATGCTCGCAGCAAGCGGCAACCTGGAAGACTACTACCGCGATCTTGCCATGGAGCTGACCATTGCCAAGGTGGACCAATCATCCCTAGCCCGGGCGACCCAACTAACCCAGAAGACCAACCAATTCAACCTCACCACTATTCGCTATTCAGAGGCCGAAATGGCTGAGCGCATGGCTGACGCAAACTGGCTCGCCATTACCGTTGGAGTGCGCGACCGCTTTGGCGACAACGGCATAGTCGGCGTGATGCTGGCTCACGCTGCTTCCGATAGTTTGAACATTGATACCTTCCTACTAAGTTGCAGAGTTATTGGCCGCACGGTCGAGTCTGCCATGTTGGCCCACCTGTGCGATGCAGCGCTGGCACGGGGAATCAAGAAACTGAGTGGCCGCCTAGTGCCAACCGAAAAGAATGTGCCCGTGCGCGATCTGTTTGACAAACACGGTTTTAGTAAGCTGACAGAAGACGCCACTGGCACCACTACATGGGAACTAGACCTGACGCATGGCCCGGTGCCCTGTCCAGCTTGGTTTAAGACCGTGGCCTAGCAAAACAGCCGCTACACTGCTGGCCGCAAGTACCCAATTCGGAGCGAATGAATGTCAAAAAACATCGAGCAAACTGTCAAAGACCTGATGTCGATTGTGCTAAATATCGATGCCACCAAAATTGACGACAGTACCGCTATGGACAACACCCCTGGCTGGGACTCTGGTAACCAGATCAACCTAGTACTTGCCCTGGAAGAGGAGTTTTCCATTTCGTTCGAAGTTTCCGAGTTTGAACTGATGGTTTCTTTTTTCGACATTGTCCAAGTAGTCAGCGCAAAGATATGAGTTGCCTGCAAGAGGCGGGAAGATTCGAATGAACAGTGATTTTCCTGCAGCATCCGAGCTCAAGTTTGACGACATAGCCGTCGGTCAGACCTTTGAGTTGCAACGCTCATTCTCGGCGCAAGATGTGCTCGCATTCGCAGCTGTGAGTGGCGATTACAGCCCTTTACATGTTGACCCTGCATATGCAGCCGGTACTGAATTTGGTGGCCAGGTAGTGCATGGGGTTTTGCTGGCGTCGCTGTTCTCACAATTGGTGGGAATGCGTGTGCCGGGTAGGCATGCTCTCTACCTGGGGCAAGACCTCACGTTTCGTCGCCCGGTCCTGATAGGGGAAACCGTGCGTGCAGTGGCCAAGGTGGTGGGCAAAAGCGACGCTACCCGCACATTGGTGCTGAGCACCGAAATTCGCAGCACAGACGACAAAATAATTGTCATGGGAACGGCCAAGGTCAAGGTCAGAGACAGCTCCACTTCAGCGCCGCCAGACAGTGTGCCATTCAGCGTCCCAGCCGAGTCGGGCCGACGCGTTGCCCTGGTTACCGGCGCCTCACGCGGCATGGGTGCGCAAATTGCCAAGACCCTTGCAAAGAAGGGCTTTGCGGTGGCGGTTAACTATTTTCAAAGTGCAGAGCGTGCGCGTGCAGTGGTGAGCGACATAGAGCGCGATGGTGGCGTGGCATTTGCGGTGCAGGCAGATGTGCGTGACGCTGAGGCGGTCAGCGCTATGCTGGCCCAGGTGGCGGCGGCACTGGGACCGCCGCGTGTACTTGTTAACGCAGCCGTGGGTGAATTCATCAACCGTCCATTGACCGAGCTGCGCTGGGTCGATTTTTCAGGACACTTTGAATACCAAGTCAAGGCCGTTTTGCAGCTATGCCAAGCTGCCTATCCGCACATGAAAGCCGCTGGCGGTGGCGCTATCGTCAACATCCTATCGCAGGTCACCGCGGGGGCACCCGCAACGGGAATAGCCGACTACGTGAGCGCAAAGAATGCGTTGATGGGCCTGTCCAAGGCGATGGCCGCTGAATGGGCCGACGACAAGATCCGCGTCAACATGGTGTCCCCCGGCTTGACCCGCACCGAGATGACCGAGCACTACCAAGAGCGCGTCTTCAAGATGGAGGCCGCCCGAACACCACTCAAACGCATTGCCACACCCGATGACGTGGCCAACGCCGTGGCCTATTTGGCGAGCGACGAAGCAGCATTCCTGACTGGGGTGAACCTCTTCGTCACCGGTGGTCAGGTCATGCTCTAAGGGAGAATCCAGTTGAAATTCGGTACCATCGCTCGCATCATCCGCCATAGCTATTTCAATAGCAGCTTGCGACGTAGTTATTGGGGCGCTGCCACTTTTTTCGGCGAGATTCGCGCGCTGTTGAGGCCTGAAAATAGGGCCTTTCGAACCGAGGTCCTTCGAAATTACGGGCGCTTCGTGTTCGCTTCTGTCACACCGGTCCCTGACGAGACCGAGCAGCGCGCACGGGCAGCAGTGCAGTGGCTCCTGCGGGCCCAGGCTGCTACCCCGGACGATGGCGTCTCACTCGGATATTTTCCTTGCGGCACGGAGGCCGGCAACGGATGGCGTGCGTCTTATCCCGAGACTACTGGCTACATCATTACCTCGCTGCTTGCGTTTGCAAAGAAGTTTGACGACGCCGGCACGGCCGCAGCGGCACTGCGCATGGCTGTGTGGGAGGTGGCGGTGCAAATGCCATCCGGAGCGGTTCAGGGCGGACCGGTCTGCGCCCCAGAACGCCAGACGGCCGCTGCATTCAACACCGGCATGGTTTTGGATGGATGGTGCTCAGCCTATGCCTACTCTGGTGATCAACACATATTGGGCGCAGCGCGGCGCGCAGCTGACTGGTTGGTGAGTGATGTGGATGAGAGTGGCTATTTCAAAACCAACGGCGCTTTCGTTAGCTCTGGCGAAATCAAAACCTACACCTGCCTGTGCGCCTGGGCCATCTATCGTTTTGGTGAGCTTGTGCAAGAAGAACGCTATAAGCAAGCCGCCGTGTCAATCATTGAGGCGGCACTGCGCCAACAGCAGCCCAACGGCTGGTTTGCGCACAATTGTTTGTCGCATTCTGAATCCCCCTTGACGCACACCATTGGCTACACGCTACAAGGTGTTTTAGAGGTCGGCATTCTCGCCAGGCGGCCAGACTTTGTTGAAGCAGTGCGGCGGGCTGCCGATCCCATCCTGCAGCACATCGCCAACAGCGGCTATTTGCCAGGGCGTTTCTACGCCGATTGGGAGCCCGCTGGCTTCTCTTCATGTTTGACGGGCTCAGCCCAGATTGCCATTGTTTGTTATCGCTTGACCGCCCATTCGGGTGATGCAAGCTACCGCACAGCGGCAGACAAACTGGTGAACTATTTAAAGGCCTTGCAAGTGGGCCAGTCTGAGGACGCTGGCGTAGTGGGTGCCATCGCTGGCTCGTTCCCGCTCTTTGGTGGGTACATGCGGGCGGGTTATCCAAACTGGGCGACCAAGTATTTTCTGGATGCCTTGTTGTTGCAGGAGCGATTTGAACAAGTGACGGAAAGATGAGCCTGCGGTCACAAGCACTGTCGGGGTTTCGCTGGACCGCAAGTGTCAGACTTGTCAGCCAACTGATCACATGGGCAATCACATTTGTTGTGATTCGCCTGTTAACGCCTGCAGACTATGGCCTGTTAGCAATGGCAACTGTCTTTGTCTCATTTCTTGCAATGTTCTCCGAGTTGGGCCTGGGTGCTGCCGTCGTTCAAAAGGCGGATGTGGACGAACAGTTGTTAAGGCGTGCCTTTGGGGTGATTCTTATCCTTCATTTCGCGTTGGCCGCACTACTGTTGTTTTTGGCACCTTTCATTGGTGCTTTTTACGACGAACTCCGGGTAGTGCCTGTGATTCGTGTTTTTTCTTTGCAATTTGTTCTTGCCGGCTTTGCCGTCATTCCAAACGCACAACTGCAACGAAAGATGGAGTTTCGTAACCGCTCGCTGCTAGACCTGGTCTGTGCCATAGTCGCCAGCGTGACCACTTTGACAATGGCATTTTCGGGCGCCGGCGTTTGGGCGCTTGTCGTTGGGTCTTTACTCAGTCAGACCGTGAAAACGATCGGGATCAACTGGCTCTCACCCTTCATGCTTTTGCCAGAATTCTCAGTGAAAGGAATGAAGTCACTACTTCGTTTTGGGGGACATTTCACCGCCATTCAGGCACTATGGATGTTTCTGTCCCAAGTTGATGTGCTTATCTGCGCCAAGTTGTTAGGAAAAGAAGTCCTCGGTTTTTATTCGGTGGCCATGGATCTTGCGGCCTTGCCGAGCCAGCGGATTCTAGGTCTTGTGAACCAAGTGGCGTTCCCTACCTTTTCGCGTATGCAGCACGACTTGCAGAAGGTGGCCTCCAGCGTATTGACCGGTGTTCGAATTTTGAGTTTTTTCGGCTTTCCTGTCCTGTGGGGCATATCAAGTATTGGACCAGAATTGGTTGAGGTTGTACTAGGTGGCAAATGGATGCCTTCGAGCGTCCCGCTCCAGATTTTGGCATTGATCATCCCGCTGCGAATGTTGGGAAACTTTGTTGCCACTGCCATTCAGGGCGTTGGGCGTTCCGATATTGTGCTTAGAAACATTGTTTGGTCATGCGCAATGTTTCCAATTGCATTTTTTGTAGGTGCAAACTTTTGGGGACTGCTTGGCATTAGTTTAGCTTGGCTACTTGTGTCACCGCTGGTTTTTTTACAGGCAATGATGCGCGGCTTGCCTGTGCTTGGTCTGCGTCTGGGGCAGCTTGGGTCGGCCATGCTACCCGCAGCGGGAGCAAGCTTTGCGATGTTTTGCGCAGTTTCAGTTGTACGGGAAATGTTTTTGGGTGAACAAGGCGGTGTTTTCCGTCTGTGTACATTGATCACTGTAGGAATTGTTGCCTATTGCTTGGTGTCGTTTGGGCTTAATCGTAAGGGTTCATTCGAAGTGCTTGATCTCATACGTAGTCTTACAAAAGCCAACTAATCCATTGCTGTCGCAGTTCAATTTGCTCATAGCGTCAATTCTCTTTTGGCCGCGAACTTCTTTTTGAGTAGCGACAATTTTTAGTAAAGGACCTACCAATGACAATTCTCGCTGGCATATTTAGTCGGAATCCTTTGGTACCCATTTCAGATGCGGTTTGTGCCTCCCTACGGCAGAGTATTTCCCGAAACCCGACGGACCATCCCATCGAATTCCGAGAAGTCCAAGCTTACCTTGTGAAGGTTGATATTGGGGCATTCGACCGCCCGGCGCATCGCGTCGCATCAACGGGTTCCATGGCCATCCTCGCAGGGGAGCCGTTGCTTACCTACGACGGGACGAGTAGTCAGGGCCGCGATGTTGACCTAGAGTTTTTGCAGACCCAATGGGACGAACGTGATCTGCGGAGCCTGCGCAGCGCCAGTGGTACCTACTGCGCCGCCTACTTTGACCCGCGCACTGCAACCGGTTACTTGGTTGCGGATCGGCTGGGACTGCGCACACTTTACTACTGCGTGGTCGACGAATTTGTTTATTTCGCCACTGCCTTGCGGATTCTGGAGTCACTCCCAGAAGTGCCTAAGGTTGTGGATGTACTGGCAGTGGCAGAAATCAACGGTTTTGGCTATCCATTTGGCGGCGGTACGGCCTACGCGGATATCAAGATGCTTTTGCCTTCAGAAATCTTGACCCTTCAGCAGGGGGCTGTCAAATCGACGCAGTATTTTCAATGGGATGCCATTGCACCCGTGCAGGCCACCGAAGAACAAGCGATGGTGGAGACTTACAGACTCTTCCAGTCAGCTGTGCAACGCAGACTACGCGGAGACAAAACCACATTTGCATACCTCAGCGGCGGACTTGATTCGCGGTGCGTGGTGGCAGCGCTTTGTGCTGAATGTGATCGAGTCTATACGTTCAATTTTTCGCTAGCCAATACGCAGGACCAGGCCTTTGCGTTGGCTTACGCTAATAAAAGTGGCACCATTCACCAAGAGTTGCCTACGGAACCCGGGCCAAATTGGTCGGCGGTGATGGCCGATACATGGCAGGATTCACCACGCCGCCATGAACAGATGCCGGAGCACCCGGCTGTGGTTTGGACTGGGGAGGGCGGCAGCGTGGGGCTTGGTTATGTGTACGTTAGCCCGGAAATTGTGAAAATGTTACGCGCGGGCGATCTAAATGGCGCCATCGACATTTATTTACGTCAGCAGAACAAAGTTATTTTGACGCGGATTCTGACGCCTGAGCTTGCTGAACAGCTTAATGGCCATTTACATGTGCGGCTGCGGCGGGAGCTGGAGGCGATTCACTGTGCTGATCCGGTACGGGCGTTTTATATCTTTCTGAACCTGAACGGCCCGCGCAGGCATTTGGTGAACCACTTCAACACCATTGACCAGCATCGCCTTGAATTCCAGGTGCCGTTTTACGACAGTGAGTTGCTTGAATACCTGACCTCGATTGCCGTTGACCCCTGCCTATATCATCAGTTTTATGTGAAGTGGCTGGACCTATTTGACTTAGCAGTGCGAGAGGTGCCTTGGCAAGCTTATCCAGGCCATGTTCCGAGCCTCGTACCCATTCCCGCTGATTTGCCGGATCAATGGAATGCACCCGCATCACGCGCGCACCAAGAGGCGCTAAAGAACGATCTACTCAAGCAAAGTGAGTTCATGTTGTCAGATGCGGACTTCCCCACGCAGTTGCTGCGAAAGTCCTATTTGCGATTGATGAAGTGGGCTTGGAAGCTTGGTCTTGGAAACTATGCATACGCTATCAGAGCGGCGTTGTCGTACTACAACTACTGGAAGATCTCGGGAGGGCGATGTGCACTACCTGGCAGGCCAGTTTCCCGCCAAAAGCAAGTCAATCGATAGTGTGGAACATACCTATTGTTGATATCGTGAGTCTCTTTTGCCGGCATCTCTCTGGAGGGCCAGCGTGATGAGCCTATCCAACAGGTCGCTGTAGGGAAGGCCAGACGCCTCGCACATTCGTGGAAACATGCTGATGTTTGTGAAACCTGGGATGGTATTGATCTCATTCAAATAGATAGCACCTGTCTTTCGTTCCAGGAAGAAATCAACTCGGGCCATGCCCTCACAACGCACCGCCGCGTAAGCTAATTCTGCGGTCCGCATGATGTTCTCACGGGTTTTTTCATCTAGCGTTGCCTCCGCCACCAATTTCGCGCCGTCAGGATCGGAGTATTTAGCGTCATAGTCGTAGAAGCTGTGGTTACTGCCAGGAACAATTTCCCCAGGAACGTAAGAGTGGGGCGTTCCATTACCTATCACCGCGCACTCAATTTCGCGTGCATCCACGTACCGCTCTAGCAGCGCCCGTGTGTCAAAAAGTAGCGCCTGGTTAATTGCTGCATCCAAATCTCGCGCATGGCTGACACGCGAGGCACCCAACGATGATCCGGATGCGCATGGTTTAACAAAAAGTGGCCAACCAAGGCGCGCGCCGGAAGCTTGTCTGCGCTCGGTGCTACTTGTGAGATCGATCACCTCAAAGTCAACAATCGGCAAACCTGCATCTCGCCAAAGGCGCTTTGCTATTTCCTTGTCCATGGAGGCAGCGCTACCTAGCACCCCGGCTCCGACATACGGTAGGTTGGCGGATTCGAGCATCCCTTGAATCGTTCCGTCTTCACCAAAATTGCCATGCAGCACAGGAAATACGCAATCAATGTCAAGCTTTCTAGTGCCTGAATGAATGCCGTCCGAGGGCACAATTGAAACCTTTTGACTTGACGGAACAATGGACAGAGCATTACCCTGACCGGGAATGAAAGTCGACTCAATGGCGTCCTGAAGGTGCCACCTGCCAGCCTTGTCAATGCCAATTATCGTGGCCTGGTACTTAATGGGATCAAGGTTTTTTACAACTGATGCCGCCGATTTAAGAGACACTTCATGCTCGCCCGATTTGCCACCGTAGAGTATGCAGATTTTGGTTGGCGCTTGAGTCATGTATTACATCCATGTTGAAATGAAATCGAAACTTGCCCTACGCTTTCCCTGTTTGTGCAACACGTTCCAGGCGTGCGCCAGTGGAGTACGATGCGCCAGTGGCGATGTTTGCTGTCGACAGCTTTGTGTGCTATGCCAGCTTGCCAACGTAGCAATCAAGCGTAACAAATTGAGTGTAGGTGCGTTTTTATGAATTTCACAGCGGTCAAGTATCAAAAGAGACGCACGTTTCTATTGCGAACATTTATTTCGGCAATTCTGTGCGTCCTTGGTCAGCTACTTATGGTCGAGTTCGCCGTTGCGCAGGCTGCTGCGACTGCAGGCACTTGCCCGCTAACTTGGGGTGGACTAACACGCGATTACCGGCCCGAGAAATATGTATATGAGAACACCTACAGGTCACATGGTGCTCTGCTGAAACTCGTCGAGGATGCACATTTCACACCCAATGTTGAGTCTCTACGAAGCTCGAAAAATGGCACTGGAAAGCCTGGCCCAGATTTGGCTTACACATTAAGGGTTTACCCCAACCATCACCGTGCTCTCATTGCGATGGCTGCTTTGAGTGAAAAGGAGCGCACTCCGCAGCCAAATGGGTCTGACTATTCCGTGGAGTGCTGGTTTTTCCGTGCAATCAGTTTTGCACCCGATGACAATATTGCGCGGATGATCTACGTGCAATATCTTATTAAAGAGAAGCGAGAAGTCGATGCTGAAAAGCAGTTGACTTTGGTTGCCGACCAGGCTGGTGATAACGCATTCACCATCAACAACATCGGATTGCTCTACTTTGATATGAAAAACTACGAAAAAGCACTGCTTTATTCGCACAAGGCTTATGAGCTTGGTCTGGGTATCCATACCCTGCGGGATCAATTGGAAAGTGTGGGCAAATGGTCAGATCCAGTTGACGTGCCAGCGGTTGAGCCAGCCAAGAATCCGCAGTAGAGACCCAGTGCACACTAACCCGCACCCTGTCGCCACGTTTGGGGACATCTTGCTGCCGCGCACGCAGGCCGCAAGCCAGTCGCTGCTGAACGATCAGCGGTTGGAACTAACGTATAACGGGCGGGGCGCCTTGCTGAGGGCTTGCAATGAAATTGCGAGCCGGGGCAAATGCAGCATTCTGCTTCCGGCTTACCACTGCCCGTCGGGCATTACCCCGGCTATTCAAGCTGGGTTGCGCCCGGTGTTTTACCGAGTCCGTCGTGACTTGACGATTGACCTTGATGACCTACATGCCAAAGCCAACGCCGACACCGGTGCCGTGCTGGTGATCCACTATTTCGGCGTTCCTACAGACTTGCGGCCGCTGCGGGCTCTGCGAGAGCGTGGCGTTCAAGTGATTGAAGATTGGTCGCATTCTTTTCTGCAAGGCTCTCCTCCGAGATTGTCGGGTGGTGATGGCGAATACCGCATTTACAGCTTTTGGAAGTTGGTGCCTTCCCTGGTTGGGGGTGCCCTGTGGCGGCGTGAGGCTGAGTTGCAACCAGCGCGTCAGTCGATGCCAGCACCGCCGCTGCGTGAGCGCGTCGTGCGGTTGAAACGGCTGCTTGAAGAAGCGTTGAATCACTCGGACTTTACGCAGACCAAGGCGCTCTTTGCCCGTTTTGAGGCAATGCGCGTTTCGCGGAGGCAGCCAGACGGCGATGTGCTCCTCCATACAAATCTTGAACCACCATCCGGCGAAAGCCATTACCCTTTTGACCTTACCTTGGCAAACAGCCGCATGCCGGGTTTGACACGCCGGATTGTTGAGTCCACTGACTTTGTAAACCTAACGCAGACTCGGCGCGACAATTTCAACCTATATGGGCGCTTGTTGTCCAACTCTACCCAGTTGAAAATTCTTTACTCGAAACTCCCGTCCGAGGTGTGCCCATGGGTGTTCCCAGTGCTGCTGAAAAACCGAAATGAAATTGACCACCGTTGGCGCGCAGCAGGTGTAGCGCTGTACACGTTTGGTATATATCTGCACTCGGCGCTTTTCAAGAATACGGACGCAGTCACCATCGCCGACGCCGAATATCTTTCAAAACACTTGCTATGTCTGGCTATTCACCAGGACATCGACACAGAGCAAATCGCGCGCTCTGCGGCGACGATAAATGACTATTTGGTAGACGCGAGTGCAAAAGCATGACATGAAGATTGACGTCGAAATATTGTCGTCAAGCAAAGCCTACGAAGGGCTGCGTACGCAGTGGAACGCGCTGGCCGCAGAAGACCCAGTTTCTCTGCTTGGGATGGATGGCACATCAACCTACGAGTGGTTTGAGACCATTCTGCAAGCATTCCCGGAGGCCGCCGAGTCGCTCGTTATCGTAGCGCGAAGTGGGGGTGAGGCAGTCGGCTTTCTGCCAATGATCGTCGATCGCAAAGCACGTTTCGGACCACGCCTGTTGGCAGCCACCGAGCTGTATGGCGGACGCAATGGCCCATTATTGCGGGAGCCTAAGTCAGTCGTGTTTACCGCCATGCTAGATGCCATTGACGCCGCTTGCCCAGGCTGGCTAACGTTGCAAATGACTTTGCGAGCCGATAGCGACACAACGAATGTGGTGACACAGGTGTTGACCAGCGGTGGGTTTAGCGGCAGTGCTGTCCCGCATCAAGAATCGCCCTACTTTCCATTGCTGGAGTCGGCTGACGAGTTCAAGGCCGGCATCTCCAAGAGCGTCCTCCAAACGATTCGCACATCCCGCAACAAGTTCGCCAAGATTGGCCCATTGCGGTGTCGTGAATATACCGACGCAGGTGAAGCGGACGAATTGCTTGAAGTTGTGCTGGCTATTGAACACAAATCATGGAAGCATGAGGCAGGCTCAGCAATCACCACGCGGCCGCGCCAGTTGGCTTTTTACCGTGTGTTGTTTCCCTTGGCTATGAAGGCAAAATTGCTTTATGCCCAGGTATTGTTTTTGCAAGACGAACCCATTGCCTACAACTTTGGCTTGCTTCATCAACGGGTTTTCGCGTGCCTGAAGCACAGCAATATCCAAGCCTACGACAAGCTCAGCCCCAATTACGTACTGAATGAGTCACTATTTGAGAAGCTACGTAATTTGGGTGTGGTTGCCATTGATTGGATGGGACTCACCGAACCCCATAAGCTGCGTTGGTCAGAGCACAATGGCACTTACCAGCGCAACACATGGGTTTTTTACAATCGATCACTCAAAGCGCATTTTTTTAACTTGTTTCAGCGCCAGAAACTGAGGCTGGATCGGCTAAGAGGGCGATTTGCATCCCAGAAACAAGGCGCCTCCGAATGACCAAACGCGCACTGCTCGTGGCATTTCATTTCCCGCCCATTAAGGCTAGCAGCGGCCTTGAACGGACGCTGGCGCTAACCCGCTATTTGCCCAACCATGGTTGGGAACCGCTCGTGTTATCTGCGTCGCCCTCTGCCTACCCTGGAGTCAGCGACGAGCGACTTGGCCAAATACCACAGCAAACGATAGTCAGGCGCAGTTTTGCGTTGGATGCCACGCGCCACCTTGCCGTTGGCGGGCGCTATCCCAAATGGTTTGTGCTGCCCGACCGGTGGCAATCATGGGTGCTAAGCGCGATCCCCGTAGGGCTGGCGATGATTCTCCGACACAGGCCAAAGGTGATCTGGAGCACTTATCCCATTGTGTCAGCACATTGGATTGGCTACGCACTGCACCGTATCACGGGCATACCCTGGGTTGCTGATTTTCGGGATCCGATGGTGGAGCGGAACATCAGAACCGGCGAGCTATCACCAAGCTGGTCCCCACTCAGACGCGCTAGGCTTGCCATCGAACGCCGCGCAGCACATCACGCCAGCGCAATGACTTTTTGCACTGCCGGATCGCGTCAAATTTGCATTGACCGCTATCCAGATGCTGATGCCAGTAGATGGCGGGTGGTTGCCAACGGGTTCGACGAGTCTGCGTTTGCAAAAGCTACGCCATCACCGACTATGGCACAGCCCAGACGTGATGCCGTTGTGTTGCTGCACAGCGGCACCATTTACCCATCGCCAGATCGTGATCCATCGCACTTCTTTCGCGCTTTGCGCCACGTGCTCGACGAGCGACAAGTGGGTTCGCGAGCCGTCAAAGTTGTGCTGAGAGCGTCCGGGGTTGAGGCCCATTACCGCGAGCTGCTTAGTACCTTGCAGCTCACTGACCATGTTATGTTTGCACCTGCGCTTCCCTATGAGGCGGCGCTACAGGAGATGCTGGAGGCTGATGGCCTGATCATCTTCCAAGGCTACACCTCAAACCCTGCGATACCGGCCAAGCTCTATGAATATTTTCGGGCACGAAGGCCGATTTTGGCACTGGCCGACAGCGATGGCGAGACAGCTCGCCTGATGCGCGAAGAGTTGGTGGGGGAAGTAACCTCCCTAGAGGATGAAGGTCTGATTACCCAGGCGTTGAGCAAGTTCTTGAGTGACATCGAAGCTGGCCAATGCCGCCTTATGGCGCCAGATCGGATTGCGAGTTTTGAGCGGGCACAGGCAGTTTCGAGGTTTGCAGCGTTGTTTGACGAAATCGTGCTTTGATTCGAACAGCGTAAGGTCGCAGTAGGCGACCCAACACTTCCTTGATCAGGCCGATCATGCCGCGAATGGTAGTGGGATTGAAAGCGATGATGCCCCAGCGTTCGCGGCGGTGGCTCATCCAGGTCTTTTTGTAGGGGTCATCACCCGTCAAGAAGTCAACTTCAGTTACTTTATCCTTATCTATCACATGTTCCATCAACATTGCCGTGACTAGTGTGCCAGGGGCGTAGGTCTTGTATTTTTCGTTATATGCAACTTTAAAGATGTAGGCTTTTCCTCCGGCAACAAACCAAAGTTGGGCGGCTATGGGTTGCTCATTCAGCGATGCGATTCCCAATCGTAACTGGCCTTTGTTCGCAGCCATGTCCATGAGTTCGGGAATGAAATTGACGTATGGTTCAGGTTGCTTCCAACTTGTGGAATAGACCTGCTCAAAGTCCTTGATGCCCTGTGCCAGTTCGGGACCACCGAAGATGAGTGCAATAGTGCCGCCATCAGTCGCAAACTTCTTGGTCATGCGCTTGATAGTGCTGCGATGTGTACCGCTGCGGCCCATAAGATAGGTTGTCCAATCGCCTGGGGCACTAAGGTACCAATTGCCAAAGCAAAAGAAGTCAAACTGGGCCAAACCATTTAAGCGCAAGGCATTTTGTAGTCGCCGATAGGAGAAAGACCCCGCTTCCATTGGCGCGAAACGCATTTCCACTATGGGTGTGTGCTGATCGATGACGGCCTGGATCAAAAGCGCCATTTCTTGATCTTTCACATCAGGTGCGATAGCCGGTGCGAATAGAGAGGTGTAGTAATTGCTAAGTGACTCAAGTTTCCAGCCAAGCAGTACCTTCATTGCCCGTACGGGGATTGCCGCGACGGCATGCCCCCCACGCCTAAGGACATAGAGCCGCACCCCGCTGTCATCCGGATAAACCGTAGCAGCAAGATTTTTGAACCAGGGTGCGCCAAGTTGAAAGTTGTGTTGTTCAGCAGTTGCTAAAAGTTGTTCGACATCGGGTGGGATATCTTCCGACAGATTAAACGCTGTGACGGATGTGTCGCTTGGTTGGAGGGTTGTACTTCTGAATAAGCGCCGAAGGGCCCGGCGGCTGATCTGCGCCGTTCTTTTGATCGTGGCAATGGTGTGGTTTCGAAAAAAACTTCGGTGACTGATCCAACGCTGATGAGTTGCCCAAACAAGCTGATCGGCATTGGCATCCGTATAGAACTCTACAGCCTTTCCTGGGCACTCGGCAAACAGTTGCTCGATTACTTCCCGCAAGAGCAGGCGACCTGGCGCATACCTGACGAACGACTCGTTGTAAGTCGTCTTGATCATGATCAGCATTTTTTGGGACGCAATGATCAAGCGGGAAGCTGCCAAGTGATCATCTAACCAAAGTTCGTAAACCATGGCCTCGCCGGATGAAGCGTAGCGGTTCATCACTGCGATATAAAAAGCCCCTTGTTTGTTGCCCTCTGCGACTGCGGTGCCTGCGCGACCCTTCCAACCCATGGATTCCAGCGTAGCATATCTCGTTACTGCGGCACTCATAGCTGAGGGCTCTTTGATGCACACAAATCTGCGAACTATATTGTCTGTCAACAGCCGCCGCTCATAGCGGCCAATGTTTTGGATCAGTTTTTTCGATCGCGCAGACCAGTAATCTTCAAAGGTACCGTTCAGCGAGATACTCATAGTGAGTGCATGATCCATGCTCTGCAATGTACCGACAGTGCCATTGGTCAAGTTGCCAAGGTTGGGGTCGTTGCAGAGAAAGTCGATTTGCGCATTGATGCCAGGCAGCGTACGTACCAACTCAGCGAGTGAATCCGGTGTTGTGATCAATGTTGGGCCAACTTGCGCTTGGGAGGGTAAAAAAGAGGCCCATACACCGAGTCTCTTTGGTCGAAGCAAACACATCGCTTCATGAGCGCCGTTTGATGTCAATATACATAGTTGTTCTGAACCGTCGCCAAAGTGCTTGAGCAAGCAGTCAACAAAGCGACTATCAAGAAGGGGGTGGCAATCGAAGAGGCGCTGGTTCAGCGCATCCCACGCTGGCGCATGCTCACCAAGCCCGCTTTCGAGGCGACTGATTTGCCACTGCCTTCCTTTTGATGTAACGCTTGGTAAGTGGACGGATTTTGTTGAGTCAGTCATATCCCGGGTGCATGAGTGCGCATGATGCAACATGTCAATGTAACTAGATGTGTTTGCTTCGGCAGTGATGGAGGTCTGTAGATCATTCCCTGGAATTCTATTCATTCAAGTGGTACACGACTCACAAGTACGACAATGCCATTTTGGCTCGTTCTGCGACACTGGGGAGCATCATGTGGCTACGCATTTTGGAGTGTCGCCAAATACACAGTGGACGAAGGAACTTGGGGACAAAGTTCTGATCTTATTGAACATGCAAAAAATTAATCGACGTGGTTTTCTGTTGGTGGCTGGCACAAGTCTGGAAGCCGCTGCAGTAGCCGGCTGTGGTGGAGGAGGCACCGCGCCCCCCCCCTCCGCACCTCCGGTCACCCCACCCGACACCGGCGGGGTGACTCCCATACCGAGTCCCGTCAAACTGGAAATTGTCTTGACCGGGCCCTCTGGTGGGCTTGAAAAATCGCTTTCTAGCATTTTTGTTGTGAGCCATACCGGAACACTTACAAGCACTGTCAAGGTTACGCCCAGTGACGGAGCAGCAGGGCAGTTCTGGGCATCCCTGAGCCAGCCCGGCGACTATGGCTCTGTGTACCTGAGTCCCGCAAAGCCGACAGCGACCTTTCTCTACGCGCCAGCGTCTGCAGGTACAAAAACAATTACTCTGATCAATGATGGGAATATTTCCAATCCAGCTGCGTACACCTATACGGCAAGGGCGGCAAGTCCAGGCTCGGCGACACCATTTCGCTTGGTCCGCGGTGCCAACACCGTTGGCAGCTTTGCCACGCTCCAGCAAGTTAAAGATGTTGGAGGTTGGCAAACAGGTGATGTGGTGAAGGTCACTGGCGGAACTTATGTCGTCTACGAGACGACGGACCCTGGCAACACAACACTTGTCTCCAACAAGGGCGGCATTCAGACCGGTGTTCTGGTCGATACCGCTGTTATTGAGTGGGAGACTCCGGGCCAGCCAATGATCCTTGATTACAGCCGCTATTGGCAAGTGGGCATGTTGAGTGGCGGACAACCGCAGTTGGTGACGATGGGACAGTCGTGCAGAAACCTGACCTTGCGCGGCATACATTTTCGAGGTGCCCGCCCACCCAAGGTTGAGAGCAGGACAGGAGCGGCAATATGGACGACAGTTAGTACCGCTGGGGGCACCTACCCTGCTGCCAGCTTAACTGTTGAATACTGCAAGTTTTGGCAGTGCATTGACGGCATTCACACGCAAGAAACGCACTATGGGTTGAGCACCTACGTTCGATACAGTGTGTTTGAAGACAATAGCGACCCGCAGGGGCTTAGGCACGACATCTATACCGGAAGAAATGCACTCACATACATACTTGGTTGCACATTCAGGAAGACTGCAGGTCAAGGTTACCCACAAGCGGGCATGGGTCACGCTATTAAGTCACGGTGTCGAGCGACCACGGTGCTTGGAAGTATGCTCGATGTGAAAATGTTTGCCGACGGCACCGGCGGCTGCGCTCAAAACATCAACACGCCCAACGGTGGCGTGGTCATCATTGCGGGCAACGTCATCAACCACTATGGATCGCTGAGCAACAACCAAGATGGCAACTGTTTGAGGTATGGAGAGGATCAGCAGACGCCAGGGGTTGATATCAACCCAGATCCATCGCTGACAACTCACTCGCTTCTGTTGGCACAAAACACGCTCAGAAAATTCAACGGACGCCCTGCTGACGGAAACGACAAGGCGCTCATCAGTATCTACCCGACGGGAGTCGCTACAACGCTTCTCAGTGGAGCAGGAACCAAGATAGCAGTAACTGCTAATGTGCGCAACAACCTGGTTGCCTCAGACACGTCGCGAGCAGCAAGTTTCATCTCACAGTACCCAAACAACACAGCAGTTTCGGTTGCAAGCCTGAGCGATACAGGCATGTACTCGGGAGAGTCAATTCCTGGCTTTCCGAATGTCAATGATGCGCCATACGAGTGGGCTGGTGACTTTTTGATACCGACCACTCGCAGAGACGCCTACCGTGGCGGACGTGTGGCCTTCATGCCGAACTGGGTTCCGCTGACTGCATGGGAGTGGACAGATATCCCAGGTACACGCTGGCTGGACTACATCAAGGACGATGGAACTGGCGTTAGCGGAGCCCCCGCAGTCACTGTGCTGGACCCCGGCCCAGCGAGACACTATGCCGTCACCTGGGACTACTCAGGCCCATGCTACAGCCGAAAGAACCACGAAGTTTGGATGTTTGGCGGTGGGCATGCAGGCACGACCATCAACATTTTGACCAAGTACAACTTGCACAAGAATCTGCCCGATGTGACGGTCGTGAGTCCGCCCACCCCCGAGGCCATGCGGCGGGAACTTGCGCTCGCTCCAAACCACCTCACATACACCAGCAAAGTGTATTGGCCTGACGGCAAGCCGTATGTACCGCATAGCTACACCAATAGCTTCTACATCGACACGTTGGACGAATGGTTTCAGTTCGGCCTAAGCGGTATTGCAACCAGCACAGATGGTTTTAACTTGAGTGGCCCAGGAATGGAAGCACTGGACGTTGTCGGTTTTCCCCGCGATGGCACTTATCGTCCACAAGGTTATTGGGCTTCAATTCCTTCATCAGGCAGTGGCGTAGCGAAGGGATACAGAGCTTTGGCGGGCGACGAGTCTGGTATTTACTATTGGAGCCGATATGGGACATCGGGACTTCGGAAGTTCACGTTTGCCACAAATTCCTATTCGTTCATCAGCAGCGTAATTCAGCCGGAGTTGACGCGCCCATCCGATGAACATGATGGCGTCGTGTTCCTCTGCGGCACGGATGTCAGTCTGGGCTGGAATGGGAAGTTCTGCAACATGGCCAATGGCGCGATGACAACCATCACGTTCTCTGGCCCCGCACTTCCTTCGGCAGCCAACTATCTACTCGATGTAATGTGGATTGCCTCAAAGGGATATTACGTAACCGTTTGGATCAATTCGTCTGCAGTGAACTGGGACGGGTCCAATGTCGAGGGGAATCTCACAACCATAGTAGTTGCAACGATAACTCCGACCGGGGCAAACACAGCGACTATCGAAATAAAGAACATTGCTGGGACCCCACCTAGGCGTAGTACAGTGATTCGAGGTGTGTTTTTTGATCCAACCTATGGATGCTTGGTTTTTCCGATTTCGTATGCAAATAATATTAAAGCTGTCAAGGTGGCGTAATGCTTTTCCTGGTGCACTGCATGCAGCCAGTAATTCATCCTTGGTGTCAGCAGAGTATGTACGCTTGGTACATCGCACTGCGTACCTCGGGCATCTGAGTTTTTGAGCATTGTGTCCACGATCAATTGATCGTGGACACAAAGTTGCAAGGTCGAATGCCAGTCAACAAGGTGACTTCGCTGGCCGCTTACTCAAAAACAACAAGAACTAGCCTTATGGCGGCCAGCAATCTTCTATCGCGCAGACACCTAGCACTGAAGGTACCCAATGTGTTTCGCACAGTTGAGTTCGTACTCATACACGCTCTGCGCCATGGACCACCATCACTTCAAGCCTGTCGGACCATGCTGAACTGACATACTCTGCAGCGCTTGACTGCACCTTGCCATAGAATTCACTGTCCATTGACGTGAGCGAAGCGAATAGGGAAATAATGTCCGCCCTCGAATCCCGTTTGAGAAATGGCTTAATGATGGCCGACCAATTTGCCCCGCTTGCGGGTACCAGTGGTGTCCAGCACAATACAGCGCTACCGCAGCCGCTGGTAGTGCAACAGGCATCGCGCATTCGGCGCTCATGTGACTTCTCAACCGTACTGGCCCGGGTGCGGGGCTGAGTCTGATGAGCACTCGCAAATCACTTTTCTTTTCATTTTTGGATCGTTATGCGAGCCTAGCCGTCTCAGTGTTGGCATCCATGGTGATAGCGCGATTACTCACGCCCGCAGAGATGGGCATCTTTTCGGTAACCATGGTGCTACTGATGTTCTTGGCCACGGTGCGCGACATGGGCGCGGGCCAATACCTGGTGCAAGAAAAAGACCTAACGACGGAGCGTATCCGGGCCGTGTGGGCGGTTCAACTTGGGTTGGGCTTCAGTTTGGCATGCTTGGTAGTGGTAGTCAGCTATCCGGTTGCGGTCTTTTACAAAGAGTCGCGCATGCACGACATCATGTTGGTGGTGGCTTTGAATTACGTCCTGAATCCGTTTGGCGCAATCACCTACGCCTGGTTGATGCGCGAAATGCGTTTTGAGAGTGTAGCGCTTATGCGGTTTTCAGCCGGGGTTGGTGGGGCGTTGACTTCAATCTGGCTGGCGTGGAAGGGTTTTGGCCCTATCAGCCTGGCTTATGGTTCGCTAGCTTCTACGGTGGTGAATGCTGTGTTGGCGGTGTACTACCGGCCCAAGTCTTTTCCCTGGCTGCCAGGGCTGGCAGAGATCAGACGGGTAGTTGTGTTTGGTTCGCAACTTACGGCTAGCTCAATTGCTAACACAATCGCAGGTGGGGCTCCGGAGTTGCTGTTGGGCAAGCTACAGAACATTACCGCTGTGGGGCTTTACTCCCGCTCGAACGGTCTGGTGCAGATGTTTTACAGGCTGTTTGTAGATGCTGTGAATTCGGTCTGCTTGCCATGGTTTGCCAGGCATTCGCGGCAACAAGGGGGCATTGCAGAATCATTTCTCAAGGCCAGCTCTTACGTCACGGCATTTGGTTGGTCTTTCTGTTTTGGCATGATTTTTCTGGCACACCCCATCATCCGAGCTTTGTACGGGGATCAATGGGATTCATCGGTGGACTTGGCCCGATTGCTCGCCGTGGCTATGGGGTTCAGCGTGCCAGCAGCCTTGTGTGGTACAGCGCTTCTGGCAACAGGTGGTGCAGCAAAAGTGGCACGCGTCACGGCCGTAAGTGCTGCGCAGGGGGTGGTGCTTGTCGCCATAGGCGCATTTCAGGGTTTGATGGCACTGGGGTTTGCCATGATCGGCGCTGCGTTGGTGGGTAGCGTTTTGTGGTTGCACACTACGTCCAAGCACATTGGTATCCAACCTCCTGCCTTGCTGCATGTAGCGCGCCAGAGCGCTGGTGTTGCGTTGCTTGCAGCAATAGGACCCGCCGCCGCCTGCTGGGTATACGGTTACCAACCGACCGCCTGGCTCATGCCTCTCTTTTTAGGCGGAGTCGGTGGGCTGGCGGGCTTTTTGGCCGGCATACTGTGGTTCAAGCACCCGTTGATTGACGAAGTGAATTCAGTTTGGTTAAAGGCCAGATCCTGATTCTTTTGTGATCAATCAGCAGGACTCCTTCGCTTCGCTTTGCCCTGCAATGCCCTGAGTGCAGCCACAGCGCTTGGATGCATCCAGGCCTTCGCCCAGGCCAGTAAATGGGCGACGCTCTTGTTCCAGCGCCACGCTGTGACGTAGGCGATGCGTGCCTCTCGATTGTTACCTGCGCGCCATGCGGCGTACCCCATGCTTGCGTGAATTCCTGCAATGCGGCGGCGGTAACGCTGTTTTTGCTCAGTCGTGAGGTTGTCGCCCGCTCGGGAATAGTTGCGTTCGTGACACACAGCAGACCCCGCCATACTCAAGGCGGGTTGATGCATGAGGCTTTCAGCATGTTGCCGATAGGCGCAAAGTGGCTGGTCGATGAAGACCACTTTGTGCTTTTGCATGAGCCTGAACCACAAATCCAAGTCTTCGCCAACGCGCATGTCGGTTGGAAACCAAGCTGGCTCAGCGAACAATGCGCTTCGGCGCACCATGACATTTGAGGTGAGCGGGCCGGCCACATCGGCCGAAGAAAAAGCGAAGAAGGAAGGTGTGCTGAGGTAAATATGCTCGCCCACGCGTTGCAAGTGCGGCATAGCACGCTGAAGGTAATTTACCCGGTTCAAATACGAATTCAACACCGCCCCCGCTACATCCACCACATGAGGATTGCCAAACACCATGGCGACTGATTCAAAATTGGTCAGGGTATCGAGCTGTTGGGATAGCTTTTCCGGATACCAATAGTCGTCGGGATCAAGAAATGCGACAAACTGACCTGAGGCGTGTTGAATGCCAACATTGCGTGGCTTGGCTGGCCCACCGGAGTTGGGCTGGCGTATCAAATGGATGCGTTCGCCAGTGGTGCGTGCGTAGTCTTCTACGATTGTTGCACTTCGGTCCGTAGAACCATCATCTACGACGATGACTTCAAGCGCTTGCATACCTTGCGCAAAGACCGACGCGAGCGCTTGCGCAACAAATTTTTCTTGATTAAACAGGGGAATGATGACCGAAACCAGTGGTTCCGCTTGCGCGCTGATAGCGGAAGCCTCACGCACTGGGAGCCTCCGATACGGCCTTTAGAAACTGGGCAGCCAATTTTTCAACGATGACCGTGCGGTCGAACCGGGCTACGGCAGCTGTTCTGGCTGCAGCGCCTAAGCGGGAGGCAAGGCTTTGATCTGAAAGCACTCTCACACATGCTTGGGCAAAGTCTTCAGGCGAATCCGCCAATAAGATTTCTACACCATCCTGAAGCGGAATGCCTTCTGCGCCGATGCGTGTTGCAATAATAGGCATGCCATAGGCAGCGGCCTCAATCACCTTGACCCGGGTACCGGCTCCACTGTAGATCGGGCACACCACCGCAAAGGCTTGTTGATATAAATCATCTAGTCTGTCGACAAAACCCAGTACATGCACACCGGACGGCGGATGGGTCGTAAAACTGAGTGCGCCTTGATTGGCACCTGCAATCAACAACTCTGCGCCCGGTAGCGCTTTGCGTACCATTGGAAAAATATGTTCCACGAAAAATTCGACTCCCTGCCGATTGGGTAAATAGCCGTAGTTGCCCAACATCAACAGTCGAGGTGCGCTGCTGCGAGTTGTTTTGCCTGGTATGCGTGTGCTGTTGGGAACTGCCTGAAGGTTGTTGGTGTGAAATTTCCTGCTCAGCTTTGCAACATCCAACTCAGAACACAGGAATGTCATGGACGCTAGGCGAATCGCGGCACGCTCTGCTGCCATCAGCGCCGGCACGTGCATCACAGTGGCAAGGCTGGGCAAGTGAAACGGACGCGCCACGGCGTTGCGCCAGAGTGCAATGTGTTCGACATCGTCGAGATCAAAAAAAACCGGCGGCAGGTGCTGGCGCAAGCGCAATAGCGGGGGCATGGAGGCGAGCCGGTGAACGAAAACCAGGTCTGGCTCGGTGCGCAGTAGCGCAAGCAACGCATCGCGTTGCCGATCACCCGCAACACTGGCATAACCACGCTGGAGAAAGATACTGGCGGCCGCGCGTACAAAAGCCAATGGGCTCTTCATTTTCAAAGGCTGCTCGCGACGGCACACATGCAAGGTAAAGGTAGGACCCCACGTGGCGTGAATGATGGCCTGCATATCGGTCACCGTCCGCTCATTGGGAACGTAGGCGGGATCATGGTGCGCTAGATAGAGCACATCAACCTGTTTGCAGGACTGGGCTAAGGCGTCAACAAATAGGCGCTGCCGCACAACAATGCCTTGCGCGGATCCGATGGCATCCAGCGGCAGTTTTGCAGTTACGAGAAGTGCTTTGATGGTGTAGCCCCTGCGCAGCTCTAGAGCATCCAGTATGGCAGATACACTGGCTTACATTTGTCAAGTAGGCAACTTTGAACGTGCGCTCAATGTGGGTAGCCGAAAATTCTGAACGTGACCAAGCCATTCGTTAATGTCAGTGCCGTGTCTTTGCTGATAGTGTTACCTTGGTCGCCTGCGCTACCAGGTGGTGTCAGCGTGGTGGTGCGCAACCTGTTGAGGCAATGGCGAGCAGAGGGAGTTGCCGCGCGTTTAGTTGTTGCCCGATGGGGTGCCTCGAAGGTTGCGCTGGATGCAGAAGGCTACACCAACTTTCAATTTGGTTTGCTGGGCGCTCTGAATTTGGTGGCGTTGACAAAAGCGCTTGTCAGCGCCCCGATTCGCCTGTGGCGAACCTGGAAATTATTGCGACTTCAGCAGATAAGCGCTGTCAACTTCCACTATCCAAGCCTAGACGCGCTAGGTGTGGCTTTGCTGCGGCGAGTAGGTCTATTCAAGGGTCGGTTGGTGCTGTCCTTTCATGGCACCGACGTGCGTCTTCCGTCGACTCCGCTGGAGGCATTTCTGTGGCGCTGGTTGTTTAAAATGTCAAGTGCCATCACGACGTGCTCTAAGGCGCTGGCGCATGAGGTAGCGTTAGCATACGGTGTAACCGAAGAGTCCATTTCAGTTATTTACAACGGGGTGGATGCAGATTTGTTTCGCCCGGCTTCAGCATCGGCTCAGACCATTGGTCCGGTACTGGTTACGCCATATATTGTCAGCGTTGGCAGTTACATTCCCCGCAAGGGACACATTTTGTTGCTGGATGCTTTTGCCAAAGTTGTCCCATTGTTACCGGGCCTACGCTTGGTTATTGTCGGCATGGAGGGCCCAGAACGTGCAGTCTTGTTTGCGCGTGCTGCCTCCCTGGGGTTACTCGAGACGGTGACGCTATGGGTGAACTTGAAGCCCGCTGAAGTTGCGGCTGTTATGGCAGGCGCTGCGTTGTGCGTGCAACCATCCATTGCCGAGCCATTTGGCTTAGCTGTAATCGAGGCAGGTGCCTGCAGTGTGCCTGTGTTGGTCTCTGCGGTGGGAGGACACGTGGAGCTGATTATTGATCAACAAAATGGCTGCCTCTTTGCCGCCGGTGACACGGCTCAATGTGCTGAAAAAATGCTGGCCTTGCTGAAGCAAAGTGATTCTGCCCAGAAGATGGCTAAACGTTTTCGTTTGGAGATTCAAGACAAGTTCACGTGGCAAGCATGCGCCAAGGCGTATTTGCAAAAGCTGGTATGAGCAGCACCCAGCGGTGATACTTTCAGGCTGCAATTCAAAGGCGACGGTAGCGGCAATCATCGTAAAGAACAGACAAGTTACGAAACAAACCCAATTTTCAACCCATGCGCCATAGTCACGGGGTTGCGGGAAATGCCTTCTTTCAGTTGCCTGGCGCTGCAAACCAGTGCAACGTAGTGTCCTCGGCCAGTTTGCGGGAGCTTGCGCTGGAAAACGTGTGGTCCACACCGGCAATGTCGACGCGCTTGAGCCTGGCGTGGTCCTGGTAGTTCTTCCAGACAACGTCGGTTTGTGTATGCTCCACAAATTCCTTGGCGGTGTAGTCGTCACCACTCAGTACTAGCAGAATGCGGCCACTAAAACCGTGCCAGGCCTTGGCCATGCGCTGCTGAAAGGTGCCCTCTCCATTCTTTTGCTGGTTTGCGTTGCCTTTGGATTGGCGCAGCTTGGCCGCATAACCGCTAAGCGCACTGAGCGCCACCTTGCCACTGAGCAACTTGACCCAGAACTCTTTTTGCCGCAAACGCTGGGTGTAATAGTGCTTGACCTGGGTCTTGGCCAGGCTGGCCTCAGAACGCACCCAAGGGTTGAGCAGGCACAGCCCCGTTACGCGTGGGTCTTGTGTTTCGTGACAATAGAGCAAGGCAGCCGAAGCGCCGTCGCACAGGCCCCACAAGACGACATTTCGGGCAGAGGGCACGCCCCGTTGCAGTTGGTCTATGGCGGCGCCAACATCGCGGCTGGCGGACTCAAAGTCGCGCTGCGCCCCACTGCTGTCCCCCATGCCCCGGTAGTCAAACCGCAAGACGGCATATCCGGCTACCGCCAAGGCGCGTGACAACAGTACAAACTGGCGATGGCTACCCGCACGGTACTGCGGCCCACCCACAATGACGACCACCCCGGTATCGGCGGGTATGGCCGGTTTGGCCAGAATGCCAACCAGCGGATCACCTTCACAGGGGAAAAGGGTCGTTTCTTCGGTATAGGTCACAGCGGTTACGCAAAGGCCTGGGTGGCGATTGCGATCAGTAAGGGTCCATAGGGAAACGCCACCGTGGGTCGGCAGGCGCTCATAGCATAGCTGGCAATCAGTGTGAGGGTGTCGGGTCGGTTGGCCATCCATTCGCTGTGCAGCTGCATGGCCGCATGTGTGGGCGCTTCCGGAACTAGAAGCATGGCCTCGACTTTTAACAAGCGGTCGGACAGTCGGCTCTGGTAGGTTTTAACAATGCCCTCTTGCACCCAGAGCAACACCACAACCAGAGCCAGCCACCCGGCAGGTACGTGCGCCGCCAGCCCCGCAATGCATACGGCAACGCAAACCAGCTTGAGCAGCAGCGCATTTCTCTCATGCTGTTCGTGGTTGTTTTGCAGGGTTTGCCACTCCAGGCTGAGGTGTGCGGTGGTCATGGTCTGGCCCTGCGAAGCGCTGCTGTGGTCGCTTCAATCAGAAGCGGGGCATCTTCAATTTCTGTGGTTTGCCAGAAGGCTGGCCCGTTGACCAAGTGGCTGTTAACGCGCCACCCGGCTTGCTCCCACGCAAGCACCGTCTTGGCAGAAATGGGGCTCAGGCTGGCGTCTTCGCGGGTAGAAAGTTCGAACCATTCCACTTGGGGGGCAGGCCCGCTCATGGCAGGCGGGAGAAGCGTCACCTGTTCAAGCCCGGAAGCCAAACCGGGTGCGAGCATGTAGCCGGCGATTTCCACCGATGAGCCACTAGCCAATTGTTGGCGCATGCCTTCCATCACGCCCTTGGATTGCCCGGCCAACATGTCACCGGCAACTTTGAGCCGTAAAAACTGCTGCAGCAAGGGCTTGCCCGAGGCAGGCGGTTGCCAGAAGAGGAAATTGCAAGGCTCGTCGAATCGTTTGGCGGCATCGACGGCCAACAGGCTGCCTACGCGCAGCCCCCAAAGCCACAATGGCCCCCTCCCCTTCCTTGTCTCGTCAGGATATTTTCTGTGCAACCATTGGCAGCCAATAACGACATCTTTAACCCATTGTTCCCAAGTGGCATCACCAAAGTCGCCCGAGCTGTCACCGCAGCCCAACAAGTCGATCTGCAAGACTGCAAAGCCGGCCTCTGCCAGTGCACGCGATTGCAGCGCCGCCATGCGGCGGGACTTGTTCATCTCTTCGGCGAAGGGGTGGATGTACAGCACCAGACCCAACGGGGCACACGCTACCCCGTCAAGTTGGGCTGCGTAATGTATGCATAGCCTTTGGCCGGCATCCTTTCCCTGTGAAGTGGCAACCGGCAGAAAGAAGAAGTCAGGTTGCATCGCCAGAGTGCCAGTCAAGCGGCAAGCTTGCCGCTGACAAAATCTGCGAGTGAGCCCACGGTCGAGAACGTGGAGCCATCGATGTCATCGTCATCCACGGTCAAACCGAACCGTTCTTCAATGGAAGTGATGAGTGTGACGACGGCCATAGAGTCCAACTCTGGAATGGCGCCCAGCAAGGGAGTATCGCGGGTGAAGCCGGCTGAACGGCCACCCAAACTCAATACTTCGTCCAGAACGCGCAGCACTTCTTTTGTGATATCCAATTCAAACTCCCAAGTGGAGGCAAGTTGCCTGAAGTGGCGCATTTTAGGGCCCATACGAGGGCGTTGCCTGTGCGATACTTTTAGATGATGGACATTTTGCCGGGGTTGCAGACAGATTGCTACAAATGACTGAATCCACACTTCTACACGAGCTGGTTTTGATTTCTGCTCGGCGCACTCCACAGGCGCGTGCGCTGACCTTTGGCGCCAGCCATTTGACCTACGCCGAATTGGGCACGCAGGTTCAGCAGTTTGCCGCGGGTTTGGCAGGCTTGGGCGTGGCCCGTGGTGAACGGGTAGCGATCTATTTGGAAAAGCGTTTTGAGACCGTGATCGCCAGCTTTGGCACTCCGGCAGCGGGCGGGGTATTTGTGCCGGTGAACCCGCTTCTCAAACCCGAACAAGTAGCTTTTATTTTGCAGGACTGCAATGTAAGGGTTTTAGTAACGTCGCCCGAGCGTCTGCTTCTGCTGAAAGACCAACTGGCACAGTGCCATGACTTGCGCCACGTGGTGCTCACGGACGCTGCGATAGGCGCAGCTGCGCCGGACAACGTTGTTCCTTTGAGTGTGATGGCTTGGCGGGACCTTTTGAACAGCCCCCTGCGCGCAGGGCACCGCGTGATCGACACCGACATGGTCGCCATTTTGTACACCTCTGGGAGCACGGGTCGACCCAAGGGGGTGGTCTTGTCGCACCGCAATATGGTGGCGGGGGCCAAGAGCGTGGCATCGTATCTGGAGAACAATGGACAAGACACGCTGCTCGCAGCCCTGCCACTGTCATTTGATGCGGGGTTCAGCCAGCTGACAACGGCGTTTCATGCGGGAGCCAGGGTGGCTCTGCTGAACTACCTGATGCCGCGTGATGTGCTCAAGTCCATGGAGCGCGAAGGCGTTACCGGCTTGACGGCCGTACCCCCCCTTTACATTCAGTTGGCGCAGCTTGAATGGCCGCAAGCTATTGGAGAAAAGCTGCGTTACTTTGCCAATACTGGTGGACGCATGCCGCGTGAGACGCTGACGCTGTTGCGCCAGCGGGTTCCCAAGGCACTGCCCTTCTTGATGTATGGTTTGACAGAAGCGTTCCGATCAACGTATTTGCCGCCGGAAGAGGTAGACCGTCGGCCAGACTCGATTGGCAAAGCCATTCCGAATGCCGAGATTCTGGTGTTGCGCGAAGACGGTTCGCCGTGCTCGCCGCACGAGCCCGGCGAATTGGTCCATCGGGGCGCCCTGGTGGGCATGGGCTATTGGAACGATGCGGAAAAGACCGAGGAGCGGTACAAGCTGCTGGCGCCAGATGCGCCGGGACGTCAACCTGGATTGCAGTTGCCAGAGTACGCGGTTTTTTCAGGGGACAACGTACGCCAGGACGAAGAGGGATTTCTTTATTTCATTGGCAGGCGCGATGAGATGATGAAGACATCCGGTTACCGCGTCAGCCCGACGGAAGTAGAGGAAGTGCTGTATGCAACCCGTATGGTGGGTGAGTGCGTGGCCTTTGGTGTGGACCACGATGTGCTGGGACATGCTATACAAGTGATAGCTACTCCGGTAGATTCCACGAGGGCTATCGACATAATCGCCTTGTACTCCGAGTGTAAAGCCCGGATGCCAGCGTACATGGTGCCCGCCCATATTGACGTGCGCACCGGCCCCCTGCCGCGCAACCCGAATGGCAAGATCGACCGCAAACTGCTGGCCACCGAGTGGGCCGAGCGAGGGAACGCATGAGCACTTCTGAAAATCCACGGCCAACACCCGTGCACGCTGCGATGGAGCAGTTCCCGGTCGTTGGCGGCGAACTGCAAGTCGGGGGCATGTCCCTGTCGCGCTTGGCGCAGCGGGTGGGACAGACCCCGTTTTATGCCTATGACCGCGGGCTGCTGCGTGCGCGTGTGCTGGAGCTGCGGGGGATGTTGCCCAGCTCGGTAAAACTGCACTACGCCATGAAAGCCAACCCGATGCCCGCTGTGGTGGGGTTTATGGCCGGATTGGTGGACGGCATTGATGTGGCATCCGCCGGCGAGCTGCAGGTAGCACTCAACGCAGGCGCCAACCCGCTGGAGGTGAGCTTTGCCGGACCGGGCAAGAAAACGGCAGAGTTGCGGCAGGCCGTGGCGGCCGGGGTCCTGGTCAACATCGAGTCGTTTCGGGAAGTGACCGAGTTGGCCACTATCTCCGCTGAAATGGGCTTGCCGGCCCGGGTAGCGGTGCGGGTGAACCCGGACTTTGAGCTCAAGGGCTCCGGCATGAAGATGGGTGGCGGCCCCAAGCAGTTTGGCGTGGATGTGGAGCAAATGCCGGAGTTGATGGCCCTGATTGGCAGTAGTGGCGTGCAGTTCGAAGGCTTTCATCTATTTGCCGGCTCGCAAAACCTGAAGGCCGAGTCGATTTGTGAGGCGCAACAGAAATCCTACGAACTGGCTCTGCGCCTCTCCGAACTGGCGCCAACGCCCGTGCGCTTTCTGAATTTGGGGGGCGGCTTCGGCATACCGTATTTCCCGGGTGAGCAGCGGCTGGACCTGACCACGGTGGGGCACAACCTGGCCGGCATTTGCCAGCGCGCCGCCAGCGAGTTGCCTGAGGCGAGCATTGTGATCGAGCTCGGCCGGTATTTTGTTGGCGAGGCAGGCATTTACGTGGCCAAAGTGGTGGACCGCAAGGTGTCACGCGGACAGGTTTTTTTGGTAACCGACGGTGGCCTGCACCACCATTTGGCAGCCTCTGGCAACTTTGGGCAGGTCGTGCGCAAGAACTACCCGGTAACCGTTGGCAACCGGGCCGACGCTACAGACCTGGAAACTGCGTCCGTGGTAGGGCCCTTGTGCACGCCGCTGGACCTGCTGGCTGATCGCATGAAACTACCGGAGGCACAGGTTGGTGATCTGGTGGTGGTGTACCAGTCAGGGGCCTACGGCGCCAGTGCCAGCCCACAAGCGTTTTTAGGGCATCCCCCCTGCGTGGAAGTGCTGGTGTAGGCTTTGACCCCCGCGTCGGTTGCGAGTGTGTTGCTGGCGACCGTCAGTTCGGCGGCGGCTATCGCGCTGGCTTTGAACCACCCATTGTGGCCCATGGGGATGCTCGTCTTGCTGTGGTGTGTGCTGGTGCTAGAGGTAGCTGTCCCAGGTGCATGGCTGCTATTGGTACCGGCTTGCTTGCCTTTCATGAACTTTTCGACCTGGACTGGTTGGATCGCGTTTGAAGAACTGGATATCGTGCTGTTGGCTGTGCTGGCGGGAGGGTACGGGCGCCGGGTGTTCCTCCGCAACAGCGCAAGCGCCAATACGGATTCAAGCTGGAGACTGACTCACCTTCTTTGGTGCGCATTGGCTGCGACTGGTGCATTGTCCCTGACACGTGGCGTTGCTGATGCTGGAGGATGGTGCTTCGACTGGTTCGCCGGGTACGACCACGCGCTCAACAGCGTCAGGGTGTTCAAGAGTCTGGGATTTGCCCTCCTGCTTTGGCCGCTTCTAGTTCAGCAACTGAGTGAAGATTCTGCGCTGGCGCATCGTCGCTTTGCGTGGGGAATGGTGATGGGGCTGGTTTGCGTCAGTCTGTCAGTGGTGTGGGAGCGCGCAGGTTCTGTAGGGCTATGGAATTTCTCGTCCAACTACCGAACAGTTGCCCTGTTCTGGGAGATGCATGTGGGCGGAGCGGCCATTGACGCTTACTTAGCGTTGGCGGTACCGTTTTCGGTATGGGCTCTGATGACCACCAAACGCCCCGCCCTTTGGGCCGCTGTCGCATTATTCATATTGCTGGTGGGGTATGCATGTTTGACCACATTTTCACGCGGGGTCTACCTTGCCGTGCTTTCCGGACTCGCGCTCCTGTCGTATCGGCTGCATGAACAGGCCCGCTCTGCAAAACCAACAAGAGTCCGATGGCGGTTTATGGGCGGTGTGGCACTGGTAGCTTTGCTGGGCATAGAGATTTTGGCCGTACTGGGGGGCGACTCATTCATGCAACAGCGCATCGCCAAGTCTGGCCAGGATATGGGCAGCCGAGTCAAGCACTGGCAGCACGGCGTAGAACTGCTAAGAAGTACACCGGAGTGGTGGCTGGGAAAGGGCTTGGGCAGATTGCCTGCGAATTACTCCCGTTCTGTCGAGGGCGAGAACTTCTCCGGCGACGCCAACCTGCATACGGAAGACGCAGGCGGCGGTGGTTTCAATCAGTTTGTAAGGTTGCACACACCCGCCAATCTGGACAGCCTTCCAGGTTTGTATGCCCTCACGCAGCGCGTAGAGCTAATTCGAGACAGCGCAAAACTTCTCAGGATGGATGTTCGCACGCGGCGCCCTGTTGAACTGACCGCGCAACTGTGCCAGCGCCATTTGCTATACGACCGTGACTGCCAGTGGACTACCGTTCGGGTGGAACCGCACGACGGCGCCTGGCAGAGCCTGGAAGTTCCGTTGCAAGGTCCACCTTTGGTTTCGGATCCACGAATATCATCCAGGCTACTCACGTTCGTGATTTCCGTGGACACCCCAAGAGGTGAAGTCGACATCGACAACCTGAAATTAACGGTCACCATGGGGCAAGAATTGCTGGCAAATGGAGACTTCTCCCATCAACTGGCACAGTGGTTGCCTGCTGCACAGTTCTATTTCGTTCCCTGGCACATCGACAACCTGTATCTGGAGCTGCTAATCGAGCGGGGTTGGTTGGGGGTGCTAGTGTTCGGTACGCTTGTTGCTTGGGCATTGGGGCGTACTGTTTGGCCACGGAAATCGACAAGCCCGACGTCGCCCTACTTGGCGTCGGGTCTATTGGGGGCACTGGTTGTGGGGATGGTGAGCAGTTTCCTGGACGTGCCCCGGGTCGCAATGATCTTCTACCTGTTGCCAATGATGCTGATCGGATGCAAAAATCGAACGATAAAATGAATTCGAAACAACTGATCAACGGACCGTGAAGGCTGGTTTAATAGACAAAACATCAGACACTGCGCAAGGGTACTGACAACGGGAGGTATTAATTGATCAAGATATACGGGCACTACTTCAATCGGCGAACCCTTCTGCAGGTTTGTTTCGACTTGGCATTGGTGCTGGTGGTCATGTTGTTCGTCATGCTGGTTCACGAACCAGAGCCCCACGTCGATGTGTCGCTGGCTTTGATTCACGCATTGGCGATGGCTCTCGGAATCTTGGTTGGCAATACCGGCTTGGGTTTTTACCAGCGAGTTCACAACCGGACCATAGGACAGACGCACGCGCGGGCCGTGCTGGGGTTTTGCGGGTCGGTAGTGCTTGCCGCTGTAGTCTGGAGCTTGTCGCCGCTGACCGGCGTGCAAGCGCACGCTTTGCAGTCCGCGCAAGGTGCAGCAGTGATTCTGACGCTGGTCACGCGGATTTTCGTAACCTACATGACACCCCGCGAGTACCTGCGCCAGCGGGTGCTGATTCTTGGCACCGGCAAACCGGCAAAGGTGGTGGGGCGTAGTCTCAAGAAGTCGGACCCGAATGTTGATCTGGTAGGCTATTTCGCCAGCCCCAATGAAACTGCGTCTGTGGTGTCCGCATGGGGCCTTTTGGAACCCGGCAAGACTTTGACCGAGATCGTCGACGAAGAAAAGGTCGATGAAATTGTTGTTGCGCTGACGGAGCGACGGGGCGGCAGCATGCCCCTGCGTGAGCTGCTGGACTGCAAGCTGCGTGGTATCCGGGTGATGGATATTGCCACCCACTTCGAGAAAACGCTGGGCCAGATTCGACTGGATTCGGTATCTGCGGGTTGGCTGATATTTGGCGAGGGTTTTGGCAGAGGCTGGGGACGAGCGGCGGTCAAGCGAGTCTTTGACATTTTGTGCGCCGGCATTTTGATTGTGCTGACTTTGCCCATCATGGTGGTGACCGGCATACTCATATTGCTGGAGAGCAAGGGGCCCATGCTGTACTTTCAGGAACGCGTGGGCCTCAATGGACGGCTGTTCAATGTGGTGAAGTTTCGCAGTATGCGTACGGATGCCGAAAAAGACGGCACGCCGCGTTGGGCCAGCGCATCGGACGACCGCATCACGCGGGTTGGCCGTGTGATCCGCAAACTGCGCATTGATGAATTACCACAACTCTTCGGTGTCCTGGGAGGGTCGATGAGCTTGGTGGGGCCTCGGCCCGAGCGGCCCTTCTTTGTGGACCAATTGACGCAAAAGATTCCTTTTTTCGCGGTGCGCCAAAGCGTCAAACCCGGCGTCACCGGATGGGCACAGGTTCGCTACCAGTATGGCGCATCGGTGGAAGATGCGGCTGAAAAGCTCCAATATGACTTGTACTACGTGAAGAACCACAATCTGTTTCTGGACATCATCATTTTGTTCGAAACCGTCGGTGTTGTGTTGATGCGCAAAGGCGCCCAGTAAATGAACCTCGCGGCATGGGGACATGCCCTGGTTGGCATTGCCTATGCGCTGTTTGCCCTGAAATTGCTTCGGCAAGACCGGGAGAGTGAAAGCCCACTGCCGGCCAATGGTGTGGTGAGCGCCACCGTAGTGGTGACTGCCCTGTGGGGTTGGATGGGTCTGGCGTACAGTTTTGGTGGGGGTGGACATTGGTTACTCGCGAGTCAACTCATGGACTCTCTACGCTACGCCGGGTGGTACGTGTTCCTATTGATGCTTCTGCAATTTGATGCAACGGTTCAGACCTCTGGCAATCTGAAGCGCCTGGCAGCAACGGCTGCAACGCTTGCGGCGCTGGGAATCGGATTCGCCTTCTTGGGGTATCGCTCAGCCGACGGTACGGTGGGTGCTTCCCGATGGAGCCTGATGGTGGCGATGGTATCCCCCGTCTTTGCGCTGGTGTTGCTGGAGCAGGTCTTTCGCAACGCCACGGAAGACTCCCGGTGGAACCTCAAACCGCTATGTTTGGGGCTGGCCGGAGCCTTTCTGTTTGACCTCTATGTATTTTCGGAAGCCGTCATGTTCAGTCGCATGGACGTAGACGCCTTTAGCATGCGAGGGGTTGTGCATACGCTGGTAACACCTTTGCTTGTGTTGTCGATGACACGCCGCAGCGATTGGATTTCGAAAATACGCCTTTCTCCCAAAGCTGCATTTCACTCGGCAACACTATTGATAGCTGGCTTGTACCTAGTATTCATGTCAGCAGCGGGCTATTACGTGCGGTACTTTGGTGGCGAATGGGGCCGGGCACTTCAGGTGGCGATGGTCTTCTTGGCACTGATCTCATTGTTTGTATTGGCTATGTCAGGGGCCGTGCGCGCCAGTCTGCGTGTCTTTTTGGGCAAACACTTCTTCCATTACCGTTACGACTATCGAGAGGAGTGGCTCAAGTTCACCCGCACCTTGTCACACCGCAATTCCCCGCAGGAAATGGGCGAGCAGGTCATTCGTGGATTGGCCGATATGCTGGAGAGTCCAGCGGGCGCGTTGTGGATGCGCGCACACGACGAGGCGGTTTTCACGCAAACCGCACATTGGAATATGCACCCAGCCCAAGGAAAGGAAACTGCAGATTCCGAGATTTGCCAATTCATGGAAACCAGTGGTTGGGTCATCAACCTGGAAGAGTACCGCTCATTTTCCCGTCGCTATGGAACGATGAAGTTGCCAGCATGGCTTTCAGAGATTCCGCAGGCGTGGCTGGTAGTGCCTTTGATGGTAGGGCCAACTTTGTTCGGCTTTGTAGTGCTGGCGAGCGCTCGCACCCGCGTGGATGTCAATTGGGAAGTAAACGATCTGCTGAAGACGGCGGGGCAACAGGCTGCTAGTTTCTTGGCACAGATGCGGGCTACCGAGGCATTGCTGGAAGTACGAAAATTCGACGCATTCAACAAGATGTCAGCCTTTGTTGTGCATGACCTAAAGAACATTGTGACCCAGTTGTCGCTCATGATGAAGAATGCAAAGCGACTCAGCGGAAACCCGGAGTTTCAGCAGGACATGCTGATGACGGTCGAGAATTCTTTGGAGCGCATGCGCCAGCTGATGCTCCAACTGCGTGAAGGCGCTACACCGCCGGGCGCAACCTTTGGTGTCGACCTATGCGCAATCGTGGAACGCCTGGTCGCTGTGGCGAGGGGTCGCGGTAGAACCCTGGAGGTGGAGATTCTCGATCCGGTCGCCGCTCGGGGACACGAGGAGCGTCTGGAGCGCATCATCGGGCACATCGTGCAAAATGCATTTGACGCGACTGATCCGTCGGGGCGCGTCTGGTTACGGCTCGATCGTGCAAGTGGGCAGGCGTGCGTTGTGGTGGGCGATACCGGACAGGGTATGTCGCAGGACTTCATCCGTGATCGCTTGTTCAAGCCGTTTCAAACAACCAAGCAGGCAGGTATGGGAATTGGAGCCTATGAGAGTTTCCAGTACGTGCAGGAACTGGGCGGAAAGATCGAAGTGGACAGCGCGGTAGGGGTAGGGACGACCGTTACGGTGCTTTTACCGATGTTTGAATCGCGCAAGGCATCAGACCTTCATTAACTAGAAGACGCATGACAACCGAAAAATCACGCACCCTACTGATCGTTGAAGACGATTTGGCGCTGCAAAAACAAATCAAGTGGTCGCTGGATCGCTTCGAATCTGTCACGGCGAGCGACCGCGAGAGTGCAATGGTGCAACTGCGCAAGAGCAACCCGGCTGTGGTGACCATGGATCTGGGACTTCCACCCGACGCGGATTCAGTGTCGGAAGGTTTCAAGCTGCTGGAGCAAATCATGGCAGCAGACCCCAACATCAAAGTGATTGTTCTCACGGGGCAGAATGACCAAGCCAATGCCTTGCGTGCAGTAGCGATGGGAGCGTACGATTTTTTTGCCAAACCGTTTGAGCCCGAACTGCTGAATTTGACAGTGGAACGGGCTTTACGGCTTTTTGAGTTACAAGCTGAAAACCGCCGTTTGCGCGAATTTCATCATCCCGACGCTCTGAACGGGCTCATCACGCGCGATCCCGAGATGCTGCGTATTTGCCGCACTATTGAAAAGGTGGCCAATACCAACGCGACCGTGATGCTTCTGGGCGAGAGCGGCACCGGCAAAGAGGTCTTGGCGCGAGGTTTGCACGATGCATCTTCCCGGCGTAACGGAAAATTTGTGGCGATCAACTGTGCCGCGATTCCGGAGAACCTGCTGGAAAGCGAATTGTTCGGTTTCGAAAAGGGCGCCTTTACCGGTGCGTCCAAGCAGACATTGGGAAAGATCGAGACGGCCAATGGTGGTACCTTGATGCTGGATGAAATAGGTGATCTGCCCTTCTCCCTACAGGCCAAGCTCTTGCGATTTTTGCAAGAACGGAAGATAGAGCGACTGGGCGGACGCCAGGAGATTCTGGTCGACGTGCGCATAGTCTGCGCAACCCACCAAGACTTGCACGCGCTGAGCAAAGAAAACCGCTTTCGTGAAGACTTGTATTACCGATTGGCAGAAATCGTGGTCGAAATTCCACCACTGAGGGACCGCGTAGGCGATGCCACCTTGCTGGCACACGCATTTGTCAGACGCTTTTCACATGAACAAAATCGCGCGTCCATGTCACTGAGCGAAGCTGCATTGCTGTCAGTCGAAGGGCACAAGTGGCCCGGCAATATTCGGGAACTGGAGAACTGCATCAAACGTGCCGTCATAATGGCTGATGGCAACCAGATCACCCAGGAGGACATCGGCTTGAAGGGCTCCACACCCGAGGAGACTGACAATTCACTGGACTTGCGTGTGATCCGTGACAACGCAGAACGCGGGGCGGTCATTGCCGCACTGGGCCGCGTAAACGGCAATATGGTGAAGGCTGCCGAACTCCTTGGGGTGAGCCGCCCCACGCTCTACGACCTAATGCACCGACTCGGCTTGAAGTAACCTGACCGGCATTTTGCATATTCAATGAGGTAATTCAATGCGCACAAATAGTATGTCTTCTCGTGGCTCGATCTCTACCTTGCTTCTGGCCTTACTGCTGGTAGCGTGTAGCGAAAAACCAGAAGCAATGCTGAATTCCGCCAAGGACTACTTGGCCAAGAACGATGCCAAGGCAGCGGTGATTCAAGTAAAGAATGCACTGCAGGTCAATGCGGAGTTGCCGGAAGCGCGTTTCCTGCTCGGCAAAGCCCTTCTTGAAACCGGTGATGCGGTGGGAGCGGAAACAGAGCTTCGCAAGGCACTAGCACTAAAAGTGCCGCAAGATCAGGTATTTCCGCTGCTTGCGAGAGCGATGTTGGCCCAGGGACAAACCAAGAAAGTGACAGAAGAGCTTGGAAAAACGACACTGTCGCAAGGTTCAGCCAATGCTGATTTGCAGACCTCGTTGGCGTCTGCCTTTGCAGTCGAGGGCAAGGCTGAGCAGTCGAACGCTGCCTTGGAGTCCGCACTTCGCGCCGATCCTGCATACGATCCTGCGTTGCTACTGCAGGTCCGACAAAAAGCGTCGCTGCGAGATATTGATGGCGCCATGGCAGGTGTTGATGCCATCCTTGCCAAGTCCCCCAAAAACTTCGAGGCATGGAAGCTCAAAGGTGACTTGTCGTTCCACCTCAAAAACCAGCCAGACGAAGCACTGGTAGCCTTTCGCAAGAGTGTGGAAGTACGCCCAGACTATATGGCCGGACACGCTGCGGCAGTGCGCGTACTGTTCCAACAGGACAAACTCGAAGAGGTGGACAAGCAACTGGCGGCCCTAAGAGCCATTGCGCCGAACCATCCGCAAACCAAGTTTTTTGACGCACAACTGGCATTCCAGCGCAAAGACTTCAAACTGGCACGCAGCCTTTCACAGCAGGTACTCAAATCGGCCCCAAACAATGCCCTGGGTCTGCAATTGGCAGGTGCAACGGAGTTGGCGCTCAACTCCCCGCTTCAGGCGGAGAGCTATCTGAGTAAAGCCGTGCAATTGGCACCCGATTTAGCTTTGGCGCGACGCTTGCTTGTGACAACCTACGCGCGCACGGGCAATACGGCGAAGGCCATCGCCACCATGACACCTGGTCTGGCCAAAGAACCCGTGGATGCCGAACTGCTGTCATTGGCCGGTGAGGTTTACTTGCAAAACGGAGATGTAAAGAAAGCGGAAGAGTTTTTTGCTCGAGCAACCAAACAGGACCCGCTAAGCGCGCGCCGTCGCACTGCGCTTGCCGTGACCCAGCTGATGACCGGACAGGCGGATACCGCATTTAACGAATTGGAACAAATTGCTATTTCTGACAAGGGCACGGTCGCTGACATGGCACTCATCAGTGCACATCTGCGCCGCAACGAGTTCGACAAAGCGCTCAAAGCCATTGACGCGCTGGAGAAGAAGCAACCCGGCAAACCGGGAGCAGCCATTCTGCAAGGCCGTACCTACCTGGCAAAGAAGGACCCCGCCAGTGCACGCAAGAGCTTTGAGCGGGCATTGGGCATGGAACCCACGTTCTTCCCTGCTGTTGCCAGCCTCGCGGGGTTGGACATTGCAGAGAAGAAACCAGACGACGCCAAGAAACGGTTTGAAGCCCTATTGGCCAAAGAACCCAAGAACGGACAGGCTCTGCTGGCCTTGGCCGAGCTTGCGGCGCGCTCTGGCGCGGGCAAAGACGAAGTGGCCAAACTCATCAACAATGCAGTAGCTGCAAATCCTGCGGAAATTGCCCCGCGCCTCCTGTTGATTAATTTGCATTTGAATAACAAGGACGCCAAACAAGCGCTGTCTGCAGCACAAGATGCCCAGACCGCGGTGCCCGAAAGCCCGGAATTGCTGGATGCCTTGGGGCGCACCCAGCAGGCAACGGGTGATTTCAATCAAGCGCTTGTGACCTATAACAAACTTGCTGCGTTGCAGCCCATGTCGCCACTGCCACACTTGCGGATGGCCGATGTACATATGGCAGCAAAGAACAAGGAAGCTGCAGCCCTGAGCTTGCGCAAGGCACTTGAAATCAAGCCCGACCTGCGCCAAGCACAGCGCGGGTCCATCATGCTAGATGTGGACGGAAAGAATTTTCAGGGAGCCCTAGCGACCGCTCGAACAATGCAGAAGCAAGGACCCAATGAGGCTGTGGGTTATGTACTCGAAGGGGACATCAACGCTTCGGAGAAAAAGTGGGACGCCGCGGGAACCGCGTACCGCAATGGGCTGAAGCAGGTGGCTTCCACCGAGCTAGCCATCAAACTTCATAGCGTCTTGCTAGCTTCAGGCAAAACAGCGGATGCGGACAAGTTTTCTGCAACATGGCAAAAAGACCATCCCCAAGATGCTGCCTATTTACAGTACCTGGCGGACGGTGCGATCGCCCGCAAAGACTACCCGCAAGCGGAACGCTCTTACCAGGCGGTATTGAAATTGCAGCCTAACAACGCCGTTGCGTACAACAACTTGGCTTGGGTGACCGCCAAACTGAACAAAGTTGGCGCAATTGGTTACGCTGAGAAGGCTATGGCGATTGCTCCCAATCAGCCAGCGTTTATGGATACCTTGGCAGGACTATTGTCTGAGAAGGGAGAACATGCGAAGGCACTGGAATTGCAGAACAAAGTGGTAAGGTTACAGCCCTTAGCGCCTCTGTTTCAACTCAATTTGGCAAAGATCCAGATCAAGGCTGGCGACAAATCCGGCGCTAAAGTAACTCTGAATGAATTAGTCAAACTGGGCGATAAGTTCGATGGACAGGCAGAAGTGGCGTCGTTGCTCCAAGGTTTGTAGTTTCAGGTGGTGTCGAATTTATTTACAAATTGCCCGTGCATCGATTGCCTCGCAACACTATCTTGAAAGAAACTAGAGCTAAGTTATTGGATTTAATGAGAATTTTTTCACATTTTGTACTTGGCGCGTAAATTGCTTGTCGGAGATATGTAATGGATAATTGGGCCCTCAACAGGGGTAAATGAGAAACCACCATGTCGGAAATAGACGCAACATCATCACCTGTAGAGGTTGAGGGGCAGAGATCCGCTCTCCCTCCCAGTTCGCTTGCACGGCGCAGTATGCTGCTGAAGGGACTGGGAAAAGGTTCTGCGGTTTTGGCTGTAGCGGTGCCATTGCAAACTTTGGCTGGTCAGAGTTTGTTGACTTTTGATGGTCAGCATCAATGCAGTGTCTCCGGTATGCATTCTGGCGTGCATTCTGCGACACCAACGAACACACCCAAGTGTGGCGGTTACAGTCCTGGTTGGTGGGGCCAGTCCACGACTGACTCAAAGGGGAACATTTCTCCTAGACGCCTGTGGCCAATAGATTACACAATCAAGTGCAAGACAATTTTCACGAGATCGAGTTTGCAGAATACAGATGGCACTTGGCCTTCACTCTTTCAAATCGTAGAGCCCAAGGAGCCGATCAGCAAGTTTGCGAGTACTGATGAGTTTCACTGGGTTTGTGCCTATTTGAATGCTTTATCGCATAGTTTTAGCTTCCCATATACTGGGCAGCAAGTGGTTGATTTTTACAACTCCCCTACTGCATATTCCGACGCTTTGACCTTTTTCAAAACGTTCATGGAAACACACACCACATAACGTACGTCAATCAAAGATTTGTTCTGAGCTGTGACCTGGCAGATCAATGCTTTGGTCGCGCTGCATTGGCGGGACTGGAATGGGGAGTGGGTGGCCTTTGATGTGGGATCTGGGCAGACGCATCAAATGGATACGCTCACGGCCACCATACTCATGCTGTTAGAAACAGCCCCTGCTAGTCAGTTTGAGCTGGCGATGCTCACGGCCGATGCGCTGTCTATTCCGAACGATCTTACGTTTTCTACGACGCTATCCGGCATTCTCGACGGCCTGCGCGCCGCAGGATTGATCGAGTCTCTTGCCCAATGATATTGTCCGAGTTGAGTGCAGAGGAAGTCAGAAGAAGACTCCACTGTCCGGGGCTTGCTATCCGGACCGGCCCATTCAATTTCAGGATTCGCTCGAGCATTGAATCAGTTGCTCAGGGCTTGGTGCTGTTATACCCAGACTATCAGCTCGTCGAGGACGGGCAGTTTGTTGACTTCACCGTGACGTTGTCTCAAAGTAGCGGTCTGCGCCGGTGGTGGTACCCACAAGTACGGTTCGTCTACGATGGCGAAAGCCCGTTTGCCGTGTTGCCGCTTGATCATGCCTTTCCCTTGATGGAATGGGCTATGAACTGGTGCATCTCGACACAAGCCCATCACTATCTAACGCTGCATGCGGCGGTGGTGGAACGCGAAGGATGTGCCGTCATCATGCCCGCCCCCCCTGGATCGGGAAAGAGCACGCTTTGCGCTGGACTGGTTAGCCGTGGATGGCGTTTGCTATCGGATGAGCTGACTTTGATTTCGCTGGCCGATGGTTTGATTTCACCCCTGGGCCGCCCAATCAGTTTGAAGAACCAGTCGCTCGACGTCATCAGGAAGTTCGCGCCTGGGGCATGTCTGAACCAAGTGACACACGACACCTCGAAGGGGTCCGTCAGCCACATGAAGGTGCCCACCGAGCATCTGCATAGGATCGAAGAGCGTGCGCGGCCGCGATGGGTGATTTTCCCCAAATATGCTCCTCTGGCCAAAGCGGAACTGACACCGCGCTCCAAGGCCAATAGCATGCTGGAGCTGGGGCGCAACTCATTCAACTACACCGTGCATGGACTGACTGGCTTTGAACGGCTCTCCGACCTGATCTCGGTCAGCGATTGCTATGACTTTCGTTACAGCCAGCTCGAAGAGGCTGTATCGGTATTCGACCAACTCGCCGTGAAAGAGCGAGGATGACCCACGACTACCTGTCACCGGTCTGGACCAAGAATGCCCGGCATCCTGAACTGACACCCGGCGAGTGGGAAACCATTTTGGGTCAGGCCAGGCAGTCGCGATTGATGGGTCGCTTGGCACAACACCTTGCAGCTCACGGTTGGCTCACGGAAGTTCCTGAGCAGCCACGACGCTATCTTGAAGGCGCGCTACGGCTGGTGGATAGACAGCACCATCAGGTGCGATGGGAGGTGGACTGCATCCGTCGTGCACTGGAACATGTCGCCGGCCCGGTCGTCATGCTCAAAGGCGCAGCCTATTTCGTGGCCAACCTGCCGCCCCGTCATGGCCGCCTGTTTTCCGACATCGACATCATGGTCGAACGGGCACGTCTGTCAGAAATCGAAGGTGCGTTGTTTCGGTCGGGTTGGATCAGTGACGAGCGGGATGCTTATAACCAGCGCTACTACCGCGAGTGGATGCACGAGATACCGCCGTTGACGCATGTACAGCGCAGCACCGTCATTGATGTTCATCACACCATCACTCCTCCCACCTCACGGTTCAAGGTGGACGGGGCTAGGTTGCTGGAACACATTGTCGCGGTACACGGAAAGCCTGGCCTGTTCGTTCTGGCACCGCCCGACATGGTTCTGCACAGCGCGGTTCACTTATTCCAGGAGGGTGAGTTTGGCCACGGACTCCGTGATCTGCTGGACCTCAAAGATCTTCTGGAGCATTTCTCCACGCAGTCCGACTTTTGGGAAAACCTGTTTGACCGATCCGACGATTTGGGCCTGCAGATTCCCTTGTTCCATGCGTTGTATCATCTTCAACGCTTGTTTGGGTATACGCCTCCAGTGGAGTTCGCTGATCGTGTGCGGAAGCTGGCCCCACCCGCACCCTCGCGAATGGTGATGGGCTGGTTGCTGGGTCTTGCATTGAAGCCCGACCACCCGAGTTGTAATAACCGTTGGACCGGCCTTGCTCGATGGTTGCTCTATGTGCGAGCGCACGCCTTGCGCATGCCCCTGCATTTGGTGGGACCGCACCTGGTCCGAAAGGCGTGGATGCGACATTTTCCGGAGAAAAAATGAAAAAATCACCAGCCAGAAAACTAGCGCCCTGGTCCATTCCAGTGGCAGGACTATTGTTGTGGATCGGCACAGCAGCGCAAGCTGAGGTGCCCGAAACCATCGCCCGCGTCAAACCCTCTGTCGTCATTGTGGGCACCTTCAATGCCACCAGCAGTCCACGCTTCAGTCTTCGAGGGACAGGATTTGTGGTGGGAGACGGCAATTGGGCCATCACGAACGCCCATGTCATTCCAGACGGCGCGCAAATCGATGTGGACAGCAAATTGGTCGTTCAAGTGCGAGTCGAAAACAAGGGACACCCGACACAGAGTGAATTGCTCACACGACAGGCCACTGTGCTTGAAGTGGACAAATTGCATGACCTGGCGCTACTACAGTTTGATGGTGCGCCAGTGCCCAAATTGACTTTGCGCGATTCGGACACCGTGCGTGAGGGCCAATCCGTGGCATTCACGGGCTTTCCTATTGGTGGGGCACTCGGTTTTTCGGCAGTGACCCACCGTGGCATGGTGTCGTCCATCACTCCTATCGCCTTACCCAGCGCGAGTTCGCAACAACTCAATGCCCGAACCATTGCCAGCTTGCGCAGTGGCAGTTTTGATATCTTTCAGTTGGATGCCACTGCTTACCCTGGCAACAGTGGCGGACCGATGTTTGATGCCGAGACCGGAGAAGTGTTGGGTGTCATCAATATGGTGTTTATCAAAGGCACCAAAGAGTCGGCATTGACCAATCCGACCGGCATCAGCTATGCCATACCATCCAAATACATTCTTCAGTTGCTGCAGCGGCGCAAGCCTGATTGAAGATTGCTCTTTAAACGATAGCAATACATTGAGCAAATACAAGGGCTAGAAACCAATAGCGCATAAAAGAAGCACTGGAGACCAGTGCTTTTTGGGTGCCCGTTGAACGGTGAATTACATGGCTGCCTGCTTGCGACGGCGGGCGGCTACCATGCCGACCAAGCCAAGACCAAGCAGTGCGATGGAACCTGGTTCCGGAACATTTGTTTGCTTTTTCGCGGACACGGAGGCGAGTTTGAAATAGTCGTTACCTGCGGTCAATGAGCCCCCGTTTGCACTGGTGGATCCAAATGCGGTGTTGTAGGCGCTGATGAGCCAATAGCTTGAGTAGATGGCAGAACTCACACCCACACTGGTGTTTTCGGTCTTGTCGGCGTAATTGCCAACTGCTGTCCAGCCGGTGGTCAGAAGGGTCGAAGTAGCGGCTGTCCCGGTTAACGTCTTGCCGACGACCGTATTGGCACCAGACGCACCGCCCTGATAAGCCAGCACGGAAAAGTCGGAGTCCTGGATAGCTGTGGAGGTTGCACCGGTTAGGTTCCCATAGCTGGAACCGGACCAACCAATCCCAATACCTGTCAGGCTAACGGCACTCGAAAAATGCAACAAAATGGCATCTGTACCGTAGCGATTGTCAGTCGCGTGGGGACCGGTAGCGCTTGCACTTTCGTAGGCATTGACGGTACCAAGCCCGGAACTCCAGTTATATACGGCTGCTGTGGCAAAAGTAGTGCCCGTGGAGGAGGTTGCCCCGTTCGTGGTAGAGAAAGCGGTGGCATCCATAGTTACACCATCAAGCGTGCCGCATCCCAGCATATTCCCCATGGCAAGTCCGGAACCTGCCGTCGTTGCACAGGAACCCACTCCTACGCCACCGTTGTAGGTCCAAGTCGACACCGCAAATGAGGAGGTCCCCATGGTCAACAATGCCAACGCGGCCAACGACCTCGTCATAAATTTTGATCGGATGGTTTTCATGGTCAATAGCCTCGAAATGATGTCTCGTGTGCCTCGGAAGGCTCACTAACTGATATGCGAGTCAAACAAGCGAAAAACGTGCCAGATGGTTTTTCGACTTATCAATCAAGCAGTTACGAATTTTTACACACCTGCGCCCGGAGGATGTGTAAAAACTTTCGACAACCTGTGGTGAAGTACCGGATTACTTCAAACTCTTTAACAAAGCCGCCGCTTCCGCCCCCGATTCAAAGTTCTGCCCCCCCTTCAATGCGGTCTCTAGTTCCTCTCTCGCTTCGGTTTTTCGCCCGGTTTGGGCCAGCACCGTTGCCAAATGGAAGCGGATTTCGGGGTGGGAGGGATCGCGCAGGCGGGCATCGCGTAGCAGCTGCAGGGCTTTGTCAGTCTGACCGCCCTGGAATAGCGCCCATCCCAGAGTGTCGATGGCGTTGACATTGCCCGGGTATTTGGCCACGGCCTGCTCGGCCACAGCGATGGCAGCGGGGTCTTTCAGGCGCAATAACACGTTGGCCAGGTTGTTCAAGGCGGAGCCGTCTTCCGGTGTGATCTTTAGCAAGCCCTCGTAGGCCTTCTTGGCGGCAGCAAAGTTGCCGGTGCGCGCGTAGCCGTCCGCAAGGGCACGCTGGGTGCGTGCATCGTTGGGGTGAGTTTTCATCCAGCCTTCAGCCAACTGCAATGCGGGTTTGCCATTCTCTTGCCCCCCCATGGTGCCAAACAGGCGTAGCAGCGTTTCTGGCGAAGGTTCCAGCTGATGGGCTCGTCGGTAGGCATCCTGCGCGGCGCTGGGCTGGTTGCGTGCGACCGCAACGTCACCCAGCAGGCTATGACCAATAGCGCGTTTCGGGTGCTTGACCACAATGTCTCTGGCGCGTTTTTCAGCCTTAGCGGGGTCGCCCTGGCGCAGTTCCACCTCAGTCATCAGCGCCTGTGCGGGCAAAAAGTCAGGTTCACTGGACAGCGCTTTTTCCAGACAGTAGGCTGCGCCTGGCAGGTTGTTGGCTGCAAGTTGCAGTAGGGCAATTTGTACCTGCGGGGCGGGGTTGTAGTCGGCAACGCGGGTAGCGCTGGTGAGGGTACCTTTGGCACCCACCATGTCGCGGTTGGCAACCTGCGCCCTGGCATAGGCCAGCAATACACCCAAGTCGTTCGGGAGCTTGCCCGACACTTTCTTGATTGCCTCCAGCGCGGGCATAGGGCGGTCATGGCGCAAATGAAAATCGGATAGCGCCAAGCCCCATTGCACCTCTTTCGGACCAGACAAGTCATTGGCTTTTTCCAGCCAGCGCTGGGCTTCGGCCTGCTGGCCGCGTCGCTCGGACAGCACCGCCATCTCGCCCATGGCTTCGGTATTCTTCTCGTTGACCTTGAGAATGGCAGCCAAGCGCGTAGCCGCTGCGTCATACGCCTTGTTGGCGATCTCCAGTCGGGCGAGGTTGATCTTGGGAGCTACAAGAGTTTCGCTTAACTTGACCGCTTGCTCAAAGGCGGCTTTGGCTCCCGGTTGATCGCCAGCTTGGCCCTTGGACACGCCCAGAACATTGAAGAAATAGGGGTTACTGGGTTGCTGCTTGACCAAGCTCTCCGCGACGGTCACGGCCTTGGCCGCCCGCCCACTGCGCAGGTACAGACCCACGAGCGCCACGCCGGCCTGGGTTTGGGTCGCATCCTGCTTGTATGCAGCTTCCAACTCGGCCACGCCCGTGCTGCCCTGCCCGCTTCGGATCAGACTCAAACCCAGCACCGCGCGATAGGCGGGGTTGTCTTTGGTTTTAAGAGCCTGTTGCATCAGCGCGGTTGCCTTCGCGTTTTGCCCCTTGGACAAAAACGCGGAGCCCAGCAAGGTCATGGCTTGACCGTCCGCAGGGTTGGCCTTCAGGTAGCTCTCCAGTACTTCAATGGCACGGTCCAGATTGGACTCACCCATGTAGATCTGCGCCAGCAGCTTGGAAGCAGGGGTGTTGCCCTGCTGCTTCTGAAAAGTCTCGAGATACTGCTTGGCCTTTTCGCGCTCGTCCAGACCAAAGTGCGCCAAACCGTTGAGCATGAGAAGCTGGGTGCGGTATCGGATGAAATCGATCGGCACGGGGTCAATCAGATCGGTTACCACCTTCAATGCAGCCTGCGCATCGGCTTGCTTGCCGCTGCGCTCAGCCAGCAATGCCTGTAGATAGGCGGCGCGCGGCTCGCCGGGGGCTATGCGACGCAACTCGGTCACGTCCGCTTCGGCATCCGACACGCGGCCCAGGTCCAGCAATAGCCCGGCGCGGGCTACGCGGGCCTCAACGTGCCCCGACTGCGCCTTGATGGCACGGTCATAGGCCAACAGCGTAGCTTGCAAATCGCCTGAAACGTGGGTTACGGAACCTTTTTGATACCAGGCTTCGGCAGACTCGGGGGCCAGGCCCAAAGCCCTTTCTACGGCGACTGATGCTTCCTTGAATTGCCTAGCCCGAATGCGAATGGGCACTTCGGCCAGCCACACAGCCGGGTCGCGGCTGTCGATGGCACGGGCTTCTTCGACAGCTTTCAAGGCATTGCGGACATCACCGAGATCAGCGCTGACCGCAGCCCGCAGTAGTTGCAGTTGCAATTGCACCTTGTCCGGCAGCCCCGCTACATTGAAGGTGGCTTGCTCCAAGATTAGCTTGTGCTTGCCTTGGGCCATGTAGGCCTGCCCCAGAGGTATCACTACCTCGGCACGGCTTACGCCTAACCTGACGGCCTCCAAAAACGCCACTTCGGCAGCAACCACGTCACCGCTTTGCAGCAGCGCCCTTCCGAGCAGCATTTGCACGGGCAACATGTTCTTGTCGATTTGAAGTGCGTTTTTCAGCTGGATGATCGCCCCTTCCAGCTCATTCTTTTCGTACCGAACGAGGGCGTCTTCGTAGTACTTTGAAGCTTTGGCATCCGCAGCCACAGCAACCGGGGCGCCGGTCAATGAGGCAGCCAATAAGGGCGCCAGTACCCACCTAGAATTCAAACGAAACGTCATTGGGGTCAGTCTCCTAGAAACTGTGTCGCGTGAGCCAGGTCGTCGTGTGTCGTTCCAGATTGGAGCGCCCCCACAAATTTGCGCCAGGCCAGGTCTGGCTCATCCAGTTTGAAACCATACATGCCGCCTTCACCGTTGTGCTTGGAGCGAGTCACCATGGCCCGCACGGCAGACTTTTCGTTGGTTCCAAGCTGGACGATAGCCTCGCCCCAAACGCGCTCAGGAAGTTCCTGTTTGGTGTAGGCAAAGAAACCTGTTTCAGACAATTCCACAACCCTGAGACGGGAAGTGGCGGTTTTGCCATGGTCGGGGTACAAAAACTCTGCGGGACATATTAAAGAGTACCGGAGATGTTTGCGTTGGCCGATTTGCGAATCCTGGGCCTCCTCCAACGGAGGCAGTACTTTTGCATAGTCCTCATTGTTGTAAATGGCATGGAGCAAACGCCGCTGATGCTGACCCAGTTTGTCAAAGGCATTGGTACATCTATTAAAAAAATAATCCAACAATTCAGGGGTCATCACGGGATCGTTGGTCGTAAAGTACCTGCGACTAGGCATGACGATATTCTTCAGTCGGGAGCGCATGAAGTAGGTATACAGGTTCTTGCGTCGAGTACGGTTTCCGTAGGTCGCTTTAACTTTTGCACTGGCGGTGCGCATATTCACGCAAGCACCAACAGCAGGTGCGCCGTTTGCGAAGTCGTAGTTGTCGACCTCGGCTTGCTCCAGACGTTCAAAGCACAGAAGAGACTCATACATTTCAATTCTGTCTGGGTTGACCGCGATGACCAGGTTGCTCGTGTCAAAGTAGTACTGGCAGTAGTCGTACATAAACTTCATCAGTGGAAACATGATGGCACCACTGGTCTTTCTGAAATCGGGGTGCACCGCCAGAGCAGAGCCTTCGGCAATTCTGCCGCCACGGGCACGAATTTCGTGCAGGTCAAATGCGGACTGCAGCGGGAAACCAAACGTACTATCGCGAATCAAAGATAAGGTCCCTACTACCTTGCCGTCAAACTTGGCGCAAAGCGTGGTGGTCGTGGGCAAGGCGTGATAGATAGTTGCCCGCATCCCGGAAGGATCCGGCTTCATATATCCAGCCGCCACATATGCATCGTGCAGCAGCCTAAAGCAAGCCTCCAGTTCCTCTTTGGTATCGGCAATTTTCAGGACAAGACGCTCGTCGGGGTGAGGTTCGACGTCAATCATCCACCGGTACAACGCAAAACGCACTGATCGCGGCAATACAGAAAATACCGCGCGCAAAACACGATGCCATTGCCGTTTAAGTGTGGATGCAAGTGAGTGTTTCATGGAGGCACAGTTGGGGCTCGGAATCTTCGAACGACTATATATAGCACTGTATTAAACTGCAGGAATGGAAAACGATGCGAGGCTTCGTGCCCGTGTGATGCTCGTTTTGCGTGCGAGTAGCGTATTTGGCACGCTGGATGATGCCGTAATACAGGATTTGGCGGATGTCCTGTCGCTTCAGTCGGTACGCGGCGGGGATGTCGTCGTGCATGAAGGTGATGTATCAAGCAGCATGTTGTTTGTCATCAGTGGCGCTCTGCGTGTCTCTCGCCGCGATGCTTCAGGACACTTGCTGCTTTTCAACGAGGTGCGCCCTGGCGCGAGCTTTGGCGAGGCAGGCCTCATCCTACAACAACCTCGCGCGGCCGACGTAAGTGCATTGCGGGACTCAACACTGGCGGTATTGCACAGGCAAGACTATGAATCGCTGCTAACTCGTCATCCTCTGGCTTTGAATCGGGTCCTGGTCCAGGCTGTATACAACTACCTGCGTCATAGCGTCCAGACACCCCAACAGCACGCCGAATCCGTAGTCGTAGTCCCTCTGATTCGCGATGCAGATGGCTTCGAGGTAGCCAAGGGACTCGCCGATGCCTTTGCAAAAATGGGCCCAACGCATCATCTCTCGTTGGCAGAAAACGGTAACTTTGCCCATGCTGTCGATGGTCAGTATAGCGAGGAGATCTCTCGACAGGAAAGACTCGAAGGTGAGTTCGAATACCTGGTTTACGAGGCCGGGGGGGCTACCTCTGCTTGGGTACAACGTGCGTTCAGGCAGGCCGATCAAGTCGTTTTTGTGGTTTCCGCTGGATCACCACAAGACATAGGCGCACTGGAGCGTCAGTTGATGAAGGAGCCCGCCTATTCCATGAAACGGCGTCACTTAGTAGTGCTGCACCCATCCAATACTACTTACCCAACTAACGTGCAAAGCTGGCTCCATGGCCGTGATGTCGAGCGAATTTATCCAACGCGCGCCAAAAACCACGGAGACTATGAACGACTGGCCAGATTCCTCACAGGCAAAGCGGTTGGCATCGTTCTTGGGGGCGGTGGTGCGCGGGGATTCGCGCATTTGGGCGTGCTCAGAGCGCTGCATGAGGCGGGTGTCTCCATTGATCTGATTGGCGGCAACAGCATGGGCGCGCTGATTGGGGCACAGTATGCCTGTGATGTGCCGTTGGACGAAATACGACAACGTACCCAAAAATTCGCGTCAGGTGGCGAGCGCCCCACACTGCCCCTGGTTTCTCTGGTTTCTGGTAATCGTGTCCGACGCGACCTCATCAAAATGTTTGGTGATTTGCAGGTCGACGGCCTCTGGCGCCCGTATTTTGCGGCGGCATGCAACCTAACAAAAGGGTGTACCACGGTGCAGGACACAGGTCCCCTGTGGCGGGCAGTATTGGCGAGCAATTCACCCGCTGGATTGTTTCCTCCGGTGCTCATCGACGGTGACCTGCTGGTCGACGGGGCCATTCTAGAAAACGTTCCGGTAGCCGCTATGCGAGTGCGCTTAGGGACTGCCCAAGAAAGACGCCGGGGCAATGGAACTATTATTGCAGTGGATGTGGATGTCCGTGAAGAGTTGAGTGCCCCAACTGATCTGTCAAAGTTGTCGGTTTGGGGCACGTTGAAAGGCTTGGTCTTATCCAGTTCTACGCAGACACCGACTATCGGTCAAATCATGTATAGAGCTGGCCACATTGGCGGTCTTAATCAACGTGTACAGGCGATTGGTCAGTCGGACCACTACCTCGAACCACCGGTAGGGCATTTCCCCCTGATGGGATACAGCAACGCTGCCGAGATTGCCGAAGTGGGATACCGTTACACGATGAACCAGATGAACCAATGGAAGCGGTGAAGTGTTCCCCTGCAGAGGGACGTGCGCTTCCACTGTCTGTCAGCCAGCGCGAAGTCTGGCTTGATCAGCGTGCATGGCCCGGAAGCACGCATCTGTATATTGGTGGCGTAGGATACTTTGAGGGGGCTCTGGACGTTGAACTCCTCATTGCAGCACTTGATTTGCTGGTAGCCGAAAGCGATGCAATGCGTTTGGTACCGCATGAAGACGGTTCACAAAGCCTGCTGGATAAGGTCGAGTTACAAATTGAGGTTGCCAATATCACGTCGGAAATCGACCTGCACGCCGCTGTTGATGCGTGGTGGAACCAGAAGATTCAGAAGCCCTTCACCTGGGATGGTAGTCCGCTTTGGCATTTCGCACTGCTGCGTGGCCGCCCCGGGCACCATGCACTCGTTGTGCATTACCACCATCTCATCATGGACGGATGGGGTACTGCACGACTTATACGGAGATGGAGTGAGCTGTACAACCAGCTTGAAAGCCGTGGGGAAATCGTGTCATCTGCCGCCCCAAGTTATTGCAGCTTTATTGAAGAATCAAACGCGTATAGAAACTCGCCAATATTCCAGACGGATGGGAACTTTTGGCTAACCCAAATGCCGGTATTGGAACCGAAATTGGTAGACAGGCGCAATTCCATTGCTGATGCGGGTTTGTCTGATGCCTGTATGGGGCACGTATTGGTTTCCGTAGCGGACTATGAAAACCTCAAATCTTGCGCTGCACAGCGCAACAGCACTGCGTTCAATTACATCCTTGCAGCGATCGTGGTGTATTTTGCGCGGATCGCCAACCGCCAAACTGTAGTGGTGGGAGTGCCGAGTCTAAACCGCGGTGGGCGGCGCTATCGCGACACCTTGGGTATGTTTGTAGGGGTTATTCCCGTCAGCGTAGCAGTTGCACCAGGCATGACCGTGGACGCACTACTGGGCTCCATCGGATTGGTCATGCGTGGTGCATTGCGCCATGCTCGCTACCCGTTGAGTGAAATGGGCCGTGCATTGAAAGTCATGCAGCATGGACGCAACGGCTTGTTTGACGTCCTTCTGTCTTTCGAGCGTCAGGACTACGACGTGGCTTTTGGCAATGCCCGATTAGCAGAATCGCGGCAATTGTTTTCTGGCAAGGCTCGGTATCCGTTGAGCGTCACAGTGTGTGAGTTTCAACCGGATCAGGATCTGGAAATGCTTCTTGAAGGCAGTTCCGCATATTTTGATTCCTCCGAAATCGCCCGTTTGGGCCAGCGAATATGGCATTTGGTTCGCAGCATGATGGCGTCTTCAGAGACACCACTGGACGCCTTGTCACTTCTAACCGAGTCACAACAAACCCAGGTTCGGCACTTGCACCCTGCGACGGTATGGCACGAAGAAACGACGCCCTACATTGCCCAGTTTGAGTCGCAATCCCGGTTGACCCCTGAAAGGGTTGCCCTGGTCTGGGACGGCGGCACCATGACCTACGCCGAATTGGACCAACAGGCAAACCGGTTGGCACATCGATTGGTGGCGCTGGGGGCCGGCCCCGAAAAGGTTGTGGCGATTGCCATGCACCGATCAGCAGACCTGGTGGTTGCCATTCTGGCGGTGTCCAAAGCCGGTGCAGCCTTCCTACCCGTGGACCCCGATGCCCCGCTGGCCCGCCTATCCGATATTCTGGAAGAGGGCGGCGCCATGGCGCTGGTCATACAGGAACACAGCCTGGAGCGTCTGGCGCCCGTGCACCCCAGAATCGTGTTCGCAACCTGGAACGACACGGTTGCCGACGATGCGCCACCACCCCTGCCCACAAGGGTGCATCCAGAGGCACTGGCCTACGTCCTCTTCACTTCAGGCTCTACCGGGCGGCCAAAGGGCGTGATGGTGGAACATGCCAGCCTCTCCCGAAGATTGCTGTGGTTATCCAGAGCCTATGGGATTGGTCCCGAAGACCGCTCGGCATTGGGAACGCAGATCACCTTTGATCCGTCATTGATCGAGTTGTGCCTGCCGCTGATTGCTGGCGCCAGTGTGGCACTGCCTCCTCCTGGACGCCTGCTTCCGGAAACGCTGGCGGATTTCGCGATTCGCCACGCGGTCACATTTATTGCCTTTGTTCCATCCACGTTGACCCGGTTTCTGGATAGAGCGCAAGGTCAGCCGAATCTGAAATTGCGCGTTGCGTGCTGTGGCGGGGAAGTATTGCCCGCTGATTTGGTCAACCGGTACCTGAAGGGCACCCAGGCAAGACTGTTCAATGTTTATGGGCCCACTGAAGGCTGCATCTTTGCAACAGCCTGGGAGTGCGTCGCCAGCCCTACGGGAAGTGGACTGCCACTTGGCCTGCCCGTCGACGACACCAGCATCTATGTGCTCGACGCGAATTTTCTCCCGGTGCCCCTGGGAGTTCCCGGCGAAGTTTTTATCGGCGGGACGGCACTCGCTCGGGGCTACATCAACCGACCGGACCTGGACAACGAGGCTTTTCTGCCGGATCCTTTTCGACCCGGTTCCCGTATGTACCGCACCGGCGACCGGGGATGGCTGGCCGAAGACGGCAATCTGCACTTCCTGGGCAGGCTGGATCGGCAGGTCAAACTCCGCGGGTACCGCATCGAGCTCGGTGAGATCGAAGCGGCATTGCTCAGCATAGAGGGAGTGGTGCAGGCCGCCGTCAAAGTCCTGCGCAGGAAAGGAAAGCCGGTACTCCACGCATGGGTGGCGACGTCCGGCGAGCACGGTGCGGACACCTTGCAACGGCTCTTGCGGGTCAGGTTGCCGGACTACATGATTCCCGGGGGAATCAGTGTCTTGCCGGAGCTGCCAATTACCACCAACGGAAAAACAGACTACGCCGCACTGCCGGAACCTTCGGTTGCGTTCGCGCCCCGAGAAATGCGTCAGGCCAAAAATGACTTGGAGCGCCAGGTCCTGGCCCTATGGGAAGATGTTCTGGATGTGCGCCCCTTGGGGGTCCAGGACAACTTCTTTGATGTAGGCGGCGACTCGCTGGCGGCGGTGACCATTCTGGCCAGTGTGGAGAAACTGCTTGCAGTTCCCGTGCCGTTGTTTCTGCTGACCGAGAATCCCACGGTCGAGCAACTGGTCCTGGCATTGCAGCAACCCATTGCGGCTCCGAGTTCGGTTGTGAATCTCAGCGCGCCCTCCAACCGGGTCCCTATTTATCTTGCGGCATCGGGACACGGTGACCTGATGCGGTTCCAGGTGCTGGCCCAGGCGCTGCAGGACAGCTGCGACGTGCGCATGTTGCAGCCACCGGTCGGACCGTCATTCACCACGGTTTCGCAGCTGGCAAATTTCTATGCGGATCTGATCGAGTCCCAGGGCGTATTGCCAGGCTTTGTCGCGGGGTTCTCTGTAGGGGGCATCGCGGCACTGGAAACCGCCTGTGCCCTGCAGCAACGCGGCCTGCCCATTCAGGGGCTTGTGCTGATTGACACGCTGTATCCGAGGGCCATGTGGGGCGGAACCCTGTTCTGGCGCATGTTTGTGTGGCTTGTGAAGACACTCCGCTTGGGCGCGTTGACCATGAACGGGCGACGTCTGGACGCGCTGGTGAATGATGCCGCCTTGGTGGGGCAAGTGATGGCCATGGCGGGTTATCGTCCGCAGGCATTCGAAGGGCGAACGCTGCTGATCAAGACTTCGGGCCTGGCCCGGTGGGACTGGCTATTCTTCGCCCCCTGGAGAAAACTGCTGAAGAATCGCCTGTCAGAGAGATTGACGCCCGGCCTGCATGGATCCATTTTTGAAGCCAGACAAGTCACGGCCCTTGCAGCTTTGCTGAGAGACGCGGTCAGCTCAAGTTGGCTGCCAAAGTAAGGCAGATCCGGGAGCGCCACATGGATCCAATCCCTGCAACACCAAAAGGCCTTGCGTCCCGACAACTGCGCTACAAACTAGCTGCCTTGGTGGCGGTCGTCCTGTCCATTGTCCTGCTGGCACTGGCTTGGTCATTCTCATCACTGCGGGAATGGCTCGACGTGGACCGCATCGTTGTGGCGCTGCGCCAGCTGGCCAGTGGCCATGGCCTGTTGGTCGCGGCATTGGCCTTCGCTGTTGCGTTGGTAGTCGCGGTTCCGTTGACCTTTTTGACACTGGTGGTCGTTGTGGCCTTTGGTCCGTGGGCCGGCTTTGTCTGCGCGATGGCCGGGGCGCAGGTCGGCGCCCTGTGCAGCTATTGGATGGGCGCGGCGCTGGGTCGGGACATCGTGCGAAAACTCGGGGGCGAGCGGGTCAACGGCGTCAGCCAGAAGCTGGCCCAGCGCGGCCTGTTGGCGGTGATCGCCGTGCGCATGGTGCCGATAGCACCCTTTGCCGTAGTCAACATGATTGCGGGAGCCTCCCACATCCGGCTGCGCGACCTTCTGCTGGGCACCTTGCTGGGGATGGCGCCGGGCACCCTGGCCATCGCCGTGTTTGTCGAAACCATACTGGATGCCATGCGCCATCCGAGCCCGAGCAGTGGCATTGCGGTGGTGTTCACCGTGGCATTGATAGCCGCCGGCGTCTGGCTGGCACGCGCCTGGTTTCGTAGAACCGAAACCCGCGACTGACTTAGAACGGTTATTCAGAAAAAAACATGTTGGTAGCGGGTAGAACGTGAATGAGTGACTCCCATCGAGCGACACATTCTTGTTGGTAACTCTCATCTGCAAGGCATTTTGAACCCAAAACGATGAAAGAGCCGCAGTTTGTGGGTAAGGAAACCGTGACTAGCTCTGAAAAGTGCCTATCTAAGAACCTCAACTTAAGTTCTCTTCAGCAATGTGGCGAAGGCGCTTCACTAAGTCCTCCGGGTTTACTTCAAAGGCGTTTGCGATTCTGAAGACTGTTTCAATTGTCGGGCATGCCTGTCCGCGCTCCATCCTGCTTACGAAACTCGCAGCTATCCCTGCCCTCAACGCGAGGTCAGCTTGCGTAAATTGGCTGGCGGCTCGTTGCTCTCGTAAGAGTTTTCCGAAGGCGATTTCTATCGTCATAAATGGGGAATTGGTTGGGCCCCATTTTTGAGCTTGAGCGTCTGCTAAACTGACACTATAGTGTTAGTTAAGTGATTGACGCGCTTCTTAAGTGTGGTCAGTCAGTACGTCGCACTTCCGATGCCTTGATGTATTGAACCTATTGATGCGTAGCGTCTGAATTGCTGACCACGTACTACCCATCAGTTTGAGTTCAAAAATTCCTTAAAGGAGCAACGCCCGTGAAAGAAGAGCCGGTAACTGCACTCCCTCACCATGTACTGAGGGGTTGGCAAGCATTTCGAATTGGTGACACGGAGTTTTTCACGGGGGCAGGCGATGGCCCCGAAAGGATTGGGACTGGGCGCATTGAGTACTTCGACCGAGTCACGCAATGTGGCGTCTGCGAAAAGGGAATTGTTTGGAGGGTGATGCCCGAGAACGTCTATTGCCAAGACTTTGATGACTGCACCTGGGAGTTTCTCGCAATGATGGAAACCCCGAAACTCGAAATCGCAACGATGCTTATCGAGCAATCGAGAACGGATACCGCCAGCCTCTCCACGCCGGGGTCCCAAGCGGACTCAGAACCTCTCGGACTCGAAGATGAGTCTGTCCTTAAGCGCTGCCCTTTCTGTGGGTACAGCGCCGACCAAATGCGAGTAGGTGACGCGCCATTGTCGTTTTCGGACGAAGGTTCAATTTGGCACGTAGGTTGTTCCGTAGGTTACGGAGGTTGCGGCGCGTATGTAGCTGGACCGAGTAGACAAGATGCAATCAACAGATGGAATCGTCGTGTACCCGCCGCTGCGACCATGAATTGTCTCAACCCCCATGACGACACAGAAGACTTGGCGACCGTGGGACAAACCTGCGCGGATATGGAGTTGAAGCAATGAAGGGCACCGACAAACTAATCATCTACTTGGACTACGACGGGGTTTTGCACCATGAAAACGTCCGCGTCTCGAATAAAACAGGGCCTTTCCTCCTGGCCCCAGAGCGCTACACCCTTTTCCAGCACGCCGAGCTCTTGGCCGCGCTGCTTGAGCCCTATCCCGAAGTGCAGTTTGTGCTCAGCACCTCGTGGGCGGTACGGTACGGGGTAACGGCCGCCGCCAAGCGGCTACCGGATTCACTGCGTGCGCGGGTGGTGGGTGGTACGTATCACACGCGCCACATGCACAAGATTGAATTTCAAGAGATGCATAGAGGGCAGCAAGTCGTAGCAGATGTACAGCGGCGACAGCCGCGGGACTGGCTAGCCCTCGACGACGATGAAGAGGGGTGGGGTACTCATGCGCACCACCATGTGCTGACGCACATGTACGAAGGCATCAGCGACCCCGAGGTCCTGGCAACTTTCAAATCAAAGCTGGAGGCAATGTGCAAACCCCGCAGGACCAAATAGCTGGTGGCGTTTGGCCCTTGGCCAGCTCTGCCGAGAAGCCTGAAATTTCCATCCAGGACTGGGAAATTCATGAAGTGCAGTTGCCTGACCGGAAGGAGCGTACGCGGCACGTTGTCGGACTCGTCGGCTGGCACCGTGAGGGCGTTGTTAGCAGTGCAATAACCGAGCTTGACACTGCTACGCACACAGCAAAAACTGAGTCGGGACGCGTGTACATCCTTGGGACTCGCACTGGGGGCAACTTGGACTCTGAGTATGTGTGGAACCGGTGGCTGCGGATAAACAACGCCACTGGCGACGAGAACGTCACTGCTGACGTAAAAGAGCTGCTGACAGTCGTGGTGGTGGACTGGCAAATAGTCGAACACCCGCACGAAAACGACCCGCGCCGAAAAATCCTGCACGTCAGCGGTGCGGTGCAGGACACCGGCGCAAAGTACGCATGCGACGTTGAGCGGCTCAACAGAACCGCAATGGAAGGCGTTGACGCCAATGGCCGATTTTTCAAACTCGTGGGGCACTGCAAATGACGATATTTCGTGCTCGCGCATGCATTGCTGACGCTGAACGCCCAGAAAACTCACTAGCCACGCAGGTAGATGCCGCAGTGATGGCGGCCATTTTTCTTGAAGGCGAAGCACTCCGTGACTCAAAAATCGCTGAGTACTTGGTGCTCAAGTACGAGCGACCGCTTTCAGATGTCGAGCTTGCGCCATACCTTACGCATGCATTGTCCCTAACCAAAGAATTGCTATCACAACGGGAGGCCGGCAAATGCTGAGGTACGGCCGCAAGATGACAAAGTATTTGCTAAATCGCGCGATGCGCCGACTGCGGCTCCTGCGCTGGACACACAACGATGACATGCTTACAACGCGTCAGCACAAAGCAGTCCGACAGCTTCACCGCAAATTGCTATCTAAACAGGGGCAGTTAAAGGCGGCGATACAGGCCGGTCTAGACGACAGCCGGCAAGACGACACAGCGAATTTGGCAGTAAAGAAGCGCTGAGCAAGCATCTAAAAATGCTATCAAAGAAGGAGTGAACATGTTCTGGTTCCGCAAAGCATTACTGCGCTATCGCCGCGACGGCACCGGGCCTGTTGCTGCGGCGCTGTCGGACGACCCCGCAAAGCGCGAAGTTGAGCAGGCGTTTGTGGCGCGTGCCACCGAGAGCCTGTTGAAGATGTTGAGGCCGGAGGTGCAACTGTGAACAAGAACTTTCGCGAAGAGATGGTCGAGAGCTATCAATGGTGGTGCTCCCACGTCAAATCCCGCACGAAGCGAACGCCTTGGTTCGACTTTTTGGCGTGGGTAGTGCGGAGATTCGAAAAGCGGAGACTCGAAAAATGAGAGTCGCTGACTTGATTTCAATTTTGCAGCACCAAAATCCCGAGTCCATCGCGGTTATCCCATCGCCTGACGGAGGCTTAGACCCGCTAAAAGTGCTAAAAGTTGAACCGCGCGACGTTACACCGACGTGGCTCGTCGGCCGTGACAGGCCGGGGCTTGACAATTTGTGGCTGGCAGACAGCGACGCCCTTGGCGCAATGCCAGGACTATATCTTGGCGATACAAATGCAGTGCCGGCGCTTGTCACCGGTGCGCGGCTAGACGCGCTCGCTACCGCAGCAGCCGCGAGGCAAAACAAATGACCGCTGCAGAACTACTTTCAATCCTCCAGCAACACGACCCGGCTGCGGTTGTTGTGCTGTCCCTGTGCCCCTCCGAGAGCGCCAGGGACCGGGACGTGACTACGGTGGAGCGTTCGGACATTTGCGCTGTGCAGCTGCGAGCAATCAATGACGAGAAGTACCGCGAGCGCTATGCGGTCGTAGTTGATGGCGGCGTAGCGGGGGTGTGGCTAGGATGAAATCAAAGAAGAGTAAGCTCCCGCGCACGGTGCTGTCGCCAAATGCCACGGCGGAGAAACAATTTCTGGCTTGGGTGACCGACAGCGATAAGTTCACCGTGGAGGCGGCACTAGCTATGTATACCCCCGGGCGCACCGTACCGCTGACCGCAGCTGAACGTGTAGCGCTCGACAGCGTAGACCTCGTTCCGCTACTTCGTTCCGGAATAGAAATCGGGCTAGCTGACTACTCCGAGCGCGATAAGATTTTGAAATCATTGAATGACACGCTGGCCGCGGCCGATGGGTCGTCTGACGCTTTGAATCGAGGGCAATGATGACAAAGAAACGTAGGCTCCTGCGCCCTGTACCGGTGCTGACGCCAGGGCAAATCGCGTTTCACGGCGGCCTTACCGCTGACAAGGAACTGTTTTCGCTTGAGGCGGTGCTCGCCCGACACGCTGGCGCGGTCCGGCTGCGTCCGCTGACCGAGGCTCAGCACGCGGTAATAGCGAATGCTGCTTCGGGAGTGCGCGGCAAGGTCCTCAGCTCAATCCTTGACATCAAGTCCCCCGAGAACTCGACCGATACGAAAAGCAGGCACGTTACGCCAGCGGGCGGCAATATCTTCGAAGACCTTAGTTTTCCGCCTGATGAAGCAGAGAGGCTATTGACCGAGGCGGACAAGAGAATTTGAGCCAAGAAATGCCAAAAAGAATCAAACGTGAAATACGAGAAATGCTAAAACGCGACATTGCAATGCTGGCGCGTAGCCCTTGGCTGAGTGAACCCCTTCAGTTCATCATCAAAAGGCATGGCAAAACCATGCGCGCAATGCAGCGAGCCGCCGACAAGTCCGGCGGAGGGCAGCAGACTCGGAGAGTTACTGCGAAGGTGATTGCTGTGCTCCCTGAATTCAAGCAAGCGCGCCTCGATAGCCCGGACGGTTGGCATTACGCAATTACTGACAAAACACCGGGCATTGATTGGCAGTGCCTGCGCGAGGGTCAGCAGATTGAGTGCACGGTCACGACCACAGACCTACCGCGCGTCATCGAAGCGCGGCTTTTGGAGCCAAATAGTGACCATACCTACTGAACGCACGCGCGCACTCGTTTACGCGCACCTGTTCCTAAAAGACCTTCTCAACCCCGCTGTCACGCCCAGGGTCTCCCGAGAAGTGCGGGAAACTGCGAAGTGGTTGTTACGACACTACCCCGAGCCGAGCACCGTTCAATATGCACACCGCCTATGCCCCGAGCTGTTTGGCCCGGTGCCAGAGCAGATGGCGTCGCTTTCGTATGCGCCACCGACAAAGCCGGGAGCCCAAAAGTGACCATCCCCTTTGAACGCACGCGTGCCTTGGTCATGACCAAGGAATTCTTGGAAGCAATGATGGACCCAAAGCAAACACCCAGGGTGCCACGTTGGATGCGGGGCAAAGCCAAGGCACTGTTGAGGCACTACCCGAATTTGGCAGAAATCGAAATGGCGCACAAGGCGCTGCCGGACGAGTACGGGCCAGTTCCTCCTTTTTCACGCAGGCACGCAAAAACCGCAATCACGGAGCTGGGGCTTGACAAACTTGGCAACGACGGCGAAGAGCCGCGTTAGCCTATGGCTTAGGCCACAAAAGAGAGTCGCGTGACTCTAGCGAAATACCCAGTTCAGCAACCAAGCAAGCCGCGCGCCGCCAGTCGCAAGCCGTTGCTCAACAACAGGGGTAAACCTGTCGATGTAGTCCGCCCCAACACGCCGTTCCGGGTAGAAACCCGGTTGTCCGACTACCTTGCAGGACTCTTGGGCCGCAATCACAGGGTCGAACTCTCCAGTCTGAATAGCTGCACCCAAAGGTTCCAATCTTGCTGCCAATAGCTCAGGCTCCTCACTCAGGTTCTTGATGAGGCCAGAGTCCCAAAGTGCGTGTAAATTGCTCCCGCGCATGAAGGCTTGCAATTGGTACTGATTGCCGCCCTTGTCATCGGCGTAGCCTGCGTGCAGCGGTTGGTGAACATCCGCAACAAAATGGACCAGATATTTCAAAGCCCCAAGACGTTCCTCGGGCGTTGAACCCGACTGCAAAGTACTGGTCTGCCGCTGAATTGCACCAACCACACATTTGCCGTCAGGGCAGTCCCTTTCGGCATCGTAGACGCAATCCCCTCGGGGGAAATTGACGTAGTGCCAAGCTGCAGTGGCTGGGTTTCGGTGTTCATCTGCCCAGGTCGAAATTGAAGCCAACGTGGCACCAGGCTCCAGTGCCAAGAGCTCCCGGATTCCGGTGCGCGCCTTTGGTGTCAGCTGGGCCTCGGCAATCAGGGCGACGGTTTTGTGGCCTTCGGTGCCCCAAGCGAGTGCGCCCCCGCAATGCACGTAGGCAGATGTCACCGCGACAGCAGTGACAAGGGCTCTGCCTTTTGACGCGCTTGTGACCAGCCACTTGATGGACGAGATTGACTTCAAATAATTCATTGTTTTCAAAAAAAGAAACCCAGCGCGAAGGCTGGGTCAACCCTTTGAAGGGCCACGTTCAGGGAGGTAAAACGCGGGGCTGTTAGGCCAAACGAAACTGTATCACTTACAACATGACTTTCGGTCGGTCTGCAGGCGCGAATCTGAACGACACAAATTGCGGTGGAGGGAGCCCTATTTTTGGGCCAGGCTTCTTTCGGTCACTTTCTTCCTGGCGATGCGCTTGGCGGATTTCAACTCATTGCGCGGACTTAGCGCTTTTGGACAGAGGAAGCAACGAACCTCTACACGCTTTATATTGCCGGACTCTCGACAAAGTGCGTCGGCCTTGGCCACGAGTACCTTTTCAACCTCACAAAGAGTTAGTCTGCCGCTTCCCTTATAGGAAAGAACTCGGTCTTCTTTCCACATAACAACAAACATTCCATGGTTTGAATCTTCTGCAATCAGGTAGTCGTCGTGAAGCTGCTTGGTTAAGTCGTATATCAGCGAGTCCACGTTTCTTGCATCTGCCACTTTCAACTCAAGGGTAGCTTTGCAGGTGGTGGATGTTTGGGCAACAATGTCCGGAGCCGTTTTGTCCGCTTGCTCTGGTTCACGTACTAAGGAGTACCGCCCTGCTGACAATAGCTGCAATTCCCGAGCCATCCAATGCTGCATGTCATGCTCACTGCATCTTCGCAGCATCTCTCGAATTGAAAACTGGCCCTCTCGCAAATTTCGAATGACTTCGTCCAAGTCCTGCTTGACCGCAATCCAAAGACTTTGCTCGTCAGCAATCGGAGCTCTGCAGCGTCGAGCGTATTCAATGAACTCTTCAACAGTCCAAGCGGGCCGCTTGGCCGACTTTTCCGCAGCATCAAATGCCAGTTGGTGTATCCAGCGCATCTCTGCCTCGGGTACGTCCTCACGCGTTCCAACTAGATAGAGATACTTTTGCGCGACTTGTCCTCCCTCCTGAGCAATCCTGCTAAGAAGCGAGTCACGTATCCAAGAGACTTCGTCGCGACTCCTTGGTGTAAAGGTTCCAAAGCGCGAGATGTCAGTCGAACTTGGAAAGGCCGTAGCGAGCAATAGAAATAGTCTCGTGAGCAGTTGGCATTGCTCTTCAGACGTCCGAGTCCCCCTATCAGATAGAAGTCCTGTATCGCGATACCGCGCCGTGACTCCCAACAGCCGCTCCGCAAATCCTGGTAGATGCGCTTTTTTCTCCAACCACTTGACACTATCAAGTGGATTGAGCATCAGTGCCAGCGAAAACCAGATTACGAACTTGCTTGAGTCCGCAGCTTCCCATTCAAGCTCCAATCTTTCCATCGACGCAACAAATAGCTGAGTGCGATGGATTGGTGACGTTGCGAGCAACCGAAGCGCCCGTTCCAGCGAATAGTCATCTGTCCATGCCTGAGAAAAGGTCGCATCCCAAAGCGCTGCGAGAAAGTCGGGCGGAAGTTTGCTTGAGTCCATGTGCGAAAGGCGTTGAACTAGCGTCTTCGCCTTGTCGTAGGCCATGGGGTCGTCCTTCCACTGAACAACTGTGGACGATATGAACTCACTGAACTCAAGAGGAAATCGCTCAGCAAGAGAATTGAACCAATCTGGGAACTGATTCATTTCGAACAAAGAGTAGCCAAATGCTTGTGCTGCCTCGGCCGTGGCAATTTTCTCCAATCCGCCTTCGAGCATCAGTTCAAGATTCAATGCCATCAGGCCTACTACGGTTTGATGGTAGACGGTGTTCGGTTGATTCTTGTCCACCAACGGAGAATGTTCCCGCCACAACTTTCGAATACCTGCTTTTACGGCATGTGCTATGTCGGCCCCGTACAGAAGTTCAAATCGCTGCCAGTCAGCCAGACTGTACCTGCTCCTATCCTTCGGGGGGCGAGCCAGAATTGCAGCGCGAACGAGCTTTGGTAGGTCCGACGCGTTTTGGAACGAGGTGACGTCAGCCAAGAGCGCAGACCTATTCTCCAAAATTCTCACATCTTCCGAGGGCTTGGGCTTGGAAACCACAACCTCCGCTTTGTCCGGTTGTGCGGCAGTTCGTGCTATCAGGCTCTCAACCTTTTTCTTAACGGCTGCACTACCACCTTCGGCAATTCGCCTAAGCGTCGCATGGTCCGAACTATCGACTTGGAGGTAGAACCAACCATGACTGAACGTCAATTTCCAGATGTCGGCGAGCTCTACCGAATCCAGCAACATTGTTACCGCGGCCTCCTTCAGTTCCAGATGCTCTTGGAATAGCTCTGGGAAGTCATCGAACCGAAGCCAACCGCTGTCTTCACTCGGCAGATGACGAAGAGATTCAAGTAGGCCCACAACTCTCTCAAACAAATGGCGAGGGATGTCGACTACATTGAGGTATCCCTTCAGTAGTGCTGATGCCATGGCGGCCATTGGTGCCAGCCCAGAGTATCCGTCACTAGTGTCAGCGGACGGCACAACACTAGGCGGTACGCTCAGCAGCGCGGCAGCATAGTCCAGCACTCGTTCAGGATTGTCGGCATCTGCTGCACAACTCTCCAAATGGTATGCGAGGCCAAAGTTTGAATTTGACAGGCACTTACAGACATCTAGGACAATTTCTGGCTTTGCTCCATGGCGGATTAAGGAGACTACCAAATCCACTCCGAAAGTGGGTCTGATTGCGCCTCTATCAAGGAGCAGCTTCGCGGCCCATTCAAGGTCCAATACTTCCGAACTTTCGGCTAGTGCTGCTACGCAAAGGCCCTGGAGGTATTCGGTAGGTGCAATTGGGAGATACTTCTTCATTGCAGGGATTGGCACCGGACTGCGCCTACTCTTCAACGTCTTCAGCAAAAAGCGCATGCAGAGCGCGCTTTGTTCATAAGTACTCATGCATTTCACAAGTTCATCGACGAGGTCCGGACGCGCGGCTTGCCAGAAGTCATCGTCTGTGAGACGGATGTCTGTTGGCATCAAAGGGAATCCGTTTGAAAGTCGTAGGCATACGGCGTGCAAAGCGCGCTTAGCCTCCTGCAAAGGAATCTTCGAGACGTCGCCAAGCAATAGCACAACTTGCGGTGCAAATTCAATTGCACATTCTCGAAACTGCGGATTCATACTAGACAGCCAACCTGCGGTCACCAGGAGCTGCTGGGGGACAATTGCGCCGACCATCGACTCCCTGCGGAAGAGGTCCATGAGGGCACGACCTTCTCCTACGCCACCTATGCGAGACTGCAGCCACCTTGCAGCCAAATAGAACTGGAGTTGCTCAGGAACGAACTTCACTCGACCAAAACTCGCATCGCTCACCAATGGAAGCGCAAGTAGCAATTCTTCGAAGTCTGGTTCTTGATGTGCTAATAGCCTTTGTAAGGATAGAGCTCCTTCAGTGTTGACTGAGTCACGAATTGCAAAGAGCCCGGTTTCGCAAAAAACATTCGCTGCGGCGAGCATTTCAAGCTCCCGGAGCAAGACTTCTTTGCTCACTCTCATTTCATGCTTTCTCGGGCTGGCAAGCTCCTGTGCTGCGACTTCGAAGGCTTCAAGCCTAGAACTTGGCGGAGTGTCTCTATTCAACAAACTGGCCAGCCACTTCAAATCACCTGGGCTGTGAAGGGCAAAAGACATACCCAGGTTTCCCGCAAGTGTCACAACTCTTTTTGGGTCATCGACCAAGAAAGCCCTTTGAAGAATTTCCAAGGTTTCCTTGTCCGTCAATGGTGCGAGCGCCGAAAGTAGGACACCTGAGGACGACTGAGCTGGCAGTTGTTCGACCTCGAAAGCATCCGCATCCGCTTTCTCCTTTATTGCGAATGGCTGTGGTGGAAGCAGTTCGGATTGAATTGTGTCTAGTAGGCGAGATGACGTCCAACTTCCGGGTCTGGTAGAAATCACCCATCGGGCTCTCAATACCTGCTCGTCGGTTAGCTGCCTACGAAACCTGCGCAGACAAATCTCGAAAGCCCCTTCCTGGGAGAGTTCTGCCTCATCCACTGAATCCAGAAGGAACGTTGCGTCGCCGGCTGCATTCAACTTCCATTCCTCGAATGCGGCGAGTCTGCTGCTGGAGAATAATGCAGTTTGGTCCACTTCTCTGTACAGAGCACGTAGGGGTAGAAAGAATGCTTTACCTCCCGTTGAGTTCAGTCGGTTCATCAGTAGGTTGAGCTCGGACGTTTTGCCCGTGTTCGCACGCCCCACGACTAGCACCACACGATGTTTGAGGGCATCGTTCCATGTCATTGGCTCGCCGTGCCCTCCTTCCACCAAACTCAACATCTCCTCCGCGTTCGTGGTGTTTAACGTACTCCTGGCTACTGACAAACGCCGACCGATGTCGACGAGACTATGCATATCACTCACAACTGTGCTCCTGTTTAAGCCATAGACCATACTAATCTCGCGTCAAACTGATTGCCAGCCGGTAAAAAGGAGGTTCGCCTTTGAGCATTCCTTGGAAGTTTTGCTGTGCATGCCATGCACATCTCTGGAACGTCGCAGTCGTGTTATCCACGACGAGCCAATGTGCGCGACTTCAACAAGGGTTCGATGCCTCGAATGGCATTTCTCAGACCTAGACATCTGCCCTTCCGTTACCGCGGCGGTACTCAGATAAATTGGCCGACGGCCAAGTGTTATGCCGGACTATAGTGTCATATCCAATGCAATCCATAGTTCGATAAAACTGCCGACACATGAAGCCAGAAATTCAGCTCAACAAGATTGTCGTCTTGTCTGGCGCAGGCATAAGCGCTGAAAGCGGTTTGGCTACCTTCCGCGACTCAAACGGTCTTTGGAATACATACTCATGGCAAGACGTAGCAAGCCCTGAAGGCTGGCAACGCCATCCAGACACCGTACTAGCCTTTTACAACGAACGAAGGCGAGAGGCTTGGCAGGCCAAGCCGAATGCGGGGCACCGGGCCATTGCATCGCTGGAGTCCACCTTCGAGGTAGTAGTCATCACGCAAAACGTTGACGAACTTCATGAACGGGCAGGCTCGCGAAACGTCATTCATCTACACGGCCAGCTCGCCTATGCAAGGGGCACCTCGACGGCACGGCGACGGTATCGGATTGAGGGCTCACCCATCTCCATCGGCCGACTCTGTGAAGACGGCACGCAACTCAGGCCCGACATTGTTTGGTTTGGCGAGGAGACGGAATACTTCGACGAGGCACGTATGCATGTTGCCTCTGCCGCAATAGTCCTCGTCGTCGGGACCTCACTCTCTGTCTTTCCTGCGGCGTCTTTGGTTAAGGCCGCGCGCGGGCGAGCTGAGAAAGTACTTGTTTCGCTGGAAATGGACAGGCCACCGTTCGGGTTCAAATTTATGCGAGGTAAGGCAACAGAGGTTCTGCCTAAACTGGCAGATAGTTGGCTGACCAACGCTGACAGGACTTTTAAGGTCCTACCGACACATCCTTGGCAAGGGAATATCCGTCCGCTCAATTTATCGGATTCACCACAAGAATGAAAACATGACATCAAAGCTTTTGGATGAATTTGGTGCTGCTGCTTTAATTGGCATGTCACCAGCACTGCTTCGATATTTGACCAGTCACCAAGCGAAGTGGAAGGATAAGCGGAAGCTCAAAACTGCCAAAGAGGTCGCGGGGACACTTTTCTTCGAGGAGACGGAACTGAAGGAGTATGACGCATGGCTTAAAGCTCCTTGGCCGTCAAGAGCCAACCTACGACCGCCCCTTCCACCTGGTATCCGCTCAGAAATTCGCGAGGAGGCGAACCTTGAGTGTGCCTTATGCAAATCCTCAGGAGAAGCCGGAGAAGCTGCGCACATTAAGCCAGTCGCAACTAGCAAGAGCAATCACCCGCACAACTTGATATGGCTCTGCTCCAACCACCACACAAAGCTCGACAATGGCAGTTTCGGTCCCAAAGGACATGACAACGAAGTCATCGTTGCGCTTAAAGCCAGCCTGCATCACTTCAAGAAACAGGCGTGGCTTGGTCAAGCCCAGGTTCTTACGCAAATCGCAGCAACACTCTCCTTGTGTGGCGAGCTGCAAAAGCAACTCACAACTGCCAAGACAGCTATTGACATTGAGGCAATCGAAGGAGTGGCGAAAAAGGCTTTGGAATTAATTCCATCGCTTGCGTCCAAATCATATTCGGACACTGTTCAGTCGACCTTAACGCAAATGACGACGGAACTTACGAAAAAGCAATCCGCAAAAAGCCCTAGTACCAAGGCTCAATTGCAGTTGGTTTCCTCATACGAAAAAGACTTTTTACTCTCCAGTGGTTTAGTGAGTTGCCCACTTTGCAATGGCACCAAAATTCACGACGACTACGATTGTCCGGTTTGCCAGGGCGATGGGGCAATCGCCGGGGACCTGGAAGTCGACCTGACGGATTTTGAATTAGTCAATTGTCAGCTCTGCAAAGGCGTTGGCCGCTACGAGGGTTCCGATTGCCCAGGTTGTGGCGGAGATGGGAAGCTTGAGCGTCGTTTTGTAGACCGAATTGACTACAGTCAATATGAAAGCGCTCCATGTCCGCTGTGCGACGGCAAACGACGACTTGATGGCGAGGACTGCCCAGCTTGCCATGGAGAGGGCGCAATGCCACGCGGCATTGCTGAGCAGATTGTCCTCGACGACTATGGCGATGTCGACTGCCCTCTTTGCGAAGGTACGGGCTCCTATGATGGCGACTCCTGTCCTGAGTGTCATGGCAACCGAAAGATGCCGCGACGATACGCTGAACAGGTGGAGATTTCTAAGTACAAGTTGCAGCGCTGCCCGCTTTGCAGAGGGAAAAAGCAGTATGCCCAAGGAGAGTGCCCGGTCTGCAACGGGGACGGTGAAATCCCGGGATACGCTACAGAGCAATTGGACCTCTCTCGATTCGAGATAGTGAAGTGCCCTTGTTGCAATGGAACGCGGCTTATCGACGGCGAAGAATGCGAAGCTTGCGGGGGAGAAGGGGAAATGCAGCGGCGACACACGGAGCGCTTCGATTAGTCGTGTTGCAGGTGAAGCTCCTGCTGGGCCGCTGGCGGGAGTACCTTTGCATGTGCAGCAGCGGAAGGCCGGACGCTGTATACGGAATAGATAATGTCCGTTACTGAGAATCACCCAGTTTCGTTTGAGTGCATCGACGGGTTTTAAAGTAAGCGATTTCCAAACACACCACCGGGGTTTCACTCTGATGCTTGAAATGCATCGTGACGTCCAGGCGCGCACAATCATCTGGCAAAACGACAAACAGAGTTGCGTTGACCTACCCAGCTATAACCATCTTCGTCAACGAATCTAAGAGAGGAGTGCGCACATGGCTAAAGAGACAACATATGAAAGCGTCCTTGTCGAGAGCTACTTCGCAGACAATACTTCCGGGAAACATGGAAGAATTCATATTCGCCCGGTGGGTGGGCATAAGTATTCAACCAACTTGCAGGTTGAGTGCTCCAAGAAGCTCAGCAGTGACTATCCTGTCGGCACCAAGTTTCTGCTGAGGGCCAAACTCACCGACAGGGAAGGCGGTGGGGCATACCTATACAGCCATTTCAGTTGGCCGGTCGAAATCATCCAGTTGAAGACTTAATGTGTGGATGGAATCCTTCAGAGGTACAAACCTCTGGGCAGTTGCGCACTCGGCACTTTGCAAGACGTCGGTCACCTCCATAAATCCGCATGCAAAAACTATTTACTTACATCGTCAGGGTGGATTCGGGTACGGCACCCAATCCTTTTTGGAATGGGTGCACTTTGGCACTCTGCACTCCAAACCACCAAGGCTCAAGCGTGACAAAAGGTGACTGGATTACATGCTTCTCGACTAAGGCAACTGGTCATCAATTCATCTACGCGATGGAAGTTGATGAACGAATCCACATGAACGATTACTTCGAAGACCCGCGATTTCAGCGAAAGAAGCCAAATCTGAAAGGGAATTGGAGGCAAAGATGTGGAGACAATTTCTACAGTGCTCGCCCTGATGGAGAATGGTTGCAACATCCAAATCTATTCCACGAGGGATTGGAAGCTATTGACACCAGAGTTCCGTATGTCTTTGTAGGCAAGAATTTTTGGTACTTGGGCGAAAATCGGGTGAGCACGCCAAAGGATTTTTGTTCCATGGTTGGAGGAAGGGGAGCAAGAGTGAATCATCCAGCGGGCGTGGCGGAAAAATTCAAAGTTTGGGTTAAAAACACATTCAATGCGGGAGTGTCAGGCATGCCGTTGGATTCAGAAGCCCACACTGCACGCTGTCTGTAAGATTGCCAACAATTGATGTAGATTGTGAGTGGCGCACCGTTCTTCGCATCTAGGCCCAATGATGCCGCTGCAAAATTCGTTCCTCACAGTCGAAGCTGTCAAAGTCAGACAGAACTTAACAAATCCTCGACCAATAGGGCTCGATGCCTCGCGCAGGACTTCTTCCGGTCCAGCTAAGAATCTACTTATTCTGAGCTTGCGGGGTCGTCAAGTCCCTTATCGCCGGAAGTCACAACATACAACACTGAAACTCCGCCGGGTGGCGAGTTCCCCATCCACGAGTCGATTGAAGGGGGAATGTAAATCGCATCACTTCCAGTTGATGGAATATCGCTGTCAAGCTTTCTATCAACGGTGGCCATCCATTTTTTTGCGGCAGTTGAAAATGAACTGCGCCATTTGCCAGTGAGGTAATCCACATATGAGGAGTCCACTGGAAACTGCGTGTGCAGACCCGCTTGCGCGAGAAGAGACGAGTTTCCGTCAAATGCAGTGTCAAAAGCCACCCTTAGACGTGGCAACGCTGTCGCACCAAGTCTTTGGATGGGGTAACTTGGCCAACTCGCAGCCTTCTCTAGGCAACGAGAAACAAAAGTCGACCAGTGGTCCGATAGAAGTGGCTGCGAGTCCCAAGGACGCCCCCACCTGCCCAAAAGAAGGCCTTCCAGTGCTGCAGCGAGCGATAGGCCAGAAGCATCAACGACTGCTGGTGAACCCGCTATGGTTGGGGTGGCTGCGCCAATTCCCCAACTACAGTTATCAGGAAAGCGGGGAGACAAGTCTACAGGGCGAGTATTTGCAACGACGCCGTAAATGCCTGAGCTAGCCAAAAACGCCTTGTAAGGACCACTGTCGAAGTTCCAATGCATTCCGGATGGAGGTAGACCGAGTTCACCATTGGGGAATTTAAAAGGAGTGCTCCAATCTGAATACAGTGTGAATTGCCGCAGTTCCTTCGGTCTGGTAATGTTTCCAGTATCCGGCAGACCAGCGGCCTTGGCTTGCATCAAGAACGCTCGTCCCTGAGGGAGTTGCACCCCGCTCTGGAAATGTTGGCGCACTAAAAGGAGGTCTCCGAGTTCAAGCTGTGACTTCGATTTCCCGAATGTGACCTTTGGCTTCTGGTGAATAAACACCCCAGACACCAATGGTCTGCCATTGCTGAGGCCACGCGGCGCCAAATGCTCTTCAATTACGTCCGCAAGTCTATGCTGTGTGAAGGGCTGTTCAAGCAGGTTGGACACAAAGGCTGGTTCACCCGGCGTTTTCCATCTGCCCGCGTCTTTTATGAACCCATTCACAACGGCCTGATAGCGAATCCAATCAAAGGTCTCCCATGCATTCGCGTGCGAGTAATTGATGACGTCATTTAATGCGGACCTAAGGGGCATGAGACTTTTTTCCTATGTGGAAACCTTGGGAATGATTGAAATGTTCTTGCAACTAGCAGTCTCAGAACTGGAGGGATTAGGTGGAAGCTAATCCTACATAAAGAGCCGGTAGTCGTACGACCTGTCCGTGAACCGGTCGAGGAGTGCCCCAATACCAGCCACACGCCGCGACGTTTCAATAGTCGCCGGAAGTTGGCCATACAAATCGAAGCTATTGAAATTCATTTTTGACAGCCCAAGTACTTCTTCCGCGAGCATCATGAGCTCGCTTGTTCCGGCATGGCGCACCATCACGAGCGGAGCGGGAATCCGTCGCTTGCCTTGATAGTAGGTTTTCCTTTGGTCCAGGGCCGTCGATGCCCCATGAACCCAGAGTAGCGCAGTGTTGTCATCAACGACTATCGTTGTCCCCCTGCGGATGGGGTAGCCATGAATCTCCATCCCTCCATCTCGGGTTGGCTTGGACGCAAGGTATCGAAGTGTGTCATCGACGTATATCTGTAAAAGCTCAACGCAGTTCACCCCATCGAGCCCCGCCTGAAGCCCTTCGCGTTCACACGTCAGGAACGGGGTTTGCTTATGGATGACCACACGCTTTGGAAGCTTGAGGTGGGCCTCAAAGAACAGCTCCCGTATTCCCTCCCCCAATCGCCGAGCATCGTCAAAGCTCATAAAAGGATTCTTGCGGCGCATGATTGGATTTTCAATTTTGTTGAGCCTAAACTGAAGTCCGTGGCCGCTGGGGCTATAGAGATGGCTGCAGCCGAGAACGACATGCCCCTCACCCTCGGCTCGATGGCGAAGGCTGTATCCAATCCCGACATACGCAGAGTCCTTATCCAGGCCCGTAAGTGCCCAAGGCGTACGCATCCCCTTCGCATAGGTTGCTAACGATAGCCACCAGCGCACACGGCATTGCTGCGGATTAGTAAGTGTGTCTTGTTCCAGAAATTGGGTGGAGCAGCCAAGCGGTATCGCCGACGCCTTCACAAAATCATGTAGGTCGAATCGGACTCCATCCAAATCAAAACCACGCAGTTCCTTCCAACGAGCGGGGATGTAGACAAACGTAACGTTGGGATTCTCCGACGCCTTCAAAGAGCTCAGCGCGGTCGCAATTTGGCTGCCCAGCGCCCGTGCAGACGCTGGAGACAGGTCTTTAGGCTCTTGCAGCTCCACAAACGGGCGATGCCCAATCTCTGCAATTTCCAAACCACACTTGAACGCAGCGCTGAATCCGGGAAATGGCAGCAAGTAATCCGCATCCGCGTCGGTTGGCCCAATGGACTCGTGAAGCGTTCTAAGGTATTGATAAACGCGCTTGGCGTCTTGTGCGGGTGCTATGACAGCGATACGCAGCGTCGTTGAAATTCCAGCTTCAGTTAGTGTGGCGTCAAAGGGCCGATTTTGGAGCAACCCCCGAATGGGATGGGTGTCTTCAGCTTCTCCCCGACCGGCACGCTGCGCGAACATCAATCGAGGCTCAGGCAACTGCAGCCCAGTTTGGGTTGCCAATCGCTCCATTCTGTCGGTTAATGCTACCGTATCGGTACGTTCGTCGGTGACCTTAGCAAATATGGGCCACGATGAAATTGAAAATTCAATGCCATCAACTGCATCGGGAAACCGAAGCTGCACAGTTCGCTCCGGTAACAAACGGTGGCGCCAGTCGTCAAGCGCCTCATTGAATTGCTTGTTGTGCTGGTAACCTAGCACTTTGATTTTTGCCGCGCGTTCTACAAATTTCGGAGCAATTCCTCCGGCAGAGTCTGTGACATAAAGCGTGGGCTTTAAGACCAACACCAGTGCGTTGCCGACGGTTTTTACCGTCAGAAGAATCGCTGGATGCACTCGCCATGATTGGCGTTCGACGAAATGCTCTGTCCACTTCGCAACATCCCAAATGAGCGAATCCCCGTCGGTCATCAGTCTTGCCCTTGCCGACAGCGCCAAGACGGCTGCTCGCCGCATCAACTGGTTCCCAGTGCCATCCTCGTAACGCATATCCTCGTCATTCATCGGAACCCTCTTGAGTTCACCTTTGATGTTGCCAAGGAAGGCTGCTCTGAGTTGCTCGGTTGTCGCCAATGCATAAACCTTACCTCTGAACGGGGCAGCGACAAATCCATGCTCGTCACCGAGGCTTCTCAATTCCGACCAGACTTTGCCAGAGGCGGGCCATGTTTCCAGGTCAAACTCAACCAGCTCTCTTGGAGGGACCATTGGAAAAGCATTGCTTTTTACCAATCCTGTAACAGGCAAGTTGGGTAGCGAAAACGCGGCACGCTGAGTAACGGGCGTTGTCTTGAACTTTCCGAGAATGGCATCGACCTGTTCACGGTCAGTCGACGGAGTGACGTGCAATGCAAGGCGTCGCATTAAGTCGTCAAAGGCCGTTCCTGGAACGTGAAAGCGGTGGGGCTCGCCACCTTCCGGAGTTTGCAATAAGCGCTCCACAGAACCAGTCGCAGGCTCCTCACCGTATTGAGTCCAGAACAGCGGATTGCGTTGGGACTTATGGTCACTGTAGGCTTCAAGGAAGGCATCCATGACACTTTCATCACGACCGCTGTAACCGCAAACCAAGACGGGATGGGTGCGCAATGCTTCAACGAGCGAGGTACGCAGTTGCGCCTCCTGTTCCGCCAGTTCTATTTGGGTATTTTTGAGAGCATCAAAGCGGTAGTCTCCATGAAGAGACACGCATTGAAGCTCTAGTGCACCAGCCGGTCGCAACACCCGTTGCTGAGAGTCAAAACCAATCTCGATAGCAGTCAACCCTGATGCCGTGGCTGCCCGCGCGGACAGCCCATCAAAGTTTGTGGTCCACACAGATGCTATGAGATTCTGCCGGGCCAATTCAGCCAGCAACTGGTACCCGACACCCGGCGCGCAGCGCTTTACCCAACGGTCAAAATACTTCCGCCGGTCCTCGCTCCGAGTGAAGCATTCTTCAATATAGACCGAGTACTCCTCAACGGAACCTTCCTTGGGAAAGCGTCGCTGCGAGTCAAGCCAGGACTGAATTCGCTGCCGAACGGACGGCAGGGAAAGTTCTGTAAACTGAGCCTCCAAACCAGGATTGTTGGTAAGAAAAATGTCCCGCTTCCACTCCCAGACACACTGGGAAGCAGAGGGCATTCCGGCACTCATCGATGCCCCCGCCCCTAAAAAGACCAGCATCGGTCGGTCACGTGCCACCCCGATGGACCGCACAAGGGCGTCTTTCGACATTTGATTTACCAAGCAAACCTCCATGTTTACTATTTCACTGGTCAGCGCTCATCACATTGTCACCAGCAATCTCCAGTGATTTCCAGCCATCACTAAAAGGTGACGGGTATGGAAACACTCTGTACCGCGTCCAGAATTATCGAAACCCGCCGCCCCGCCTCTCCACGTACCAAGAGCCCTAGTTCCAGCGAGTAGTCGAATGACCACTGAGTCATATTTGAAGACCCTACATAGCACTCGCTGTCGTCACACCGAACAACTTTCGCATGGAACGTTTCATGCTCTCCGGCCTCATCCCTTGAGATGCGGAAGTCATAGACGCTTACGCCGAGCCTCTTCAAATTGCTTTCGTTTTTTATTAATGACTTCGGTATTGGCCTGCGAATAATGAGTTCTCTGGCCACCTTGCAGTTGGTGGATTCAAAGAGCTCAATGATGCGGCCCATACCAACATCATCTACAAATGGAGTCATTACTGTGAAACGATTCGTGGCGCGATGCGCTAGGTCAATAAGCGCGTGGGCGGTAGTTTGCATCCCCGAAAAGCCTTCCAACGTCTTTTCAAGCAACGCCACCAACTGACTTGGATGGGCTGGCTTTGAGACAACAACCATGACTTCGTCTAAGTGACGTTGCACATGCAACTTGTACAGATTGACTGCACGCAGCATTGTTCGCAACGTAGTCACCTCCCCCTTAGAGCAACCCAGTGACCAGTCCCCCGACTGACTTTCTTGGAAAACGGCTGGAGTTCTTCCCGCCTGCATCGCTTGCTGGAGTTGAGGTAGTCTCGCAGAGCTAACTCCGACCATTGAGGCTAAATTCCTCAAGGAAGTCGGTGATGCCAACAAGTCCATCTCTGCCAAACCAAGAACGCGCTCCAACAACTCAGAGTGAGACGACAGGGCAATAGCAGCGCAATCAATGTCCGTGATTGGCATATGCAACGTCCAGGAAGCCCACGATTTCCTGCATTTGATGGTCCTTGTCCTCCCGGGGCGCCGGTCCGCCACGCAGGACAGCTCTTGACAGAAGCTGGTTGCTAGCAAGGCAGGATGTCTCCGGAACCATTACACAGTCGGGGCAGGCCCCTGGTTTATGCGGATTCGTATCGCAGAGACTTCCGGAGCCACACATCAAAGTTTTAGGCTGCAGGATGTGCTCCAAGAACATATTGTTGAAGTTTCTCCAAAGCGCAGATAAATTGCCCAGGTCCATAGTCGTTCCATTCCGATAGACCACGAATGCCAAATCAGCGGGGAACAAGTATTCGCTGATAGAACCCAAGTCCAGCCCAGAAAATTCAGATATCGCCCTCATGAACATGTGGGCGTAGGTGTGCAACAGCGTGTAGGTGTATCGATAAGTTGAGGCGGGACCAGGGTGCAGTTCAGAGAAATAGTTTCCAAAGGGCGCAGCCAATTGCAACAGATGTGCTCCCAACTTGAGGTCCCCATTGGGGTCCCACTCCGGAAGGTCAGAGAGCCCAAGCTGCCCCAACCAGGCATACACAACCTTTGGGTCCAATCGAACGTAAAACGCTTCGTTTGCCTGGGTAACAACATAAATCGGCCGCTTCTTGTTACCAAGAGTTGGGAACAGATTCAACCGAACCGGATACCTTACTGCGGTGCCGGATTCACTTTTTTCAATCAACGGCTCGTTTGACATCCGTGTAAACCCATGAGTGAACCTGCACAGGTCAAACTCTCGGATTAACCCTAAGTCAGCAATTCCAGCCGCAGACATCAGTCGCTGAGTTGTTGCTTCCTGCTTTGCCTTGACTGCATCAGTCTTTGGTGACAAATCTTTGTCCAAGTGACTGAATCGAACAAACTGGGCGCGGCCATCGAGGGTTACCAGTGAATCAAGCTTGCTGCGGCTGAGCGCCTCATGTTCTACCGCCAAGGTGAACGGGTCATAGCGGCTGCCAAAATCTGTTCGACGTTGAACCTGGGCGCGCAACGCTGGTGGAATCTCCCTATCAACGGGAATCAGGTCCGGAGTTGCCCGCCAATCCTTGACCATGGCATCCAGCATGTCATGAAACTTCCGAGTCATGTCGGGATTGGCCTGCACCATGGGATTAGCGAGCATTTCAAGGCACGACTCATACTGCTGCACTTTTCCCTTGTGCAAGTCTCCGCCTTTACGAAGAATCTCAACTATGCTTTCTGCGGATTGCACGACCGCACCCATGCCGAACTTCTCGGCAACGAACCCTGCTAATTCGTCGTGATTGCCATCGCGCAAATACTTCAGAAGCTCTTGCTGGTCTTTTGAGAAAACCACGAACTGCTCAGAATGTGGGTAAAACGCAGCAGAAGCTCGATATGAAATTGGCTCCATGCGACGCCATTTAGGTGGACGGGTTGCCGACTCATCGCCAAGAATTTCGGTGGTTACCTCATCGTTTTGAATCCAGGTATCACCGTCTTTGTGGCCGTTCTCACATTCAAAGAACCACTGGCCGATTCGTGGGGACTTGTCCCTCAAGTAGAAGTTTCTGCTTCCGCACAAGCATGTTTGGATTGGGGGACGTAGTTCTTGCTTATCCTTATTCCACTCCCATTTCCCAGGTGATGGCGCCATCCAATTGCCTGACCAATGGACAAAGATAACGTCCAATTGCCGCCACCGGCATTTGCCCTTTTGCGTCGCATCCTTAGCGCCACAATTTCCCGCGGATAGCTCATGTAGTCGGTCCGAGGCCTGACTCACCGTATCAAAGGACTTGAACCGCTGACAAGTGTTGCAAACAAATGCGAGCGGCGCTGGGGTATAGCCCATCTGCAGCGGGTCGACCAGCTCGAAGGTTTGATTAGGGCTTGGAGGATGAAAGCGTCCGTCGCGCAATAGCATTCGGTCTAAGCACTGAGCGGGCATGGCCGGATGCTTGTCAGTACCGCCAGTGGAAGCCCGCGCAAACCAGTTTTGCCAAGCTTCCCTCACTCTAAAGTGAATTTGCTCCCCAGTCTCGCGTGAGATGTTGGAAACAGTTGGGAAGTCTTGCTGGTCGGGAATTGAGAGGCAAGCTCCCATTCCTCCCTCGAATGTGAATATGACCCCTGGCGCGTAGGAAGATGCCAACTGACTTCTAGAGCGCGACATAGAAGGCGCCTTTGGCGCAGAAGCTGGTTTGTCGTCTCTATCGTTCATCTCGGTCTCCCGCATCGCCGCCTTCAGCAACGCCATTACGCATAAAAATCATGACGGTCCGGGCTGGTGCTGGGCTAAGCCATCGGCCGTTCAGGTCTTTGTTCCCAAAGTGAATGTTTCCTAGCTCGTCTACATCACGGAGCGAAAGCATTGGTCTGTTCATGACACTAGATTGCTCGTTAAAGTAGTCAGACATCTTCTGCTCTGACTGAAGTTCGTTACTCGCCCAGCCTTGTAAAAGGGCATAGACCTTGTTCCGAATCACTTCCTGATAGTGCTCACGCCCACCCGGGGCAAAGTCGTCGCTGTCAAGGCCGATAGCCCTTTCAATGAATTTGCAAACGCTATCAACCAAGAGCTTTTGTGACGCCTCCTTTTTGAATACTTTGTTGATATTCGGTATCCAGCGGAAATCAGCGATTTCCGCCTTTTTCTCGCGTTCCGCTGTTGTCACATCCTGCATGAATCGAACGCCCGTCAGATATGCCTGAATAAAGCTCGGTAGTACGCGTTCAATTGCTTTGCCCGCCCAACGGTCTATTGCAGCTGGTTGCACCATCCGTTCCAGGAATCGATGGAAGCTGTCGAAAACCTCAACGATGTAACGGTCGCGGCGTCTCTGGGGTGTGGGAATCAATATGATGAAACCCACGTGAGTGCGCCCTACCCGTGAAGATGCCTGTATGTACTCCGCAATATCTGAGGGCATACCTGCAAAGAACATTGCATTGAATTCATCAACGTCAACGCCGTGAGATATTGCGGAAGTTGCAATGACGGAGCGGAGTGCTTCAGCCAACGGACGCATGGGCTGTCCTGGGAGAGGTCGGTCTTGAGCCTCTTCGATAGTGTGTTGAATGTCTCCCTGGGAAACTGAGCCCGAAATCAACTTTGTCTTAAGGTCCCCAATTTCCAATGAGCGGTCCGCATGCCGCTTTCTGGTTTCTTCATATTCGGCGGCCATGATTTGGTCACCGCCCTTTTTATTTGTGACGTAAGTCAGCGCAATGCGGTGAAGGTCAACCAATGTCGCCAAGTCGGAGTCCGTTGCGGCGAGCAATTCTTCTTTGTAGGGCTGGCTGAGCGGGCCTTCAGCAAGACCTCCAATCAACTTACTTCGAGCCAGCGCTATCTGTGCGGCATTGCCTGAACACAGTCCAATCAGGAGTTCAGAAATGAGGGTATGGAAGTTCGATAGGACGGATACTGTTGTCGCGGTGTGCGGTCTTCCATTGGTCAAGAACGCTACATAAACGCGACTCCACTTAGACCAACGCTCAACGTCGGCATCTTTCAAGGCAAGCCTTTTTGTTTCGTCACTGGGAGGTGCAGAAGGGCCAGCGTAGAAGGACTCATAGAGACTCTGTCCCGGGAAGGGAAACTGCATAGCGGGTACTGGGCGCTGGTACAGGTGCTCAAGCTGACGTTGGGGCTCCGAAACTGTCGCGGAGGCCGCAATAACTTTTGCTCTTCTTCTGGTCAGACCATCAGGCTCATATGCCAGCAATTCACGCAGCGGTTTACCGAGCTCTCCAAGAATCGCATCTAGCGCGGATTCAAATAGGCCGGCGAATGTGCCTAACGATTCGTCAAGCAAATGCGCCTCGTCTTGAATCAGAAGACTGGGGAACGGGTCATGAAACAGCTTCCGCCCGTCTTGGTAAGCGGGATAGAGACCTTCACACCCAAACGCCGCTGGTCCTGCCGCGTACTGCGTGAGGACCATTGGCACACGCAACCTACCGGTTGCTATTTCACGCCACGGTGCGGCGCCAAACATTCCGTAAATCCGTCGAAGAGTATCCGGGTACTGGCCAATCAGTGCCAATTTGTCGACGGTCCCCAAGAGGACGGAAGGAGCTAAGTCATAAATGTCGGCATCGCAAATGTAAAACGGTAGGGGTTCCCAACCACTCTTGTTGACTTCACACTTTGAATTTGTACAGACATGTGCCAAGAGCTTCCCCTTAGCAGGGAACACTCGCAATGCAGTAGGGGCCTTGCAAAACGGACAACTCGGAATTTTGTTCCATGCCTGGTTTTGCAACTCGTAGTTAACGTTGTTCTCAAGCAGGTCCGTTTCAACGTCAGGGGTCGGTGGTTTATCCTCAATTGCCGGAATAAAGTCCACCCCCGGCGCTTTGTGATTGTTGGGGGAGCCTCCGCTGCCTACCCAAAAGCCAATTGAAAACGCATCCCCTTGATACTCATATTTTCGACGCAGTTGTTCAGCTTTAGCCAGCACTTTAGAACAACGTTGGGCTTGCTGAATTGTTAAGAGCCGAAGTGGGTAGCGCAGCATTGCGGTGACCCCAGTAAGCTTTCCTCTCAATCGGTCAAAGAATAAATTGAGTACCAAAAGTCCGAAAAATGCCTCTGACTTGCCACCACCCGTCGCAAAATACAACAACGTTACTGTGTCGTCGCGCTCCTTGTCGTACTCGTGCCGGAAGCACTTCATTCGACTTGCAACGGCAGGAACATTGGCGACTACAAATGCAATTTGGAAGAGTCGCCAGGCGCCTGAATCGTCTTTCAGCTTCTCCTTCATAAGGTTGGCCATCGTCTCGTTCATCGACAACCAAGCCTCAAAAAGGACAGCTTTTTCGTTTGCCTGAGAGCCTCGCTTTCCGGACTTTTGCCATTCGATGCGCGACTCTTCAAGAATCTTCAATCCTGCTTTGATTGCGCGAATCTCCTTGGACCAAGCGATTTGGTCTCTGGCGAAGCCGCCTTGCTCCCGTAGCAGCCCCTCCGTGTCGCCTGCCGCCAAACCCTCGTCCAGTTTGACTGTGTTCGGCAATGTTTCGAACCACCTATCCAACTCGGCTGCAAGTGGCAGAAGGCCATCAAGCCCCTCTGGACAACTCAAGTCGCGTATGTTCGGATTAACGCTAGGGTAGGAGACTGGAACGATTCTTGGTTGCGTGTACCGCGGAGACCAAGTCGTTCTCAGTAGCAACGATTCTGACCCTTTGGGGCTCGCCAGTTCAACTCCCCCGTTAAAGCCCGTTGCCGGGTATTCAAGGAATTTGTTGTATCGATAAGAAGCTTCAACGCGACCCAACTTAAGGGGTGAATGGACTTCACTTGTGAGGCCCACCTGCAGCTCGACTTGAAATACGGCCTCATCCGTTTCGTCCCAATTCTTCTTGGGAAGTTCTGAACGATTTTCAAGGGAGATATGAACACTCGCCAGTTCCTGATTCATCCAGTCCGGAGTCACCCGTGCATCCCACCCCATCACAATCTTGGGGACAGCGATTGGCTTATCAGATGTGCAAACCTTGGCCAAGAAGGCGGCCCAGCCCTTGTAGTCCGACGGATAAACCTTTATGCCAGTTCGAAAACCCCAGTCTTTTCCATCTTGGCTTGTCGCCCATGCAGTCAACGCGTTTGCAATAATCGTGTTGAGCTCTATCGCGGCGCGAGCCGCATCCGCCAATACTTCTGCCTTTGAAGCTTGGGGATTCAGCACAAATTTTGGGAGTTCGCCTAAAGGAATCCGTTTCCATTTATGTGGGATGTCAAGGGGTTGAAAGTACTGGTCCTTGAGGGGCGGGCTACCCTCACCGCCGACCTCGACGCCTTCGTCCGACTTTTCATCAGTAACGTCCGATTCATCAGAAGACCCCGCTTCCTCCAGGAAGAGCGTCTTTAGGTCTCGGGGCAGTCCGAGGTCCAAGTTAACTTTGTCGCGAATTTCCGTCTCGATGGTTTTCCATTCTGGATGGTCCATTCGACGCTTGTAGCCTGCACCGACTTCTTTCCACTTCTCGTTTAAGGCAGCGAACAACGCATCCTTTAGACGCTTTCGAGTATCGTCGTTGAGCCTGAACCGCAAAATGCAGTCAGGCCTCTTCATGTCCTCTAGGGTCGGGAGCACACGAACATATACCTGGAGCTGCGGCGTTACAACAATCTGCCCTTGTGTCTCCCGGTGTACTTGAAAATCAAGCCCGTGCGCACTGATGTGGATGGGCTGGGTAACCTCGTCACTCTCTCCTAATGACGGCGGTCTTGGCAACAAAAAAGCAGAGCTGAAATATGACCGCGGACGAACGCCGTACACCGCAGCACCTTCATCCCCATGCCCGCTTATCCGCTGAAACGTCAAATTGACTAGTGAATCTACGATGCCCTCTTTCAGAGTCGTTGAAATTCTGGCGGGGTCTGCCCGCAAGAGGGTGTCAGGCATTTTGGTCCTCCGCTATTGGTTTCTTGATTGCCTCAATGGTGTAAACGTTTTCTTCGGCTCTAGCAAAGAGGTACTCAACGACTTCCGGCTTCATTCGACTGTGTACAACTGCCGATTCCGGCTCTAGCAGCAGGTCCGTATATGCATCAGAGATTCGACGACCATCTGCTCGCCTTGTGCCACGCAACGGTTGGATTACCGCCTTCCAGTAGTAAACGGCTTCCATGTCGTTGAGCCCCATTGCCTGCGCAAAAGCTTTGAAGTGGTCGACTTGCCTTGGGGCATGACTTGTTAGTTGTTCGAATTTAATTCCCAGTAGACTGCCTACGTTCAGCCAGCCTTTGATTGAGCCTTCCGCAGGCAAGTTCTTTGGCGGCGGCTGCAACGCCAACATTCGATTGCACAGTTCCCGTGCGTGCTCCGTCATAGTTCCGGTCGGGAACTGTTCAAGCGTAGCCCGCAAGATTCGCTCGTGATACTTGCGGATTGAAACTTCAAATTGCTTGTCATGACTGATGTCGATTCCTGCATCCTTCAATGAAGCTTCGGTGAGCTCTCTGAGCTCTCCAGACATCACAAAAAGCTTTTGTCCTTCTTGAAGGCTCGATACGTCAACACCTCGAAAGCCCCGCGTTCTCGTAAATCCGTATACAGGGTCGTAGACGTAAACGCGTGCGGTTGGGCTACGTCGTATGGACCCTGCTCCTTCCAAAATCAATTCCCAAGCGTTCGGGTCCCTGCTGTCATCATCAGCAATTGCCGCTGATAGACCTTGCTCAAAGGAAAAGCTTGGTAGGACAAAGTCATCGCGGGTGAATGCACTCTTCGAATCAGACTCAGTGAAGTCTGGGAGTTGAGCAATCAACGGTCTGACTCGGGTACTTAGTGAGCTAAATGCAGGCAACGAATCGATAGCCCTCAAATTTGCCTTCAGGAATGCGGCGTTGCGTTTGGTCAGCAGCAAATAGGCTCTTGGGGATACGCGTTGGTCAAGCATCAATACGCGTATCGAAGTTTCGTCCAATCCAGCAAAAATTAGCGTCTCATCGCCACGAGCACCCAATTCCGTTTCAAGTGAACCTGAAACAACCATGCGAACGTGGTCCTGGAGAACCTCGTAACCAGCACCCTCGGGATAACCATCAAATGTCTCAAAGTACCGCTCTGCCAAACGTCGTGTGGTGGGCTTAGTGAAGATGACACAACACTTTTCCATGCCACGGGTGTGTTCCTCAATCAGGGTAGCTAGGTGACGCGCAAACGGCGTGCCCTTCTCATAGTCTTCCCAGAGAGCGTCACACTTTTTGATGATTCGTTCTAGCCGAACCTTTTCAAGAAAATCAGGAGCTCTTAATAAGACGTGAAGCTTTGAACGAAAGGTCGGCCATGTGTAAAGTTCTCTGACCGCCATCGGAATCTGCGTTTGATTGAGCCAATCCACCAGCACTCTGGTGCTACAAGGTAATGATGCGAGCCTCGAAAGGTATTTGGAAGTTTCGGACAAGAGTTCTTGCGCTTTGACGTCCGGAACGGCAGAACGCAGTTTTTCAACCTGGGCAATTAGCTCTGAAGCGTGCCGGTCAGTAAATTCAACTTTAATATTTCTGGGACTGGGTTCTAGCTGCTCACTCTGACCAACTGGAATAAAACCGTCTCTAATTGCGCCACAGGGAACCCCCTTCAATCTGAGACTCGTGTTTGAAATGAGTCTCGCCTCTTCAACGCCCTTAGCAACGCGCTTTTCCAATTCTTGGGTCAATTGATTTCGAACGAACGGCTCGTCCATAACAACGCAAACGCCTGGACGGTCCTTCTTCCAGACCTCAAACACCAACTCAAGAAATCGGACTGTGGAGCGCACCCATTTTGGATTCGCCTTCCTAGAGGCCCGAGTCAAATCTATGACAATGGCGTTTGGTGCTCCAACTTTCTTCAACGCCTTTAGCGCTTTTTCAATATCCTCCGCTCCGGTTCGCCAACCGAGTGCAAAGAAGGCGTCTGGAGCAGTCTCGGGAGCAGCCAACTTGGGTATTGACGTTGAGTTGAGTGCTCTTGTGTGGTTCAGGTCGCCAAGACGTGTCTTCAAGTTCTTCAGCAAATCAGAGTCACACGGCCTCCACCCACTGAAGTCCTGGTCGGAAAAGAAATGTGGCAGTACTTCACCAATAGTCGGCAGAAGCTCAATGCCCTCTGGAGACCTAACGCTTCGCAGTGAAGTGAAAAAGGAGTCCTTTTCGGGGCACGAGACCGTTACTCTATCGTTGGGCCTATTCGGGTCTTCGTACAGCACCGCGGCCAGTTTTGCCACCGCGATTCGGTCAAGTTGAACGTGGTTCAAATCCTGAAATACGTTTGCCCTTGCGGGGTACAACAGCGTGCGTAATCCGCGTTTGTCTCCTTGATGCCAACGGGAAATGGTTGCTACTGCGTGTGCAGTAGCGAGGCTGCGCATCGTGCCTGGCCATAGTAAACAGAACTCGACATCTCCTCCGGCGATTGCCAGCAGCTGCCCAGATAGCCCCTCAATAGAAGGACTGACTTTCACTGCGGCTCCGTCAAATGACCGCGATAAGTCAAACCCAATCCCTACCGGAACGGTTGGCTTTGACGCAACATTTTTTGAGTTGTCAGGCTGAATCTGCTTCGCTTCATTTTCGGCATCAGAAGGCGCATTGGCGGCTTCCCGTGTCGAGGGTGGAGATGCCTTTTTGCTCAAGAATCGCTCTAAGGTGGCCTTTCTTTGCTTCTCCAATGCCTCTTTGGACTGCTCCCAGCTGGCAGTCTTTGATTTACCGTTAAAGCTGGGCCTCATAAACCCACCTGCAGGTTACAAAACTTCATTCTTCTCTCCCTTTTTTTCGCTAATCACTAAGTCCATAGGCCTTGCGAATCGCTCTTTCAATATCGACTTCAGTTCCCAATGCGACCTTTAATGCGGCCGGGTCGGGCAATGGCAGTTGAGCCATCTCGGAGACGGCAACATTTGTGGCCCCCGAAATGGCACGATATAGCCGATTGACAACCACTGAATTCATCAGAAATGCAATCTGCCTGGGACTCCACTGTGAATCTCGTTTAGCTATCAACGTGATTACGTGGTTCTCAGCTACGAACCCACCTTCGCGCTGTTGCCACTCATCTGGAACATTACAGGCAATCAACCTATGGGGTTGGTCATTCGAAGTAAGTCGCTGCAATAGCACTGAGGGAGCTGAGATAACGCTCGTGTGGTTCGGGTCCGACACTTCGACGAAGTAGTCGGTTCTTTCTAATTTATGTTGTCGTCCATGGACGAACCCCGAAGGAGCTATATCTCCCGCCCAAACAATGGGAATGATGCAGCGTTGGTCCTTACGCTTTGGGCGACTCTCAAAACGTGTTCGTTCATCGCGATATGCCACTAAGTGCCCCACCCTCGGCACGTATCCGTAGTCACTAAGCCTGTGCGGCCATTCTTTTGCGCGCGACAGTAGGTCAACATCAGCAGTAGTGCGTGGAATTGGCCAGGGTTCGCCACTTGAGGGAATCTCGCACTTGCCGACCTGGGTAAAACTGCCATCCGCAGACAAAACATAGACATCAGCATTTGTTTCGTTTTGCTGCGGGATTTCAGTCTTCAAAACTGTAATCGCAGTTTGCTGTTCCACGGAAATGAACGTGGTCTTTCTGTCGCCTAGCACATCAATTTGTGCGATTTGCGTCCTTCCCGCAACCACCTTCCGCAACTTTGAGAACGATGCCCCGGACAAGAAGCTTGTTGGAGTTAGAAGACCTATCAACCCACCAGGTTTAACGATATCAATCGTCTTTCGTATGAATAGGCCATAGATGTTCGGTTGATTTCTAATGACGTCATCAAACTGACCCTGATATTTCTCAGTTTCAGCAGCGTTCAACTTCCTGTAGGGTGGGTTGCAAGCAATGACATCTGGCGCCGACTTGGGGTCGTACACAGCCAGCAAGCCGTCGCCCTTGGCAAGTTGAAAGCTAGGTGCGTAGTTGGTTTGGTTTGCGACTTCTTGAAGCGCCATCAGCAGGAACTGCTCCGAAATCTCCAACAAGGTGCCATCCAAGTCATTGCCGCTGATGTGCGTTTCAATGTGCTTGAGAACCATCCTCGCGGTCACTCCTTTGGTGGCCAACTCCATTGCCATACGTTGTGCGATAGGCACCAAAAATGCAGCACCGCCACATGCAGGGTCGTGCCAGTGATGCCTTGCCAACGACGCACCACGAGAAATCAAATCATCGATGACGCGGTCGGCAAGCTTTGGAGGGGTGAAAAAAAGAGCTTGCTGCGTGCGAAATTCGTTTCCGACCCAATTCGCGTACGCGGAAGCCAACCAGTAGGCCGCGTCGTTAAAAGGCTGCGATTCCAGCCAACGAACGAAACTTTTGACTCGCTCAAGGTCGACGAACTGACTTGAGCCATATGGAGCTCGTAGCGCAAGCTCCGGGTAGGCTGACTTCTGCCAAAGAAAAAGAACGGTTTTTGCCAACCGTTTCGCATCATCCAAAGAGTGCACGCATTCACGGCCAAGCGCCCGCACGACAGGGTAAAACTTCAGCAGCGACGTAGGCAAAACCATTCTTAATATCTTTTGTTAGGTACTTGTTAAATCCCCATGTCTAGCAATTCAGTCCTATATGAGTAGTCGTTTTGGACGGATTGCATAGGCTCCCTGATTAGTCGTTGGCACGACCTTTCGAGTTTGATTTTGGTACTTCCAGGGGGGAAGCAACTGTTATCTTTTGCTTTTTTGCGTACTCGCGAACCATGACCTCGAACATGCTCGTAAGGCTCCGGTACTCTTGAGCAGCGCACTGCTCCCAAAGATGCCTTACTTCCGGAGTCATCTTCAGAGTAGTGGTCTCAGTCTTGAGTTTTGGTCTCGCCATGATGAAGCCTGAAGCGTATATCTTATATATTGCAAACAGGAATACGTTATCAGAGGAACCTGAACAGCGCAAGCGAAGGTATTAAGCGTCGACCATCGTGCTGGGAGAATTAAAGAAGCCCGGCCCGCAGCTCCTTCCTTCTGAACCCGGAACCTCAGATTTGTGAAGTGGTAAAGTCAGACGCAAACGCCCCCACAAGAATCACATTTGGGGCTAGAGTAGCCGTAAAAATGTGCGCAAACTACATACCGGTTACAAGCGCTGAGCGACTGCTTCAATTCTTTGGAATTGTGCGGGCAGGAGATGGGCCCGCCCGCGACGTTTTTCCATCCGGAGTGTCCCCTTTCATTCGCCTCGCTCCAGCTGGCACTGACCGTGGCGAACTGAATCGGACCTCGGACGATGGGATTTTCCGATTCGTGCCAGACTTCATTTCGAAAGAAGAATGGGCTCAGAACACACAGAATGTTCGCTCAGAGACCGTTGATTCCAAATCCACCTTCAAGCGAGCATGGCTCGACGGGCAACGCTGCATCGTTCCCGTCGAAGCGATTTACGAGTTTGACTACGCATCGGGTGAAGCTGTTCGATGGCGCATCAAAAAGGCCAACGGTGAACCGATGGGCATTGCTGGGGTATATCGGAGCCTCATTGGTCCCGATGGAAAGGAGCTGTTTGCATTCTCAATGCTGACGGTCAACGCTGACGACCACCCCTTCATGCAGCAGTTTCATGCTCCTGGTGAAGAAAAGCGGATGGTGGTTATTTTGGAGCCAGAAGATTTTGAAGGCTGGCTCACGTGCTCTGTTGACCAGGCGAATGGACGATATTGCAAGCAATGGCACGGGGACCTGGTTGGTGAACCGATGCCGCTTCCCAAACGACCAAAGAAAGCCTCCGTTCCAAAGGACCCGTGGGCTATAGTTCTCTGCCATTCTGACATCTATTCGCTCCCCTCAGCCTATGCAGACTATTGCCGTAAACGTTCTATCAGAGCAATCGAACCATGCGGTTGTACAAATGCCAGCCCGGCAATTCCCAGGCTCAGTTATTCAAGGGGATTCGCTTTCCATTCTCTGTGCTGAGGCCAAAGAAATTTCTGCCCGCCTCAAACAGTCTTCATGTGCTGACGAGGAGCTCCTGTACTTAGCTCAAGAGCACCAAGAGAAACTCCTTCAACGCCTTCTTCATTATCAGGGCGTCCTTGCGGAGCATGGAATCTCGCTCCCCTATGCCGAGCCCGTGGGCCCTAGCGATTTAGTTACCCTTGTTTCAGACGGTGACTCCAATGAGCACTAATCCGCCGCGCGCTTGGCGCCATACGACGTACATAGCGATTGACGGTCGATGGAACTGCAATGCAGCGATAGCGGACCTAGAGCAACGATAGATTTGGGACAGGAGTGGACCAAAGGACGGTCGTGGGCGAATGCCAGCTTTCGGGCGGCTCCCTAATTTTTGGCAGTCGCCACGACTCCGGCCCCCACCACAATCATTAATGCCCCCGCGAGCACGCGCGGCCCATCCAGCGTCGCCAACTCCCGGAACACCATCGCGGAGATTGCCAGCGCCACCAGCGCATTGGAATTGGTCAGCGGCGCAATGATGGACACCGGCACACCCAATGTGGAAATGGCATACGCCATCGAGCCAATGGCGCTGGCCCATGCCAAGCCCATCAGGACAGCGAACATTTGCGCTCGCGGGCTGCTCACCCAGCCACCACCCACCAGAGTTGCGACCAGGCCAACGCAGAGCACAGTGCCGCCCACTTGCACCAGGTAATTGGGGACGCTGGAGCCCTCGCGCATGCTGAGTTTCATAAGCACAGTGCCCAAGCCCAGCAATAGGGTGGGCAACAGGCCGCCTATGAGTAGTGATTTGGCATTCATGGCTGAGTCCTCACCCACTCAGGCCAGATGACAGACGGCTTCTACGTTGTTGCCATCCAGGTCAATGACAAATGCGGCGTAGTAGTTGGCGTGGTAGTCCGCCCGGATGCCGGGGCCGCCGTTGTCGGTAGCACCAGCGGCCAATGCGGCGGCGAAAAACGCATCCACAGCGGCACGACTGGGAGCCTGAAAAGCTACGTGCATGCTGGACGGAGCCAAGCTACTTTCTCCGAGCCAGAACGTAGGGGCATCGCCGCGGGCAAAGCCGACGCCACCGGGGTATTCAACAGTGGGTGTAACTCCAAGTGGTGCCAATACTGAGATGAAGAATTGCTTACTGCTCTCGAACCGAGCAGTTCGCAGGCCGATATGGTCAATCATGATGAATCCTTTCGCGTTGAAATGGGGTGAAGGTACTTAGTTTGGAAAGTGTTCGATGTGTGTCTCACCACGGCGGCCCACATACGTGACATGACGCCCGGCAATCCAGACCGTGTAGCCCACGCAGCCTGCTTGTTGCGATAACAATTTGAACTCGGGGTACATCACCCTCCCCTGCTGTGCACCCAAGATGGCTGCGCGCACGGCATCGCCATCAAAGGCGTCGGCAATGCCGGCCTTCGGGGTCTCAAAACTGAAGTCCACCGTTGCGCCATCGGGCAGGTAATAGGTGGTGCGGCCAGAGCGATAGTCGACGTAGTAGGACTCCACCCCGGCGCCCACGAGTTGGCCAATCACTTGGCTGAAATGGATGGTGCCTTGGTTGGATGCGTCAAAGGTGCTTTGTATGGTTGCGCGGGTGCTTTCGTTCATGGTTTGCTTTCTGGTTGAGTAATGCCTGTTGAATCAGGCGGTGGGGATTTCTTTGAGTTGGTGGTGTTTCACCAATTCCTGCATAGCCTGGGTCAGCGCCCGGCGCTCTGCGGCCGGTAGATGCCCAAAGAAGTGAGCGTCATTCGCATCGGCCAGAACTGCCAACTGCGGGACCAGCGTTTTGCCCTCCGCTGTCAGGACCAGGCACTGCTCCCGGGCGCGGCCTTCGGCCAGTTGCCGCCCAGCCAGCCCTTTTTCTTCCAAACGCGACACGACCTTGGATGTTGCGCCCTTGGTCATGCCCAAGGCCAAGATGAGCTCTGCATGGGTGGTTTCGTCTTGCGACCACAGTGTGCGCAGCGCCACCCATTCGGTAACACTCACGCCTTTCTCTTCCAGCAGTTGCTGAAAGCGGATGGACACGTGGTTGGAGACAAAGCGCAGCCAGAAGCCCAGATGGGCTTCCAACGGCGAAGGGGTATGTTTGGTATAGAGGTTTGACATTAGGTATCCTTGGAAACTAACTGCAGTGTAGTTTCCCTGGAAACCAATGTCAACACATTGGATAAATTTATTTTGGCTCTTTGGACTTACCCCAAATCGGGAGGTCACAGCCCACCGATTCGGCGGAGTCTATGAACGGCCGCTTTCCGGCAACGAATTAGGACCGGTCGACGCTCGCTTTGGGTCGATAGCGTGAAATGCCATTTCGCTTTTGACAGTCCGCATTCAGCCCTGAGCGGTCGTCGACACCCAATGGCGCTACTGCGGGCAGGCTTGAGAGCAAAGCGCTTTTTGTCATCAGGGGAACTGCGAGACCTCCCGGACGGTCGCTTGGTGAAGACATGCGGCATCGTGACAGTCAGGCAGCAACCAGAAACAGCAAAGGGGGTCGTCTTTGTGTCGCTAGAGGACGAGGATGGTTCTGTGCAGGTCATCGTCTGGAAAGCCCTTCGAGAGCAGCAACGCACCGAACTGTTGAATGCAAAATTGCTAGGGGTGTACGGGACCTGGCAGCGAGATGGAGAAAGCCGGAATTTGATAGCAAGAAGGTTGGTCGACCTGACGCATTTGTTGGGCAGGTTGGCTGCCCCTAGTCGCGACTTCCATTGATGCATGACTCATCGGCAGCTGCACTTGGCGAAGCCTACCAAAGGGACCCCTTCTTCATCAGAAGTTAAACCATCCAGAGTTCAAACTGGTTGCTGTAGAGGCAGGCCTCTGTTTCCGTGAGAAACCTGGTTTGCCAAAGGAGACTGCAATGCGGACCGAAGAGAGACAGAGCGGTAGCCAGGCTCCGTCCGTTCAATCGTGCTCCTGGAGGACTCTGGCATCAGCTCCAACAGTCGATGGCGGAACCTGCGACGAATGCTTGCGTCCGAGGATGGATTCACCAGCGGGCTACCTTCCAGTTCACTACGAAACCGATGGGCGGCGGTTGGCCACGCAATTGCCGAGCATAGAAGGTCAACCATCTGGAGCGGCGCGTGCACTTCGGAGTTTCCAAAGGTGGGGAGATGGAGAAGTCGCGGAAGCTGGTCCCCGGCAGGGCCGAGCTTTGAATCCATCAGGTCCGCACTTACCCTTCCGTTGAGCTTGGACTCTCGGAAATCAGCAATCGCAGTTCCGTGCGTTTGCATCGTCACCAAAGTCTCGTGAAATGCACGTACCACTTCAAGCATGCCGTGTCCATACACTTCTTTGCCATCAAACACTTGGCCAGGCTGTTTGAGAATCACAGTTCCAAATACTTTGGCGCGGTGCGTCTTGAGAAGTGAGAGCAAGGAATCCAGCAGAGGGAGTTCCTTCAGTTCCGCCGCAATCGCGTCACTCCGGACCGACCGCCGCACGGCGGCGCCTTTTATCAGCTCCCCTTGCAGGTCAGCACAAATCTCATTCGGCCGAGACTGACCGTGGTGATAGCGCTGGGTCAATCGTGCGAATTGCCTGGTAACGGACGAAATCGCCTCCGTATCCAGGGCGATGCCGGCAATCACCAACATTGGTTGAATTGGTGAGGCTATTGTTGGAAGTTGTCCCGGACATCCGGACTCATCAAGAAAGCAGGTAAGCATGTTAGGTCGTCGGTTCGTTGCAAGCCACGCGTCAACACGTCCCGTGGTGAGTTGCCTAGGCCTGATAACTCAAGAACCTATGCTGCTGGCGACTAAAAACGACCTGCGACTACCGGAGTGACTCTCGGCGGACATGACTGTGTTGAGTCATGGATTAGATTGTGCCAACGACTATTCGGACGGTCAATGCTTTCAATAGCCCATCAAACTGAATCAGACATTGCCTGCAACAGTACGCGAGGGACGCAACGACGGAGGTTGCGTCGCAAACGGTGTGCGGAAAGAAACATTGTCGAATTCGGAAATCTGTTTTCAAGACAATTTGTTGATTTGACACAACAGTGGAGAAAAACATTTTGTGCAAAGAAGAGATATAAGGCGCCGTTGATATTTCTAAAGACCAGCTTTCGCCGTGTTTAGTCGACAGAGAAGACTAGTCGATGCTTTCTTTAGAAAAGGTCGACCTTCAGAGGCACTTTTTTTGCCGCTAAGAAAAACCATGAATTCAAACAAACGCTGGGTGTATTTCGAACGAAACAGCTGGTAGACAGCGCTATGACCGCGCGATTTTAGATGCCAAATTTTGCTTAGACGGCAGGGGCTTGTCGCACCTCAGTGAGCCAAATACATTTGGAAAATGGAGCACACGACATGACATCAAGCAGCCAAAACGCACTCATCAAGCTGGAAGACTTACGCGCATATTCCCAGAAGTGTGCACCGTCGCAGGTCATTGCAACGTGGACGACTTTCGTCGGTTTGAATCACACCACTTATCGGCAGGATATTGAAATTGTCCGCAAGGAAGGCATCGCGGCTCTAGCTCGGTTGCTTCCAATCGCGTTGAGAGATACCGGTCAGTCGGGTGTTGTCGCCAAATTTTTACTGGGTCTGTACAACGGCCCTCGCTTTCCCTTCTCCTTGACTGAGCTGCGACGGCTTGACCATGAGCTTCTCTTAGATTGCATCAGCGTGCTGTCGATGGATTGCTACCGGGAAAAAGAGGTCCACGAATACTTTGAGCGCGGACAAGATATTTGGGAACGGATGGCTGACGATTGGGGACTCAACGACCAAAATGTGCAGCCATAGAGTTGGTGACTAACGACGATGGCGCCCACTTGTCATTCCTTACCTTTTGTCCGACCACGACTAGGTTTCGGCAATGGTTCATTTAGCATCGCAATTGTCACACCCTCGCGTTCAGCATTCGAAGCCCAAGTCATAAACTGCTCAAGCAAGAGTCTGTTCTCCGCCTCCAATCGCTCGGCCTTTCCGCGATACCTATTGGACTGAGCAAGCGCAGCCTTTACGAGTTCGTCTCTAGGGACCCGCGGGCCGGATGGAAGACCTCTCAGAATCTTCTTGCGCAATGCAAACGCATGTGCAATTCGCGCATGCTCGGACAATGTAAATCTAGAGTACTCAATCCCAGATTTCATTCGCACACGGTTGATTAGGGCGTCCCAAGTTAGCTTCCCCGACCAACTGTCAAGCAAATCGACCACTGTGCCAATTAGTTCTTCAGTTATGTCTGGTGCACGAGCTTTTTTCATTTGAGTGCTCTCGTCCGAAACTTGCCAATTGTCTTTGCAACATCAGTCACGGCATGGCCAATAACCGGAACCACATCACGTTCAAGACGAATGCGCGCACCCACCATCACTGCAGGGTCGTCAATTTGCGCCAAAAGCGCATTCACGCGGTCAAGGGTAAGTTGTTGATGAGTGACCCAAAGGTCTGCTCCAAATTCTTCTTCGGTCAAAGCGAGCTTCGCTCGGCCCAGCAAATACTCAGTCTCGGCCCGAAGGGCCCTCAGGTTTGCCTCTTTGACCGACTCGCCCTTTACACACTCCTGCTCTTCACAGTTTATGCAATCGCGGTGAAACTGGCATGGTTCGCTGGCAAAGTTGTGTACGCAATAGCCGTACTCAGTGGTGTGGGCAGCGGTCAAACCCAGGCCCAGGAACTCTTCTCTTTTTATCAATTCCCGCGGAGCCGAATTTGCAAGGCTGCCCATAAATCCGTGTTCATGAATTGCAATCTTGACAGGCTTTTGCACCTCGTCTGACGACATATGGTCATATGCGGCGTTCTGTCGCTCATCGCGGCGTCCAGAGAAGATTGCGATTTCAGAACTGCTCAGCCCACTCATTTGGGCACCCATATTCAGATAGTGGCGGGGAGCATGCGTTTTCAGATGAATTGGTTCCCCCTCGTCCTCGCTGTACCCGTATTTCACAAAAATTGAGGGAATCCCTGATGTATCCCTTTGCCCTAAGCGAGCAGCAATATCGCCCTGGTCCACGATGTCAAACATACACTCGTACGTCGCTCTTCCGGAATGAAGTTCGTTCTTGCGAACGATGTACAAAGCGTCTCGAACATCAATGCTCGAATCACCTGGCAGATGGGGAAATGTTGGCGGCAGCATGGAAAGCACGACTCTTTCAACGTCCGCAAAAGGCACGTAGCCAAAACTTGTTCGCCTTATTCGTGGGAGCATCCGTATCCCATGCTCGCGACACCACTGCTTTGCAGAGTGCGGCTTGACAACACCGTTCCCCCATAAAAGAATGGAGACTTCTTCGTACGTCAGCCTGTCGCGGCCCCGTAGATACTCAGCACCTTCATGCAAGAGGATTGATTTTGGATTCGCTGCGTACCACGAAGCCATTCTGTGGCCGGCCTTGGTGCATTCAAGTAATTTTTTTATAGCGTCTTGAGCCACTCCCTTCATTGCGGTGGGAAGCCACTTCGTCGTATTTTTTGCTCCCTTAGACCCAGGCCAGCGAATTCCGACCTTGCCGACAAAAGGCCCGTCTCCTTCGACAACGCAGTTGCGCTTAAGGCGTACGACTTCGTTTATCCTTTCCGGGGCACAGTTGAGCAACGCCGCGCTCGATGCAATTAATGTGTCTACAACGCCTTGTGCTACCTGAAACGCACCTCCAACGGCTCGAATGGCCGCAGAGGACGGCAATTTTTTCTTGCGCGCCTCAATTGCCTCCTCCGAGATTCGCGAACGAAGCGCGTCCGGGCGTGGCAAACCATGTTCCCATCTCGTCCTTAAATTGATAAAGCGTTTGGTTCGCATGATTTCCGCGATAGCGGCCAGTTCCCCAGCGACCCGGTACGCCACATCGGGACAAACGGATTTCCTTGCAAGGGCAACCGCTGCATCCAAAACCTTCGCATTGACAGCTAGCGGACGAACGTCCCGGCCATTGCGCCGAAGTGCCGCCTCCAGGTATCTGAGAGCTGATATTCGTACGCCCTGCGAAATGACTTTTCTTGTAGCTTGTCGATAAACCAGCATTGCCTTCGCAAACTCCAAGAATTCCGACCTCAACACTGGGGTTCTAGCCTGTCGCTTTGCGGCCTCCATTGTGCTAAATATTATTCGAGCCTCCGAGTTCTTCCCCTTCTGATTTCTCCCGAGATTCCACACGTTCTTGTCAAATTGATTGTTGGCGTTCAGCACTGATGACCGCCTACAGAGTTCAACAAAGTTGTGCACGCACGATTCATGGGACAGACCTGTCGCCGGACTGAAATGCAGAAGGAGTCCAGTCATGCGGCACCACCCAAGCTCCGCTGCGCCATCACTGCATTGCATTCGGCAATGACCTCCCGGATTGCAAGAATCGAGTCATCATTGATTGACGCGACTTTGGGGTCCCCGGCGTGAGGTTCACGTTCCAGCAGAAGTCTCTTCAAAACTTGTTGATGCGGGCCGTCAAGCCAAGGCTCGTATTTGAAACACACATAGCAAGCCACGGGTTTATTCAAACTACAACTACTGTTTTTCCCTTTTTTTTTCGAACAGCTACCGAGTCCCTCAGAAGAGGACCTAAAGTCAACGATTCGCGTTCCCGGTGCGCCTTGAAAAGTTGATGACTTCTCGTCCTCAACCAATTTGCCTGCAAAGGCCTGGGCTACTGGAGCTAGGAAGCCCCCCATTAATTTGTCGATGTTGTCAACTATGGTGGGCGTCGCCTCGTAATACACCTCCACATTTTGCAGGTCCGCGTGGCCCAGACGATTCGCGACCACTATCCTACTGGCCCCTTCTTCCACCATCCTGCTACCAAAGGTGTAACGAAATCTTGTGGATGAAATCGGTGTAGGACTATGGTTCAACCGACCTGTCGAGGGAGCAAACTTTTTGACTTCGACTGAGAATAGTCTCGATAGCCCAGCGGCCGTACAGTGCCCCTCGAACTCCTTTTGCCCACGGGTTTTAGGGCTTCGGATGTAGAGCATGTCCATGGGGAACATTGCTGAGTCAGCATCAAATTTTTGAGCGTACAACTCATTGGTGTAGTCGAGCAGCAATGCTCCGGTTTGTGGCGATAAATCAAAAGTTAGAAAGGATTTTCGAGCGTGTTCAAGACCGGTTTTAGCCTTGGGCACCTTAATTTGGTAGGTACGCCTTTGGTTTTTTTTGTCGAACGATATGACAAGGTCCGACACCTTCATTGAAGCGTATTGCGAGATTCGCTGTCCGGTGGCAAAAAGAAGACGCCCTAGAACGAAAGCCCATTGCGGCAAACCCCCTTTTCCGTAAGCGGCATCGAGGGCTCTGTACAGCAGCGTATATTCTTGTTCGCAAAAGGGACCGCGTACTGGGTCATGAGTCCGAACCGCATCTCCTTTGTTGTTTCCTGGTTTCCGCAGTTCACGCAGATGTTCAACACACTCTTCCTCGACGCCTGAATATCCCAGTCCATGCCATTTCTGCAGAAGTGCGTTGAGGGTCGTGACCCTCCAGGTATTTTCCGTGTCAAGCTGGCTTGCATATTGTTGAATTTGATGCAGAGTAATTTGCTTGCACTTGGAAGTGGGTTTGTCAATTACTCCTACAAAATGAACGAAAGCCTCGTAAAGATTGCTGGCATATGCCGGCGAATAGCCCTTGATAAAGTGAATCAGTACTTCTTTCAGCGCAGCAACCTGCGTACTGAATTTCTCTGGTATCCGTGTGAAGTCAATATGCAACCTGAAGGGGCCATCCTGGCAGTCCCAAACATCGGGAAGAAGGACCAACATGGCACCACTTTTCGTGTATATCACCTCTGGCTTTGCTACGACGAGCGTAATTGCCCCTTTAGGCCGGTCACTCGTTTTCATAGACGGAGCGCTCCAGTTTTTCCTGCATCTTCAACACAACTTGGTTGCCCTTGCGAGTCGCATGGCGTCTTGTATAGATTGCCGCCATCTTTGAGTTTTCGCTCCATCCTTGCTGGTTGTTGCGTGCCTTCTCTTCGACGGCACCTGACAGCCCCATCTCATCCGCTACTTCCGAAAATTGGTCGTTCCAGGTATGACGTGGAACGTGACTGACAAGATGAACCGGTAATCCCGGGCATGCCTTTCTGATTTGCGCAAATATCTTGTCCACCAGGCTATCGGAGAGTGCTTTCCCCTTAGATGAAACAAATACCTGCGGAACTTTCCGTGCTGCTTTGATTGCGTAACGGTCATTGTTAATGAAATTCATGAGGTCACGCAGTATTGAGGGGTGAAGTTCAAGCTCCCGGTCCCGAGTCTTGGGCGTCGGCTGCCGCATCCGTTCATCGGTAAGTGAATCCGGTCTGCGAACTACTGTGAACTTCGGACTAGTAGGATTTATGTCACGAATTTGAATATTGAGGTTTTCGCCGCGACGGATACCAGCAGCAAATTGTGTCCTGACCATCACCCAATTCCTGCGCCGTACAAAGCGGTTTTTCCACGGATTTGACGCAGAGTCCGGATGAATGGTCCTCATAACAAGCTGCATTTCTTCGTCACTGAGACCCTGACGAGCGCCTAGTTTGGCCTGGTTGCTTTCTCTCGGCAGGTGCCCTTTTATAGCCTTAAGTCCACGCTTTGTTTCCGCCTCAAGCTGGAGCGACTTCTCGACAGAAAGAGTGGCCGCCACATAAGTGCTCAAAAAGTCCAAATACTCCCCAGCGACTCTAAGTCTGGTCGCCTGTGTGTGGACATCAACGGGCTGCCTCTCCGTTGACGCCTTGTGACGCATCCGTACTTGCTCTAGGCGAACAATCCTTTTCCCGACCGATGTCGCAACTTCTTTGACGTCTTTATCCAAGTCTTTGATGTGGAACTGAGTACTAGCGGCAAACCGCGCAATTTCAGGGATGCTCAAAAAACGCCCGGACTGAAACCTCTGATAAAGGTCAATACCGTGCACATCCATCTGCCAAATTAGCAGGGCTACGTAACGCGCGACTTCATGAATAGTGTTCGCAGCGAGCCCCTGCACCCGACAGCTGTCAATGAAAAGCACTGCCTCGTGAACTGGTAAGCGGCTACCACGACGCAAAATAATTGAGGTTCGCTCGCCGTTTCGGAACTTCAATCGCTTTACTTGGTAACCCTTCATAAGACCGCCCATGCGCGTGATACCAGGCAAGGAAACACGTAGCGACGGCACGGATTGGCAGTAGGGGTGAAACACTGACCAATGACAAGCCCATGTTTTTCATGAACATTGACGCCATCTATCCGTTCACCCATTGAACAGCGCTTGACGCATTCATGGGAGTACTGATTGGGGCACACCTTGGTGCCATGCGAAGGGGAATAAATTCCAGCGCTACAAGCGTATGCAGCAAACTTCAGAAATGTATGAGGCATCGATAACGTCCTCGGTCAAATTGACCGTTCAAGGACGCTTCGATGTGGAAGTTCCGATGCGTGATTCGCGACTAAATAGTCACCGGCCTCAGTCAGCCGTCAAAATATTAGAGATGCGTAACCAAGGCAGATTCACCATCGGACTTCGATGTCCGTACCACGACAGGATGCCAAATCCCTTTCTCTAAGCAACTCGAACTCAACGAGCCGCCAAAAGATGGTATGGGAAAAAATGTACTTTTGCAACTGAATTCAAGCATTCCGAATAGGTAGCTTTCAGCAATTCAGGCTCTCCCTGCCTCGGCTTCTTTACCAACAATTTCTGAAAAGTAGTGAAACTGGAACAGGCAAAAAAGGCAGTTTCAAATTGTTGGTAAGGAAAAACCCCACCTCTCTCTCCGAGAAGCAGGGTTATGAATCAACAAATACTGTGCTTATTCTGACCTAGAACGGAATATCGTCGTCCATGTCGTCAAAACCACTGGCCGGCCGTGGGGGCGGTGCCTGGCGCGGTGCCGGGGCCGCCGCCGCTGCACGGGGTGCAGCCGCGGCAGGCGCCATGCGGCGAGGGGCGGGTGCGCCACCACCCTCGTCACCGTCGCCGGGGCCACCCATGCCTTCGCGTCCACCCAGCAACTGCAGCTCGGTGGCAATGATGTCGACCGTGTTTTTTTCTACGCCGGCCTGGTCGGTGTATTTGCCGTATTTCAGGCGGCCTTCCACGTAAATGGGGCGGCCCTTGCGGACGTATTCGCCGGCGATTTCGGCCAGGCGGTCATAAAAGGTGACGCGGTGCCATTCGGTGGATTCAATGCTCTCGCCGGTGTTCTTGTCCTTGCGCCGGGTGCTGGTGGCCACACTCACGTTGGCCACGGCCTGGCCGGAGGGCAGGTAACGGATTTCGGGGTCGCGGCCGCAGTTGCCGACCAGAATGACTTTGTTGACGGATGCCATGGTGTTCCTAAGGGGTTTGGACCGGGTGAAGGTGGAGTTTATCCCGCCTTGGGGTGGGATGGCGCTGCATGCGCCTTGGGGGCCTGCATGGGCCAAGCCACCACCAGCCACGCCAGCATGGCCAGGGCGCAGACGCCAAAAAGCACTTGAGGACCAAAGCCCTTGACCAGCCAGCCACCCAGGGCGCCCCCGGTGAAGAACCCCAGCGATTGCAGGCTGTTGTACACCCCCAGCGCCGTGCCGCGCGCACCGGGCGGGGCCAAACGCGAGGCCATGCTGGGCTGGCTGGCTTCCAGCACATTGAAGCCGCAGAAAAATACAAACAGCAGCAGGGCCAGTCCGCTAATGGTCGGAGCGCCAGTGGCCGTCGCCAGCAAACCGATCTGCACCAGCGCAATCAAGCCAACGGATGACAAAAACACCGCACGCAGGTAGCCGCGCTTTTCCAGCGGGAACAATGTCGCGCCCATCACAAAGAACGAGCCCAGCACCGCTGGCAGATAGACCCACCAGTGGTGGTCCTTGGTCAGCCCGGCTTGAACCAGCATGGTTGGCAGCGCCACCCACATGGCCAATTGCACCGCGTGTAGCATGAAGACGCCGAAGTTGAGCCGCAACAGGGCGGGCAGACGCAGCACGGTGGCCAGACTAGCGCCGAGCTTGGCGGGCAACTCTTCGGCATGCTTGGCAGGCTCAGCCGGAACCCACCACAACACCACAGCAATGCCAGACACGGCCAGCACGGCTGTCAGCGCGAACAACCCATTCAAGCCCAACACGGAATTGAGCAGCGGCGACAGCACCAGCGATATGGCAAACATCAGGCCGATGCTGGCGCCCACCATGGCCATGGCCTTGGTACGCACCACGTCGCGGGTCTGGTCGGCCAGCAAGGCCGTCACAGCAGCCGAAATGGCACCGGCACCCTGCAGCGCACGCCCGGCGACCAGCCATGCCATGGTGGGTGCCAAAGCGGCCAACACGCCGCCAGCCGCAAATATCACCAGACCGATCACCATGACCCGCTTGCGGCCAAAGCGATCAGAGGCCACCCCGAACGGAATCTGCAAAAAGCCCTGCGTCAGCCCGTAGATGCCCATGGCCAGGCCCACCAGTGCCGGATCATCACCCCCCGGGTACTTGCGTGCCTCCAGTGAGAAAACCGGCAGCACCAGAAACAGCCCCAGCATGCGAAAGGCGAAGATCAACGCCAGCGACGCGCTGGAACGGCGCTCTTGCGCCGTCATGGTGGTGGAGCTGGGGGCCACCCCGGCGGCCGGAATCGGTATCGAAGAGGAAGACAAGGCGGTTAATCGTGGGCTGGCAAAGAGGGCTCCATTGTCGCGCATCCCCCGGCTTTGACGACGCGCTCCGTGGAAGCCGGCGCGTTCACCAGCTTGCCCGCCGGCCGCCGGGGCCGCCGCACCAGTTCGCCGCCGCAATTGGGACACTTGCCCGACAGTGGCCCGTCGGCACACACTACGCAGAAGGTGCACTCAAATGAGCAGATGCGGGCATCCAGGGATTCCGGTGGCAGGTCCTGATTGCAGCATTCGCAGTTGGGTCGTAGGTCTAACATGGCGGTAGCCCTCGTGTTAATTGAATTGCTTGCTATGAAATTTAAATTGAATTGCACTCATCGAGCCCCACCGAACTTCCCCGAATGAAGCAAAATTGCTCCCCGGTCGTGGTTAAGTTCCCGCATTCTCGGGCATGGATCAACCCGCGGACATTCACCAGACAATAGGCCCATGACCCGCATCGCCGTCATCGACTTCGAAACCACCGGCCTCTCCCCCGCCATGGGCGACCGCGCCACCGAGGTGGCCATCGTGATGCTGGAGGACGGAGAGGTAGTCGGGCGCTTCCAGAGCCTGATGAACGCCGGGGTGCGGATTTCGTCTTTTATCGAATCGTTCACCGGCATCAGCAACGCCATGGTCCAGGCCGCGCCACCGGCGGCCGAGGTAATGGCTGAAGCCAGCCGCTTTGTAGGCGACGCGCCCATGGTGGCGCACAACGCATCGTTTGACCGACGCTACTGGGCGGCCGAACTGGCCCGCCTGGATCTGCCCGCACTGCAGCCCTTTGCCTGCACGGTGCTGCTGTCGCGCCGACTCTACCCCGAGGCCCGCAGCCACTCGCTAGGTGCCATGGCCGCCCTGCACCGGTTGCCCAGCGCCGGTCGCGCCCACCGGGCTCTGGCAGATGCCGAAGTGGCCGCCGCGCTGCTCAGGCGCATCCAGGCCGACCTGTGCCAACGCTTTGCCCTGCTTGAAGCGCAGCACCCGTTGCTGATGAAAGTGCAGTCCAGCCCCAAGCACGCCATGGCAGGCGTGGTGACAAAGTATTTGACCGCTGCGCAATAGAAGACTCCAAGGCGGGATAGGGGTAGAGGTGGTGCCGATTTCGGAACCGCAGGTTCATGAGGCCCCGGCCTCTGCCCCTATCCCGCTGTGCGCTCACCAGCCGTGCAAGCACCGCAGACGAACACAGGCGAACCCCGAAATAGCGCCAGAAGCCAACAGTCACTATCATGGTGGGTTTCCCCAAACGCGGCTCAACACCACTTTTTCAGCGGTTCCCACCTTGAATCCAACTCCCGACAGCACCTCCATGCCTCATGACCCGCAAGGCACCTACCTGGCCCGGGCCCTGCAGCAGCAGACCATCAGCATCCGGGGTGCGCGCACCCACAACCTGAAGAACATCGACCTCGACATCCCGCGCAACCAGCTGGTCGTGATCACGGGTTTGAGCGGTTCCGGCAAGTCCAGCCTGGCCTTTGACACGCTGTACGCCGAAGGCCAGCGCCGCTATGTGGAGAGCCTGTCCACCTACGCCCGCCAGTTCCTGCAGCTGATGGACAAGCCCGACGTGGACGTGATCGAGGGCCTGTCGCCGGCCATCTCCATTGAGCAGAAGGCCACCAGCCACAACCCGCGCTCCACGGTAGGCACGGTGACCGAGATCCACGACTACCTGCGCCTGCTGTTCGCCCGCGCTGGCACGCCCTTCTGCCCGGACCACGACCTACCGTTGCAGAGCCAGACGGTCAGCCAGATGGTGGACGCCGTGCTGGCCCTGCCCGAAGATACGCGGCTGATGATCCTGGCGCCGGTGGCGCGCGAGAAGAAAGGCGAATTCCTGGACGTGTTTGCCGAAATGCAGGCCCAGGGTTATGTGCGCTTTCGGGTCAACGGCGTGATCTACGAATATGACGACTTGCCAACGCTGAAGAAAACAGAGAAGCACGACATCGATGTGGTCATCGACCGGGTCAAGGTGCGCCCTGACCTGCAGCAACGCCTGGCCGAGAGCTTCGAAGCCGCGCTGCGTCTGGCCAACGGCCGCGCCATCGCCGTGGAGATGGGGGGGGGCGCTGTCGAAAATGATAGCGCCTCACGCAGTTCTGACGAGGGCTACAGGCCAAAAGAGCATTTGTTCAATGCCAAGTTTGCCTGCCCGGTGTGCAACCATTCGATCAGCGAACTGGAGCCGCGCCTGTTCTCATTCAACTCGCCGGTGGGCGCCTGCCCCAGTTGCGATGGTCTGGGTCAGCAGGACTTTTTCGACCCGGCACGTGTCGTGGCGTTTCCGTCCCTGAGCCTGGCCAGCGGCGCCATCAAGGGCTGGGACCGGCGCAACGGCTATTACTTCGCTATGCTGGAGAGCCTGGCTAAGCACTACAAGTTTGATATCGACAAACCTTTCGAATCGCTGCCACCTGATGTGCAAGCCGCCATCCTGCAGGGCTCGGGCGAGGAAGAAATCAAGTTCAGCTATGTGATGGACTCCGGGGCGTCCCAGGGCAAGAAGCTGAGCAAGAAGCACCCCTTCGAGGGCATTGTTCCGAATATGGCGCGCCGCTACCGCGAGACCGACTCGACCCTGGTGCGCGAAGACCTGGCCCGCTACCGCAGCACCCAGCCCTGCCAGGCCTGCAAGGGCACGCGCCTGCGGCTAGAAGCCCGCCACGTGAAGATCGGCGAAGGAGCGCAGGCCCGTGCCATCTACGAGATCAGCCACGCCACGCTGCGCGAAAGCTATGCGTATTTCCAGACCCTGACCATGCACGGCGCCAAGGGCGATATTGCGGCAAAGGTGGTGCGCGAGATTGGCCTGCGCCTGAAATTCCTCAACGACGTGGGCCTGAACTACCTGAGCCTGGACCGCAGCGCCGAGACGCTGAGCGGCGGAGAATCGCAACGCATCCGCCTGGCCAGCCAGATCGGTTCCGGCCTGACTGGCGTGATGTACGTGCTCGATGAGCCCAGTATCGGCCTGCACCAGCGGGACAACGACAGGTTGATCGACACACTGAAACACCTGCGCGACATCGGCAACAGCGTGCTGGTGGTCGAGCATGACGAGGACATGATGCGCGCGGCAGACCACATCATCGACATGGGTCTGGGCGCCGGCGTGCATGGCGGGCGCGTGATCGCCCAGGGAAATTTTGACGCCATCCAGTCCAACACCGAATCGCTAACCGGCCAGTACCTGGCGCAGACCCTGAAGATTGCCGTGCCCAAGCGCCGCACGCCCTGGCTGCCCACGGTGAACACACAACCGTACAAGCCCGCCGACAAGGCCCAACGCTATGCGCCCAGTCCGGCGGCCATCCGCCGTGCCGAACGCGAGGCCCACCACCTGGCCACACAGGGCGAGCTGCAGACGCTGCGCGTGGTCGGCGCCACCGGCCACAACCTGAAATCCGTGAGCGTGGACTTCCCCGTGGGCCTGTTCACCTGCGTGACCGGCGTCTCCGGTTCCGGCAAGTCCACGCTGGTCAACGACACGCTGTATGCCGCCGTGGCGCGCACCATCTACCGCGCCCATGAAGAACCCGCAGCGCACGAGGCGATCGAGGGTATCGAGCACTTCGACAAGGTCATCAACGTCGACCAGTCGCCGATTGGCCGCACGCCGCGCAGCAACCCAGCCACTTACACCGGCCTGTTCACCCCCATCCGCGAACTGATGGCCGAGGTGCCCACGGCGCGCGAACGCGGCTATGGGCCCGGGCGCTTCAGTTTCAACGTGGCCGGTGGCCGCTGCGAGGCCTGCCAGGGTGACGGCATGGTGAAAGTGGAGATGCACTTCCTGCCGGACGTCTACGTGCCCTGCGATGTCTGCGCCGGCCAGCGCTACAACCGCGAGACGCTGGAGGTGCTGTACAAGGGCAAGAACATTGCGCAGATTCTGGAACTCACGGTAGAGGCCGCGTTTGACTTCCTGCAGGCTGTGCCGACCATCGCCCGCAAGCTGCAGACGCTGCTGGATGTGGGCCTGAGCTACATCAAGCTTGGTCAAGCGGCGACCACCTTGTCTGGCGGCGAGGCGCAGCGTGTCAAGCTCGCGCTGGAACTTTCCAAGCGCGACACCGGGCGCACGCTGTACATTCTGGACGAGCCCACCACCGGCCTGCACTTTGCCGACATCGACCTGCTGCTGAAAGTCTTGCACCAGTTGCGCGACGCCGGCAACACCATCGTCGTCATCGAGCACAACCTGGACGTCATCAAGACCGCCGACTGGCTGATCGACATGGGCCCCGAGGGCGGATCGGGCGGTGGCACCGTACTGGGCGTAGGCACGCCGGAAGACATTGCCGCCAACCCGGACAGCCACACCGGGCGTTACCTACAGCGCCTGCTGTAAGCCGCACAGCCCGTGCGGCGCCTGCGGGTGACCGCTATTGTTGGGCGAGCAATAGGCGCACTATGATGGCGAATCCCCGTCAGACCCCAACAGACGCCACCCGCATGCAACTGTTCGAACGCAACTCCGAGGTTGACCGCCTGGCATTGGCGCTGGAGCGCGCATGCACACCGGAGGAAGCGCTCCCGCTGCAAGTGAGTCTGTCGTGGTACTTGCGGCAACGGGACAACCCGCGCGCACACGCCCTTTGCACCCATGCACGGGCCTGGATAGCACGCCAGTCCACGCCTGCCCTCTGGCGCGAGGCCACCGCACGGCTGCTGCTGGTTGAGGCGGAGACCCAATGGCTGCGCTCTGATTTCGACGGTGCCACTACCGCGGCACTGTCAGCCCTTCAGGTTTTTCAATCCACCGACAACGCCGGGGGCTGCGCGGACTGCTATGGCGTCCTGGTGTCGGTGTACTCCAGCGCGGGTGATTTGCCGCAACGCGATAGCGCTTTGGCAAGCGCCGTAGCCTGTGCCCGGCTGGCGAACGACGCCCAGCGGGTGGACTTCTTTGAGGCCAACCAAGCCCGTTACGCGGCGATGCGCGACGTGCAGCTGAGCAACACCCAATGGCGGCTGCGCTTCCCGGATGAAATGGCGGGCGTCCACCCGGCCGTCTCCGCCAGTGTCTACACCTATCTTGCGGTGCGCAACTACAACACGGGAAACTTTGGCGAAGCTTTGGAACGCTTCAATCAGGCGTTCGAAGCCGCCAGTGCATCGGGACAGCTGCTGTGCGCCGTGGTCGCGGCTGTCAATGCGGGGGGCACCTATGTGGTGTTGAATGACCACGACGCCGCGCTGGAGTGGCTGCAGCAGGGTCTGGAGTTGGCGCGTCCGACGGGTTGGGCGGTCGCTTCGGGACCCTGCCTGCGCCAGATGGGCGAAGTCATGCGGGCGATGGGCAGGCTGGAGGCCGCGCAGTCGCTGCTGGAAGAGGCCATGCAGGTCTACCAGCCGTTGCGCAACTCGCGCAACTTCACGATGGTGCTGACGGCCTTGGGTGATCTGGCCCTGACACGGGGCGACTATCCCAAGGCACTGGAACACTTCCGCCTGCAAGCCGAGCGCGCACAGCATCTGGCCCAAACGGACTTGGCCATGGAAGGCCAGTTGGGCATTGCCAACACCCTGCTGGATATGGGTCAGGACGCCGAGGCGGAGCAGTTGGCCACGGGTGCATGGCATCTGGCCGAAAACCAGGGTGCGGTCCTGCACGCGATCAGCGCGCTGCGCCTGCTGGCCCGCGTGCATGGTGGACGGAGGCACTACGGCGCGGCTACAGAATGCCTGGAGAAGGCATTGGAAGCCGCCCGCACCGTCGACGGCTACCTGATACCCAGCGAGCTGCTCTTTTCCCTGGCGCAGGAGTATGCGCGCGCGGGACGGCATGCAGAGGCTTACGCCATGTCCATCCAGGCCAGCGCGGCCCGCGAGCGGGTACTCAACCAGGAGGCATCCAACCGCGCCACCGCGATCCAGGTCCGCCTGGGCACGGAACGTTCGCGCGCAGAGGGCGAGCACCACCGTCGCCAGGCCGAAGCAGAAACCCGGCGTGCCGAACTGTTGCAGCAGTCCAGCGATACGCTGGCCCTACTGGGAACCATAGGCCAGGAGATCACCTCGCAGCTCGACAAGGAGCATGTGTTTGCGGCGATCGAGCGCCATGTCCATGGGCTGCTCGACGCCTCCAGCTTCGCGATCTACCTGATGGATGCGGACGGCCAGGGGCTGACCTCCGTCTATGACATCGAGGAAGGGGTCCGCCTGCCCGGTGACCATGTGCATCTGGATGACGAACAGTCCTTTTCCGCGCGCTGCGTGCGGGAGCGGCGCGAACTGCTCATTGATTTCTCAGACCCCTCGCAAACGCCCAATTACGTCCCCGGAACCCTGATCACCGTCAGTGCCCTGTTCGCACCACTGGCCATCGCCGAGCGGGTGCTGGGCGTCATGACCATACAGTCCACCAAGGCCCACGCCTATGCGGAAAACGAGCGCCTGATTTTCCGAACCCTCTGCGCCTACACCGCCATCGCCCTGGACAACGCGGTGGCCTACACCCACCTGCGCGATGCCAAGGACCAACTGGTGGTTCAGGAGAAGCTGGCCGCACTGGGCTCACTGGTCGCCGGCGTGGCGCATGAACTCAACACCCCGATCGGCAACAGCCTGCTGACCGCCAGCACGCTGCAGGAAAACACGGCCGCGCTGCAAGCCGCAGCAGCCAGCGGAACGATGCGGCGCAGCACCCTCAGTGACTACATTGCATCAACGCAGGAGGGCCTCACCCTGGTCATCCGGGGGCTGCAATCCGCAGGAGACCTGGTCCAGAGTTTCAAACAGGTCGCCGTGGACCGCGCCACCGAACAACGGCGCACCTTTGAATTGCTGCGCACCAGCCAGGAGGTGATTGCCACGCTGCAGCGCACGGTGCAGGTCGCCGGGCACCGCCTACTGGTCGACATACCGGCAGACATCACGCTGGACGGCTACCCCGGCCCTTACGGCCAGGTGCTGACCAACCTGATCAACAACGCGCTGTTGCATGCCTTTGGGAGCCGCAAGGGCGGGACCATGCAACTGCAAGCCCAGCGGCTGCGCAATGCCCAGGTCGAAGTGCGATTCAGCGATGACGGAGTGGGCATTGCAGCGGAAAACCTGACACGGATTTTTGATCCGTTCTTCACGACCAAGATGGGGCAAGGTGGCAGCGGACTGGGCATGTCCATTAGCTACAACATTGTCACGTCGCTGTTTGGTGGTGAATTTGAGGTCAGCAGCAGCCCGGGAAAGGGCAGCTGTTTTGTGATGCGGCTCCCGCTGGAAGCGCCACAGCATGCCGCCGCCGATCCGCTGATCCACCGGCACTAGCGGGGCGTGTAGCCGCCGCGCTTATTTGGCCCGGGCGCTGGGGCGATCTGCCACCCGGTCCCGCCAAGCCTGCAGCGCCGGCATGCCTTCGCGCCCCGGAACAAACTTCATCAGCTTGGCAAATTCAATGGCGCAAAAGGCGGTGATATCGGCGATGGTGAAGCGCTCACCGGCTATCCAGGGCTGGCGCTCCAGCATGTGGTCAAACCATCCTGCCACCTCGCGCACTTTTTGCGCCTGCGAATGGCCAAACTCTGGGAATTGTGGCCGCTCCAGCGGCGCCAGACCGGGGTGGGTATGGCGCACCGTGTTGGCAATGCCCGCCAGCAGATACAGCTCGGCTCGGCGATCGGCCATTTCGATGAAGGCCCGCTCTTCGGCATTCACTCCCATGAGATTGGGCTCGGGGTAAAGTCCTTCCAGATAGGTGCAGATGGCCCGTGTTTCGGTCAGCACCCTGCCGTCGTCGAGTTCCAGAGCCGGCACCTTCGCCAGCGGGCTCTTGGCCCGGTAGGCTTCACCCATATGCTCCTGCGCGTTGAGGTCCACATTCACCAGATCGATGCCGGTGATGTTCTTTTCGACCATGAACATCATGACGCGCCGGGGACTGGGGGCGCCGGGAGATACATACAGTTTCATCGCGTCAGACTCCTGCTTTGGTGGACTGGCCCGTTTCTACCATCGTGCGGGCCTGTTCGACAAATTTCCGCGCCGTGTCTTCGTCCTGTGTCAAATCGCGAGCCGATGGGGGGTTCAGCAGGCCGCGCTGCACAGCTGGACGCGTGCGAATGGCATCCAGCCAACGCTGCAAGTGAGGCAAGTCTTCAACCCCCACCCCTGACCATTTGTGCGTGCGCACCCAGGCCCAGTTGGCGATGTCGGCAATGGAATAGTCACCGGCCAGGTATTCGTGGTCCTTGAGGTGGCCATCGAGCACGCGGAACAGCCGTTTGCTCTCGCCCTGGTAGCGGTCAATGGCGGGCTGGATTTTTTCGGGAAAGTAGCGGTAGAACACATTGGCCTGGCCCATCATGGGGCCGATGCCGCCCATCTGGAACATCAGCCACTGCATGACCTTTGACCGACCCTTGGCGTCGGTTGGCATGAGCTGGCCCGTTTTTTCGGCCAGATACACCAAGCAGGCGCCGGACTCGAAGACCGCAAAATCACCTTCGTCCCGGTCTACGATGGCCGGTATACGGCCATTGGGGCAGATAGCTAGGTACTCGGGTGTTTTTTGCTCCCCTTTGGCCAGATCCAGCACCTTGAGGGTGTACGGCAGGGCCAGCTCTTCGAGGGCAATCGAGACTTTGTGGCCATTGGGTGTGGCGGCGGTGTAGAGATCAATCATGGACCCATATTAGCCCATGAATCCCATGTTCGACGGGTAATCTGGGCGACCCGCGCTAGCACCAAAATGGCGCAGGTTGGGCAAGATGCCGGCCAACTCGCTGTCGGCCACGCCAAACCAGCTGGCCAGCGTGGCGGCATACTGGTCCACCGACGTGGACGGCAAAAGCCGGCCCTGCCCCACATGCCACTGGTCCTGTGCCGCGGCCGTGCTGCTCACGCTGACCGGCGGTGGCGTGCCATAGAACGCAGCGCCCTTGACCGCACCACCGACCATGAAGTGGTGGCTGCCCCAGCCGTGGTCGGAACCATCGCCATTGGATGCCAGCGTGCGCCCGAAATCCGAAGCTGTGAAGGCCGTGACCTTGTTGGCCACCCCCAGCTCTACGGTCGCGTCATAAAACGCCGTCATGGCAGCGCTGACCTTGCCGAGCAGGCCCGGGTGCTGGGAAATCAGGTTGTCGTGCAGGTCAAAGCCCCCTATCGACACCATAAACACCTGGCGTTTCGCACCCAGGCTGTTGCGGGCCCCGATCAGGCGCGCCACCATCTTGAGTTGATCGGCCAGGGAGTTGCCGGTCGGGAACACCGTGGTCAGAGTCGACGCGGCCAGGCCGGCCGTGATCTGGGACTCCGCGCCAATGGCCCGGGTCGTCACCCGGTTGTATTCATTTTCCAGCGTGTGGGTGCGCGGCTGCTGGACCAGTCCAGCCAACGCCGTCTTGACGGCACTCGATCCATAGACATTGTTCTTGACCGCATTGATGGCTACCGCACCGCCGGTGCTGACCTGGTAGGACAAGGCACTGTCGCCGGACAGAAACACCGCATTGCCGGTCACATTGATACAGGTGAACAGCGAGTTGGTATTGCCCGACAGGGCCAGGTCCCCGATGTTGCCACCCCAGCCTATGGTCGAGCCCTCGGGCGACGAGGATTGCCAGATGGACTGCTGGTCGTTGTGCGAAAACAGCTTGGGGGGCAAGGGAAAGTTGGCGCGGTCCGAGCCGCTGTACTGTGCCTTGGTCAGGGGTACGACCAGCGGCCCGACATTGAGCTGCACCGCGGCCTTGCCGTTGTTGAACAGATTGGCCAGCCCGGTCATGGCCGGATGCAGCGCGTACTGACGTCCGCCTGCCAGCGGCGTGGCCGGATTGAGCACGGTCGAGCCCAGCGCTGACTTCGCCAACGCTATGCCACCAGCCGTTTGGCCCCCGCCACCACCGCGTATCGTGCTATACAAGTTGTAGCTAGCATCGTCATAGGTCACAACCGTATTGGCATAGTCGTTGCCGCCGTAAAAGAACACGCAGACCAGCGCCTTGTAGTCGGTGGCGTCAAAGGCGGCGGCCTCACCCATGGCGGCCAGGTTGAGTGCAAACGGCAGCGCGGTGCCGGTCAGGGCAAGCTGGGAACTGCGGCGCAAGAAGGCGCGGCGTGTGTGGTGGTCAGGCTGGAGCAGGTGCATGGCAAGTCCTATTTCTGAATGAGGTATTCGCTGGACGCCATGACCAGCAACACGGCTGCGCCCACGCGGTCGCGCTTGGCGCTGTCGGTGCTGCTGGCGGTGACGGCGGTCGCATTGAGCGCCGTCACGATCAGTGTCTGGTTGGCCGCCGACATCTGCCCCGCACACAGCAGCAGATTCAATCGCTTGACCAGGGCAGTGGCATCGGTCACCAGCGCCAACTCGGCTGTGTAGGCGGCCGTGATGTCATAGCCATTGGTCGCGTTGCTGGTACTCTGCGGCAGGTCCGGTGCATTGACGAAGATGCCGCTGCGAATGGTGGTCTGCATGGCGTTGAGGTAGCCTCCTACGCTGCTCTCGTTGACCAGCTGAAACTCCGGCGCCGGCGTCTGCGTGGCGCTCAGGGCCGTACTGGGTGGCACATAGCCGGGACGGAAAAAATTGAAGACACTGGGCGAACGCAGCGGACTCTGGCCGAGGCGGGTCGCGGGGTCACTGAGGTCCCCAATCTTCCAGCTCCCGCGCGCCGACGTGATGCCAAAGGTACGCCCCCACTGCACCAGCCGCAGCATGGGCTCACGCAACTTGCCAAAGCCGGTCTGGGACAGGCCGGCCGGGCCGCGCGCCTCGTCATCGAGCAGGACTGCCTTGAATACAGCCGACAAATCGCCCCGCACCCCGGCGCCGTTGTTGTTGAACGCACTGGCGACCCGTGCCACATAGGCCGGACTGGGGTTGCTGGTCACCAGCCGCTGGATCATCTGCTTGCCGAAGAAGGGGCCCACGTTGGGGTGGTTGAACAGCGTGTCCAGTGCGGTCTTCAGCGCGGTCACGCCATCGGTGTTGGCCGGCACCGTGGTACCCAGAAAGGTGGCCGCCAGTGTGGAATGGTTGGCGGGGTTCAGGCGCATCGGGATGCGCGTGAACACGGTATTGGGAATCGTCCGGCCACTGACCGGCTCCACCGTGGTGACGTTCTGGGTCTGGTCGAAATCCCAGCCCGTGAAGACCCGGGCAATATTGGTAATGTCGCTTTGGGTATAGGTTTCCTGCTTGTTGCCGTTGCCGTCACGCTTATCGGTGCCATCGGTGTTGAGCAGGTACAGGCCCAGCGTGAACAGCTGCATCACCTCGCGGCCATAGTTCTCGTCGGGCGCGCGGCCGGTGGCCACGTTTTCCTTCAGGTTGCCCTTGGTGTTGAGGTAATACCCCATGGCCGGGTTGAGCGTGACATCCTGCAACAGGTTGCGAAAGTTGCCAAACGCATTCGCCGACAACATGTCCCACCACGCTGCGATGGCGTAACTGCGCCAGCTGAAGTCCAGCCCGGTCAGTGACACGACAAAAAACTCGGACAAGGCCAGCGCAATGCGTTTGCGCACGGCGTCGCTGGACGTCATGAGCTGGTTCCAGATCATGTAGTCGCCGGGGTAGCTGTTGTCGTAGTAACTGGTGGCGCTGTTGACGACGCCGTAGCCGCGCAGGTTCAGCCAGTCAAAGCCCGGCATACTGGCCGGTGCCGCCATCTGCTCGGCCAGCCAGGGTGCGTAGCCCCTGCTGCGCACCGCCGCGATGTCCGCGTCGGAAGCCGAAAACTGGGCCTGGAGCAAAAAGCGGGCGGCCTCTTCGTCGGTGGTAGCACCGGGGTAGCTGAACCCGCCCGGAGTCGTTGGTGTGGTGCCGGGTCCGGTTGCAGCGGCAGGGCCTCCACCACCCCCACCTCCACACGCGGTTGCCAGGGCAGAAGCGGCAACCGCCGCGCTGATCTTGGCGTGCAAGGCGTGGCTACTTTGCGTTTCTTCGACCACCGCAGTGTCTGACAATTCTGGGCCGTGCATAGTTTTGCATCCGTAACGACAAAACCAGCAGCTTAAGCGCAATATCTGAGCGCAATTCGGACGAATGCGCTGCAACGCGCTCCAAGTGTTACGGCGTGTAACAGGCCGCGCGTAGCACGTCGCGGGTCCGCACGGCCTCGCGCCGCGCGGCTTCCGCAAAGTCACTGCCGGACGACGCATACAGGATGGCGCGGGAGGAATTCACGACGATGGGCGACACCGTTTCACTGTTGACCGCGCGCCAGCCGGCCTTGACCGTGGCCACCGCATCGCCGCCTTGCGCACCGACACCGGGTATCAGCAGGGGCACGGTGGGTGCCAGCGCGCGCACCCGTTCAATCTCCGCCGGGTAGGTGGCCCCAACAACCAGACCGAGCTGGCCATTGAGGTTCCACGGCCCCTGCACCAGGCGCGCAATGTGTTCGTACAGCAGGGGTTGTCCATCGACCGACGCCAGGCGCTGCGACTGCAAATCGTCACCGCCCGGGTTCGAGGTGCGGCACAGCAGGAAGGCCCCTTTCCCGTGGTACTTCAGATACGGGGCCACCGAATCAAAGCCCATGAACGGCGACAGGGTGACGGCGTCGGCGCCATAGCGCTCGAAGGCCTCGATGGCGTATTGCTCGGCGGTGCTGCCAATGTCGCCGCGCTTGGCATCCAGAATGATGGGAACCTGGGGTGCGACGCTGCGCATGTGGGCGATCATGCGCTCCAGCTGGGACTCAGCGCGGTGCGCCGCGAAATATGCAATTTGGGGTTTGAAGGCCATCGCCAGGTCGGCCGTGGCGTCCACAATGGCCGCGCAGAAATCAAAGATGCGGCTGGCATCGCCTCGCCATTGCTCGGGGAATCTGGCCGGTTCGGGGTCCAGCCCCACGCACAACAGGGAGCCGTTTTGGCGCTCGGCGGTGCGCAACTGGTCTAGAAAAGTCATGGGCCCTATTGTAGGGAACCATCCAGAACATCCATGGCCAGACACAGATCGGCCCAGGCCTTGGCCTTGTCGGCACTGGCCCGCAACAGGACCTTGGGGTGGTAGGTCACGACCACGGCAATGCCGCGGTACCGGTAGACCCGCCCGCGCTGCCTGCCCAGTGGCAGTGCGGCCTCCTGCGGGTGCTCTTCCAACAACAGTTGCGCGGCAAACCGGCCCATGGCCACAATGACTTTGGGTTGCACCAGTTCCACTTCACGCTGCAGGTATTGGGCGCACTGTGCCAGCTCCGCCGCTTGCGGCAGGCGTCCGGGTGGCGGGCGGCATTTGACGACGTTGCTCAGGTGCGCACCGGTGCGCGCGACACCGCTCCGGCTGGCACCTGCGGCCTTGAACATGTTGTCCAGCAAGACCCCCGCCTGCTCGGCAAAGGGCTGGGCCAGGCGGTCTTCGTCTTCGTCGGGCGGGTCCCCCACGACCAGCCAATCAACCTGGGTGGGCGTGGCGGGTGCCCGCAGCGTGGAATGCTTGCGTCCGGCACACAGGCCACAGGCTTGGCAATTGGCCGCGGCCTGGGCGAGTTCTGCCCAGTCAAGACCCTGCAGTGCCAGAGGCTCACCAGCAAGCCGGTTCGCGGCGGGAGCCGCAGTGGGCGTAGAGGGCACACGGGCTGCGGCACTGGCCGCGACAGGGCGTGCCGCGCGCTCCTGGACAACGGGTGTGGATGGCAATGCCGGCACAACATCCGCTGGCAGCGACTGCACCACGACAGGCGCCGCCGCCACGTCTGGCAGCCAGACGTGCACACCCATCTCCTGCAGCATCGCGCGTTGGCGGGTATCGAGTTCAAGTGCCATAGCGTTCCTAGTCAGTCGGGGTCAGAGCACATTTGCTGCGCAAAGTGATCCGACCCCAAGGTTTCACAAGCGTAGACCCATGACGACCGCGTCTTCACGCTGGCCATGGCCCGCCGGATAGTAGTCCTTGCGCAGCCCCACACGGGTAAAGCCGTGGGCCTCGTAGACCCGCATGGCGCGGGCATTGCCCACGCGCACTTCCAGCCACAGCGACCGGGCTGACAGTCCGCGCGCCCAAAGCGTCAGCGCATCCAGCATCACGCGGGACCAGCCCTGGCGCTGGTACTCAGGTGCCACGGTAATGTTGAGCAAATGCACTTCTTCGACCCCTTGCATGGCCACAAAGTAGCCCAGCAGGGCATTGTCGGCCACCAGCATCTGGGCCTGGTAGCCCGACTGCAGCGCATCCAGAAAATTGGTCCGGTTCCACGGGTGGGCATAGGCGCGCTGCTCCACCTGGACGACGTCTTCGACGCGTTCGGCCAGTAGGGGTTCAAACCGGACTTCAATCGTGGTGCTGGTGTCAGGCATGGTCAAGGACTGCTCGTAGTCAGGGCTGCTGCCTTTTCGGCCATGCGCTCGGCGGTGGTCTTGGCCACCTTGTCACGGATGTAGCTGGGCAGGGCGTGCTCGGCCGACACGGCCTTGCCCGCCGCCAGCAGTTGCGGTGCCAGTCGCAGCATGGCCGAGGCCGTCGGCAGCGCCGGGATGCGCAGCGCCGTCGCAGCGGCAGGGTCATGCAACGCCACCCGCTCGCCATACACCGCAAACACATTGCCCGCCAGCACCCAGGGCGTTGGCGGCTCCGCAGACGCAGATGCAACACGGATCAACTCCTCCGGCTTGACCAGGGCGCTGCTGGCCAGTTCGGTCCAAAGCCCGCCGTCATACGCATAGCTTGCACCGTACAGCTCATCCATGCGGGCATCCAGCAGCGCCGTCACCACAACCGACGGCTGCGCCGAGAGGCTGGCATGGCGCGCCTCTTCGGCGACGGCCAACAGCGAGTCAACTGCCAGCACCGGCACACCGGCACCAAAGGCCAAGCCCTGGGCCACGGAGCAGGCAGTGCGCAGGCCGGTAAAGGAGCCGGGTCCGCTGCCAAAGCAGATGGCATCGAGTGCATCCAGACGCAGACCGGCTTGCTGCACCAGACCCAGAATGGCCGGGATCAGATCGGTCGAGGCCCTGGCCCCGCCCGAGGCAGTGTGCTGCCACTGTTGCACCTGTCCGTCCACCGTGCGGGAGACCGCGATGGACATCATTTCAGTCCCGGTATCAAACGCCAGCAGATTCATGCGCCTCCAGCCCTCGAATTAGCTGGCACTGCAGCTACAGAATGAATAGCAATCGCTGCCTGCTTGCGCACCCCGAACACAATGCCCGAGGTCACCAGCGCCAGGCCCGCCCACAGATTCCAGACCAGGGGCTCGCCCAGGAACAGCGCGGCCGAAATGGCCGACAGACCGGGCACCAGCGCCGTGATCATGGTCGAACGGACAGGCCCGAAGTACTGGATCATCTTGGTGAAGGCAATGCCGGATATCACCACCGAACCGACGCCCTGAAAAAGCATCTGGAACGCCACATCGTGGAACGGCGCCACCAGCACCTGCCCTGGCACCCAGTGCAACAGCAGCAGCGCCGTGTACACCGGAACATAGGTCAAAAAGGCCAACGCCGTAATGGCAATGGTGGCGCGCACGGCGTCCAGCGCGTAGCGGCGCACCAGCACGCTGTAGGTCGACCAGACCAGGGACGCCAGAATGAACAGCACATCACCCCGCCAGACGCCACTGCCGTCGAGTGCATGCAACAGACTTGTCCCACCCACCAGCAAGTCCCCCACAACGATCAGCGCCAGCCCCAGGGCCCGGGTGGGGGTGATACGGTCACCCAGAATCAGCACCGCCAACAGTGCCGTCCACAGCGGCAGACTGCCCGGCATAAGGACCGACGCATGGGCCGCCGGTGCAAACACAAAACCGCTGTAGGCCAGCATACCGTAGAGCCCGCCGCCGAACAGCCCGGCAATCAATGTTTGCCGCAGCGGTAAGGGCGACAGGCCCAGCAGGGAACCTGCCCAAGGCTGCGTGCGCCGGTCGCGGCGCACGATCCACCAACCCCAGGGCAGCAGGATCAGGCTGGCACCCCAGATGCGGGCATAGTTGATGTCAAACGGATTGAGCACGCCACCACGCGCAGGGTCGGCCGAGGCGCGGGCGATCACAATAAAGGACGTCCAAATCACGACCGTCACGACTGCGGCTACCAGTCCCACTGCTTTGGGGGACAGGGCAGCGAACGGGTTCTGAAGGGAGGTGGACGGCATCCGGTCGATTATCGGGGAAGCCGTTCGCCCGCTGCGCCGCCAGACGGGCCCGAAAGATAATGCCAGGATGCAAACCTCTGACTGGATCGGCTACGCCGCCGCAACCCTCACCACCGCCAGCTTTGTGCCGCAAGCGCTGCACACCTTCCGGACCAAGGACGTGCGCGGAATTTCCCTGGCCATGTACAGCGCCTTTGTTGCCGGCATCCTGCTGTGGCTGGTCTACGGCCTGCTGCTCGGAGCCTGGCCTATCGTAATTGCCAATGCCGTGACCCTGACGCTGGCGGCCGCCATCCTGGCCATGAAACTGAAGTACCGCTGAGCCAGTCTTTACACATTTAAGCTACTGGCTCCAAATAAAGTCGGTGTTTACCCCATAACCTCCAAAAAGCTTTCCATTCCATAATTTGCTGTTCAAAACGAACGGTCGTTCTATTTACTGGAGAGAGCAATGAAACAATGGAAATGGGCAGCGGTCGCAGCAGGCTGCGTAGTCGTCTTGGCGGGTTGCGGCGGAGCAAGCGACGGTGCAAACACCACGCCCAAGACCATCGCTCCAGCAGCCAAAATCTTTGGCGACAGCATCATGGACAGTGGCACCTTTGGCTACAAGTTCACGATCCAGAGTGCCGACGCAGCCAACCCGTTCCTGATCTTCCCGGAAGTCGTTGCCGCCAACTTTGGCGCACCCAAGCTGTGCCCGTTCTTCAACTTCAATGGCACAACCTTTGTACCCAACGCCTCCTGCACCAGCTTTGCCGTTGGTGGCGGTCGTATCAACAACCTGACCAACGCGTCGTCTCCCGGTAATGCCAATCCGTTCTCCATCACTTACCAGATGGCAGTGGGTTCCGCCACGCTGGCAACCACCGACCTGGTCATCGTGGACGGCGGCGGTAACGACCTCGCCGACCTGACCGGTGCCTACCTGGGCGCCACCACACCGGCCGGCGTTGGAACCTACATGGGCCTGCTGGGCACACTGCTGCCACCGGCAACCGTGTCCGCCATCATCGGCACACCTACTGCAACCAGCATGGGCACGGCAGCTGGCGCTTATGCGCAAGCCCTGGGTTCGACCCTGGCAGCGTCGGTCAAGGCCAACATTGTCGCCAAAGGCGTGACCAAGGTTGTGGTCGTCAACGTGCCGGATATCACCGTCACGCCGCGTTTCCTGGCCGTACTGTCTGCCGTGGCGGCGTCACAAGGCACTGCAGCAAGGGATGGCGTTCAAGCCGCCGTTCGCGCATGGACCACAGCGTTGAACACCAGCCTGGCAGCAGGTCTGGCCGGCACCGGCGTGCAGGTCTTTGATCTGAACGGCGAAGGCGCAAAGATTCTTGCTAACCCCGCACAGTTCGGCTTTACTAACGTCACGACACCGGCTTGCCCCAAAGTGGCCGGCGGACTTGACAGCACCACGGGCCAGGCCAGCCTGAGCCAGCCAGCCACAGTGGCAGCCTGCAACTCGGCCAGCATGTCGGCCAACATCCCCGTGGGTGAGACATCTGCCAACTGGTGGAAGGCGTATGCCTACTCGGACAATTTCCACCCCACACCGGCCCTGCACCAGCTGACAGGTCAGGCGATCAACCTGCAACTCGCCAGAGCGGGCTGGCTGTAATTCAAGGAGCACACATATCATGAAAAAAACAGCAAAACTCCTTTTGATCCCCGCCCTGCTGGCCTGCGCGGCTGCCGCGCAAGCGCAGTCTGCAGGAACCTGGATGGTGCGTGGCGGTGCTACCACCATCAAGCCCAACGTGTCCAGCGGTGACCTGACTGCACCCAGCCTGGTGGGCACCAAGGCCAGCATCGACAGCTCGTCGCGCATCTCCGGTGGCATCACCTACATGGTGGACAACAATTTTTCGATTGACGTCCCGGTAGCCGTGCCGTTTCAGCACGACATCTCGGGTGACGGCGCCATTCTGGGTGCAGGCAAGATTGCCGACGTGAAGGCCTTGCCCGTAACGGTGTTGGCTCAATGGCGTTTCATGGAGCCCACCTCCGCCTTCCGTCCCTACGTCGGTGTCGGTATTACCTATGCGGCCTTCTATGGTGCACGGTCCACCTCTACCTTGACGGCCATCACCGGCGGCACCCCATCCAATCCGACTACGCTGTCGATTGAATCAAAATGGGCCGCCACCGTACAAGTCGGCGCCAGCATGGCCATCGACAAGAACTGGTTCGTGGATGCCACCTATACCTACACCCCGCTGAGCACCCGCACGACCTTGTCGTCCGGGCAAACGCTGGACGCCAAGCTCGACCCCAGCTCGTTCAGCCTGGCCGTCGGTTACAAGTTCTAGAAGAGTACTGCCCCCACGCTCCGCCGCTGCGCGGGTCGCTGCCCCCCGAGGGGGCCGCATTTTCCCTTGGGGCGGCCCTGCGGGAAAACATCCGCACTATTGCGCGCGTAACCAGAAAGCAGCCTTCGGGCTGCTTTTTTTTGTGCGATGCTTGAAGACTCTATGTATTCGCAACACTTCGGACTCTCCCAGGATCCGTTTTCCATCGCCCCGGACCCGCGCTACCTCTTCATGAGCGAGCGCCACCGGGAGGCGCTGGCGCACCTGTTGTTTGGCGTGGCGGCGCCCGACACCCGCGCGGGAACTGGCGGTACCGGTGGTGGCACGGGCGGCGGCTTTGTGCTACTGACCGGGGACATCGGCACCGGCAAGACCACGATCTGCCGCTGCTTTCTGGAACAGATTCCAAACGGCTGCCATGTGGCCTACATCTTCAACCCCAAGCTCTCGGTCACGGAACTGCTGCAGTCCATCTGCGAGGAATTCCACATCGCGGTCACCCCGGCCGCCGCGCAAACGCCAACGCCCAAGACCTACATCGACGTGCTGAACGCCTTCCTGCTGCAGAGCCATGCGGCGGGACAGAGCTGCGTGCTCATCATTGACGAAGCCCAGAACCTGCAAAGCGACGTGCTGGAACAGCTGCGCCTGCTGACCAACCTGGAAACCAATGCCCGCAAGCTGCTGCAGATCGTGCTGATCGGCCAGCCCGAACTGCGCACCATGTTGGCCCGGCCCGAGCTGGAACAACTGGCCCAGCGCGTGATCGCCCGTTTCCACCTGGACGCACTCACGGAAACCGAAAGCACGCACTACATTGCGCACCGCCTGGCCGTGGCCGGCCATACCGGCCCCAGCCCCTTTGACCGGCGGGCATTGCAACGCATCCACCGCCTGGCGCGCGGCGTACCACGGCGCATTAACCTGCTGTGCGGGCGCGCCCTGCTGGGGGCCTGGGCCAACGGACTGGACCGGGTCAACACCAAGGTGGTCGACAAGGCAGCGGCGGAGGTTTTTGGGGCCGGACATCCGGCTACCGCTGGCCAAAGCTTGGCGCCCAAGGCCTGGTTGCTGGGCAGTGCGGGTCTGCTGGTGGGCGCCGCGCTGACGGGCCTTGCGCTGTACCGGGGGCCAACCACCCCGCCGGGTGTGGGGCGGCCCGTTGTGCCTGCGCCGACGGCACAGCCGCTGGCCCCATCACCGGCAACGCCCACGGCATCCGCTTCCGCGCCGGCCCCGGTGCCGCCGCCGCCAGCACCGCAGGTGGTTGAACCCTTGGAGGCGCTGCTCCCGCAGATGCCCGGCGATATCCATGTCGCCTGGGCGGCACTGGCCCGCTACTGGCCTGTGGCGGCCGATGCGGCCAGCCCCTGTGCAGCGGCCGACGCGATGGGGCCTTCGCTACAGTGTTACCGCACGGGCAACCTGACCGTGCCGCAGTTGCGCCAGTTGGGTCGCCCCGGCATCCTGACCCTGCAGGCCGACGGTGGCGCGCCGGTGTTTGCCGTACTGGTGGGCCTGACGGAACAACACGCGACGCTGCAATTGCCCTCGGGTCCGCACACGGTCAGCCTGATCGCGCTGACGCGCCTATGGCGCGGTGATTTCGCCACCTTCTGGCGCGCGCCACAAGGCTACAGCCCCGCGGCTCGCGGTGGCGGCGCGGCACCCGCACTTGCGGAGCTTGCCAGCCAACTGGGAAAGCTCGATGGTGCGCCACCCCCGCCGTCAGGACTGGCGCCACAGGTCCTGGACGCCGACCTGAAAGCGCGGGTGCGGGATTTTCAGCGGGCGCATGGTCTCAAGGCCGATGGCCAGCCCGGCCCCATGACGTATATGCAGCTTGAAAGCGCCCTGGGCATCCAGCAACCCCGCCTGCACAACTATCCATTCACCGGTCCACGCTAATCCATGTCCTTCATCCTTGATGCACTCCAGCGGGCCGATGCGGAACGCGAACGCGGCGCCGTCCCCGGGCTGCATGCGCGCCAGGTCAACAGCCCATATGACACTGGACGTGCCGGCTCCCGCAAAGGGTGGGCACTGGCCGTTGCCGGGGTGCTGGCACTTGCGTTGGCTGCCATGGCCGTCTGGATGTGGATGGGCAACCCGCCTGCCGCAGTGGCCCCAGTGGCGTCCATACCCATCGCGCAAGCGGCGCGGACCACGGCACCCACGCCAGCCTCACCTGCTGCTGAAGCCACGCCCACCACCCCGCCGGCCGCTGCGCCACCCGTTGCAGCCGCGCAGCCGCCCAATCCGGCACCGGTGGCGCCGAGCATGTCGCCCCGGCGGCAGTCCAGCGCTGCCAAGGCACCCGCCAGCCCCGCCAAGGACGTGGCTGCAGCCGCCGCGCCAACGGCACCCCTCTTGAGTGAACTGCCCGAAGACATTCGGCGCCAGATCCCGCCACTGGGTATCAGCGGCGCCGTGTACTCGGACAACCCGGCGCAACGGCTGCTGCTGGTCAACGGCCAGGTGCTGGGACAAGGCAGCCTGGCCGCACCCGATGTGACACTGGTGGAGATTCGCACCAGCAGTTCAGAGTTCAGCTTCCGCGGGACGCGCTTTCGCATCATCCACTGAACACCAGGCTACAGGTTTTGCCGCCGGGCCGCCCCAAGCTGAAACGTGGGGGCAACATCACTCTGCGCTGGCCCGTTGCAATCGGTCGCGCACGCCTTCCCACTCCAGCGCGTCGGGCGGGGTTTCCACCCAGATCAGCTTGACATGGGCGTCGTCAAAGCCGCGCAGCACGGCAAACAGCTGCTGGGCCGTCGCCGCCGCATCGTCGGGCATGCGCCGCAGCACGATGGACAGGGGCACCTTCTTCAGCGCCGATCGGGCATACACGGCGATCGTCGGTTTGGCGTCGGCGCCGCCCTTTAGCATCACCTCACCGAGCAGGTCCACCGCGGTTTGCAGGGCCCGGGCATCCATCAACCGCAGCCGGGCGTTGGGCGCGTAGTGCGACTCCAGTGTGCCCGAGGCCCTGGGAGCCTGTTTCACCTCCAGCCCTCGTTGTTCCTGCTCCAGTAACTCTTCTTTTGATAGCAATTTGCGTCCACAGGCCTGCTCTACCTGCAGGCGGCTGATGGAGCCCGGACGCAGCAGCACCGGCGCGCCTCGGGTGCAGTCGATGATGGTGGACTCGATCCCCAGATCGCAGGGTCCGCCATCCAGGATCAGCAGATCGGAGCCCAGCTCGCTGGCCACATGGGCGGCGGTGGTCGGGCTGATGCGGCCAAAGCGGTTGGCGCTGGGCGCCGCCACGCCCCACACCCGCGCCTGGCCAGGCGAGTCATCATGCAGCGCGCGCAACACGGCCTGCGCCGCCGGGTGCGCCGGGCAGCGCAGGCCGATCGAGTCCTGCCCACCCGCTGCTGCGGCGCCGACACCGGCGCGCCGCGGCAGGATCAGGGTCAGCGGTCCAGGCCAGAAGGCCGACATCAGTTGCTGCGCGAAGGGGGGCACCTGGGCGGCAAAGTGCGCGGCGCCTGACATGCCGCCGTCGTGCGCCGACACGTGCACGATCAACGGGTGGTCAGCCGGGCGGCCCTTGGCGGCAAAGATCTTGGCCACGGCCGCGTCGTTGTCGGCATCCGCCCCGAGGCCGTAGACCGTCTCGGTTGGTAAGCCAATCAGGTCGCCAGCCCTCACGGATGCTGCGCAGGCAGCTATGGATTCAGGAGCAGTGGTAGACAGGATCATGGCAGACTGACGGAAAGCGAACGAATGAGGGCGGGGCTCAGAACGCTGCGATGCCCAGCAGACTGGCGGCCTGCAGGGCGGTGGTACGTACCTGTTCCACACTGGCGCCGGTCACCGTCAGGTGGCCCATCTTGCGGCCCTTGCTGGCCGTGGCCTTGCCATACAGGTGCAAGTGCGTGCCCGGCAGGGCCAGCACCTGGGCCCAGGGCGGCGTGCCGTCCGCAGGCCAGATGTCGCCCAGCAGGTTGAGCATGATGGACGGGCTGTGCTGGCGCGGCTGCGTCAGCGGCAGGCCGGCCAGGGTGCGCACCTGCAGTTCGAACTGCGACACGTCGCAGGCGTCCATGCTGTAGTGGCCGCTGTTGTGCGGGCGCGGCGCCATCTCGTTGACGACCAAGCCGCCCAAGGCCTGCGCCGCCGCCGAGTCGGGCTCCAGCACGAAAAACTCCACGCACAGCACGCCCACGTACTGCACGCCATCTGCTATCGATTTCGCAGCATGAATCGCCCTTTCCACGAGGGCTGGAGGCAGATTTCCTTCATAGACCTCGGTCACGGCAAGGATGCCGTCGCGGTGCAGGTTGCGCTGCACGGGCAGGTTGACGCAAGCGCCGTCGGCGCCGCGCGCCACGATGACAGAACACTCCAGTTGCAGCGGCAGCATTTTTTCCAGCACGCAGGGCACATGCTTCAGCTCGGCCCAAGCGACCTCCAACGCGGCCCGGTTGGCCACGCGGATCTGGCCCTTGCCGTCATAGCCCATGCGGGCGGTTTTCAGAATGCCGGGCAGCAAGTCGTCCGCGACGGCTGCCAACTGCACGGGCGTCTCAATGACGGCGTAGGGCGCCACCGGCACACCGCATTCCTCAAAATGCGCCTTTTCCCGCGCCCTATCCTGCGCAATCGCTACGCCATTGGCACCCGGTGCCACCCGCACGGTGTGGGCCAGCGTGGCCAGTGCCTGGGCCGGCACGTTTTCAAATTCGGTGGTGACAGCCACGCAGCGCCCGGCCAGAGCTTGCAGGCCTGCCGGGTCGGTATAAGCCGTCTGGATGTGGTGGTGGCTGACGCGCCCGGCCGGGCTCAGGGGATCGGGGTCCAGCACGGCAGTGAAGTAGCCCATGCGCTGGGCGGCGTGCACAAACATGCGGCCCAACTGACCACCGCCCATCACACCGAGTGTGATTTCGTTGTGTGCGTTCCGTGTTATTTCGGTCATAGAGCGGGAGGCACGGTCATGCCACGGGCGACTTCGGTTTGGTGGGCACGATACTCGTCTAGTTTGACGCGCAATGTGGGGTGGTCCGCTGCCAGCATGGCCACGGCAAACAAGGCAGCATTGGCCGCACCCGCCGCGCCGATGGCGAAGGTGGCCACTGGAACGCCCTTGGGCATTTGCACGATGCTGTGCAAAGAATCCACACCCGACAAATGCTTGCTGGCCACCGGCACGCCCAAAATCGGCACCGTGGTCTTGGCCGCCAGCATGCCCGGCAGGTGGGCCGCGCCGCCAGCGCCGGCGATGATGGCGCGCAGGCCGCGCCCAACGGCGGCTTCGGCATAGGCAAACATGTCGTCCGGCATGCGGTGGGCCGAAACCACCTTGGCCTCGTGGCTGATGCCAAACTGCTGGAGAATCTGCACTGCATGCTGCATGGTGTCCCAGTCGGAGCTGGAGCCCATGACGACGCCGATTTGAATGTTCATAAAATGTTGAGGACAGAGGTGAAGGGCAGAGCGGACGTCTGCCCCGCAATGTTTCAGGATTTTACTTTTTCGCCTTGAGCGACTCCAAATGATCAACGTCACCATAGAAAATTTCGAAACCGAAGTGGTTGCCGCCTCGGCACAAGTCCCCGTGCTGGTGGACTTCTGGGCGCCCTGGTGCGGACCCTGCAAAGTCATTGGGCCTATCCTGGAAACACTGGAGGCCGAATACGAAGGCCGCTTCAAGCTGGTCAAGATCGACTCGGACGAGCAGCAGGAACTGGCCCAGGCTTTTGGCATCCGTAGCATCCCCACCTGCGTGCTGATGGTCGGTGGCAAGCCGGTAGACGGCTTCATGGGCGCCAAGCCCGCCAGCGAAGTCAAGGCCTTTCTGGACAAGCACGTGCCCGGTGAAACTGCGATGGACGCGGCATCCGACGCGGAAGAGGCCCAGGCACTGCTGGAGGCGGGCGACCCGCAGGCCGCGCTGGCCAAGCTGGCCGATGCGCTGGCACTGGACCCCGGCAACGACGAAACCCGGTTTGAATACGTCAAGCTGCTGATCAGCCTGGGCGGGCTGGAAGAAGCAGGTGCCCTGCTGGCGCCCAAGCTGGCCGAAGTTCCGCGCAAGCTGGCGTTTGACGCGCTGGGCCACTGGCTGGGTGCGATGGTCTTTTCGACCAAGCCGCCGTATGACAGCTGGACCGTAGAGCAGTTTGACACGCAGATCGCCCTGAACAAGCGCGACTTTGACACCCGTTTTGCCAAGGCCCGCCTGCTGATGGCCGCTGGCGAGTGGGTCGCCGCCATGGACGAGCTGCTGGAAATCATCATGCGCGACAAGAAGTGGGGCAACGAAGCCCCCCGCAAGACCATGGTCGCCATCCTGGAATTGCTGACGCCACCCCAGCCCAAGGCCGACCCGCTGGCCACCGGCAAGACCGCAGGTGGCATCGAGATTGCCGGCAAATCCGCTGCCGTGCTGGAGCCGCAGGCCCAGTTGGTTGCGACGTATCGGCGCAAGCTGAGCATGGCGCTGAACTAGCCAACCGCCACCATCGAGCCACCATGACGCTGCCAAAGCTGCTGACTTGGCTGTTGGGCATCGTTGCGCTGGCTAGCCTGCTGGCACCCGCAGCGGTCGGTGCATCCGTGGGCGAACCTGCAACGTCCCTTAGCCAATACAAGGTGGATGGCTGGCAAACGGAACAGGGTCTGCCCCTGAACACCGTGCAGTCGCTGTTCCAGACCCGCGACGGCTACCTGTGGGTGGGAACCGCGGGCGGGTTATCCCGCTTCGACGGGGTCCGCTTCACCACCTTCGACTCGGTCCAGGCCCCGGACTTGGCCTCCCAGCCGATTTTTGGTTTCATGGAAGATGCGCAAGGCAACCTCTGGATTGGCAACACCAAAGGCGCAACCATCTATCGCAATGGAAGCTTTCAGGTGGCCATCCCCGCCGAGGTGACCGCCAGCCGGCGGGTTTGGGCCTTCGCACAGGCATCCGATGGTGCCGTATGGGCGGCCACCGAAAACGGTCTGGTGCGCTGGGACAAAGGGGTCTCCAAGCTCTACCAGCAGGCGGATGGTTTGCCAACGAACCGCTTGCGCACGCTCGCGTTTGACCGGGAAGGGATCCTGTGGATCGGTACCTCGGGCGGCGGGCTTGTTGCGTTCTCCGCAGGCCAATTCAAGACCCTGAATCCGGCGAACGGGTTTCCCCATCTGGAGGTCCGATCCGTACTGGCCGACCCGAAGGGCGGGGTCTGGGCGGCAACCGCGGGGGGTGGACTGGCCCACGTCGATCACGGGGTCATCAAGACGTACACCGTCGCAGACGGACTTCCCACCGACCAGCTCACGATGCTCGCGCGCGACGCACAGGGCTCGCTGTGGATCGGCACCTGGGGCGCCGGTGTCAGCCGTTTCAGCGATGGCCGCTTCACATCGATCTCCACCGCCGGCGGCCTTGCCGGGGAGCACATCTGGTCCATGCAGGTGGACCGCGAAGGCAGCGTCTGGATTGGCACCTGGGTGGGCGGACTGAACCGTCTGCGCGACCGGCCATTCACGGTGTTCGGTACGCCCGAGGGGCTGTCCGGCGACAACACGCGTTCGGTGCTGCACGCGCGCAACGGTGTCACGTGGGTAGGCACGGCGGGTGGCGGGCTCAACCGCATAGAAGGCCATCAGGCCACGAGCCTGCGAAAGAAAGACGGCTTGCCCGCTGACGAAGTCTCCAGTCTGATGGAAGACCGTGACGAGTCGCTTTGGGTCGGCACCTATACGGCCGGGGTCGCCCGGCTGCGCAAGGGAAAATTCGACACGTTTGGAATCGCCCAGGGACTGCCCCATGCGGAGATCCGCGTGCTTTTCCAGGACAGCAAGGGTGTGGTGTGGGCCGGAACCCGCGCCGGTCTGGCCCGATTCGATGGCAAGGCATTTGCCGCCGTGCGCGAGCCCGGTGCGCCGTTGGAGGGGGTGTCCAACATCCTGGAAGACCGCAGCGGGACCCTCTGGTTCGGAACCCCGGGCCAGGGTCTGTACCGCTTGCGCAACGGCGTCTTTGCCACGCTGACCACGGCCGATGGATTGGTGTCGAACTGGATCATGGCGCTGTACCAGGATGCAGCCTCCAGCCTGTGGATTGGCACCAGCGGGCAGGGGCTGAACCGCCTGCGCGATGGCCGGCTGGCTGCCATTCGTCCACTGGATGGGCTGTGGGATGGCAGCGCACTGACCATCCTGGAAGACCGCACCGGCCATCTCTGGATGACCTGCAATCGCGGGTTCTACCGGGTGTCGCGCGCCGAGCTCGACGCCTTTGCCGAAAAGCGCATCGCCAAGGTCCATTCGACAGGGTATGGCCCGGGTGATGCGCTGCGCAGCACGTCCTTTGCCGGCGGGCTGCAACCGGCTGGGGGAATTGATGCGCGCGGACATGTCTGGCTACCATCGGCCAGCGGACTAGTAATTGTTGACCCGCTGCACCTGCCGGGCTCCGGCAAACCGCCGGCCGTCAGCCTGGAAAGTGTGGGCGTGGACGGCGTGAACCTGGCCAATGGCACGGAAGTCGTCCTTCCACCTGGCTCGGTCCCGTTGTCCATCCGGTATACCGCCATGACTTTGCTGAACGCGGATCGGGCCCGCTTTCGCTACCAACTGGACGGCATCACGCGTGACTGGATGGATGCGGGGCGCAGCCGTGAAGCCTCTTTCCCGGCCTTGCCCCATGGTACCTACCACTTCCGGGTAGCGGCGTCCATTGACGGACAGCACTGGAGCGAATCCGACTCCGCGCTGCCCATCGTGGTGAAGCCGTATTTTTACCAAACAGCCTGGTTCATGGCGTTGGCGCTTATGACGACCTTGGGCGCCATCGTCGCACTGTTCCGCTTGCGCACCCACAGCCTGCGGGCCCGACATGCCGAGATGGAGCGACTGGTGGCGCAAAGGACTGAAGAGCTGCGGCTGGCCAATGACCATCTGTCCCGTATCTCGTTCATTGATGCACTGACCGGTCTCGCGAATCGCCGTCGGCTCGACGAAGCAGTGGAACACGAATGGCGTCGCGCGTGCCGGTCGCACACCTCCCTCGCGGTGGTGATCGCGGATATTGACCATTTCAAGCAGTACAACGACACTTTGGGGCACCCGCAGGGGGACCGCTGTCTGGTCGCCGTGGCCGAAGTCTTTCTGCAGTCCTTGGGCCGCGCAGGCGACCTTGCGGCACGGTACGGAGGGGAAGAGTTCGTGGTTCTGATGCCAGGTGCAGACCACGCTGCAGCCACGGCCTTTGCCGAGAGCCTGCGTACAGCCTGCGAGGCACGCGCCATTGCGCACCCGGCCTCTTCCGTTGGCCCTGTAGTGACCATCAGTTTGGGGGTTGCGTCCTGTATTCCTTTCGAGGATATGTCGCCTTCCTACCTGTTCGCAGAAGCCGACGCGGCGCTGTACCGGGCGAAGCAAGCCGGTCGAAACCGGGTGTGCTAGTCGGTTGGCCGCGCCGCCCTCAGACAAACATCCCGCCCGAAACCTCAATACGCTGGGCATTGACCCAGCGGTTGCCTCGCCCTACCAAGGAGGCAATCATGGCGCCGATGTCATCGGCCTCGCCCACACGCCCCAGCGCGGTCTGTGATGCCACAAAGGCGTTGAGTTGTGCGTTGTCCCGCACGGCGCCGCCGCCAAAGTCGGTGGCAATGGCGCCGGGGGCCACGGTGTTGACCGCAATACCACGCCCACCCAGCTCCTTGGCCATGTAGCGCGTCATCACCTCCACTGCGCCCTTCATGGCCGCGTAGACGCTGTAGCCCGGCAGCGCAAATCGTGTCAGCCCGCTCGACACATTAACGATGCGCCCACCGTCCACCAGCAGGGGCAGCAATTTTTGCGTCAGAAAGAACACGCCCTTGAAGTGCACATTGACCAGCGCGTCGAATTGCGCTTCGGTGGTATCCAACAACAGGGCATGGGTGCCAGTTCCGGCGTTGTTGACCAGTACGTCGAAGGTGGTGCGGTTCCACTGCGTCTGCAGCACGGTGCGCACCTGCTCCGCAAAGTCGGCAAAACGGCCGCTGTCGGCCACATCCAGTTGCAGTGCCACGGCGTTGCGACCCAGGGCTTCGATCTGCGCCACGGTGGCCGCCGCCTGGGCCTGTTGAGATTGGTAGGTCAGGATGAGGTCGTGCCCCTGGCGGGCGAGGTGCAGGGCGGCGCTGCGGCCCAGCCCGCGGCTGGCGCCAGTGACGAAGGCGATGGGAGTGGATGGGGTGGTCATGTTGCGGTCCTTTGAAAGGGATTGGAGATGGACCGAAGTCTATTGACTTGAATGCCATGGATAAACACGCAGAAAATGATTTATTTATTCGTTAGACTTGAACAATGAGCCTGCTGAACCAGATGCGTATCTTCACCCGGGTGGCCGAACTGGCCAGCTTCACCGGCGCGGCTACCGACCTGGGTTTGCCCAAGGCCAGCGTGTCCACGGCCGTGCAGCAACTGGAGCAGGCACTGGGCACACGGCTGCTGCACCGCACCACCCGCAGCGTGGTGCTGACGCAGGACGGCCGGGCGTTTTATGAGCGCGGCAAGGACGCGCTGGCCGACATGGACGAGTTGCAGACCATGTTTCAGCCGCCCGCCTCAAACGCGCTGACAGGGCGCATCCGCATCGACATGTCAACCATCCTGGCACGCTGTGCGGTGCTGCCACGCCTGCACGAACTGCTGGCGCAACACCCCCATCTGGAGATTGAACTGAGCAGCACCGAGCGCCGGGTGGACTTGGTCAGCGAAGGTTTTGACTGCGTGGTGCGCGCCGGCAAGGTGACGGACCCCGGTCTGGTTGCCCGGCCCCTCTGTGCGATGCCCATGGTGAACTGCGCCAGCCCGGACTACCTGGTGCGACGCGGCACGCCGCGATCGCTGGACGATCTGGCTGGCCACCACCTGGTGCACTACGCCGCCACGCTGGGCGCCAGGTCCACCGGCTTTGAATACACCGACGGTGACGTGGACTGCGCCCTGGCGATGCAGGGGCCTGTCACCGTCAACAACGCCGAGGCCTACCAGGCCGCCTGTCTGGCGGGCCTGGGCCTGATCCAGGCCCCATTGCCCGGCGCGCGTGACCTGTTGGAGCAGGGCCGCCTAGTGGAAGTGTTGCCGGAGTACACCGCCCGGCCAATGCCGTTGTCACTGGTGTACGCCAACCGGCGAAACCTGCCGTCCCGCGTGCGGGTGGTGATGGACTGGCTCAGCCAGGTGCTGGAAGACTATGTACGACCGTTGGAGCCACGCACGCTCCTGACCTGATTGGCCGCAGCCAACACACTGCGAATGGCACGAACCACCAGGTCAGGACGGTCGCGGTGGATGTGGTGGCCGCTGCGATCACAGACCTTGATGCGACCTTTGGCCGACATGCCTGCCATGCTGCTTTGGCCATCGGCCCATGCACGAGAAACCCGACGCGACCAGTGAAATACTCGGCGGTGGTGGGTGAGTACTCTCAACGGAACATTAGGAAATGATCCCGTCGAACGCGCTTGGTGCGTGGTGGTTGGCGCAGCCTCCAGTTCACTGCGGATCGCCGAACGCCCCCACATGAACAGCGCGAGCGGCGGTTCGTAGAGCATGCGCGACAAACCCAATTTCTTACATCTCTGAACAAAATTCGCCTCTCTGGCATCGACTAGGACCACACCGGCCACTTCCTGCGGATACGTCCGTGCAAACAATTTGACGATGGTGCCCCCCAACGAATGCCCCACCAGAATGTACGGTGAAGGGATGTTCTCGGCCTGCAGCATTGCCCGCAGTTCTTCGACGATTTGTGCTCCATCGCGGGCCAGTGTCGACCCCTCACTCTGCCCATATCCTGCCCGGTCGTAGGCCACAACACGGGCCTTTGCGCTCAATGCATTGAAAACCGGTGCCCACACCTCTTTGCCGTTGCCCAAGCCGGACTCAAAAACCACGGTGTGCTTCCCCGCTCCCGCGGTGACGTAAGAGCGAACGCCAAACCGGGTGTGGCTGAGCCGGGCGTCAGGAAGATTCTCTATTTCTTCCCGAAATACACGCTCCTTGTCAGTTCGTAGTATTTTGCGCAGTAGAGTGGGCAACCAATGCCGCACACCATTTTCCACCAGTGTCATTATTTGAAACCCATTTCCCGACGATTGCGAAGTATTCGATCTTGCTATGCAGGTCGTAACTCTATGTCAGGAACGGGGAGTTTTACCGAATGACCACGGCACAAATACGTAACAAACTGTTGACCTCTGTTGCTGTTTTTCGCCTCCACAGCGGAGGGTAGAACTCGCTGGCAAAGGTTGTTTGCCGTACTATGCAACCATACTCTGTCGCTCGCTTGCAGAAACCAATTCAAACGGAGCGCGTGCCAACGGAACCGGGCTGCGCTCGGTGGCCAGCACGCGCTGGGCATTGAGGCTGCTGATGGGAATGCTGGCATCCTGCGGGATGCCGCCCGACAGCTGCAGCGCCAGGTAACGACCGCAGCAAACACGCAGGAACGAGGCGAAGTTGTCCACCTCGCCACGCTCTTGCACCAGTTCGTCATACAGCTTGGTGCACAGCTGGGGCACGCGCATGCCGTCACGGCTGGCGATGTCGGCCAGCACATTCCAGAACAGATTCTCCAGCCGGATGCTGGTCGCCACCCCGTGCAGGCGCACGGAGCGCACGCGGCAATCGTACAGATGGGGATCGGCGCTGATAAAGACCTGGCACATGGTGACTCTCCTGCTACGCGTTCAACAGCCTTCCATCATGCAGCGCATGTCGGCGAACGTCAATGCGTGATCTTCGTACCCAAAGCGACCAGGAATTGCGCGATCCAGGCCGGATGCGCGGGCCATGCCGGTGCGGTGACCAGGTTGCCGTCCGTGAAGGCAGCGTCGATGGCAATATCGGCATAGGTGCCACCGGCGCGCTCTACTTCCACGCGACAGGCCGGGTAGGCCGAACAGGTGCGGCCCTTGAGCACATCGGCACCGGCCAGCAACTGGGCTGCGTGGCAGATGGCGGCCACGGGCTTTTTAGTGTCGAAGAAGTGCTTCACCATGGCCACCACTGCGGGGTAGGTGCGCAGGTATTCGGGTCCGCGGCCACCAGGCAGCAGCAAGGCGTCATAGCCCTCCGCCCTGATGTCAGCGAATGTGGCGTTCAGCGCAAAGTTGTGGCCAGGCTTTTCGCTGTAGGTTTGCGCGCCTTCAAAATCGTGGATGGCAGTCTTGATCGCATCACCGGCTTTTTTGTCCGGGCAAACAGCGTGCACGGTGTGGCCCACGGCCAGCAATGCCTGGAAGGGCACCATGGTTTCGTAGTCTTCACAGTAGTCACCACAAATCATCAGAATCTTCTTGGCTGCCATGTCGGTCTCCTCTGGGTTGTTAACGAGGAGCCGATTCTTGAGCGACGGCAACGGCTTGTGGTGGTACTGGGGTGTTACATGGTGCAAACCCCTAGTAGATGCCCAGATTTGCGGAGTCTCTGTTTTGATTGCTGCACAAGCTTATCTGACGAGGGTTGCAGGCTGTACATGTCAAATAGCGACCATCAAACGCACCGCCTCACGCGCGGCGACGAGGCCTTCGTCGGTGGGCACCACCCAGACTTCTACAGTGCTGTGGGGCAGGTGCACCGCCATTGCCGCATCACTTACCGCCTGGACGTTGAGAGCCGGGTCGATTTGCACACCGAGGTAACCCAGGCTGGCACAAACTTCGGCGCGCAACGCAGTGTCATGCTCACCAATGCCACCACTGAACGCCAGCACATCCAGCCCGCCCAGGCAGGCCGTCATGGCGCCGCTCTCGCGCACCACCCGGTGGGTGAACAGCGCAATCGCCTTGCGCGCCGCCACAGAGCCATCTGCGCGCAGACGGCGCATGTCGGCCGAAATGCCGGACACCCCCAGCAAGCCACTTTGCCGGTACAACAGGGTTTGCAGGCGTGCAAGGTCCCAGCCCTGCTCCAGCAGATAGAGCAGCACGCCAGGGTCCAGATTGCCAGTGCGCGTGCCCATCACCAGACCGTCCAATGCCGAGAAGCCCATCGTCGTGGCGCAGCTCTTGCCACCCTGCGCCGCGCACAGGCTGGCACCATTGCCCAGGTGGGCCATCAGCACGCGGCCCTGGGCGCGGGGGCTGCGCTCGGCCAGCGTGTCCATGATGAACTGGTAGGACAGGCCGTGGAAACCGTAGCGCCGCACGCCCGCGTCGGTCAATGCCTGCGGCAACGCGAAGGCGTAGTCCACCTCGGCCAGCGTGGTGTGGAATGCGGTGTCAAAGCACGCAATCTGCGGCAGATCGGGAAAAGCCAGCTGAAAGGCGCGTATGCCTTCCAGATTGTGCGGCTGGTGCAGCGGTGCCAGCGAGTTCAGTTGCGTGAGCCGCGCCAACACGTCGGCGGTAACAACAACGCTGGAAGAGAAATCCGCGCCACCATGCACCACGCGGTGCGCCACCGCCTGAATGGCGGGCACACCGGGAACGGTGGCCAGCAGGGTGCGCAGGGCAACCAGCGCGCGCGCGAACGGGCTGCCCTCGCCCGTTGCCAGAGCCTGTTGGTGTGAAACGCCATTGAACGACCAGCCCACTTCGGGCGTGCCGCCGGGCTCAAGACCCTGGATGTTTCCGCCCAGCACACTGGCCAGCGCGTGGTTACCCTGGCACGGGTGCAGGGAAAATTTGAGGGTGGATGACCCTGCGTTGACGGCGAGTATGGCCATGGAAACTCCGGTCGACCAGGCCTATTTCTTCCACGCCTTGCGGGGATGCGTGCGCCGGGCATTGTGCGCCGCCAGCAACGCCAGCAGGGCCGACGCGACGCGGTTGGTGGGACCGTCGGCACGGCTGGTCAGTGCTATCGGAATGCGTGCACCCAGCACCAAGCCAGAGCCCGATGCGCCGGCCAGATATTCCAGTTGTTTGGCCAGCATATTGCCGCTTTCCAGGTCCGGCACCGCCAGGATGTCCGCATGGCCCGCCACCAGCGAGTCGATGTTCTTGATGTGCGCAGCCTCGCTGGAGATGGCATTGTCAAAGGCCAGCGGGCCATCGAGCAGGCCACCGGTGATCTGGCCCCGCTCGGCCATCTTGCACAGGGCCGCTGCATCCAGCGTGGAGGGGATGCTGGGGTTGACCGTTTCCACGGCCGACAGGATGGCAACCTTGGGGGTGTGCACGCCCATGATGCGGGCAAAGTCGATGGCGTTCTGGATGATGTCCACCTTCTCCATCAGGGTCGGATGGATGTTGAGCGCAGCATCGGTGATCAGCAGTGGCTTGCTGTACAGCGGCACGTCAAACCGGAACACATGCGACATGCGACGCCCGGTGCGCAAAGCCGGGTGCTTGAGCACCGCGTGAATCAGTTCGTCAGTGTGCAGGCTCCCCTTCATCAGCACCTCGACCTCGCCCTTGGCAGCCATGTCGGCCGCCGCTTCCGCCGCCGCGTGGCTGTGCGTTGCGGAGATGATTTCCGCGCCCCGCAGGTCGATGCCGCCTTCCTCCGCCAGATGGCGGATGCGCACTTCGGGGCCTACCAGCACCGGGATGATCAGGCCGTAGCGGGCCGCGTCCATGGCACCGCTGAGCGAGCCGATGTCACACGGGTGCACAACCGCACAGCGCACGGCCTCCAGGTCGCGGCCCATGGCCAATAGATCCTTGAACCGGGCCTCAGGGTCAAACAGCTGGATTTGGGGGCCGCTCATTTTGGCCATGCGCACTTTCTTGGTCGGCGCCAACACGCGCGCCAGGCCGTGCAGCACACGATCACCCTTCTGGTTGACCACCTGGCAGTCCATCTCCACGGACTTCTTGGTGTCATCCTTGGCCGTCACCGTAACCGTCACTGCCAGTGTGTCACCCACCCGCACCGGTTTGACAAAATGCAGAACCTGCTCCAGATAGATCGTGCCGGCCCCGGGGAAACGGGTTCCGAGCAAAGCGGAGATCAGCGCGCCACCCCACATGCCGTGGGCAACCACACCGTGGAACAGTGTGTCATTGGCATATTCCGCATCCAGGTGCGCCGGGTTCGTGTCGCCCGATACCGCGGCAAAGGCCTGGATGTCGGCGACCGTCAAAGTTCGCAGAAGGCGCGCACTGCGCCCTATCGTCAGCTCGTCGTAGGTAACGTTTTCAATGAATTCGTCATTGGGAATCATGTTCATGGCAGCGGTATCCGGTAAACAGCACTGCGGACCATTGTGCCAAAGAAATACGGGTAAACCCTAGGTAATCCAGCTGAATCGGCCACGCACCCAGTTTCTTGATTTAGATCAAGCGTTTATACCCCCGTCAGCCGCTCCAGAGCCTCGTGGTACTTGGCAGCCGTCCTGGCAATCACCTCATTGGGCACGCGCGGGGCCGGGGGCGTCTTGCTCCAGGGCTTGCCGTCCACCTGGGCCTGCTCCAGCCAGTCGCGTACAAACTGCTTGTCGTAGCTGGGCGGGTTGGTGCCGACCTGGTAGCTCTCCACCGGCCAATAGCGTGACGAATCCGGTGTCAGCACCTCGTCCATCAGCGTCAGCGTGCCGTCGGTGTCCAGGCCAAACTCGAACTTGGTGTCGGCAATGATGATGCCCTTGGTCAGCGCAAATTCGGCCGCGGCCTTGTAGATGGCGATGCTGATGTCGCGCACGCGGGTAGCCAGGTCCAGACCAATGGTTTCCACGGTTTTCTCGAACGTGATGTTCTCGTCGTGGTCGCCCACTGCGGCCTTGGCCGCAGGTGTGTAGATGGGCTCGGGCAGCTTGGATGCGTTTTGCAACCCCGCAGGCAGCTTGACGCCACAGACGGCGCTGTTCTCCTGGTATTCCTTCCAACCGCTGCCGGCCAGGTAGCCACGCACCACCGCTTCAATCGGCAGGGGCTTGAGACGCTTGACCAGCATGGAGCGGCCTTCGACCTGGGCCACCTCATCGGGCTGGACCACGCTCTCCGGGGCGTCGCCGGTCAGGTGGATAGGGCAGATGTTCAAACCCTTGGGACCCAGCTTGTCGAACCAGAACAGCGCCATTTGCGTCAGCAGCTTGCCTTTGCCAGGAATGGGTTCGCCCATGATGACGTCAAAGGCGCTCAAGCGGTCGCTGGCCACCATCAGGATGCGGTCGACGCCAACGGCGTAGTTGTCGCGCACCTTGCCACGGGCAAGCAGGGGCAGGGAGTGCAGGGCGGAGGTGTGTACGGTAGAGGTCATGGTTGGAAGCGAGGCGAATACTGCGTTGCAAAACGAAAAAGGCCCGCTGAACAGTCAACGGGCCAGAAACTATTCCTGCCAATTATCGCAAGGAACGGGGGGGCACACGCGGCAGACCCTGGGCGCAATCAATTTCCCGCCGGGCCGCCCCAAGGGAAATTAGCCCCCTCGGGGGGGCAGCGACCCGCGCAGCGGCGGAGCGTGGGGGCTTTTTTACTGCACCACCTGCGCCAGCTCACCGCGCGCATATTGCCCAGCCACCACCGACAGGCTGTTGCCCTTGATCCTGGCACCCTGGCCTTCACAACCAAACTCCATATAACGCTGCTTGCAAATGCCCTTGGCCGCTTCGCGGGCGGGCTTGAGCCAGTCACGGGCATCGAATTTTTCGGGGTTCTCAAACATGAACTTGCGCACCGCGGCGGTCATGGCCAAGCGGATATCGGTGTCGATGTTGATCTTGCGCACGCCGAACTTGATGGCCTTTTGGATCTCTTCGACCGGCACGCCATAGGTCTCTTTCATCTTGCCACCATATTGGTTGATGATGGCCAGCAAATCCTGCGGCACGCTGCTCGATCCATGCATCACCAGATGGGTGTTGGGCAGGCGCTGGTTGATTTCCTTGACGCGGTCAATGGCCAGGATGTCGCCTGTAGGCTTGCGCGTGAACTTGTAGGCGCCGTGGCTGGTACCAATGGCAATGGCCAGTGCGTCGAGTTGGGTGCGCTTGACGAAATCGGCGGCCTGCTCGGGGTTGGTCAGCAGTTGTTCACGCGTCATGGTGTCTTCGGTGCCGTGGCCGTCTTCCTTGTCACCCTTCATGGTTTCCAGCGAGCCCAGGCAGCCCAGTTCGCCTTCCACCGTCACGCCAGTGGCATGGGCCATTTCAACGACTTTGCGGGTGACTTCCACGTTGTACTCGTAGCTGGCAATGGTCTTGCCATCACCCTCCAGACTGCCGTCCATCATCACCGAGCTGAAGCCCAGGTTAATGGCGCCCTGGCAGACGTCGGGACTCTGGCCATGATCCTGGTGCATGACCAGCGGAATGTTCGGGTAGGCCTCGATGGCCGCCTGAATCAGGTGCTTAATGAAGGCTTCGCCGGCATACTTGCGGGCGCCGGCACTGGCCTGCAGGATGACGGGAGCGCCGACCTCTTTGGCAGCCTCCATCACGGCCTGAACTTGCTCCAGGTTGTTGACGTTGAAAGCCGGAATGCCGTAGCCATTGGCAGCGGCGTGGTCCAGCAATTCGCGCATTGAAACGAGTGCCATGAGATTTCCCTAGTGAAGTTGAAAACCGCGAGCGTTACTGTTTGGTAACCGCTTGGTAACTTGTACCCTGTCGCCATTTTAATCCCACGGGAAAACCCGGGCGCCATTTACTCGACTTGGCAAATCTTCAACATATTGGTGCCACCGGGTGATCCCATGGGCTCACCACACGTAATCGCATACACGTCTCCCTTTTGCACGATGCCACGCGCCTTGAGGTAGTTTTCGGCCTCCCGCAGGGCCGTGTCGCGGTCCGCGCTGGTGTCCGCAAACAGCGGCCGTACATTGCGGTACAACGCCATCTTGCGTTGCGTTGCCACCTTGGAGGTCAGTGCATAAATAGGCACGCGGATCAGGTGGCGGCTCATCCACAGGGCGGTAGAGCCGCTGTCGGTCATGGCGACGATGGCCTTGGCACCCAGGTGGTGGGCAGTGAACAACGCGCCCATGGCAATGGTCTGGTCGATACGCTGAAAGGTCTTGCCGGTGAAATCGGCTTCCAGCTCAAAATCTTCATGGCCCTCGGCGGCGTGGCAAATTTTGGCCATTTCCACTATGGTTTCCAGCGGGTATTTGCCCGCGGCGGTCTCGGCCGACAGCATCACGGCGTCGGTGCCGTCGAGCACCGCATTGGCCACGTCGCTCACTTCTGCTCGGGTCGGCACCGGGTTGGTGATCATGGACTCCATCATTTGCGTGGCGGTGATCACCACGCGGTCGTGCTCGCGGGCCAGTTTGATCATGCGCTTTTGCAGGCCAGGAACGATGGCATTGCCGACTTCGACCGCCAGATCGCCACGGGCCACCATGATGCCGTCGCTGGCCAACAAAATTTCCAGTAGACGGGGGATCGCTTCGGCGCGCTCGATCTTGGCAATCAGCCCGGGCTTGTGGTTGTATTCAGCCGCCGCCACATTGCACAACTGGCGGGCCATTTCCATGTCGGTCGCGTTCTTCGGGAAACTCACCGCCACATAGTCGGCCTGGAAACTCATCGCCGTTCGGATGTCATCCATGTCCTTGGCCGTCAGGGCCGGAGCGGTGAGGCCGCCGCCCTGTTTGTTGATGCCCTTGTTGTTGGACAGCTCGCCGCCGAGCTTGACGGTGGTGTGGACTTGCTCACCCTTGACGGCATCCACAGTGATCACGATCAGGCCGTCATTGAGCAGCAGGACGTCGCCAGCTTTGACCTCGCGTGGCAAGGCCTTGTAGTCCAGGCCCACCGCATCAATGTCACCCAGTTCGGTGCGGGCGGCGTCGAGCACGAACTTCTGCCCAGGCTCCAGAAAAACCTTGCCTTCGGCAAACTTGCCAACCCGGATTTTGGGGCCTTGCAGGTCGGCCATGATGGCCACTTCGCGGCCGGCGCGGTGCGCGGCTTCGCGCACCAGACGGGCCCGGTCGATGTGGTCCTGCGCCTTGCCGTGGCTAAAGTTCAGTCGCACCACGTTGACGCCAGCACGAATCATTTGCTCCAGCAACGCGGGGTCGCTGGAAGCGGGGCCCAGGGTGGCAACAATCTTGGTGGCGCGACGTGGCATGAAACAGTCTCCTCTTATATGGCGGCCATTTTCACACGGAACCTCCTGCCGCGCGGTTACACGACACCGTCAACTTGCATGGAGCCCTGTGCTTGGAACGTTGCAGAGCAACCACGCGCCGGGCGCCCGATGGAAATTGACATGGGCTACGCGGGTAATCGCCGCTTCTGACTTTGCACAAGGTGTGGTTCAATCGTCATCCACAGATACGATTGCCGTACCGCACACGCCTGACCATGATCGCCCTTGACACACCAATGGAAGCACTGCTCGACAGCTCCCATGGCAAGCCCAAGTTGCTGGTGGTGGACGATCAGCCCATCAACATTCAAGTGATGCACCAGGTGTTTTGCGGTGACTACCAGGTCTTCATGGCGACCAGCGGAACCCAGGCACTGGCCATCTGCCAGTCCAATCCGCCCGATCTGGTGTTATTGGATATCGTCATGCCGGGCATGGACGGCTTCGAGGTCTGTGCGCAACTCAAAGCCAGCGATGTCACCCGCAACATCCCCGTAATTTTTGTCACTGCCCATACGGATGCCGCCCAGGAAACCCATGGCTTGAGCCTCGGCGCCGTGGACTTCATCGCCAAACCCGTCAACCCGGCGGTCGTGCGAGCCAGGGTCAAGACCCAGCTGACGCTTAAATTTCAATCAGACTTGTTGCGCAAACTGGTCTTTCTGGACGGGCTGTCTGGCGTATTCAATCGCCGCTATTTTGACCAGCAACTAGGCGTGGAATGGATGCGCGCGGCGCGTAGCAACTCCCCCCTGTCCGTCATCATGATTGACGTGGATCATTTCAAGGCCTTCAATGACCGGTATGGGCACCAGGCGGGTGACGATTGTCTGCGCCAGATAGCCGTGACCCTCAAAGCGTGCCTGAAACGCCCGGCCGACCTAGTGGCCCGCTACGGGGGCGAGGAATTTGCATGCATCCTGCCCGATACACCGTTCGATGACGCCATGGCGCTGGCCAATGAATTGGAGCGCAAGGTTCGCGCACAAGATATTCCGCATGAAGTCTCCACGGTAGGCCCCGTGGTGACGGTCAGCGTGGGTTTGGCGACCCGCACGCTGGATTCGGTCGGCGACGCCGTGCAATTGGTGGGCCTTGCCGACGCGCAGCTGTACCACGCCAAACAGAATGGCCGGGGCCGGGCCTGCGGCGCAATTTTGGGCACCAAGGCCCTTGGATGACCCAAGCCCGCGACTCTGTTGTCTAATATCCGGACATGAAAAAAAATAGTGCCGCATCCCGTTCTGCCAGTCTGATTGACCACTTGGTCCACCTCAGTGGCATGCGCAAGCGCGACGATTTGTTGGGTGGCATGACCCTGGCGCTTCTGGAAACTCTGGGAGCGAAAAAGGTCGAAGTGTTCAGCCTGGTACACGACGAAAACAAACGTTTCTGGCTGCCTCTGACGCAAGCGCTGGGGGGCCAGAACGTCCGCTTTGTGTCGGCCCCCATGCGTGCAGAGCACAACATGATGGCGCCCATCGACAGCGACCTGGAACGGCTCCGCTGCCTGGACCGGGTTGAGACCGTTGCAAGCCCTCCGACGCCAGCACGGGCCGCGCACCTGACACGTTTTCCCATGACATTGGCCGAGGGAGCAACTCTGTGGGGCGTAGCGGAAATCGAGTCCCAACAAGCCCTGTCCCAAGCCGAGATGACGGATGTCACGCGCCTTCTGTCGATGCACGGCAATATGCTCGACATGCTCGACTACAGCGAATGTGATGCGCTGACCGGGCTGTGGAACCGCAAACCGTTTGACGACCTGTTCTACAAAACCCTGAAGCCGATGGAGCCCAACAGTTCCGACCACTCGCCCGATGGCGTGGAGCATCGGGCCACGACCTCACCCTCCAATTTTTGGCTCGCCATGGTGGACATTGACCATTTCAAGCAGGTCAACGATACCTATGGACACCTGATTGGGGACGAGGTCCTGATTCTGGTGGCCCGCCTGCTGAAAACCTCGTTTCGGGCCTATGACCGTGTCTACCGGTTTGGGGGCGAAGAGTTTTTGGTGGTGCTGCGCAGTGGCAACCACGACGACGCCGTGCGGGCGGTCGAGCGTTTTCGCGCCACCATGGCCAACTACAGCTTCCCCCAGGCCGGGCGCATTACCGCCAGCGTGGGGGTGACCGAAATTGTGTCGGGTGACTCACCGGCTGCCGCCTGCGAACGCGCCGACCAGGCCGTCTACTACGCCAAGCACCACGGCCGCAACCAGGTTTGCAGCGAAGCCGACCTGGTACGCCGCGGCCTGCTCAAGGTCGACCTCAAAGTGGGCGACGTCGAGCTGTTTTAACCCCAATTTGGGTTTTTTGGCGGAGGCCATGGGTCTTTTTTGCCTCTAGCCCACGTCAATACTGCATAAGTCGCTACTAATTCAATAGCATGCCTGATGGCAATTTAAGTGGCCGCGCGGCGCGTGAGCACTTCAAACGCTGGCAAGGTCTTGCCCTCCAGCACCTCCAGAAAGGCGCCACCACCGGTGCTGATGTAACCCACCTGGCTCTCGATGCCGTACTTGGCAATGGCTGCCAGGGTGTCGCCACCACCGGCGATGGAAAAGGCAGCGGAATCCGCAATGGCCTGGGCGATGACTTTGGTCCCGTTCTCGAATGCCGCAAATTCAAAGACGCCGACCGGACCGTTCCAGACAATGGTGCCAGCCTTCTTCAACTGCTCAGCCAGGGTCCGGGCGGTTTGCGGGCCGATATCCAGAATCAGGTCGTCATCAGCAACGTCCGCTGCCGCCTTGACGGTCGCGACCGCATCGGCTGAAAAGGTTTTGGCGGTCACCACATCGGTCGGAATGGGCACAGCCGCACCGCGGGCCTTCATGGCCTCAATCACCGCCGTGGCTTCTGCCAACAGCGCGGGCTCGGCCAGGCTCTTGCCAATTTTCAGACCGGCGGCCAGCATGAAGGTGTTGGCAATGCCCCCCCCAACGATGAGCTGGTCGACATTGGCCGCCAAGCTCTTCAGGATGGTGAGCTTGGTCGATACCTTGGAGCCGGCGACGATGGCCACCAGCGGGCGCTTGGGGGCCAGCAGGGCCTTGGAAATGGCATCCATCTCGGCCGCCAGCAAGGGACCGGCACAGGCAATGGGCGCATATTCGGCAATACCGTAGGTGCTGGCCTCGGCGCGGTGCGCGGTGCCAAAGGCATCGTGCACAAAGATATCGCACAGGGCCGCCATTTTGCGGGCCAGCGCTTCATCGTTCTTCTTTTCACCCTTGTTGACGCGGCAGTTTTCCAGCAGCACCAGTTGACCAGTCTGCACTTGCACACCGTCGACCCAGTTGGCAACCACAGGAATCGTGCGGCCCATCAGCTCGCCCATGCGCGCAGCCACGGGGGCCAGCGAGTCTTCGGGCTTGAAGTCGCCTTCGGTGGGGCGGCCCAGGTGGGAGGTCACCATGACGGCAGCACCGGCCTTGAGTGCCATTTCGATACAGGGAATGCTGGCACGGATGCGCGTGTCTTCGGTGATGGCGCCATTGTCATCCTGTGGCACGTTCAGGTCGGCGCGAATGAAGACGCGCTTGCCGGCCACTTGGCCGCTGGCGCACAGATCGGAGAAACGGATGACGTTCATGGGAATACCTTTGAAGAGTGGGAAAAGGCCGTGCGCCGCGTGTGCGGGCTCTGCCGCGATTGTAAAAGCGGCCCGCAGGCCGGATTTCAGCTACCAGCCAAGGCCGACGTGCAGCGGCAGGTACACCGCCATGCCCACTACGATGGTGCCCAGCACAACCTGGCCGGCACCCTTGCGCCAGAAGAAATAGGCAACGCCCGCCGCCGCCGCGTACAGACGTGCATCGCGCAGCGTGTGGATGAGGATGCCCTGCGTCATCACGATCTCGGGCACGATGACTGCCGCCAGCGCGGCAATCGGCGCGTACTGCAGGCCGCGCTGCACCCACTGGGGCAGGGCCCAGTCCTTGTCCGAGAGAAAGAATGCCGATCGCGACAGCACCGAGACACCGGCCAGGGCCACGATGGTCAGCAGGGTCCAGGCATGGGTCTCGCCACTGAAGAAGTTGTCCATGGCTCAGTGGCCCCCATCGGCACGGGGTGTCGGCTGGCGCTGCACGGCCTTTTCCAGCGCCAGGCAGACCACCACCGCAGCAGCAATCGCCGTCAGGATATTGAGCTTGAGCGGCAGCGCAAAGGCCGCCACCGCCGCCGTGCCGGCCACCACGGCGGCCATCCAGCGCAGCCGCGTGGATGCCAGCGAACACAGCATGCCCAGGAGCGCCAGAATGCCAGCAAAGCCCAGACCCCACTGCGTGGGAATGGCATTGGCCAGCACCACGCCCAGCACGCTGCAAATGGTCCATGTCAGCCAGTTGATACCGCCGTTGCCCACCAGGTAGGCCATCTGGCCGGTGCGCTCCACCGCATCGGCACCCGGCTGGGGAAAGCGTTTGACAAACAACACGTAGGTCAGGTCCCCGGTCAGGTAGCCCGCGATCAGGCGATCCCGCAGCGGCAGGTGCATGACATAGGGGCGCATGTGCACGCTGAACACCACGAAGCGCAGGTTCACGCACAGGGCGGTGGCAAGGATCACCCAGATCGGCGCGCCGGCCAGGATCAGCGGGATGGAGGCCAGCTGCGCGCTGCCGGCAAACACGATGGCGGCCATCAGCAGGGCCTCGACCGTGCTCATGCCGGACTTGACCATGGCCACGCCGGTCATCAGGCCCCAGGCAGCGATGCCGGGCGCCACGCCCAGCATGTCCACAACTCCCCGGCGAAACTCTGGATCCTGGCGATAGGCGCGTTGCAGAATCATGGGGTGGTGGCAGGCAGGTCGAACCGCATGCCAGCCTGCAGACCGAACCCTCGCACGAAGTCGGCGACGGCCAGCCGCTTGCCACTCGGACGCTGCAGTTCGGTCAAAATTACTATTGAATGCATAGCAGCAACCTCAATGCCGTCGAGGGCTACCGCCAGAATAGTCCCAGGACTCTCGAGCGCCGCGGCATCTTGCGCGCCGGTATCGGCGACCCGCGCGCCCCACACCTTGATGGTTTCACCGTTGAGGCTGGCCGTGGCACCCGGAAACGGATTGAAAGCCCGCACCCGCTGCACGATCTGCTGCGCGCTCAGACGCCAGTCAATGGCGGCCTCGTGTTTCTCGATCTTGTGGGCATAGGTCACCCCGTCCTCGGGCTGGCGAATCGGTTTCAGGCGCCCCGCTGCCGCCAGATCCAGCGCCATCACAATCAGCTTGCCGCCCAGATCGGCCATGCGGTCGTGCAAGCTCCCGGTGGTGTCCGACGCCACGATGGGCAGGCTGTGCATGAGCAGCATGTCGCCAGTGTCCAGCCCTGCATCCATCTGCATGATGGTGACACCGGTCTCCAAATCGCCCGCTTCAATGGCCCGGTGAATCGGGGCCGCACCGCGCCAACGCGGCAGCAGCGAGCCGTGGATGTTCAGACAGCCGAATTTCCCTGGCGCGGCCATATCATCCAGAACCCAATGCGGCAGGATCAGTCCGTAGGCAGCCACCACCATCACGTCCGCCTGTGCGTCGGTCATGGCCTGACGCGCGTCGGCGGCGTCCTGCGGGTATTTGCCATCCAGCCGCAAACTGCGCGGCTGGGCCACGCCGATGCCATGGTTCAGCGCGAACTGTTTGACCGCGGAGGCCTGAAGTTTCATGCCCCGGCCCGCCGGGCGATCCGGCTGCGTCAGTACCAACGCAATGGTATGGCCGCTCGCGTGCAATCGCTCCAGCGCGACCCGGGCAAATTCAGGGGTTCCGGCAAAAATGATCCTCACAGCATGGCTCCCGGTGACCAGGTCCTCACTGGGCATCCTCGCGCTGGGCCTTGAGCATTTTCTTCTTGATCCGGTTGCGCTTCAGAGGCGACAGGTACTCAACAAATACCTTGCCCATCAAATGGTCCATTTCGTGCTGGATGCAAACCGCCAACAACTCGTCCGCTTCAATGGTGCGGGGTTTGCCTGTCAAGTCCAGGGCACGCACATGCACGGCGTCAAAACGCTCGACCCCGTCGTAGATGCCCGGCACCGACAGGCAGCCTTCTTCGTTCAGATGGGTGGTCGGACTGGTCCACACCAGCTCGGGGTTGATCAGCACCAGAGGTTCGTCGCGCTCTTCGGACACGTCGATGACGATGACGCGCTCGTGCACATCGACCTGCGTGGCCGCCAAGCCAATGCCTTTGGCGTCGTACATCGTCTCGATCATGTTGGCGACCAAGGTGTGGATGCGTTCATCGACGGTGGCGACCGGCTTGGCCACTTTGTGCAACTTGGGATCGGGATAACAAAGAATGGGGAGTAAGGCCATATATTAGTCAGTTGAGGACAGAGCTTGCGTGCTGCGGTCTGTCCCGCAAGGTTTCAGAATTGTGGCTATTTTCGCCACTTTTGGACGGTCACGCACCCCCAGACGGCTAAAAACGTTGCCGAATCAAGGGCTTGAGCGCAAAATCGCGCGTAACTTATCAAGTTATTTCCTGGAAATACAGCACGCTATGACGATACAACCTATGGGCAAATCCACCGTGGCACTCGCCAAGCTGGCCGCGCTGGCCGCTGTGGCCAGTACTTTGGTGACCACTTCGGGATGGGCCCAAAACTTCCCGATCTCTGCAGCGCAGAAGCAGACGGCGAGAGAAGTTGCGCAAAAAGGCGTGCCGCTCAGCGAACTGGCGGCCAATGCGCCAGAGCGCTACACCATCAAATCCGGCGACACTCTGTGGGCGATCTCGCGCCTCTACCTGAAGAGCCCCTGGCGCTGGCCCGAACTGTGGGGCATGAATCTTGAAGACATCAAGAACCCGCACCGCATTTACCCCGGCCAGGTTCTGGTCCTGGTTCGCAAGGACGGCTTTGCCAGCCTGCGTGTGGAAGGCGAACAAAGCGACCCGCCAACGGTAAAAGTGTCCCCACGCACCCGCTACGAGATGTTGTCCGACGGCGCACTGCCAACGCTGCGGTCAAACATTATTGAAGCCTTTTTGGCTGAACCCATCATCGTCGATGAGGCCGGCCTGCAATCGGCCGCCCGTATCGTGGCCGCATTGGAAAGCCGGGTGCTGATTACCAGAGGTGACCGCGCCTATGCACGCGGCCCCGAAGGCACGCCCCTGCTGGACGACCAAGGCAAGGACCAGCAGTTTCGCGTCTTCCGCAATGCCACGCCCCTGAAGGACCCGACCACCGGGGAGGTGTTGGGCTACGAAGCACAATACGTCGGCAAGGCCACACTGGTCCGCGGCGAGGGCAAGGGTGAGGTGGAAAACCGCGACGGGTCCCAAAGCGCCGCCGTTGTGCCGGCCACCATCGACATCACTGGTGCAAAGGAAGAAATGCGCGTCGGCGACCGCTTGCTACCCGAGCCGCCCCGGCAGTTGCAGACCTACACCCCCCATGCGCCAGTTGGCAAAGTGGAAGGCCGTATTGTCTCGGTATATGGCAACGCCGTGGTCAATGCGGGCCAGAACCAGGTCGTTGCGATCAACAAGGGGACTGCCGACGGTATGGAGTCCGGCATCGTGCTGGCTATTCTGAGCGACGGCGCGCGTATCGTTGACAAGACTGATGAGAGCCGTCCGGTGATGAAGCTGCCGGACGAGCGCAATGGACTATTGATGGTGTTTCGCACGTTCGAACGACTGTCGTACGCCCTGATTCTGGAAATCACCGACGGTGTGCGGGTCGGCGACCGCTTGGTCAGCCCACGGCAATAGTGACCACCCGCGGTGCGCCGGCTTTAGCCGTACACCGGCTGATCAGGTCTTAGTCCCATGGACCGCGAAGAGTTGGCCGCGTGGTTGCGCCTGCAGTTGACGCCTGGCGTCGGTGACGCCACGGCTCGGCGCCTGCTCGCGGCATTCGGTTTGCCACACAACGTGTTTGCCGCATCTTCACAGGCGCTGGCCCAAATTGCCACTGCGACACAGTGCGCGGCATTGCAGCGCGAGCCCGCGGATCTGTCGTCCCTTCTGGATACAACCTGGCAGTGGTTACAGGCCAATCCTGATCAGCACCGGGTGTTGACTCTGGGGGATCCGATCTATCCTCAATCGCTATTGAATATGGAAGACCCGCCCCTTGTGTTGTACGGCATGGGGGTTGCCGCCGCATGGCAGGAGGGCGGTTTGTCCACCTGCATGCCCCGCAGTGTGGCGGTGGTTGGCAGCCGAAATCCCACCCCGCAGGGGGCAGCGAACGCACGGCAGTTTTCAGAAGCCTTGGCGCAAGGCGGACTGACCGTTGTTTCCGGGTTGGCGCTGGGTGTCGATGGTGCGGCCCATGAAGGGGCACTGGCGGGTGCGATACAGGGACAACTGGCGACCATTGCGGTGGTGGGCACGGGACTGGACCGTGTTTACCCCAGACAACATCTCGACCTGGCGCATCGCATCGCACAACGGGGTGTTCTGCTCAGTGAGTATCCCTTGGGCACACCGCCGCTTTCGTCGAATTTTCCGAGACGCAACCGAATCATTGCCGGACTGGCCCGGGGCACCTTGGTCGTGGAAGCCGCGCTCAAATCCGGCTCCCTGATCACCGCCCGGCTGGCTTCCGAGCAGGGCAAGGACGTGTTTGCAATTCCTGGCTCCATCCATACCGCCCAGTCACGTGGATGCCACGCCTTGATCAAGCAGGGCGCCAAGCTGGTGGAGTGCGCACAGGATGTCATTGAGGAACTGCTCCACGACACCCTTGCACCCGCCTCCGGCGCAACAGTGGCCTCATCGGATGAGCTTTTTGAGACCGAGGATGCAGACGATCCCCTGTTGGACGCCCTTGGTTTTGATCCGACGGGCCTGGACGCTCTGCAGGCCAGAACCGGCATGGCAACGGCCACGCTGCAGGCTCGCCTGATGGAACTGGAGATCCATGGGCAGGTGGCGCGACTACCCGGCGGATTGTTCCAGCGCATGGGCCGGGCCTGAGGCTCCGCAACTCTAATCTGCGCGCTAAGCGAGAAATAGCGGGGAAATTCAGACGACATCGCAAGGGCTTGATCTTCTGCGCTATATTGGGGCCATGTTTGAAGTGCTTGTCTTCGTTTACGAAAACTACTACGCCGGCGATAGCTGCCCCGAACCAGCACACCTGGAGCGAAAACTCAACGCCGTCGGATTTGAATCCGAGGAAATTGAAGACGCCCTGCTCTGGCTGACCGGTCTCAATACCGCCGCACGCGGCTCCAAGGGCTTTGCTGGCACTTCGCAGTTGGCTGCGCCTGAACCCTGGCTGCGGGAACCCTCTTCGACCAGCGTTCGCGTCTATCCGATCGCCGAGCAGAACCATCTTGGGGTGGAATGCCTGGGATTCATCAGCTTTCTGGAGTCTGCTGGCGTCTTGCCGGCATCCATGCGCGAAGTTGTTATCGAGCGGGCCATGGCGGCGCCGGGGTCACCGGTTTCACTGGATGATCTCAAGATTATTATCCTGATGGTGTACTGGAGCTTTGGCCAGGAGCCCGACGCGCTGGTTCTGGATGAACTGTGCGATGACACCACTGATCGTGTGGCTCACTAGCCCCTACGCTCCCCGCACCTAAGCCATCAGGCGTTCAGGGTTCGCATCAATCTTGGATAGCGCATCGCGGGTTGCCCGCACGGTAAGCGTTTCTTCTTCTTGCGGCAACAACAGCCCGGCTTGCAGGTAGGCAGCCAGTCGCCCACCCTGGATTAGATAGCTCTTGCCCGAGCTCGCGGCAAACAGGTTCAGGTGTTTGCGGTCGCTGCGCCACGCAAACTGGACCTGGGTGATCTGGTTGTTGTGGTCCAAGGTAAACCAGGAACCCAGCTGCAGCTCCTGCGCCCAGGCCACCATGGCCGCGGTCGGTTTGGAGCCACCATTTCCGACCACTTCGATGGCCGACGCGTCGATGCCCAGCATCATCTCAATGCTCTCGGCGTCCAGCGGTAAATCACCCATGCCGTCTTCACTGACGAAGTCTTCCAGATTGCCCAGGCGTTGGGCCATGGCGTCAATCTTGGCTTGCGGTATCGCCTGTGTCTTGGACAGGAAGGCGTCGGCCAACGTGTCGCTGACGGTCTTGATGTGCGCGTCCTGCTCGGATGGCGCCATGGCCAGCAGTGTCATCCCGGAACGCAAACGCAGCAACAGATTGGGCAGGTCCTGAATCACGCGGGCCCGGTCCGCACGATTGGGTTTGGCGCTGGCCGCCCACACCAGATCGGTGGCGGACTTCTTGAGCGTGAGCGTATCTTTGTGCTGTGGGCCTTTGCGCACAGCCGCGACCGCCAGTACTTCAGCCCAGACCTTGAACAAAAACTCCCGGATCTCGTCGCGAACCGGCATGTCCTTGAGCATGTTGCGCATCTCGATCGTGTACTGAATGGCCAATGTCTCTTTTTGCTCCACCTGCTGCGCCACACTGACCACTTTTTGGGTGGTACCCTTTTCCGTCAGGTACTTGGACAGGAACTTCTGAAACTCTTCGTAGACAACCTGATAGACCTTCTTGCCAGTCTCGGGATACTGCTCGATGACCTGCACGATGCGCTTGATTTCAAGCTCCATCGCATTGCCCTGGATACCTGTGGAATCGAATCCCATCACGCAAGAGCCCATGCGATCGATCAACAATCGGGCTGGATGCGTCGTGGTGCCCAAGAAGTCAGGATCTTCCAGCGCCATGCGCAACACCGGCATTTGCAGACGTGCGAACCACACGCGAATACCCGGTGGGATGCGGTCCTCGGCAAGAATGGCCTGGAACATCAGGGCAACGATTTCAATCGTCGCTTTCTCGCCCTTGGTCTCGGCCTTTTTCTTCAGTTCAGCTGTCTTCTCCCGCAAATCACCCGCAACGCGGGCAACCCCTGCAGGGCTATAGTCTTCATACAGGGTGCCGCCGCTCGCGTAACTCGGTGCCTGTCCAGGCCGTGGTGGTGCCATCGCGGCCGCCAACGCAGGTGACGGAGCCTGGTGGTGTGCTGTACCGGTGAAATCGCCGCCGGCATGATTGACAAACAAACGCCGTATCTGGCCAATGACCCCCTGCGCCCGATTGCGCGCACGCGCCATGGGCGAGGCGGCCGTCATCATGCGGGTTTCTTCAGACGCTGAATTGCCCCCCTGGCCCATGTTGTTTTGCATGCCAGAGGACTGCTTCCAGAACGGAGTGGGTGAGGACGTCGAGGGATTGGGTCCGGACGGACGATCGCTTTGGGCACCTGACTGCGCCGGTGCTTTTGCACCCCAACCCAAACGCCCCCCAAAGAAACCGCCGCCCGACCCCTGTGGTCCGGTCGCTCCACCAGATTCACCGTTACCCGCACCTCCGTGCGGGCCATTGCCGCCCTGTTGCGACGGCCCCGGTGCGTAACCACCTTGTGCAGGGTGGCCCTGCGGGTAGCCGCCTTGGGAGTGCGCATCGCCACCGCCGGCTTGACCCAAATCGCCCGAAGCGGTGTTCCTGCCTTCAGGAGGTTGCTGGGGACTGCCGGCAGGTGCAGTTGGTCGTCCACGGGTCGGCGCTGCGCGAGGAGGGGCCTTTACCCGGTCCTTGAGCTCAATCGTCGGCATGACGCCCTTCTTGATGAGCACTTCATTGGCACTGGCGTAGGCTGCTTTCAGACGCTCGATCAAAAGCTTCTGGACGACATCATTCACCATGGCCCAGGAGTCCCCCGGCATACCCGAATTGGCCCATTGCTCGACCATCAACAGCACCAGCACTTCGGGGCGGAACAGGTCGTTCAACGCCAATTCTTCCGTGCCTTCCAGAAACTGCATGCGCAAGCGCAGGTCTTCCAGCTGGCTGTTGACCTTTTCCATCACCGCCATGACCATGCGCGAGGCCAGAATCTTGTTCTCTACAACCTCGGTTCCCACCAGCTGCAAGCCCATCACTTCAGGGTCGCTTTGCTTCTTCTTGGTCGGTGGGTCCAGGCACTCCCGCCAGACCTTCATCGTGCCTTCCAGCCAGATGGGCCTGCACTTTTTGTAGGCCATCCACACGTCCCTGCGCTCCTGGCTTTCCCGGGCATTGGACGGCGCGTCCATCAAGGTGGTGATTTGGTCCAGTACTGCGACGCCAATTTCCGACATGGCCTGCCCGGCCTCGGCTAAAAAACGCTCACGCAACGCCCTGGCAAACTGCTGCCGGGGCGTGAGACTGGAATTACCGGGTGCAATGGCCATAGATCAGGAAACGCTTACACCGTCGCGCCCGCATTGGGGTCGGCAGGGTCCCCTTCCTTTTTGACTGACCCCTTGATCAGGTCTTCCCTCTGGATACCCAGCCACATCGCAATGGCCGCAGCCACAAACACCGAGGAATAGATACCAAACAAGATACCAATAGTCAGGGCCAGCGCAAAGTAGTGCAGTGTCGCCCCACCAAACAGCAACATGGACAACACCATCAATTGCGTACACCCGTGGGTAATGATGGTGCGGCTGATGGTGGAGGTGATTGCGCTATCGATGATTTGTTCGGTGTTCATCTTGCGGAAACGCCGGAAATTCTCCCGGATCCGGTCAAAAATCACCACCGATTCATTCACCGAATAACCGAGGACCGCCAGTACCGCGGCCAGGACCGGCAGGGAAAATTCCCATTGGAAGAAAGCAAAAAAGCCCAGAATGATGATCACGTCGTGCAGGTTGGCGATGATGGCTGCAACGGCAAACTTCCATTCAAAACGAATCGCCAGATAGAGCATGATGCCCACGATCACGCTGGCCAGGGCCTTGAGACCGTCTGCTGCCAACTCGTCCCCCACCTGTGGACCCACAAACTCGGTCCGTCGCATCGTGACACTGGCATCTCCAGCCTTCAAGGTGGCCAGCACGCGCTCGCTCTGCGCACTGGAACTGGTACCTTTTTGCACCGGCATGCGAATCAGGACATCTCGCGCCGTGCCAAAGTTTTGCACCTGCACGTCATTGATGCCCAAGGCGGAAACGCTGGCGCGGATGGCATTGAGTTCAGCGGGTTGCGAATAGCTGACCTCCATCAGGGTGCCGCCAGTGAATTCGACGGACAGATGCAAACCACGCGAGAACAGGAAAAAGACGGCCGCAAGAAACGTAACCAGCGAAACCAGATTGAACACCAGCGCATGCCGCATGAACGGAATGTCGCGGCGTATTTTGAAAAATTCCATGCCTAATCCCCTTAGTTTGTCGCAACCTGATTCTGGGAATCAGGGCGCCAAACCGTACCTATGGACACATTTTTTAATTTCTTCTGTCGACCGTACCACAAATTTACCACGCCACGAGAGAAGAAAACACCGGAGAACATGCTGGTCAATATGCCCAGGCAATGCACCACGGCAAAGCCGCGCACGGGGCCAGAGCCAAATGCCAGCAGAGCCAGTCCAGCGATAAGAGTGGTGACGTTGGAGTCAATGATCGTGGCCCACGCGCGGTCATAGCCCGCATGGATGGCAGCCTGAGGCGACGCCCCTCCGCGAAGCTCTTCGCGCACCCGCTCGTTGATCAGCACATTGGCATCAATGGCCATGCCCAGCACCAACGCCATGGCGGCCATGCCGGGCAACGTCAGCGTGGCTTGCAACATGGAGAGCACGGCCACCAGCAACAACAAATTGAAGGCTAGCGACACGCTGGAAATGATGCCAAACAGCATGTAGTAAGCGCACATGAAGACCGTCACCGCAACAAAACCCCAGGTCACGCTATTGAAGCCCTTGGCAATGTTCTCGGCCCCCAGGCTGGGACCAATGGTCCGCTCTTCAATGATCTCCATGGGGGCAGCGAGGGCTCCGGCGCGCAGCAGCAGGGCTGTGTCAGCAGCTTCCACGGTGGTCATTCGACCGGAGATTTGCACGCGACCACCGCCAATCTCGGAGCGGATCACGGGCGCAGTCACGACTTCGCCCTTGCCTTTTTCAAACAGCAGGATCGCCATGCGCTTGCCAATGCTTTCGCGTGTAACGTCACGGAAGATGCGGGCGCCCTTGGCGTCCAGCGTCAGGTGCACAGCGGCTTCCTGTGTCTGGCTATCAAAGCCGGGCTGGGCATCGGTCAGGTTGTCACCGGTGAGGATCACCTGTTTTTTCACGATGATCGGCGACCCATTGCGCTCCAGGTAACGCTCCGAACCAAACGGAACGGCAGCGGTACCCAGTTCGGCAGAACGCGCCTCCGTGCCTTCGTCAACCATGCGGATTTCCAGCGTGGCCGTACGTCCCAAAATATCCTTGGCCTTGGCGGTGTCCTGTACACCCGGCAACTGCACCACGATGCGGTCCAGCCCTTGCTGCTGGATCACGGGCTCGGACACACCCAGCTCGTTGATCCGGTTGTGCAACGTAGTGATGTTCTGCTTGAGCGCCTGTTCCTGCAGCTTGCGGGCGGCCACAGGCTGGATCGTCGCGACCATTTTGATATCCGTGCCATCAGTGGACTCTACGGTGCTCAATTCAGCAAACTGGTCCTGAACAATGCGCCTGGCCGCTTCGGCCGCCTGGGCATCGCGAAAACGGATCTCTACCGTCTGCCCGTTGCGGCTGATACCACTGTGGCGCACATTCTTTTCCCGCAGCGTGGTGCGAATATCCCCCGCCAGTGATTCGGCCCGCTTGGACAGAGCAGCCTGCATATCGACCTGCAACATGAAGTGCACGCCACCCCGCAAGTCCAGGCCCAGAAACATGGGCGATGCGTGCAGGGCGGTCAACCAGGCCGGCGAGCGCGACAACAGATTGAGTGCCACCACAAAGGAGGGGTCATTCGCATCGGGATTGAGCGCCTTCTGAATGGCGTCCTTGGCCTTGAGCTGGACATCGGTACTGGCAAAACGCGCCTTGATGGACGTCCCGTCCAGCGTAACTGCCTCCGCCGTGATGTCTGCTGCCTTAAGCGCTTCTTCCACACGGCCTACCGCCGCGGCATCCAGCTTCAGGGAAGCTTTGGCGATCGACACCTGAACGGCAGGGGACTCACCAAACAGGTTGGGCAGGGCAAACAGGCCGCCCACCACCAGTGCGATCAGAAGGATCGCGTATTTCCACACCGGGTAACGGTTCATGATCGCACTTCAGATTTGAGAGAAATTTGCTAAAAAATTACTTGATGGAGCCCTTGGGCAACACTTGCACCACGGCGCTGCGCTGGATCTGGATCTCGACACCATTGGCCACTTCCAACCCCAGATAACTGTCGCCAACCTTGTTGATCTTTCCCAGCACACCACCGGCGGTGACCACCTCGTCACCCTTGGCAACCGCATCAATCATGGCCTTGTGTTCTTTCTGCTTTTTCATCTGGGGGCGGATCATCACAAAGTAAAGCACCACAAACATCAAAACCAGGGGCAGCATGCTCATCAAGGAAGATTGCATGTCGCCTCCAGCGGCAGCGGCGGGAGCGGTTTGGGCAAAAGCAGAGGAAATGAACACTGGAAAACTCCACAAAACAGAGGACAACAAAAAACCGGCCGCCCACAAATAGGCGACGCGCGTACGTTAGAGCAACCCTTGATTGTAGTCGGGTGGGGGCTAATACAGCCTTTTTGGACAACTTGTCCCCACACGGCTGTGCTAGTTTGGACGGTGAAACTGCTCTACAAGCATGGCCCACTGTTGCCGCGCAGTTGCCAGATGGCGGGCCTTGACATGCCCAAAGCCGCGAATCTGTTCAGGTAAGCGCGCAAACGCCAGTGCCGCATCCCGGTTATCCGCCGTGAGCAGCGGCAACATGGCCTCCAGAGCACTTCGGTATTCCGTGACCAAGGCCCGCTCCAGGCGACGCTCCTCGGTATAGCCAAAGACGTCCAGCGGGCCACCGCGCAGCACCTTCAGCGGCGCCAGCAAGCGAAAGGCTTTTTGCATCCAGGGGCCATAGCTGCTTTTTTGCAACTCGCCGGCCGCATTGGTCTTGGCCACCAGCGGGGGCGCCAGGTGATAGTGCAGTTTGAAATCGCCTTCAAACTGGGCACCCACCTTGGCCAAAAAAGCCGTGTCGGTGTGCAGGCGGGCCACTTCGTACTCGTCCTTGTAGGCCATGAGCTTGAACAAGTAGCGGGCCACGGCCTGCGTCAACGGCAATGCATTTGGTTTGGATGTGTTCAGCGCGGCGTCCGGGCTGGCGAAGCGCTCCTCCGCACGGCGCACGGTTTCGACAAATCCGGCATAGTCCGCCGCATAGGCCGCGTTTTGGTAACCGGTCAGGTAGTCCACGCGCTTGGCGACCATCGCATCCAGCGGCTCCTTGACCGGCAGCGTGAACTGCACCACCTGGCCCGGGTTCAGCAGCTTTTGCACCGCCGGCCAGTCCAGCGCCGCTTTGCGGCCCCAGGCGAAGGCAGTCTTGTTGTTGTCAACGGCCACGGCGTTGAGTTCGATGGCGCGGATCAGGGAGGCCAATTGCAGCGGGATCCAGCCCTTTTGCCAGGCGTAGCCCAGCATGATGGGATTGGTGTAAATGCTGTCGCCCAGAAATTGCGTCGCGATGGCATCGGCGTCAAACGCGCCCACGCCGTCTTCACCCACCACGCGCGCAATATCGGCCAGGCATTCCTGCCCGGGGTTGCTCCAGTTGGGGTTGGACACAAAGGCCGCCGTGGGCGCACTGTGGGAATTCAGCGCAACATGGGTACGGCCCTGGCGCATGCGCAGCGTGGTTTCCTTGCCGGCCACCACAATCGGGTCGCAGCCAATCACCAGGTCGGCCGAGGCCATGCTAACGCGTGTGGTGCGGATGTCGTCCTGCGAGGCCGCAATCAGCACATGGCTCCAGGTGGCGCCACCCTTTTGCGCCAGGCCACCGGCATCCTGCGTGACGATACCCTTGCCCTCCAGATGCGCCGCCACGCCCAGCAATTGGCCTATGGTGATGACCCCGGTGCCGCCGACGCCGGCGACGATGATGCCCCAGGCACCACCCACCCCCGCACCCTCGACACCATTCGCTGAAACATGGGTCGCCCCCATCAGTTGCGGGATACGGGGCTCAGGCAGCGCCGCCACGTCCACCGGCGAGGCCCCTTGGCCCTTGGCCTTCTTGCGCAGCTGTCCGCCCTCCACGGTCACAAAGCTGGGGCAGAAGCCCTTGACGCAACTCAGGTCCTTGTTGCAGCTGCTCTGGTTGATCTGGCGCTTGCGACCAAACTCGGTCTCCAGCGGCTCCACGCTCACACAATTGCTCTGCACGCTGCAGTCGCCACACCCCTCGCACACCAGCTCGTTGATGACCACGCGCTTGGCCGGGTCCACCAGCGTGCCGCGCTTGCGGCGGCGACGCTTCTCGGTGGCACAGGTCTGGTCGTAAATGATGACGGTTGTGCCCTTGATGTCACGGAACTGTTTTTGAATGGTGTCCAACTCGTCGCGGTGGTGCACGGTCACGCCCGCCGCCAGCTCGACGCCGTGGTATTTCTCGGGCTCATCCGTCACGACGACGATCTGGACGGCGCCCTCGGCCCGCATGCTTTGCGCAATCTGCACCACCGAGTGGCCCTCGGGACGCTCGCCGACCTGCTGGCCACCGGTCATGGCGACCGCGTCGTTGTACAGAATCTTGTAGGTGATGTTGACGCCCGCCGCAATGCTCTGGCGCACGGCCAGCAGGCCGCTGTGGAAGTAGGTACCGTCGCCCAGGTTGGCGAACATGTGCTGGTCGTGGCTGAACGGTTGCTGGCCCACCCATGGCACGCCTTCGCCGCCCATCTGGGTGAATCCCACGGTCGCGCGGTCCATCCAGATGGTCATGAAATGGCAACCAATGCCGGCCATGGCCCGCGAGCCCTCAGGCACCTTCGTACTGGTGTTGTGCGGGCAGCCGGAACAGAACCAGGGCTGGCGATCCCCCAGCTTGATCTCGGCCTTGGCGCGGTTCACTTCCAGCACCTGCATGGCGCTTTCCTTGGCGTTCAGGATGGCCAGCTGGGCGTCGATGCGCGCGGCAATATCGCTGTCCACGCCCATCAGCGTGATGCGTTTGGCAATGGCCCGGGCGATGATGGCCGGCGACAGATCGGCATTGGCACGCAACAGCGTGTTGGCATGCGGATTGGCCATGCCCCACTCGCCACCACTGCCAAAGCCCGACGCATCAGACTCGGCCTCGTTGAACTTGCCCAGCACGCGCGGGCGCACGTCGGAGCGCCAGTTGTACAGGCCTTCCTTCAACTGGTACTCGATGACCTGGCGCTTTTCTTCGACCACCAGAATTTCCTGCAGGCCAGTGGCAAATTCACGCGTGAGTTGCGCTTCCAATGGCCACACGACACCCACCTTGTGCAGGCGGATGCCGACACGGCGGCAGGTGGCGTCGTCCAGCCCCAGATCCAGCAGGGCCTGGCGCGTGTCGTTGTAGGCCTTGCCGCTGGCGATCAGGCCCAGGCGGTCGTTGGGGCCTTCGATCACGTTGTAGTTCAGCCGATTGGCACGGATATACGCCAGCGCCGCGTACCACTTGTAGTCGAACAGCCGCGCTTCCTGCTCCAGCGCCGCGTCGGGCCAGCGGATGTGCAGGCCGCCGGGCGGCATCACAAAGTCGGTGGGAATCTGGATCTGCACCCGGTCCGGGTCGATCATGGCGGTGGCGCTGGACTCCACAATCTCCTGGATCGTCTTCATGCCGGCCCAGACACCGGAGAATCGGCTCATGGCAAAGGCGTGGATGCCCAGGTCCAGAATCTCCTGCACATTCGCCGGGAAGAAGACCGGTGTGCCGCAGGCCTTGAAGATGTGGTCACTTTGGTGGGCGGCGGTAGAGCTTTTGGAGATGTGGTCGTCTCCGGCCACCGCAATCACGCCGCCCCAGGGCGTGGTGCCGGCCATGTTGGCGTGCTTGAAGACGTCGGAGCAGCGGTCCACACCCGGGCCCTTGCCGTACCAGATGCCGAACACGCCGTCGTACTTGTTGCTGCCTTTGGGCGCAAAGCCGAGTTGCTGCGTGCCCCACAGGGCGGTGGCGGCCAGTTCCTCGTTGACACCGGGTTGGAACACGACGTGGTGGGCCTTCAGGTACTTCTCGGCCTTTTGCAGCGACTGGTCGTAGGTGCCCAGTGGGGAGCCGCGGTAGCCGCTGATGAAGCCGGCCGTATTCTTGCCCACCCGCTGATCGCGCACGCGCTGCAACATCGGCAGCTTGACCAGAGCTTGTACCCCGCTCATGAAAGCGTGGCCATAGTCCAGCGCGTATTTGTCATCCAGCGTGACGGTCTGAAGCGCTTTCAGGATGTGATCGGGAAGCGGTGCATTCATGGCGTTTGTGTCTCCGGGGCCGGTGTTTTAGGTCTCGTGCCGCTGCACGACGGACAGGTCGTTGCGGCGCATTGTGCTGGGGGATCAGTGTAGGGAGTTCTCGCTGATATGTCTTTGCGTTCTGTACCCGCTGAAGGCTGTTCTGCGAAAGGTTATTGCTGCAAAATAGCGAAATATGGAACATTTGGACAAATTCGACCTAGCAATCCTGCACGAGCTGCAAAACGATGGCCGTCTGAGCAACACCGAACTGGCGGCACGCGTCGGACTCTCAACCGCCCCCTGCTGGCGCCGGGTCCGGGCGCTGGAGGACAGTGGCGTCATCAAGGGCTACCGCGCAGAATTGGACCGCCAAAAAATCGGCCTGGGTGTGCTCGCCTTTGTGCGGCTGGACGCGGAGCGCAACACCGGGGACTCGACCCGTGCGCTGGAAGAAGCCATCCAGAAGCTGCCGGAGATCGTCAGCTGCCACTACATCAGTGGGTCGGGTACGTTCGAACTGCAGGTCATCAGCCAGGACCTTGACAGTTTTTCACGTTTTGCCCGCGAGAGCCTGATCAACCTGCCGCACGTGAAGGACCTGCACACCAGCTTCTCGCTGGGCGAGGTCAAGGCCAGCAGCGCGTTGCCACTGGATCACCTCTAGCCCTCGTCGTTATTGCTTGTACTGCTATTGATTTTGGAGTTATTGATGGCGATGCTTTTGTAGTCCCCACTCCCCCCAACCCCCTCGCCCCGCCGGGCGAGGGGGAGCTCATGCGGACAGCCGATTTGCTTACCTCGCGCCGACTACGGAATTACTGGCGATGCGCTGCCACCGCTGTTTGGATTCGAAGATTCCACGCATCGGAATTCCGAGCGCCGGGGTCGGTTTGACGGAGTGGCTATCGGTCTATTTTGCCGGTAGCCCTCGTGAAATATACGTATATTGCTATAAATGTTGCAGCAATTTCACCGCCCGGCGCTCGGAACTGCGACTGCTGAACCCTGCGCGCGAAAGGAACAGCGGCAACCTCACGCCCTTAATTCCGTAGTCGGCGCAACACAATCAAATCGGCTGTTAAAGCTCCCCCTCGCCCGACGGGGGCGAGGGGGTTGGGGGGAGTGGGGAGTCAGGCACCGGGAGCCTCAACGCGACAGCACCTGCCGAATCGTCGCCCCCAACTCTTCGGCCACAAACTTGGCAATGTAGGCATCCGCGCCCACGCTCTTCACATGGCCTTCGTTGGCGGTGCCGGTCAATGAGGAATGGATGATGACGGGAATGCCCTTGAAGCGGCCATCCTGCTTGATGTTGCGCGTCAGCGTGAAGCCGTCCATGACCGGCATTTCCAGATCGGTCAGCACCACAGCCACTTTATCCTGGATCGTCTTGCCTTCGGCTGCGGCCTTGACGGTCATGGTTTCCAGCATGTCCCAGGCTTCCTTGCCGGTCTTGGTCATCACATACGGCACACCCATGGCCTTGAAGCCCTGCTCGATCATCATGCGGGCGACCGGCGAGTCGTCCGCCGCCAGCACCACAGTGCCCGGCGGCAGCTTGACGGCGCCGACCTTGGAGTCATCGATTTCCGAGGTGTGCTCGTTGGGCATGACGTCACGCAGAATTTGCTCCACGTCCAGCACCTGGGCCAGGCGGGTGTTCTCGGCATTGCCGTCCAGGCGGGCGATGCTGGTCACCAGGCCGCCGCCGCTGCTCTCGGCCGACAGCACGTGCTTCCACTCCAGGCGCACGATTTCGTTGACCTCTTCCACCGCAAACGCCTGCGTCGTGCGGGCAAACTCGGTGACCAGCAGGATGCCCAAGCCCTTGGTCGGATTGCAGCCGACGACCTTGGGCAGGTTGATGACGGTAATCATCTGGCCGCGGATATTGGCCACGCCCATGACCGTGGGCGGCATATTGACCATGGCGGTGATCTCGGGCATCACCAAAATCTCGCGCACCTTGAACACGTTGATGCCAAACAGCTCACGTCTATCGGTTCCGGGCGCCTCACCCAGACGGAACAACAACAACTCGAACATGCTGTTGGAAGCCAGATTGGTCCGCTCGTCGATGTCCCGCATGGTGCTCATGGCGTATTCCCCGGTGTTCGGTGGTTATTGAAAGGGTGAAACGGTTACCGTGATCATAGTAGCGTTATCTGGCCGTCTTGGGCCACAAAACCCACAACTGCAATGGCTGGCGCAAACGCCCGGCCAGTTCCCCGGCTGCAGCGCCCCCGCCGACAAAATAGTCGGCCCGCACAGCACCGGTGATGGCACTGCCGGTGTCCTGCGCCAGCACCAGTTTTTGCAGCGTCACCTGTTCTCCCGTAGAGGCCAGCCACAGCGGTGTGCCATAGGGAATGCTGTTCGGGTCCACGGCGATGGAGCGACCCGGTGTCAGCGCCACGCCCTGCGCGCCGCGGGGCCCTTCGCTGGCGTCACGGGCTGCGATGGTTTCTTCGCGGAAAAACACCACGCGGGGGTTGATCCACAGCAGTTCGCGCTGGCGCTGCGGGTTTTGCGCCAGCCAGGCCTTGATGCCGGGCCAGGAGGCGTCCTTCACCAGACCCTGGTCCAGCAGCCAGCGCCCGACGCTGCGGTAGGGCTGGTCGTTGGTACCGGCGTAGGACAGGCGCACCCAGCGCTCGGACCCATCGGGCTGGCTGATGCGCACGCGGCCGGACCCCTGGATCTGCAACACCAGTGCATCCACCGGGTCCGCCACATACGCGATGGCACGCCCTTGCAGGGCCGCCTGCGCCTCGGGCAGGGTGTCGATTTCCTGTCGCGTGTACCAGGGCTTGCGTTGGGCCAGCCCGGCCGGCGGCTGGTACAGCGGCACGGAAAATGCCGCGGTGGGCAGGCGGCTGGCCTCCAGCACCGGTTCATAGTAGGCGGTCAGCAGGCCGGTGGGCTCACCTTGCAGCGACTCCACCCGAAACGGCTGCAGCCGCTCTTGCATCCAGGCGCGCTGCTCCTGCGGGCTGCCAATGCTCAGACGCCGGATGTCGGCACACAGGGGGGCAAACGCGCCGGTCGGCCGCGCGCAGCTTTTGACCCAGGCGTTCCAGGCCTCGAACAGGGAGTCATCGGCAAATCCGGGTAAATCCGACCAGGCCGCCGGAACCCAGCGACTCCCCGCCTGGGTCCGGGTACCGGGCACATCCACGGGGCCCGGGCGTACCGTTTCGGCGCGAGGTACTTCCGTCCGCTGGGGCAGCGTCAGAGGCGCACTGCCGCAGGCGGCAAGAGTTCCTACAATCACAGCCCATCCACCACAGGCCAGGAGCCGGTTCATGACATTGCTATTGCTGGAAGCCCTGGGCGCAGGCTTGATACTGGTTGGAATCATCTGGTGGACCATGTTTTCAGGCCGCAAGAATGGTGAGTTGACCGACCGGAAATCCGGAGCGGATGCCGCAGCCCCGCCCGCGCAGACCCGTGCCGAGCCATCCTCCACCGAAAAGGACTAAGTGAAAACTGTCTCTAGCCCTCGTAAAATAAGCATATGTTGCTATATATTTTATAGCAATCGTCAAACTGCATAGCGAAGAACTACAGCACACGGTGCTGCAACGCTGGCAACTGGGAGCGCCGCTGCACCAGGGCATGCGGACTCAGCTCCGCACACACCACACCAGGCTCCTGCGCCTGCTGCGCCAACACCAGCCCCCACGGGTCAATCACGATGGACTGGCCCCAGGTGCGCCGGCCGTTGGGGTGCACGCCGCCCTGGGCTGCGGCGGCCACATAGGCCAGGTTTTCAATGGCGCGGGCACGCAACAGCACCTCCCAGTGCGCCTGGCCCGTGGTGTGGGTGAAGGCGCTGGGCACCAGAAGCAGATCGACCCCGTCGCGCGCGTAGCCCCGGTACAGCTCGGCAAAACGCAGGTCGTAACACACGCTCAGGCCAATGTTCCACAGGTGGCCGTCCTTGGACGGCAACGCAAACCGGGTAGGCTGGCTGCCGCGCTCCAGCACCCGCGACTCGTCGTAGGACTCGACGCCGTTGTCAAACCGGAACAGGTGAATCTTGTCGTAGCGCGCAACACAGTCACCCTGGGGGTTGAACACCAGCGAACTGTTGTAGACCCGATCAGGCTGCGGGGCCGACAAAGGCAAGGTGCCGCCCACGATCCACAGCCCCAGGCTGCGCGCCGTGTCAGCCAGGAACCGCTGGATGGGGCCCGCACCAAACGGTTCCCGGATGGCGAGTTTGTCGCTGTCATGCTGGCCGATCAGGCAGAAATATTCCGGCAGCACAGCGAGTTCGGCGCCCTGCTGCGCGGCCTGCTCCAGCAGTGCGCGGGCCTGCAACAGGTTTTCGGACAGGATGCCGGTGGACACCATCTGGATGGCTGCAAGCTTCATTTGGACTCCGGAGTTTTGGTGGGGGCGCTGGCCGGCTTGTGTTCAACCTTGGTGACGCGGGGATCGACCCAGGTGCCATCGACCAGGAACTCCTGGGTGGCAGCCTCGATCAGGGGCTTGCGCAAAATGAGCTGGGCGAGAAAGGTGCTCAGACCGATCACCGGGTTGATATAGGAGGCCAGCAGCGAAGCACTGCCGGCATTGATTTCCGGCACCACCACGACCTTGATGCTCTGGGTTTCCCGGGCAATATCCGCCTGGCCTTCCATCAGCACCGCGGCATTGACGCCCTTCATCTGCAGGTTGTTGGTGCGGGCAATGCCCTGCTCAATGACCACATCGCCGCGCAGGAAGTCGAAGGAAAAGCCTTCGCTGAAGACATCGCGAAAATCCAGTGCCAATCGCCGTGGCAGTGATTGCAGGCTGAGCACGCCCAGCAATTTCGCGATACCCGGATCGGCCTTCAGGAACTGGCCGTTTTCCACGTTGATACTGAAGCTGCCGCCCATGCTCGGGTAGTCCAGGGTGATCGGCGAGCCCAGCCAGGCCACTTGGCCCTCGACCTTTCCCTGACCCTTGCGCACGACGTCTTTCATGCCAAAACGGTTGAGCAATTCACCCGAGTCATTGATGTCGAGCTTGAAGCTCATCACCGTGCGACGGCGCTCCTTGATGCTGCGCCCGGTCGCCGGGCCGGCTTGCGCGGCGATGTTGGTCCAGTTTCCGCTGGCCGTCAGCATCGCCTCGGGGGTCGTGATGTTGAACCGGTTCAGTCGCCACTCACGGGGCACATCGCGGGCCGCAGCGGCAGCCGAGGCCCCCAGGTTTACGGCGTCAATTTCAATGCGCCCGAGCTTCTTGCCGCGCAGCTCCAGGTCTTCCACGACGATGTCCAGGGCAGGAATGCTGGCGGGCTGTTCATCCAGCACGCTCTCCACATCCTGGGCCGTGCTTTGCGCCACGGCCAGTCGCGCCAAACGGGCATACAGTCGCCCGCCCATCGCCCCCGATGACTGGCGGTACTCCACATAGCCGTTGAGTTCGGACGCATCCAGATTGGCGCGCCACAGCGTGCCTTCGCGCCCACCGCCCACCACGACGTTGTGGAGCTTGCGCCCACTGACCATCAAATCGCGGGCGCGCACCGCGAGACTGGTCGGCAAATAACCGGTGCTGGCGGACACGCCAGGATTTGCAACACTGCTGGCCGTCAGGTCGGCTCCCGCCGAGCGCGACAGCACCTCGGACCAGGCATCCATATCGATCGTGGGCAGGTTGATGTTGGCCACCACGCCCTCGGCGGGCAACGGCGCCGTCTCGTCGGCGGCAAGGCCGACGCCAATGGAGCCCCGCAAGACCCGTGCCTCGGCACCCGACACATCGCGGACGTACACAATGTTCGCCAGCTTGCCTACATCGAGCTGCAGCTGGTCCTGCACGCGAACGACACCATCGAGCCCGGCCAGCAGCGACCCACGGACCACCGACGTCTCCAGCCGCAGCGGCAGCAAGGCCTCGGGCGTCTTGGAAAAAGGCACGGGCAGCGTCAAACCCATACCCGCCAGATTGCTGTTGATCGCCAGCTCGGCCACACCATTGCGCACGCCCAGCGTCGCCGTGTAGGCCGCAGAACCGTTGGCATAGTGCGCAAGCTTGCCGGCAAACCCTAATTCACTGGCCTGGCGCAGGCCATCGGCCGTTGCGATTCCCTGCATGCGCAAAACCTGTGGCGCAGCCCTGGCCCCAGCGGTCGGGTTATTGCCGCCCGAACTGCTCAGACCACCCTCGATGCGGACATCCCCACCCAGAGCCCGTGCCTGCGTCCCCGCCAGCGCAAAGCCGGTCTCCGAAAAACTGATGACGCCGCGCGCGCGCGTCAGGCGTGGCGTGTCGGCCGTCACCTGCAAGTCGTTACCTGCCAGGGTGATGGAACCTCGGACTGTCGCGCGGTCTACGGCGGCAATCGGCAAACTCAGCTTGAACCGGTAGTCTGCCGCGCCCGATGCGGTGGCCCGGTCCAATGCCTTGCCCATCATGGTGCTCAGAGGAGACCCGTTGACCACGCCCAACACATCCGTCAGCGGGCCCTGGGCCTCGGTCGTTACCGACACGGTGGCCCCGTTGTACAGGTTGTCGATCACAGCGTCGGCCTTGGTCACGCGGAGCCCGGCTGCGCCCGCCACATTGGCACGTGCACCCAGGACCCGCAAAACCGAACGGTCAATCACCAGTTCACCCGACAAATCCGTCAGGGCCGGCCATTGGGGGCTGTCCTTGGGCAACAGGCTCGCCGGTGCATAGGCATAGGTGGCGCGGTGAACGTCCGCCAAAATGCGGAAGTCCCCATGCTTTGCGCTGGCAAAGGGGAAGTCCGCCAAATTGCCCTTGACCTTGAATTTGACGCCCGACGCGGTACCAGCCTGGACGGCATCGCGCACGTAGTCCCTGGCATCTTTGTTAATGCCAAGGGGCAGATAGCGGTGGACCTGGGTTCCGTCGGCACGGCTCAGGCTGCCTTGCAGGTCCAGCAGGCCGGGAAAGCGGCCCACGCCGCTGGCGGTGCTGGCAGCGGCGGTTTGCCACTTCAGTTGGGCCTCGCCCTGTGCGTCAGCATTGCTGAAACGCAGATTGGGCAGGGTGAGGCTGATCTGCCCGCCCTCGGCCTTCCACTGCAGGTCGGTTGCGAACTGGTCAAAGTGAATGAGCGGCTGCTCAAAGATGCCCGGCAGGTGCACATCCCCCCCCTTCAACGCGACGCTGGCCTTGCCACCGGACTGACTGAGGTCAAAGTCAATGTCCGCCCCACTGAATCCTGGCCATGCACCGGTATCGGTCGGTCGCGAGGTGATGGCCAGCTGAACCACCCGCCCCTTGGCGGTAAACCGGCTGGGTTGCTCCACGGACCCCAACCAACTCGCCTGCACCTGTTCCACCAATCCCCTGGGTGCCAAGTCGTCCAGTGTTGCGCGGACACCATCCTCCAGCGGCAGGCGGGTGGCAATTTGCGCCAAAGCGGCCAGGTCCAGCCGGTCCGCCGCGATTTCACCGCGTTGCGGCTTTTTGGCATCTCCGGCGAACAGGGCCAGTCGCACATTCCCGCCCGGCCAGCGCAATCCATCCTGCGTTTCAAATTGCAGGGCCTGCGTGGAAAACTCGACGCCCCCTTCGAGGGCCTTGGCACCCAGACGTCCGGTGATCCCCTGCAGGGCCAGTGCGTCCAGCTTGGGATCGACCGTGACCTTGACACCATCCAGAGACAGATCTGCCGTAGCACCGGTCACCGTGCCACGTGCGATATCGACCCAGGCCCGAACCGATCCAGCGCCCTGCGCCAGATCCACTCCCAGATTGGCATAGAGGCGCAACTGCGCGAGGTCGACCTGCGCAAAATTGGCGTAGAACTGCCCCTCCCAGTCCTGCCAGACACTGGCATGCCGGCTCAACAGGCGTTGTTTGAAAATACCGGAGAGGCTCAAACGGCTGCCCCAGTGGGCCGGGGGATTGGCGTCCAGGCGCACCGCATGGGAGCGGCCCTGGTTACGCAACACCCAGTCCACATCGGTCAGCGCCAACGGAGGCACATCGCGCGTCTCGTCGACCCACGTGACCGTGCCGTGGCGAATGACCAGCTCGGGTTGGGAAAACACCCAGTCAGAACCGGCAGTGGTGTCGCTGCTGCCGCCGGGCAACGTCAGCCCGGCGACCCAGATCCGGCCATCTTTGGCGCGGCGCACTTCCAGTTCGGGCCGGTCGACCGTCAACTGCTCAAAACCCATGCCCATGAGTGAGCGCGCCGACAGTGCGGCCAACACAGATGGCAATTTCAATGCCTCACGGCCCTGAGGGTCAAAAAAACTGACGTCATTCAACTCCAGCGAGGGAATCAGGCCGTTGGATCGGGAGGCTATAGCGCCGATACGGACGGTCACACCCAGCATGCGGGTCACCTGTTGCTCCAGCAATGGGCGGAATTCTGCGATTCGCGGCACAATCACAAAATGTAGTGCACCCCAGACTATGACCAACGCAATCCACGCTGAGGCCACCAACCAGAAGGCTACGCGGACCACCAGGCCACCCAACCTGATCAGGGGCGAAGGGTTTGCAGTCAATTCAGTCATCGTTTTCGGAACACCATGTCAGGAATTATGACCCGCAATGAACCGCCCGATTGGGCCGAGGGCTCTCGCTTTACCCAGCGTATACGTCGCCGCTATGCGCTGCAGTTGAACCAGTTGCCGCCCGGCGAACCCACGCGCGCCAGCATGCAGGCACTATTCGCCGAACTGCAGACCACCGGAATGGAGATTGGCGCCGCCCTGCGCACCGTCCGCCAGTTGGTGGTGGAACGCCTGGTCTGCCTCGATTGCAATGACCACGCGCCGTTGTCCACGATTACCGGCGCCATGACCGAACTGGCCGAGTTTGTACTGGATACCGCCTATATTGAAAGTGCCAGGTTGCTGGACCAGATGCACGGTGCGCCGCTATCGGCTCAGGGCACGCGGGCCGATCTGTGCATCGTCGGAATGGGCAAGCTGGGCGCACGCGAACTCAATGTCTCCAGCGACATCGACCTGATTTACATCTATGACCAGGACGGTGAAACGGCAGGCGACACCAATGGCCGTGGCCGCATCTCCAACCAGGAGTATTTTGGCAAGATGGTGCGCTCCATGTATGCGCTGCTCGGGGATACCACAGAGCACGGCTTCGTCTTCCGGGTCGATCTGGCCCTGCGCCCCAATGGCAATTCCGGGCCACCCGTGGTGTCGCTGGGCGCGTTGGAAGAGTACTTCCATGTCCAGGGGCGGGAATGGGAGCGTTTTGCATGGCTCAAAAGCCGGGTCGTGGCGCCATCGCAGTCAATAGGATCCGCCTGTGCCCAGGGTCTGCGCAGCGTGGTGTCACCGTTCGTGTTCAGGCGCTACCTGGACTACAACGTCTTTGACGCCCTGCGCATCTTGCACCGGCAGATCCGCGACCATGCCACCAAGCGCAGTGCGGGCAAGCCCGAGCGCAGCAACGACGTCAAGCTGTCGCGGGGTGGCATTCGCGAAATTGAATTCACGGTGCAGCTACTGCAAGTCGTGCGGGGCGGACAGTTCCCCGAACTGCGTACCCGACCCACCCAGAGCGCTCTGCAGAAGCTCGCCCGTGCCAGCCTGATGCCGCAGGCGACCGCCGACGCGCTGGGACGTGCCTACGTGTTCTTGCGCCAGGTGGAGCACCGCATCCAGTACCTGGATGACCAGCAAACCCACATCTTGCCGACGGCTGACGCAGATCTGGAGTGGATCGCCCGGACACTGGGGTTCCCAGACAGTTGCGCTTTTTTGCGGGAGCTCGATAGCCACCGCGAGCTGGTGGCACAGGAGTTCGACGCTTTGCTGGGAGGTGCGCAGAAAGAATGCAAAGGTTGCAACGGCGGCGCCAATGCAAGTGCGTCAACCCCCGGCGCCAGCGACTTCGACGAGCTGCTGGCGCCTCTGAGCGGCCAGTTTCGCGAGCGCGTTTCCAGTTGGCGCGACCACCCGCGGATACTGGCCTTGCGGGAAGAATCCCGGGCCCGCCTTGCCCGCCTGGTGCTGCGTACGGCCCAGTGGGTCACCGAGGGCAAAGTCAGCGAGATAGCTGCCGTGCGCCTGGCCGACTGGATCGAGCCGCTGCTGCGCCGCGAGAGCTATCTGGCCCTGCTGCTGGAGCGCCCCAATGTCCATGAGCGCCTGCTGCACATGCTGGGTGCCGCCCGCTGGCCCGCCCGCTATCTGCTGAAACACCCTGGTGTGATTGACGAACTGGCTGGCAGTGCAATGCTCGAAGAGCGCTTTGACGCGCAAGACTTCGAGCGGGAACTCGAACGCCGCCGCGCCGCATTGCAAGGCACCGGTGAAGACGATGACGAAACCTTGTTGAATCTGTTGCGGCGGGCGCACCATGCCGAAGTGTTCCGCATTCTGGCACGCGACGTGGAGGGCCGTCTGACGGTTGAACAGGTCGCCGACGACCTGAGCGCACTGGCCGAAGCCTTGCTGCGCACGACGACGCGCTGGTGTTGGGACCGGTTGAAAAACCGGCACCGCCCAGACTGCCACTTTGGCATCATTGCCTACGGCAAGCTCGGTGGCAAGGAGTTGGGCTACGGCAGCGATCTGGATATTGTCTTTGTGTATGACGACCAGGATGATCGCGCCGGCGAAGTGTATGGCGCGCTGGTGCGCAAACTGATCAACTGGCTCACGGTCAAGACCGGCGAGGGCGATGTGTACGAGATTGACACGGCGCTGCGCCCCAACGGCAATTCAGGCCTGCTGGTGACCAGCATCAACGCTTACGCCAACTACCAGGAACAGCGCGGCAGCAACACGGCCTGGACCTGGGAACACCAGGCCATGACCCGGGCCCGCTGTGTACTGGGAGACGAGGGCTTGCACGCCCGTTTTGATGCGGTGCGATCCGCAGTCATTGGTGCAGAACGTGACAGCGTGGGATTGCGCGAAGAGATTGGCAGCATGCGTGCCAAGGTGCGTGCCAGCCATCCTGTGCGTGGCACGCAATTTGACGTCAAGCACAGCCCTGGCGGCATGGTCGACATTGAGTTTGCAGTGCAGTTTCTGGTTCTCTCACAGGGCTGCAAACATCCGGAATTGCTGGCCAACGCGGGCAACATTGCGTTGTTGCTGCGCGCACAGGCGTGCGGCCTGTTGCCCGGCCATGTCGGTGAGAACGCGGCGCAAGCCTATCGCATGCTGCGCCAGATCCAACACCGGGCCCGGCTCAACGAAGAACCCACCCAGGTTGACGTGGCCCAGGTCGAACAGGAACGCGCTGCCGGGTTGGCGTTGTGGGCGGCCGTGTTTGATCCGGCGCCGCTCCCGGTCGCAGCTTAGTTTTCCCGCAGGGCCTATTCTTTTGCCCGGATCTTGCGCAACAACTGGGTGGTGGAGTAGCCGGCCACAAAAGGCAGGGCCAGGGCGTGGCCACCCCATGACTCCACCAGCGCCGTTTCGGGCAGGGTGGCCATGTCGTAGTCACCGCCCTTGACCAGAATATCGGGGCGCATTTCACCGATGATTTGGACCGGCGTATCTTCGTCAAACCAGGTCACCAGGCTGACGGACTGCTGGCTGGCCATGACGATGGCCCGGTCGGTCTCATTGTTCAGCGGCCGATCGTCGCCCTTGCCGAGGCGCCGTACCGAGGCATCGGTGTTCAGCGCGACGATCAGGCTGCCGCCCAGGGCCCGGGCTTGCGCCAGATACATGACGTGGCCGCGGTGAATCACGTCGAATACGCCATTCGTGAATACCCACGGTTTGGGCAGATGGCGCAAAGCCTGGGCCACGGCGCCGCGGCTGACGATCTTGGCCAAAAAGGCGGGGGAGGGTATGGAGACTGGCATGGCCGCAATGCTATCAGGCGGCATTCCTGCTCAAGACTTGCTTACTTTGGTCGATCTGACAATGCATAATTACCTCTACACATGCACCTTGTTCCCGTCAGCGTCGAGTCCATCCGCCTGCACCAGCCTCTGCCTTTTCCGTTAATGGACAAGAACGGGGTTTTGCTGGCAAAGCGTTCGTTCATCATTGACTCGCGAGAGGACCTGGCCGACATCGCCCAGCGCGGTGGCGGCTTGTTCATTGACGTCGCGGATTCGGAAGCACACCACCGGGCTTACGTCGGACGACTGCACGGGCTGGTGCGCGATGGGAAGTCCCTGGGAGAGATTGCCGACGCAAAAGTCACAGGGGATCTTCTGGGGGAGCGGAACAACGAGGATGACGAACGGCCGGACTGGCTGGACCTGCAGGTGCAGGCCAACGCCTTGCTGCGCGACAGTAGCGCGGGCCACTTCATGGAACGACTCGACAAATTGCAAAGTCGACTGAGGCGCCATTCGCGCCTGAACCCGGATGGCACGCTGTTCGCGTTGATCCATCTCTCGGCGACCGAGGTGCGTATGTACAGCGCAACCCATGCCATGCTGGTCAGCGTCATGTGTGGCCTCGCCGCTCGGGAAGTCCTCAAATGGCCAGAGCAGCAGGAAGTTCGTCTGTGCAAGGCCGCGCTGACCATGAATCTGGGCATGACCGGACTGCAGGATCAGCTCACCCGGCAAGTGGAAGCACCCTCGCCCGCACAGCGCAAAGCCATCGACGAGCACGCCAACAAGTCTGCCGACATGCTAGCCGACATGGGGGTGGTCGATGCCGATTGGCTGGAAGCCGTGCGCAACCACCATACGCAGGTGCCGGGCCGGTTGCAGTCCAGGACCGTACCCCAGCAGATCGCCCGCATGATCCAGCGCGCCGACATGTTCGCAGCGCGACTGGCGCCGCGAGCCTCACGGGTGCCCATTTCGCCCGCAGCGGCGATGCAGGCTTGCTACTTTGATGAGAACCGTCAAGTCGATGAAACCGGCGCCGCGTTGATCAAGGCGGTAGGCATTTACCAGCCAGGCTCCTTTGTGCGGCTTGCTACGGACGAAGTGGCTGTGGTGATCAAACGGGGCTTGAACACCAGCACGCCCCGCGTGGCGGTGTTGGTCAACCGCAGTGGCATGCCGACCGTGGAGCCCACGATCCGCGAAACCAGTACCCGCGATTTTCGCATCGTGGCCAGCGTGCCGCATCGGGAGGTCAAGGTCCAGATCAATCTGGAGCGCCTGTTACCGCTGACTGCAACACCGGCATCCGACCGGCCCTGGTAAGGCTAGCCTGCGCAACGCCCTTGCGGGCCAGACGCCGTCAACCGGCAAAGGAACTGGGTTGAAAGTCTGGCGCCCGGCGCGGTTCCCACCAGGCACGAATGGTGGCAAAGATATTGCGGCAACCCGTGCAGCGGTACTGCCCCGTGGGCTGTAGAACGCCAGTAGGCCCGCGATCAATCACCTGCTGGTAGCTGGTGGCACCGCAGTCGCGGCATTTGTAGAGTGTCTTGTAGGTCGTCGCCATGGAGCGATCACTGTAATGTCAACCGCGTCGCAAGGAAAGCCCAAAGTTGTAAAGCAATGTGAATGGCTGTGCAACCGTTGCGCCGGCCCCTCGCGGGAAAACCCGAAGACTCAGGCAGGGACGGTATCCGCGAAACTGGAGCGCTGCATCAGCTTGTCATGCAGACGGACCAGATTGGGGTACTCGGTGCGCCATTCGATCTGCGGGAAACGGAAATCCAGATAACCCAGGGCACAGCCCACTGCGACATCGGCCAGACTGAAATGGATGCCGCCACAAAACGGTTTCTCGCCCAAGCCGCTGCCCATGGCCTTGACGGTCGCATTGACTTTGCCCAGTTGGCGGTCAATCCAGGCCTGGCTGCGCTGGGCCTTGGTGCGCCCGGTCCACGTAGCCTCCAGGCGCGCCAGAATGGCGGCGTCCATCAGGCCGTCGGCCAGGGCCTCCCAGGTCTTGATCTCGGCGCGTTCCCGGCCGTTGGGAGGGATCAGCTTGCCGACCGGCGACAGCGTGTCCAGGTATTCCACAATCACGCGGGAATCGAACAGGGCTTCGGCCCCTTCCATGATCAGGCAAGGCACCTTGCCCAGCGGGTTGGACTCGGAAATCGTGGTGTCGGGCCCCCAGACGTCCTCGGTGACGAACGCATAGTCCAGTTTCTTCTCGGCCATGACGACGCGCACTTTGCGCACGTAAGGGCTGGAGGTGGATCCGAGTAATTTCATGGTGGCTCTACAGTTTCAGGAATGTTCATTCTATCCATTGGGGGTTACTTGAACCCGACCGGGGGTCGCTTGGGAGGCATTGGTGGCGTACAACCTACAATTCGCCCATGACTTTTTCCTCCATTTCCGCCCTTTCCCCGCTGGATGGCCGTTATGCCGCCAAGCTGGCTGCCCTGAGACCCCTGATGAGCGAGCAGGGCTATATGCACCGCCGCGTACAGGTTGAAGTGGCCTGGTTCATTGCGTTGAGCGACGCCGGGTTTGACGAATTCAAACCGCTTACACCCGGAGCACGTACTTACTTACTGGGCCTGGTCAAGAACTTCTCGGAAGCCGATGGCGAGGCGATCAAGGTGATCGAGAAGACCACCAACCACGACGTCAAGGCAGTAGAGTACTGGATCAAGTCCAAGTTTGAAGCCCGGCCTGAACTGCTGGCAGCCCAGGAATTCGTGCACTTTGCCTGCACCAGCGAGGACATCAACAACACCAGCCACGCCCTGCAGCTCAAGAGCGCACGCGACCTGGTGCTGTTGCCGGCGCTGGACGCGGTGATCGCCAAGCTGCGCAGCATGGCCCATGGCTTTGCCGACGTGCCCATGCTCAGCCGCACCCACGGTCAGACCGCCAGCCCCACGACCGTGGGCAAGGAAGTGGCCAACGTGGTGGTGCGCCTGGCCGCCGCCCGTGAAAAGATTGCCGCCATCAAGATCATGGCCAAGATGAACGGCGCGGTGGGCAACTACAACGCCCACCTGTCGGCCTGGCCCGATTTCGACTGGGAGGCCTTTGCCCGCAAAGTGGTCGAAACACCCGAGCCGCTGGGCCTGGGCCTGACCTTCCAGCCGTACAGCATCCAGATCGAGCCGCACGACTACATGGCCGAAGTATTTGACGCGATTGCCCGCACCGACACCATCCTGATCGACTGGTCGCGCGATGTCTGGGGCTACGTGAGCCTGGGCTATTTCAAGCAAAAGCTCAAGGACGGCGAAGTGGGCTCCTCCACCATGCCGCACAAGGTCAACCCGATTGATTTTGAGAACGCCGAAGGCAATCTGGGCCTGGCCAACGCCTTGCTGAAGCACCTGAGCGAGAAGCTGCCCATCAGCCGCTGGCAGCGCGACCTGACCGACAGCACCGTGCTGCGCAACATGGGCGTGGCCGTGGGCTATGCCGTGCTGGCCTACCAATCGCTGCTGGCCGGACTGAACAAGCTGGAAATCAATGAAGCCGCCATCGCCGCCGATCTGGACAGCTCATGGGAAGTGCTGGCCGAGCCGATTCAGACCGTGATGCGCCGCTTTGGCCTGCCCCAGCCCTACGAGCAGCTCAAGAAGTTCACCCGCGGTGCGCCCATGACGCGCGAACTGATGCAGGGCTTTATCGCCAACCTGGAGATTCCCGAGTCCGAGAAGCAGCGCCTGCTGGCCATGACACCCGGAAGCTACACCGGCATGGCGGCCGAGCTCGCGAAACGCGTCTGATGGCCCTCAAATCCACGATCTTCAAGGTCAATCTGCAGATTGCCGACATTGACCACGGCTACTACGCCGACCACGCCCTTACCTTGGCACGCCACCCCAGCGAGACCGACGAGCGCATGATGATCCGGCTGGCAGCGCTGGCATTCAACGCCTACAAGCTGCAGAGCGAGTGCAACGGCGACGGCGTATTGGCCTTTGGCGCGGGCTTGTCCGACGTGGAAGACCCGGACGTGTCGCTGACCGACTTCACCGGCCACAAGCGCCTGTGGATCGAGGTGGGCCAGCCTGAGGACAAACCCATCAGCAAAGCCTGTAACAAGGCCGACGCGGTGCTGCTGTACTGCTTTGCGCATTCGGCCGAGATCTGGTGGAAGGGGATCGAGACCAAGCTGACCCGGCTGGACAAGCTGCAGGTATGGCGCGTACCCACCGTGGCATCGCAAGCCCTGGCCCAATTGGCGCAGCGCAGCATGCAACTGCAGGCGACGATCCAGGAAGGCACGCTGACCCTGGGCGACGCCAAGACCACGGTGGACATCGAACCCATACGCTGGAAATAGCCGCTAGCCCTCGTAGGATATACAAGTACTGCTACTAATTTGGTAGCAAATTACTTTCCCTCTGCGGCCCGCTCGGCATACTTGTTGAACCGCCAGGCCGTGCCCTCCAACGTGATCCGCCGCCACGTGGCGCGCTTCTCGGCGGGGCCCATGGCCGGCCAGCGCTGCACCTCGTCAAAACTGCGGCCACAGCCTTTGCAGCATTCATCCCCCTGACTGGTCGAGCAAATCGCGATGCAGGGCGTGTCGGGCGTGCTGGCGTACCACTGCAGCCAGGCTGCCAGGCCTTCCGGCGACAGGCTGGCCTCGTCCACCTGCGCTGCGCGCTCGTAGACCATGCGGGCATACACCTCGGCCAGTGCGCGCGTAGGCGCGGGTAACGCCATGCCATCGGTAGACGGCATGCGGCACCGCCAGTAGTTGATGGCCGACTCGATATCGGTGATGTGTATGCCGGTCAAAATGCGGGATCGGTGGGGTTGCCAAGGACGGGAACAAGAATGTGGACGGGCATCATAGCCCGCCCCAGCACCGCAAAGTGCTATTCTTGACCCATGAAACTTCTTGCTAAATGGTTACTCAGCGCAGCCTCTTTGCTGGCGGTCGCTTACCTGTACAGCGGTGTTGAGATCAAGGGATTCTCGGCGGCGTTGATCGCGGCGCTGGTGATGGGCTTGCTCAACGCCGTGTTGCGGCCCATTCTGGTGATTTTGACCTTGCCGGTCACCGTGGTCACCCTGGGATTGTTCCTGTTTGTCATCAACGCGCTGATGTTCTGGTCGGCGGCGGGCATTCTGGACGGGTTCAATGTCACAGGCTTTGGCGCCGCGCTGGTTGGGTCGCTGATCTACTCGGTGCTGGGTATCGTTATCGATTCAGCGCTCCAGCGCCTGTTCCCGAACCAGTGATTCCACCTGCCGGGTGCGGGTGTCCACGATAGACGCCTCAAAGTGGTCGGTACCGGCACCGCCCTTGCGGGCCCACTCCTGCGCGGTTTTGAAGCGGCTCAGTGCGGCGGGATAGTCCAGCTGGGCGACATCGACCTCGGCCAGCGCCCGAATGGAGCTCAAGGTGCGCCCTTCTGCGGCATAGGCCGTGGCCAGCAACTGCCAGGCTTGCGCATCGCGCGGGTGGTCTGCTACCCAGGTCTGCAAATTTTGGGTGATGGACGCTACAGCACTGGCACCAGAAGCGCCCGGTCCGGCTGAGGCTGCAGGCTCCTTGGCCCCCATCTGCAGCCGGGCTTGCGCTGCAAAGAACAACTCGGCACGGCTCGGCTTGGCCGACTTTTCACTGGCGTTTGGCAGCAAGGCCAAGGCAGCCGCGCCATCGTTTTGGGCCAGCCGCAGTTCCACCCCCAACAACCGCGCCAGGCGGGACGCCGGCGCATCACTGCGAACGTTGTCGGTCAACCGCACCCACTGGGCCTGGGCTTCCTTGTAGTCGCGCAGCTTGATGGCAGCCAGGCTGGCACCGTACAGGGCGGCGGCCTGTTGTGCCGCGGACATACGGGCCAGGTGAACGGCATCCGTTTCCACGGCCCAGCTGCGCAAGGCGTCGACTGTGAAATTGGAGAGCACGCGGGCGCGGGCAGCCATCATGGCGTGATCGGTTTCCTGCACGTTCTGGCGCACACCGGGGCTGACCGGCTGTGTAGCATCGGGCAATTCGATGCGGGACTGCATGTCGGCCATACGCTCGGTGCTCAGCGGGTGGCTGCGCAGATACGGGAAATTGCCGGCGTCGTTCAAGCGGGAGGACTGCTGCAGCTTGGCAAACATCGACACAAAACCCTCGGGTGCAAAGCCCGCCTGCGTGGACACGCCAAACCCCACCCGGTCGGCCTCGCGCTCCATATCGCGGGAGAAATTGAGCTGGCTTTGCGCGCCCACAGCCTGCCCGCCCACAATCATGGCGTTGGCAGCATTCGGGCTCTTGCTGGCCGCCAGCACGCCCAGAATCATCGCACCCAGCAGCCACGGCGCCTGCTGGCTCTGCTGGGTCATTCTGCGCGCGATGTGCCGCTGCGTAACGTGGCTGAGCTCGTGCGCCAGCACCGAAGCCAATTCATCGCGACTGGTCACCACACCCACCAGGCCCATATGCAAGCCGAAGTAGCCACCCGGCAACGCAAAGGCGTTCACCGAGCGGTCGCGACCCAAGAGAACCTCCCAGGCATAGGCTTCGTCCAGTTCGGGTGGAAGGTCCCCACGCTGCCGAGCGGCGCTCAGCAGAGGCTGCCAGATCCCTTGCACATACTCCATCAGAACGGCGTCGTCCACATAGTCGGGGTCGTGGTACAGCTCGCGGGCAATGCGGTCGCCCAAGCGGCGCTCGGCATTGGGGGTCATGTCGGTGCCGTCGCCCAGATTGGGCAGGGCCGCACTGGGCACGGTTGCGCGGCTGCCATTGACCTGAGCGTTGAGCGCAACAGGCATACCGACAGCTATCAAAACAATAGCTATTCTGCCAATGTTTGCGAGGGCTAGGCCATGATTTCTCTTGAAGAGTTTTTTCAAAATGGGTCCAGAGGCAACGTGGCCACGATATCGGTGGTGACTGGGTCCAGAAACGCCGTCCAGAAGGATTTGCGACCGACCAGGGGCAAGTACACCATGTTCTCGGGATTGCGGCCTTCGCCACGCAAAAGTTGGTCGATGGCCTGCGATTGATCCTTGTGTCGGGCCATAAGTTCCCGCACTGGTTTGGCCGCTTTCAGGATATCCGGGATCGCGTTGGCATAGGGTTGCCACAGGTCCGGCCGGCCAGCCAGCGGAACCCCTTGCAAGGCTGCCAGGGTGGCGTCCAGCTTCTCCTGGTTGTCCTTGAAGGGGCGCAGCGACAGCCGGGTCGGGCCGGTCAACGGCAAGGCGGTGATGCCCGGCGGAGTTTTCGCCAGCAGCTCGGGGGCTATCTCCACGGCATGCACCACGCTCAGGCGGTCTACCTCAAAAACAATGTGGACCGGACGCGCCAGGCTCACCGTCCACAGTCCATAGCCCAAGGCTGCCAGTTGCAAAGCTGCCACCACCGCCAGGTCACGCTGCAGCACCGGCCAGGGCTTGATGCGGTTGAAAACGGCCAGGGTGATCAACGGCCCCAGGATCACGTCTACGGTGACCAGGATCAGGAACAACTCACGGCCACCGGAGATTTCGCGGTAGGGATAGGGGTACCAGACCCCGAACACCAGAGCCCCGGCCAGTACGGCCACGGTCAGGCTGATGCCCAGGTGGATGGCGCTGGCCTTGAAACGATCGCGCCAGAATGCGGGGGGTTGTGATTCCTTGTCCATACGGTCCTCAAGCGTAGTCGAAACAGGTTTCAGTGGGCATGAAGCTCGGGTAAAGTTGGCCGACACCCAGTTTAGGGTGGTTTCCAGCATTTTCAATACTTCCCCATCATGCAGCCCCTCACCCATTTTGATGCCCAGGGCCAAGCCCATATGGTCGACGTTGCCGCCAAGGCCCCCACCCACCGCATCGCGACGGCGGGCGGGCGCATCGAGATGCTGCCGGCCACACTGGCGCTGATCGCGTCTGGCAGGGCCAAGAAAGGCGATGTGTTGGGTATCGCCCGCATCGCCGGCATACAGGGCGCGAAAAGGACCAGCGACCTGATCCCGCTGTGCCATCCCATCGCCCTGACGCGGGTGGCCATGGATTTTGAGGTCGTGCCCGCCAACGCCACCCAGGCGGCCCATGTGCAATGCCTGGCCACCGCGGAGACCGTGGGGCCGACCGGCGTGGAAATGGAGGCACTGACCGCCGTCCAGGTCGCGCTGCTGACGATCTATGACATGTGCAAGGCCGTGGACCGGGGCATGACCATTACCGATGTCAAGCTTCTGGAGAAGCATGGGGGCAAGTCAGGGAGCTTTGTGGCTGGCTGACTCCACCGCCCAGGCCGCGTGCGCCTGTGGAAATGCTGCCTGGTAGCGCCGTAAATAAAACAATGCCTCGTCGTCGCGCCCCAGCATCACAGCGCTTTCAATCAGTTTTTCGACGACGCGGGGCTCGGGCGAAAAGTGCAACAAACCCAATGCCAACGCATGCAGTCGTTCGGCGTTGTCTGGAGCCACGGTGGCCGTGGTGAGCTCGGCAAACTGCACCTGATGGGAAAACAGCATGGCCCCCCGCACCTTGTCCATGGTGTGCTCCCTGTAAGCCTCTGCGCGGGCGGCAGGCACGACATACAACTGGCTAACGCGCCAGTAATTCCAAGCGGCAAAGCCCAATATTGCTACCAAAAACATAGCACAAACTCCCGGAAGCACGAGTGCTCTATTAGGTAAATGTGCTGGCTCCTGATGCTGCGGACGCCACAACAGCCACACCGCCAGACCCGCCGCCATCTGAAACGGCCCGTACCACAGCGGGTACTCCAGCATGCTGTGCAACACCATCACCGCCAGCACGCCCCACGCCAGTTGACGCGTTGCATTCGTTTCACGCCACGGCCGTGCACGCCAGACCAAGGTGGCCAGCACGGCGCAAACGAGCAGTGAAAAAGGCAGGCCAAGTTCCACCGCCAGATGCAGGGGCAGATTGTGGGCATTGTCCAGAATGTCGCAAAACCGCTCGGCAGGATACAGAGTGATGAAATGGGCGTAACCCAGTTCGCCCCAGCCCCAACCCAGCCATGGCTTTTGTGCAACCAGATGTAACACATTCGCCCACAAAACCCGCCGGCTGCTGCAGCCCACGTCTTCGTTGAACCGCCCCATCAGGCCCGCTGCATGAAAACCCGTGCTGACCTCCAGCAGCCATGGCAAAACCCGGATAGCGAGCAGGTACAGCGCGATGGTGCCCAGGCCCATCGCCATCGCGCGCCGCGGCATTCTTCTCCACCACACCGCCAGCAGCACCACAACCAGACACCATTGCAGCAAACCAGTACGGGACCCGCTCGCTGCGTTGCCCAAGGCCAGCAGCGTGGAACACACCAGCCATGCCGTCCAATGCACGGCGCGTGGCGCCGAGGGCGCTGCGGCGGCGCCCGGTCGCCATTGCGCGACCTGCCACAGCAGCGCCAGCAACCCGATGCTGGTCAGCGTCGCAAACTGGTTGCGCTGGCGCAGATTGCCAAACGCCTCACCCATTTCGGTATGACTGGCCCATTGCCCCAGTACCTGCGCCTGGCCAAAATACTGCAACAAGGCTATGCCGCAGCTCAGCGCAGCAGCGCTCAGCCAAGCGCTGGCGACTACACCAGAAGGGCGTGCCGGCTCGTTTTCGGGTCTATACAGGGCAGCAACCGCCAGCAGAATGGCGACACACGCCCATGCGAACATCAGGGGCGCTGCATTCGGTGCGGGCCCCGGCGCAAACGGGTTGAGCCATGGCAGCACCATAGCCACCCAGGCAAGGATTGGTAGCCTATGATTGATAGATGAACAAAATGTGCGTGCCATGGATGTAGTCGCGGTGGTCGGTCTCGGCTATGTGGGGCATTCCTTGGCCGTCGCATTTGAAAAAAACATGCCGACTATAGGGTATGGCCTGTGCCCACCTGAACGCGACCAATGCCTGTCAACCGTAGTTCCCAAGGTGAAACCAAATACCCGACCGACACAAAGGCGTTGGTCAACCTGTTTCGCTCGCGCTGCGCTATATGACTCCACAAACCCTCATCATTGAACCCGGGATGACCGAGCGCCACTATTGGCGCGATCTCTGGCGATACCGGGAGCTCTTCTTGGTTTTGGCGTGGCGCGATGTTTCTGTTCGCTACAAGCAGTCCATTTTTGGCCTCGCGTGGGCACTAGTGCGCCCATTCCTGACCCTGGTGGTGTTCACGGTGGTGTTTAGCAAGGTTGCCAAATTGCCCGCTGAAGGCGCGGCGCCCTACGCATTGATGGTGTTCGCAGGACTGCTTCCCTGGCAGTTTTTTGCCAGTGCCCTGACCGATTCGTCCAACAGCCTGATCGGTAACGCCAACCTGATTAGCAAAGTGTATTTCCCTCGGTTGATTGTTCCAACCGCTGCGGTAGTGGCATCTTTCGTCGATTTCTTGATCAGTTTCATCATCCTGATTGCCTTGATGCTGTGGTACCAGTTTTTGCCTGGCTGGCAGGTACTCACCTTGCCATTGTTAGTGATCATGGCCTTTGTGGCCAGTCTTGGGCCTGGGCTGTACATTGCGGCGCTCAACGTCAAATACCGCGACTTTAGATACATCATTCCTTTTGTGGTGCAGTTGGGTCTCTACGTGTCGCCGGTCGGATTCAGTTCATCGGTGGTACCAGAAGAATGGCGTTTGTTGTATGCACTAAACCCCATGGTGGGTGTCATCGATGGGTTTCGCTGGGCCATACTTGGCACCGAGTCAAACCTGAATTTGCCAAGTTTTCTGATGAGCTGCATGCTGATTGCTTTTTTCCTTTGGCTGGGCATACGCCAGTTTCGAAAGATGGAAAAAAGTTTTGCTGACCTGATCTGAACCCCATGTCTGATGTTGTCATCTCTGTTGAGAATCTGGGCAAGCGCTATCTTGTCGGCCACAACACGACCCAAATTGAACAACCTGCCGATTTCCGGGAGTTGATCAGTCGCAACGTGAGCAGTATTGCGCGCAAGACACAGGACATGCTGAGAGGTCGCCCCCTCGTGCAAGGCGATGCGGTAGAAGAGTTTTGGGCGTTGAACGACGTTTCATTTGAAGTCAGGCAAGGCGAAAGGCTGGGCATCATCGGCCGCAACGGTGCTGGTAAATCGACACTCTTGAAAATACTGAGTCGCATCACGGAGCCCACCAAAGGGCGTGTCCGCATTACCGGAAGGGTGGCCAGCCTGCTGGAGGTGGGGACCGGCTTTCACCCTGAACTGTCGGGCAGGGAAAACATCTACCTCAATGGCGCCATGCTGGGAATGAGTCGCGCTGAGATCCGGCGCAAGTTCGACGAGATCGTGGCCTTCGCTGACGTTGAGCGGTTTCTGGATACCCCCGTGAAACGGTACTCATCGGGGATGTACGTCAGGTTGGCGTTCGCCGTCGCAGCGCATTTGGAACCAGAGATACTGATCGTTGATGAGGTTCTCGCAGTAGGAGACGCACAGTTTCAAAAGAAGTGCATGGGGCGGATGCGGGAGGTGGCCCATGACGGCAGAGCAATTCTGTTTGTAAGTCATAGTATGGCCTCAGTGCAAAGCCTGTGCACAAAGACTATCTATCTTGAAGAGGGAAGAGTGCAATTTTCGGGGGTGACTGAAGATGCTGTCTCTGAGTATCTTAGGAATGGAGCACTTTCTTCTCAAACGCGTCTTGAAGATAGAAAAGATAGGGTTGGAAACGGTTTGATCCGTTTTCTGTCGTTTGAACTCCGCGAGTTCCCGTCAAGAGTCCGTTTGGAAAGTGCGTCGTCCGGCAACCCGGTTGTTTTCCGAATCATCTATGCATCAAAGACAAACCATGAGGTTCCGGTGAATTTCAACGTCGAAATTGGCATAGATGACCACCTCGGAAACCGAATATCGCATCTGAGCAATATCAGCACCAGCCAAGTCCTCCAGACCAATAGGAATAACCGGGGAGTCATCGAAATTGAGATTCAAAACCTACCGCTATGCAAAGGCATGTACGGATTTACGCTGTTTTCTACAGTGGGGGGCGACGTGGCCGACTGGATCAAGAATGCGGGCTCTTTTTACGTTGAAGAAGGCGACTTCTTTCGAACCGGGAAAGTTTCTCCTGAAGGGCAGGGTACTTTCTACATGAAGCATTCATTTTCATCAGGTTCCGCAGTGTGAATGTCCAGCAGTTGGAAGTTTATCTCGGTCAGATTTTTACCCATTGGGAAGGGGTGGCTGACCTGCAAAATTTGCGATATTTTCCTTCTTGGTACCGCTCTCTAAGGCGGGGTGCGACTCCTGTTGGAGACGAGCAACCATGGATTACCTTCGATGCAATTAAATACCTGACTGAACGGGCCAATTCAAGTTCAAGAGTTTTTGAGTACGGTGGTGGTGGATCCACGTTATTTTTCTTGAAACGCTGCCAAGAAGTGGTCACAGTGGAGCACGATGTGGCTTGGTTTAATCTACTGAGGCAGATGATAGAAAGTAAGCGCATTAGTCACTGGAAAGGGAGTCTGATAGAGCCGGAGCCTGGAAATCTGCTGTCTGATCCGGATGACTCTGATCCTGATCATTACTCTTCACGCGGCATGCCAAGTGTCAATTTTTCCAGATACGTTACTGCAATTGATGCCTATCCGGATCTATATTTTGACATTATCATGATCGATGGTCGGGCCCGGCCAGCTTGTATCAAGCATGCCTCATCAAAGTTGAAGAAAGGCGGTTTGTTAGTTCTGGATAATGCAGATCGCGCATACTACACAGGCCCGAAGATAAAGGATGTTCTCAAGAGTTATTCATTGAGGCTGTCTCGCATGAGCGCATCACCGTATGTTTCGTTTTTTACTCAGACCAACATTTGGCAAAAGTGAAATGCGCGGACTAATTGCTTTTCGGGATTTCGCAAAAGAAAGGTATGCCAATTACAATTTGTCGTTGGCCATACAAAAGCAGTCTGATATTAAATTATTGCTTGGAGCCGGCGGCACCTCACTGGAAGGTTTCGTGAGTACGGATTTCCCTCAGTTTGACATCTGCAACCGGAAATCATTCCAAAAGTTCGTACAGCCTGACACCGCATCTGTTTTCTTGGCTGAACATGTTTGGGAGCATCTGTCACCGTCAGATGGATCAACGGCTGCAAACAACTGCTTTGAGTTTCTGAAGCCGGGGGGAACCCTGCGTATTGCAGTGCCTGATGGTTTTCATCCAGATCCTGGCTACATTGCTCATGTTGAGCCTAATGGTTGTGGTGCAGGTGCAAGTGATCACAAAGTTTTGTACAACCATCAAACTCTCTCAATCATGCTAGAAAGCGCTGGATATGAGGTTCAATTATTGGAATGGTTCGACCGAACTGGGTGCTTTCATTTCAAGGATTGGGATAGTGATAAAGGATTAGTTCGGCGATCTACGCGTTTTGACCCCAGAAATAGCATTAGTCCTACCGCATATACTTCACTAATCATTGATGCGATCAAGCCGAAAATCCGCCTATCCGAGCACCTCTTTGATGGAAGTGAAGATCCATTGAAACAGGGCTAAATAGATGCAGCGCATTCTCCGAGCAATCAGAGTTTTTGTATCCACAGATCAGGATAGTTTGGGCGCAGGAAAATCATCACCCTTAGCGGATTTCGTTGATCGGTCACAGTTTCTAGCGCCTTATGATTTGATCCGTCTCGGAACCCAGTACGGTGGTTGGATCATCCCGAAAAACCATGCGCTGACTATCGACAGCATTTGCTATCTGGCTGGTGCGGGCGAGGACATCAGTTTTGATTGCGCACTCGCAAAGCGCTTTGGTTGCAATGTTCGAATACTGGATCCAACACCGAGGGCGATTCGGCACTTCGAAGATTTGTGTCACTCTGTTGAAGAGCAACGTCTGTTTTCAATCAACGGAAGTGATGTCGACTTCTACGATATAGGTCCTCGAGAACTTGCAAGAATGTGTTTCTTGCCGTATGGGCTTGCTGATAAAGACGCTTCGATGCGGTTCTACATGCCAAAAAATCCGGCACATGTATCCTGCTCAAGCATGAATCTGCAAAAAACTGAAGAGTACTTCTCTGCACAATGCTACAGGTTGACAACACTCAAGGAGCAACAGGGTGATACCGAAATTGATCTACTGAAGATGGATATCGAAGGTGGAGAATATTCGGTGATCAAGGATTTGTCGACGACCCGCCTGCCCCCTCGCATTCTTTTGGTCGAATTTGATGAAGGTCACAGCCCACTTGACAACTATGCAGGTGAGAGGATCAGGGAAAGCATAGGCCTTCTGGCAAAGTTGGGCATGCGCTGTATTGCACTGGAAGGCTGCAATGCCACTTTCGTTAGGCGGAGTATTTAAAAGTAATGATGCGCCTATTGAAAAAGCTTCGCCTAATTGGCTGCGAAACGAGGGCTATCCCCGGTGGAATCACCAAAGCAATTGATCGCAGACTAAGTGATTTAACCGCTTCAGGTGCTTCTGTGAAATGCAACCTCGGTTGTGGTACGCGGCACCATCCAGAGTGGATAAACATTGATTTCCATGGCGATGGTACTTTCGTCCATTCATGGGATCTACGTGACGAACTACCCTTTCCCCCTCAAAGTTGCGATGTCGTTTACTCATCCCATGTCATCGAACACTTTGACCGGGCTGGTGCCATGCGATTCCTCTTTGAGTGCCGCCGCATACTCAAATCGAACGGTGTCATGCGCATTGTTGCCCCGGACTTAGAAGCTATTTCTCGGTCCTACCTCTCCTGTCTAGACGGTGCGCTGAAAGGCGAGCCAGGCGCGGACGCGAGGTACGAGTGGGCAGCCATTGAACTGCTGGATCAGATGGTTCGGCACAAAAGTGGCGGAGAAATGTTGAAGTACTGGAGCCAACCGATAGTTCCGGCTGAAGATTTTGTCGCAGCAAGGATTGGCACCGAATATTGGCATGCGCGAGAGCAAATTGGAAGCCAGGCAGTGATAGCCCATTCACAGAGTGCGCAAGATGTTGGCAAATTTCGGCTCGGTGGCGAAGTTCACCAATGGATGTATGACCGGTACTCACTTGGAAAGTTGCTGGTGCAATGCGGCTTCAAGGACGTGCATCCATGTCACGCCGAGGAGTCAGCAATTGATGACTTTGCCATGTATCGACTTGATACGGAACCGGATGGATCCATTTACAAGCCGGACTCTTTCTTCCTGGAAGCAGTGGCCCCCTGACACGTGAATCGCATGCCCATTCCAGTTGCCGTTTTTACCTACAAGCGTGCGACGCATGCCAAGGCGACGTTTGACGCACTCGCATCTAACGCATTGGCACAGCACACTGATTTATTTATATTCAGCGACGGTCCAAAGAGTTCTAAGGATGCGTCCGCGGTTGAAGATGTACGCACTCTGATTCGTGAGGTTCGCGGCTTTGCCTCGGTTACCAGAATTGAGCGCCCGTCGAACATGGGCCTGGCCCAGTCAATCATTTCCGGAGTATCTGAACTACTGGAGCGCTTCGAATCCATTATTGTTCTTGAAGATGATCTTGTAACAACAGGCAATTTCCTCAGTTACATGAACGATGCGCTTCATCACTATCGCAGCGATGCATCCGCATTTTCTGTCACAGGACATACTTTTCCAGCAGAATATCTGTCTATCCCTACAAGCTACCCATACGACACATATGCAGCCTACAGGTGCTCGTCGTGGTCATGGGGAACATGGCGCAATAGATGGGCCCGAGTTGACTGGGATATGGGCTATTTCGACAATTTCAGCCACGACAACGAAGCGCAGATCGAATTCAACCGTGGTGGTCGGGATATGACAGATATGTTGCGTTTGCAGCATCATGGGCAAATTGACTCATGGGCCATTCGGTTTTGCTACGCCCACTTTGCCCATCAAATGCATTGCATCTATCCCATCAAGACACTTGTCAGGAATATTGGATTGGACGACTCAGGAACGCATACCAGTTACGACCCGCGCTTCTTTCACAGGACTCTGGATGCAGCATGGCGCCCCAAGAGCTGGAGTCCCGCCTCGCGCCTGGATCCAGAGATAATGAAGCGTTTCCGTGCGATTTGGGATGACCCAAGAAGTGGAGATGCCGGACAGACTCACCGCATGCATTCGGTGAAATTGGCAAGTGCAATGAAGTGGATAAGGGGCCTTCGCGGGAACTCTAAATGATTTTTTCACAGCCTGAACTGGTTTGAACGAAGCTCCGCTGTCTGTGAACTGATAAGACTAGGGAGCCAATGCTTTTGAAACCTCTACTGCTTAACTCATACGACACTGCTGGTGGAGCGGCAATTGCAACCATTCGACTTCATCGTGGTTTTCTGTCAATTGGAGTCGACTCGCGACTGCTGGTGATGCAAAAAGGATCAGGTGACCCGTCTGTCATCATGCCTGATGCCCGGAATCTTCTACAAAAGGTTCACGCCTATATCCCGGCACATTCGGATGAACGGATTACAAGACAATTGCATGCTGGCGGAGCCGGTTTGTTTTCGCCAGCCAGACGGCCCGACCAGTTAGCGGCACATATCCGCAAGCTGAATCCTGACCTGATTCATCTGTTCTGGATCAATTCTGGATTTGTTCAAATTGAATCATTGAAGAGTTTCAACAAGCCCATAGTCTGGACACTGCATGACATGTGGCCCTTTACCGGGGGGTGCCACTATGACAATGAATGCCGCAGGTTTCAGAAGATGTGCGGGACTTGCCCAGCGCTCGCATCGAACAACGAACGTGATTTGTCCCGCCAGATCTGGAAGCGGAAGTTCAAGGCTTGGAAGGACATACCAATTGTCGTAGTGGCTACCAGTAAGTGGATTGCCGAGATGGCTCAATCGAGTTCCTTGTTCAAGGAGCGGCGGATTGAAGTAATCCCGAACGGGATCGACACGCAAAAGTACAAACCATTGGACAAGACCATTGCACGCGCAGCCTTCAACCTGCCGGTCGACAAGAAACTGTTGCTTTTCACAGCCTTTGGCGCGACGACTGATCGACGGAAGGGAACCCATTTCTTGGAAGCGGCACTGAAGAAGTTGTCTCGGGATGGATGGTCTGAGCAAATTGAACTGGTGGTAGCTGGGGCCTCCCCTTACGAAGACCCCCCCGATCTTGGGATGAAGGTGCACTTCATAGGCAATATGCAAGATGAAGTGAGCCAAGTCTTGCTGTATTCTGCGGCAGATGCCACGATTGCACCCTCGATGCAAGAAAACCTCTCCAACGCGGTCATGGAGTCTCTTTCCTGTGGCACACCAGTCGTAGCCTTCGATGTTGGTGGTATGTCTGACATGATCGATCACCTGAAAAATGGCTACTTGGCCGAACCTTTCAGCGATAGCGACCTGGGAGATGGCATAAGGTGGGTACTAGAAAGTGGTTCGCGACACGAGATGCTTTCGCGATGCGCGCGCCGTACGGTAGTGGATCGATTTGAATTGACATCGATTGCACATCGGTATTTGTCGCTTTATCAGACTCTCATTCACTAGCGACGGCGCAGATTCCGCCGAGGGCGTGGTTTTCTAGGAAATATTCTCGCGTGTACTGTTTGGGGCCCGTTCATTCCGGGGTTTTACCGCAGGGGCTGTGTGCAGGGTAGACTGGAAGTTGCTGCACTCCGCATAGGGGAAACTGGCAGATGACCAGTTTCGCCGTCACGGGAACCCGACGACTCTTTTTGCGAAATCACCAGGTTTGTTGGTGACTCAACCCATGGTTTACTCAGTTGACTGAATTGCCAAGAATCACTGTTGTGACTCCGGTACTCAATGCGAAGGAGCATATCGCTGCAACACTGGACTCCGTGTTGCAGCAGGACTACCCGTCCCTGGAATACATAGTTGTAGATGGGGGCTCGACTGATGGCACGATGGACATTATTCGGGCATACCAAGACAGACGCGACTTGGTGCATCGCATCTCACTTGTTATCTCTGAGCCGGACCGAGGCATGTATGACGCAGTTGCCAAGGGCTTTGACCGTGCCACAGGCGAGGTCTATTGCTACCTCAATGCTGACGACCTATTGGAATGTGGAGGCATTCAATCCGTTGGTATGTATTTTGCGTCGCACCCAGAGATAGACGTGATCTATCACGAAGACACCGTGTTGGTGGACGGTTGGAAGTTTCCCAATGTAAGGCAGCCGGAGGGTGTCGGAACTCTCGATCTGATACACGGGCATATTCTGTTTCAGGATGGGATTTTTTGGCGGCGTAGGGCATACAGGGCTGTTGGCGGGGTGCGAAGAGACTTGATGCTCGCAGGGGACTATGACCTTTGGCTGCGTTTGTCATTGCAGTTCAAGTTTGTCCGGCGCCCCCAGCATGTCAGTTGCTTTCGCATTCGCGCCGGTCAGTTGAGTTCCGCGATGGTTCAGTATCACCGGGAAATGGAGCGATCCAGAGGTGAATTCTTGGCAGACGCGACGCTTTTCAAGCGTGCCATGTGGCAGTGGCAATGGCCATTTCTTTGGGCCCGCAGACGGCATACTCAAAGAATGGAGAACAGCAGATTATTCTTTCCTATAGATTTTGCCAATCTGCCACCTCCGAATTGCACGATACCTGAAAGCATGATCGGGGTGCCGCGAAGTCCTATTGACGGTGCACCAGGAGAAAGGTTGTTGTTCACGTCCCCTGATACACGGTTTGGGGGAGATGAGATCAACTATGTATATCTCGACGAACGCCACGGAATCGCCATTACTCACCCGAAAATCGACACTGAAACGCTGGACGCTCTGTACCAACAGAACTATTCATTTCCTTCAAAGGGCATAAGACTGCCGGGCACAAAGTCACCATACCGTCGATTCAACCGACAACGGATGTGGGAAAGGATTTTGTTAAGACTTCCAGTCGGCTACTTGGCTCGCCTCATTTTTCCTTCTGCATGGTTAGACAACACCTTGCATGAACTGATGTTGGTACTCAAAGAGTCCGGCATCGATACCTCCCAGCGGCTCCGGTTTCTCGATACTGGATGTTTTGAAGGGCAGTTGCTGGATCAAATCCGGGACACAACTTGTTGGGATCCTTCAGGGCTGGAGCCCAACCGGCATTCTGCGGGAGTTGCCAGAGACAAAGGACACAGAGTGTGGTGTGGGCATGCGGAAAACGCTGATGCGCTAATCCCCCGGGAGAGCCAATTTGACGTCATCTACATGGGGCAAAGTATTGAACATGTCGATGACCCAATAGAAGCACTTCAGCATCTGAGGCCCCTGCTTGCCAAAGGAGGGGTCATCGTGGTGAGCACGCCGAACCTTGACTCCCGCGAGATCGACTGGTTTGGCCCGACATGGGCACATTGGCACCCTCCCTACCATAGGCATATTTTTTCGAAGAGAGGCCTCTTTTCTTTGGCTCAAAAGATCAATCTACTTCCGATTTGCTTTAGGACTTTTTCCCACCCTTATTGGACAGGTCTGTCACTTACCCATAACTCCATGGGTCTTGGCGGTAGTGCGTCACATGCAGTAGATCTATCGCCCGAAATAGCCAAGAAAGCACAGAGAATAGATTTTTGGAAGAGAATAATTTGGAACCGTCGTGAAAAAGGTGATTACTCATTTCTTGTTATGAAGGAGTCAGTCACGGACTAAATGCTACTTGCATGATTGATTTGAATATTCATGACTGAAACCTCGAAAATTATGAACTCCACAGGCGAAACGGATGTTGTACGCCTTGCCAGACTGCAGCAAGAGCTGTTGGACGTGAATGCTCAATTGGAATCAAAAGATCGCTGCATTCAGCTCCAGCGCACCATCATTCAGCAACAGCTCGATGAACTCCGCTTGAAACAGCGATTGAGCGAAGAAATGCTCGTCTTCTTCTATTTCTTCCGGCCGTTTATATTTCCACTCATGTGGCTTGTGCGTCCGCTCTACAAGGCGTTAAGACCCAGACTAGGAGTCCTTGAGCAGTATCCACCGCAACCATTGCGCCTTCCATCCAATTTCAAGAGAGAATTCCCGCCGGGAGCAGCGCCAAAGATTTCCATCGTTACACCGTCGTTCAATCAGTCGGAATACTTGGAGCGCACGCTTGAAAGCGTGCTTGCTCAACACTACCCTAACCTCGAATACTATGTGCAGGATGGAGGTTCGACAGATGGCACCCTGGATGTGCTGCAGCGGTATGGTAACCAACTGTCTGGGTGGGTCTCAGGACCGGACAAAGGGCAATCCAACGCAATCAATATTGGTTTTGCCAGAACATCCGGTGAGATTATGGCTTGGCTCAATTCCGATGATATTCTTTTGCCCGGTACGTTGGCACTTGTCGCAGATTTCTTTTCACGCCACCCAGAGGTGGACGTTATATACGGTCACCGTATTCTGATCAATCCAGACGGCATGGAAATTGGGCGCTGGATGCTGCCAGAGCATGACGATGATATTCTTTCGTGGGCTGATTTCGTTCCGCAGGAAACAATGTTCTGGCGGCGGCGAATTTGGGAGAAGGCCGGTGGGAAGATTGACGAATCTCTTGACTTTGCCATTGATTGGGATCTACTGCTGCGCTTTCGCGAAGCAGGGGCTCATTTTTCGAGATTGAATCTTTTCTTGGGTGGGTTCAGAATTCACTCGACGCAGAAGACATCTGCGGAGAAATCTACCGGTTTTCAAGAAATGAGTCAAATGCGGGAACGTACGCTGGGGCGACTTCCCTCAAAGAGGGAGATAACCAGAGCCGTCTATCCTTACCTCTTAAGGCACGTTTTAATTGATGTTGGCTGGCGCATCCGGAGTATGCTGGGGTTAACGTGAGCGTACCCCTTCGACCTATTGTAAGTATTATCACAGTTGTGCGTAACGGTGGCGATACTATTTCCTCCACGCTAACCAGCGTACGGCAGCAAAGCCTGTCGAATATTGAACATGTGATTGTCGATGGCGCTTCTTCTGATAATACAGTTGACCTTATCAGAACGAACTACCATGACAGATTGCGTTGGATTTCAGAGCCTGATCTTGGTATCTATGATGCAATGAACAAGGGAATCGCCATGGCACTTGGAGAATGGATAATTTTCTTGGGCGCCGACGATGAGCTGGCTGATCGGTCCGTACTAAGCGATATTTTTCTGGCTCAGGGAATCCAGAAATATGATGTCATATGTGGCATGAGTGCTTATCGCGATGGCCGCGCATGTATTCCCCGCCTTGATTGGCACACGCTGATTTTCAATACGCTTCACCACCAGGCGGTTTTTTACAACCATCGACTATTCAGTAACTTTAAGTATCGTACTGATATTCCGGTAGTGGCAGATTATGAATTGAATCTTTTCGCATACCTCCATCGATTGCCGGTGCTATTTATTGATCGCCAAATCTCAATCAGCGGCGTCTTCGGAATTAGCCACACATCGAATAGATTAGTGAATTGTCTGGATGCATATCGAATCCGCAAGTCACATATCCACACTATATATAACGCTCTCTTGTTGGTTCTAGCGGTTACTGACCTGATCATTGTTCGAGCAAAGAAGATACTATCAAGTTCTACGTAATTCAGTCACTATACTGGTTTGCTGTTCTTCCATGAAAACTATTTTTATAACGCTGCTACGCTGGATTCACACCCTAGCTTCTGGCTGTATTGGATATTTTATTGACAGCAAGTATCTTGATCAAAAAGTTCCAATGTCTGATATGGTCAGCCACAGCAACTATATGAAGTATCTGCTAAAAGTTGGCAATCACCAGAATCTTCGGATTCTTGAAATCGGAAGTCGCGAAGTGACTGGAGCATCCTCCGCGCGAAAACTATTTTTCAATGCTAAGTATGTAGGGTTTGACTATTATCCAGGTCCAAATGTCGATGTGGTTGGCGATGCACATAAGCTAAGTCAGTATTTTGGCGAGGAGAGATTTGATATTATCTATTCCAGCGCGGTATTTGAGCATTTTGCTATGCCATGGGTGGTCGCAACAGAGATTTCTAAGCTCTTGAAGGTTGGTGGTTTGGTGTTTGTCGAAACTCACATGTCGTTTTCATCACATGAGCGACCATGGCATTTTTTCCAGTTTAGCGACATGGCCCTTAAAGTACTCTTTTCACCGGCGTTGGGCTTTGAGTGCATTGAGGCTGGTGTTTCAAATCCAATGGTTGGGAGATTTTCAATCCATGCGGACAGATATCTTCGATTGAAGCCAATCGGTGGTTTGTATTGCCACAGCGAATTTCTCGGCCGCAAGATCAAAGAGGTAGGGCAATTTGATTGGCGTACTGTTGACTTGAGCGACGTTGTCGGACAAACGACATATCCAGTTCCAGAGTCTGTATAAATCAGTTTATGAGCCGCCGTTCACATTGCCCCATCTGCTTGTGTAGCGCATCATTTACGCCGCATACAAAAGCGTATGTCTTTCTTGCACGTTGTTGCTCCAGAAGTGCCATTTCAATGAACCCCAGTAACAGTCGTACCAACCGACGAGTACACCAAGCGGGCTCGGTTCGCCAATAGTTTGATACCGTTACCACAGTGTTTCGAGCAATATAGTATTTTCGCACTGGAGGGTGGTTGGGCAAGATACCCAGAAACGGCAGTCGTACCCCACCAAGTCTTCCCACACTGTGTGTCATCACGGGCTTGCGGCTGATAACGATGACGTGGCCGTGTTTTCTGGCCCGGAGACAGAACTCATGATCCACTTGATCAATGAAGAAGTCTTCCCGAAAACCCCCAATGGAACGGGCCATACGAACGTCAATCAAACTGCCCGACGTAATCACAGTTTTTTGCTCGAAATAGTCACCATCTTGATGGCTGCTAGAAACCTTCGTTCGGTTCGCTTGGGGGTCAAAGTAGTTGCTACCGATCACCAGTGGTTTTGGTTGGCAAGTCTCCGACAACTTGAGAAGCGTTGGTACCATTTCTGCATGGCATTGTGTGTCCTGGTCTAGCGTGACTATCCATTCGTACCCTTCACTTGCAGCGAAATCCAGCCCTTGATTGAGAGCCGTTGCTATGCCTTTGTTTGCCCGATTCTCGAAAACTGCTACCTGTGGAAATTCTTCGACCAGCCGCTTCATATCAAGTGCACTATTTTCTGCAAAAGTGTTGTCGATGATCACTACCTTGGCGACCTGCGGTACCAGTTGCCGTAGACGCTCAACAAATCCTACGTCTGGAAAATAGGTGACAACGACTGCGCAGACAGATACGGATGATTGAGGGATCATGTGTTTAGCCAGTTCTTCAGCCAATCCTGGGTACGGGCAACACCCTGCTCCAGTCCAACGGCAGGCTGCCATCCCAGTCGATTGTTTAAACAGGAAATGTCCAAAACCACGCTACGAACATCTAGACCTCTTGCCGTGCGATTGATCGTCTTCAATTGATGCCCTGAAGCAGCACCGACCACACTTCTGACATGATTGATGCTGTAGCCAAAGCCACTGCCCAGGTTATAGGTTCCCATGTCGTGGGATAGTTGGATTAGCCTTAAGGTTCCTTCTACAAGATCGTCAATGTAGATAAAGTCCCGCACATTTTCACCATCGCCCCAAATTTCAAGCGTCGTACCTAGGCGCGCGTGTTCGAGCATGGTGCGGATCAAACCAAAACCGTTACGCAAATTCTGGCCTGGCCCGTAGGCGTTGGAGGGGCGAAGAATAGTTACCGCATGGCCAATCGCTCGCAATTCCTGGCAGGCGGCTTCTTGCGCTACCTTGGCAACACCATAGGGTGACAGCGGCGCCAATGGGGCATCTTCAGCCACTGGCAACTGCACAGGGTTGCCATAAACGGTGCCACCTGAAGAGAAATAGATTAGATGGCTCTCTGGCTGCTCTTTCAGACATTCCACCAAGTGCCGTGTCAGATCGATGTTGGTCTTCTCTAGCGCAGGTTGTCCGGAGGATGAGCCTGGCGTGGTAGTGCTCGCCAAATGGACCACGGTGCTACAAGTTCGCAATACATCTCTTAAGCGATGCACATCTGCGCGGCCAAGCACTTGCACTGATATTTCTTCCCTACGCAGTCGGCTGGCCAAAGCACTCCCGATGAAACCTGCACCGCCTAGCAATAGAACTTGTCTATTCTTCACACTGATGGCTCCAAAAGGTCCCGATAGGCTTGCGCGTACCGGTTGGCACAATCGTCCCAAGTGCCAATAAAGTCTTTGATCCACTGGCGCGCCAACTCGCCTGAGTGTTGATTATTTTTCGGTTGTTCGAGCCACGCCAACCCCTGCTCTACTTCGAGACGGGTGGCTGCCAACCAACCAGTTTGCTGGTGTTGCAGCATGTTGCGATGTGCCGGCAAGTCAGTGGCCAACACGGGTAATCCTGAGGCCATGGCTTCCAACATTACTTGTGGGCGCCCCTCGTCGTGGCGGCTCAGAGTTATCAGGCCGCGCGCCATCGGAAACCACTTCTGCAGTAACTCTGCCGGATGGGTGGGGCCGTGATAGTGCACCCAAGGCGGAATATCCGCTGTCTCTTGCATGGGACCAAATAAGTGCAACTGCCGCGTTGGCCCAAAGAGCCCTTCGCCCCAGGTAAACAGTTCACCGAGCTTGGCGTGCGTGAGACGGGTGACCGCGAGCCAGTGGTGCACATTGTCGGGTGGAGGGATGCGAACCACGTCAAACCATGCATCATCCACTCCAAACGGTACAGTCCGTACCTCGACTAGGTCTCCAAACATCTTGCGCAATGTCGGGGCCATCCATTCTGCATTGGGTGCCAAAATGGCGCGACGTTGGCATAGCATCGCTCGCAGCACAAGACGCATGCCGGGGAGGCGCAACAGGCCAAAGTCGCTTCCCAGTACGGTGATGAGCGCTGGAGTACGAGTGCCCCACAAAGGTAGCGCGTTTTGCAGCCAGTTGGCATGTACCACGTCAATGGGGTCGCGTCGATAGGCTCCGCGCAAGCGCAGTAGAAATGAGAATACCGTGCCGAACGCCAACACCCGTCGTGTGCGCAGCAGGTGTGCCATTCCACCCTGAGTGGCCAAGCTCGCAAGCCAAGTGGCGTCGGAAGCAGTCCCGGCGCGCGTGGCATCTTTCGGCAAGTCACCCGGCGGAGCCCATACCGACAGATTAAGACCACTTTGCCGCGCCAAGGCAACCACCATATTGGCAATGAAACGGCTACGCCAGTCCTGCGCGTTTTGCGGGTAGGAGGAACTGCTCAGCAAGACGTTCACTCTAGGGGCCTTCGGTGTCGCTGGTGTCGATATCTTTAAAGTGCAACGCCGACACTTGTTCTGACACGATCCCTACCAGAAATGTGAAGATTGCAGAGATGAAGAGCAAGGCGCTCATATTGGTGAAGCGGCCGGTACTGAGGTAGGTATAGCCGTAGTAGGCTACTCCAGTCAAAAAGAAACCTGCACTGACCGGCAAGAACAACCTTTGGGGTGAGAACAGCGTCCCGATCTTGATAATGATCAACAGGAAGCGCACGCCATCGCGCAGCGGGTGAATATGGCTGGCGCCACTGCTGCGCCGTGGTGAGTGAATGGGTACATAGGCGACGCTGTAACCCGCCCGAAAAAAGCTCATGGTGATCGTCGTCGGATACGAAAACCCGTTGGGCAGCAAATACAGGAATTGACGAAATCGCCGGGCCCGCACCACCCGGAAACCGGACGTCAAATCCGCAATAGGTTGCAACACCATCCAACTGGCAAAGCGGCTGAATACGTCGTTAGCTACTGCACGGTGTAAACCCGCTTGCGAACCGGATTGACGCGCCCCAACAACCATGTCGTAGCCTTCGTAGAATTTATTGAGTAGCTCGGTGATATCTTCAGGTTTGTGTTGTCCGTCGGCGTCCATGAATATGATGACTTCGCCTTTGGCCGCTCGTGCTCCTGTTTTAATGGCTGCGCCATTACCTTTTGGGTATGGATGGCTCAGCAATCGAACTCCATGATCGTGGCACACTGCCTTTGTATCATCTACGGAACCATCGTCCACAACTACTATCTCAACATCGGCCAACAACTCCCGCAGTTTGGGAAGAATCCCCTTCAAACCGGTGGCCTCATTCCGTGCGGGGATGACGACTGTGAGGAGTGGGAAACGGTCGGTGATCATTGCTTCTGACGAGCTATTGTGGCTTAGTGCTCATAGTCGCGAGCAAGCCTTCCAATGTCTTGCGCTCCTCAGTTGAGAATTTCTCACTGCGGAGTTTAAAGAGCAGCGCTCGTGCGGCCGCGTGTTCGCCAGAGATTATCAATAGTTGAGCCCATTTCAAACGACTGCTTAGGTTTGTCGGATCCAGTTCAAGTGATTGTGTCAGGGCCCTTCGCGCAGCTTCAATGTCTCTCTCGTGCATCCAAAGATAGTCGGTGTGCCACGAGAAGATCATTGCCCGGACAGGCGCTGATGCAGTTGGGTTTTCTACGGCTGCCGTAAAAAGATCATCCACGGCTTGTCTGGTTAAACATAATGTCCCATTATTAGACAGCTCTTTAATTTCGTACAACACATTCCGATCACCTGGCCCGAAGGGTGTGGAGCGAAGGCGACGAGCCAGTTCCACCACGTCCTTCGTCTCTGGGCTACGCCCTATTTCGCAATTGAGAAGAATGAGACCGAGGCTAGCCATTTTAAAGCTGCGATTCAATTCATTGGATAGGAAAAAGTATTGCCTTGCAGTGTCGTAAAGTTGTGGATGAGTCTGAACAAAACTGACCAAAGCACTGCCTGCCTCGAATTGAGTCTGGGCAGATTCAGGTTGATAATGTGCCGCCAATCGTGTCCGGCGTATCTCCTCTCCGAATTGATGTGACCGTAGCGCAGTGATGGAACCAACAGCTAATAGCGCTATGAGACCGAGTACGAGACTAATGCGCCGTTGCTCCTGATTTCGCTGCAATCTTGTCGTCAGCAACGCTGCTGCTGCCAGCAAGATCCCAAACAGGGGGAGATAGTTGCGGTGCTCATGGGCGACTTCTAAGGGCAATATGCTTGACTCTAGCGCATGTCCAATGAAGAACCAAACTATGCCAAAGGTTGCTAAACGTGAACTCTTTCGGACATGCCAAGCGAAGCCGAGCAATACTGCTAGTCCTAGGGCTGCCGGCAGCGTTGTCCAGGGTGTTAGCCAGTCTTGAGACACCGGAAAATCGTCATGGTACAAACCGAATGCCGATAGTCGTGGCAGCAAAATCAATCCAAGATAAAACCACAGCACGCGCCCTTCCGTCAGCAAGCGCTCAAACATTGTGAAGTCGCGCATTTCATACCCCACCCAAAGCCACCGTGACCTATCTGACAAAAGGTAGGCAACGATTGCAACGACCACAAGACTCGAAAGCCACGCCAACGCACGGGCAAAGGCATCTAAGCGGCCCACTGTCATTTGACGAATTGTGAGCTCCCAGGCCAAAACAAACAGTGGGAACAAGACTCCAATTTCCTTGCTCATGAATGACAACGGCCAAAGGCCGAACCATGCGGTTGTCAGATAGCACCATTGCAAGCGACCGCCCCGCTCCCGTCCGAGGATGTAAAGCCAAAACGCCGCCAAGGTGAATAATGCCGCAAGAGTTGTCATGCGCTGTACCACGTGCAAAACGGGCAACAACTGGATGGGGTGCAGCAACCAAAGGAAAGTGACTACTGCAGAAATTACCCTCAACAACTCACTAGAAGCACGCGGGTTGGAGGCTTTTTGCAGTCTATGGACTATGCAAAAAACAAATACCCCACACATGCCGTGAATGACTAGATTGGTTGCCTTGAAGGCAAACGGGTCAAATCCACTGAAAAAGTAATTGAGTGCAAAAGTCAACTGGGCAATCGGACGGCCCGACGGACCTGCACCACCGCTCGACCAAGCCTGCAGCAGTCCTTCCCAAGAAAAGGTACCAAGCCTTACCCCTGGGGCCAGGAGAATACTGGGGCCATCATCAAAAAAGAACGCACCGTGCAACCCTGGCCAGTATATGGCCGCCAGAATTGCACTGAGTGATGCGCCCAAAAATAGGTTCGCACCTCGGTTCAATGGCAGCTTTAAACTCATAAAAAAAGCCCCAAGGCGAACCATGGGGCTTTTAATTCTAAAACGACCCAGTATCAGAATGCCTTGCAAGAGCTGGGCAGGTATTTGGGGGGCATACCGTTGGTTGAGGGAGAACCACATGACCAATCCACTGCTCCGTTAGAATTGGCTATTCCGCGCAAGGCAACTGACTTTCCAGCAGCCGCACCCAGCGCCGTGGTCGTTGTGGCAGTCACAATAATGTCACCTTGACTGCTGTTAGTTGGTACATATGTAACCAACGAAACATATGTCGAGCTTTGAGGAGTAACACCCATTGATTGGGCATTCAAATCCATCCGTCCTTTATTCGAATACGTCTCAGCAACCGCAGTGCGACCTGAGGAAGCCGCCAAAATAACTTCGGACACTTTTGCACGGACCATGTAATCTTGGTAAGCAGGCAATGCCACCGCAGCCAAAATACCGATGATCGCAACCACAATCATCAACTCGATGAGGGTAAAACCCTTCTGGATAGAACGCTTCATAAAAATCTCCTTAATCGAACAAAACAAAAAACGCATGCATTTACCAGCACATTCCGTGCCACGGAATCTCTACGCCAATTAGTACACCAAGAATGTCAAAGGTGTGAGAATGCACGCTATAGAGTACGCAAGAAGTGACCCAGATGATAGAGCGCATGACATTTGTGTCATCTATTGTGTCAATTTTGACACCTTCCGCAATAATCCAGCGCTTGGCAGATGACTGACACTCTTCATTTTGGCCGGTACCACTGAAACTCCATGTCACCATGCCGATGAAACTCGAAATAGACCCACTTGTGAAACTGATTTGACTGATTCATCCAAGCTGAACCATGAGCCATCTGGTGAGTTCATCGGCATATTCTTGTTCTTGCCCGGCATCTCGTAGAGCCCATTTGAAGGCGTTGCCCAACTGAGCCTTTTTATAAGTATTCAGCTTGTGGTGAAGCTTGAATTGCACAATTTGACCCGCCATCTTCGACAAGGTCTTATCAACCTTTGCCGCAAACAACTTGTCCTTAAGCCGATGGTTAGGTTGTGTCTTCTCAATGAAGTATCGAGCCAAAGATGAGCCAAACTCCTTTGCCTCCGAAGCGTCAAACCAGCTTAGCATCAATACCTCACATACAAATAATTCAAAACTTTCGACCGTTGCTGGAAGCGGTTATCAACCTTGGGAGCAGCAATCGTCATGATCAACTTTCGACGCTATGCGATTTTCTTCCAATAGTACTTCTTGACTCTAAAATTCCTCAACCGCCTCCACTTGCGTAACCTTGCCAAGAACGTTAATTTACCATGCGTGGCTTACGCCTCGCCTAGAGCGCAGCCATGATCCCCGACTTAGTCTTACTAAGACTCTGCACCTTGTTGTTTAGGTGATCTAGTATCTTTGATACAACAACGACGTGTCGTTTGTTAAACACCTTGCGAATGGAAAAAAAATGGGACTTCTTGATCGATTTTTGAAGATTGGACAAGGACAAACTGAAAATAGAGTGGGCTCAGTAAAACATGCTCGTGAGAGCGCTCAGCAGGCGTTGGAGAAAGGCATGGATCTTGAACAGCAAGGGCACATGGAGTTGGCCTTGCAACTATATGACCAAGCCATCGCTCGAATGCCTGAATTGGCTCGTGCGCACTTCAATCGTGGAAATATCTTAATGGATCGCGGTAAAGTTCAAGACGCCCTTGACGCTTACGCTAGAGCTGTCATTTACAAGCCAGATTCAGCTGCGACTCACTACAACATGGGCAATTTACATTTGCAACTTGGAAATGCTAGGGCTGCAATTCAAGCCTTTCAACGCGCGATTGTCCTCAAACCAGATTTCGCAGAAGCTCACCGTGATTTGGGGATGGCGTTCGATGAGGTTGGACAGTCCGCTGAAGCAGATGCGCATTTCCGCCAAGCATTGGCACTCCAGCCAGACTGCGCAGAACCATACTTTAATCGAGCCTTGGCACTGCAAGATCTCGATCAGCTAGATAACGCTGAGTCGGCGTATCAGCGGACACTAAGAATTGACCCCCACCATGTGAATGCATGCAACAACCTTGGTGTCATCTTTACCCTAACCATGCGGCATTTGGCAGCTGTAGATTACTTTGAACGAGCCCTTGCCGTAGACCAAAATAACACTGCAATATTGATTAACCTCGGTGACGCAATGCAAGTTCTTCGTCAAACCGATCAGGCGATCAAAGTATATCGTTCCGCGATTGAGACGGATGCGACCAGCGCTCACGCGTTTAGTCGCTTAGCGAATGCCTATTTTGAGAGTGGATTGTTTGCCGATGCTGTCGAAAGTTGCAACAAAGCCGTTTCACTGAAACCTAACGACCCACAAACGCTATTGACACTTGGAAATGCGCTTCAAGGGCTTGGCGCACTCCCTGAAGCAATCGTTTGCTATGACAAGGCACTGCAAATCGAGCCCGACTTCGCAGAGGTTATAAACAACATGGGGGCTATCAAGAAGAGACAAAAGCAATATGAGTTGGCTCAGACATACTTTCACCGTGCCCTTGAATTAAATCCTAATTTTGCTGAGGCCCATTGCAACCTGGGGAATGTCTATCAAGAGCTCGGACAGGTTAATGCGGCGTCCGCGAGCTATCTTCGGGCATTAGACATCAAGTCTGATTTCGCGGAGGCTCACTCAGGCTATGGGAGCGTTCTGCAAAACTCGGGGGATCTTTCAGGTGCCGAAAACTACTATCGGAAAGCTATTGAATATAGGCCTGACCTAGCTGAGGCCCATAACAACCTAGGAACTGTGTTGAGTCTCGGGAAGAGATTTGACGAGACAATATCAAGTTATCGGCGCGCGATTGCAATCAATCCGCTCTTCGCTGCGGCACACGCCAATTTGAGTATCGTCCTAAAAGATATTGGTCAGTTCGAAGAGGCCCGAACTTGCGTGCTTCGCTCACTGGAACTCGACGAGACCAGTACGACAGCCCATGACATTCTGCTTTTCACGCACAACTATTTGTTAGACCAATCGCCAGAGCAAATGTTAGCCGATGCTCGCCGTTATGGCGAACTCGTGATGCGAATGGCCCGGCCCTTCCCTCCTGAACCGAGATCACCGAACGGGGATCGACCTTTGCGGATCGGATTCGTTTCTGGCGACCTATGTAACCACCCTGTGGGGTTCTTCATTGAAGGTGTCTTGGCGGAACTTCGTGCTCAGGCGTCGGATCGAATGGCGCTGATTGCGTACCCCACACGTGTAGTTGACGACGAGGCCAGCAAGCGCATCCAGCCGCTCTTTAACGAATGGCATCCCGTGGCTGGCATGGCAGATGCTGCCGTCGCCCAATGCATCCACGAAGATGACATTGATATATTGATCGACTTGTCTGGCCACACCGGGCATAACAGATTGCCAGTATTTGCTTGGAAACCAGCACCAGTTCAAGTAAGTTGGCTCGGATATTTTGCTACCACAGGAGTAGCGGCAATTGACTACTTCATCGCTGACCCTTGGACTCTTCCGGCCAGCGAAGAGCAATATTTCACAGAGCAAATCTGGCGTCTGCCTGAGACGCGGCTATGTTTCACGCCTCCTGATATTGCCGTCGATGTTTCGCCACTTCCCGCGCTGCGCAACGGTTACGTCACCTTCGGTTGCTTCAATAATCTGAGCAAAATGAACGACGCCGTGGTTGCGTTGTGGGCGAAGATACTGAATTCCCTACCCGAAAGTCGACTCTTCCTCAAAGCTGGTCAGATCGCGATACCTGCGGCAAGAAATGGCGTCCTTGCTCGCTTCGCCAAGCACGGCGTGTCCGGTGAACGCCTGATTCTTGAGGAATTCAGTTCAAGGGCAAACTACTTGTCTGCCTACCATCACGTCGATTTGGCTTTGGATCCGTTCCCCTTTCCCGGAGGCACCACGTCCGTGGAAGCCCTTTGGATGGGTGTTCCAGTTCTGACCCTAGACGGCCAGCGGTTCTTATGCCGCCAAGGAATTGGCCTTTTGAACAATGTCGGCCTTCCGGATTGGGTTGCAACTGACTTGGATGACTATGCTGCACGCGCCGTTCACTATGCAAGCGATGTGCGGGCACTTGCTGCTCTTCGTCAGGAATTACGCACAAGGGTGCTGGCTTCGCCGATCTTTGATGCGGAACGCTTTGCCAAACACTTTGAATGCGCCCTGCGTGACATGTGGAAGATTTCTTGTGAACGGACAAAAGATGGGACTCCTTAACCGGTTCTTGAAAGTTTTACCCAACCCAGACGCGCGTAGAGCAACTACTTTGGAAAGTATTCAACAAAGTGCTGAGCGAATGTTGGAAAAGGGGATGGCTCTTGAACAGCAAGGGCAAGCTGACTTGGCATTGCAACTCTATGACCAAGTCGTTGGCATTGCGCCCGAACTAGCACGCGCGCACTTTAACCGTGGCAACATCTTAATGGACCGCGGCGAGGTACAAAATGCCCTTGAGGCTTACGCAAAAGCTGTCATGTACAAACCGGATTCAGCATCAGCCCACTACAACATGGGGAATCTGCACTCACATCTCGGAAACACGCGAGCTGCAATAGAAGCATTCCAAAATGCCATTTCCCTAAAACCAGACTTTGCAGATGCGCACCGCGAGTTGGGAAGAGTTTTCCAAGACGCCGGTCATTTAGATTTGGCGATTGCAAGCTACGGCCTTGCAGTTGGAATTGACCCAAAAATGTCGGAAGTGCACAACAATTTGGGCAATGCACTGATGGATTCTGGAGACATCGACAATGCGATGGTCAGTTACGGTCGCGCAATTGAGCTAAACCCAGATTCACCTGCGATCCACCACAACCATGGCATCGCGCTCATGCGCCGAGGGCTTCTTGATGAAGCCGAGAAAAGCTATCGCCGAGCACTATCAGGCGATGCGAGGCTACCGCCGTCCGCCAGGGCTCAAATACTGAACAATTTGGGACTGACACTTCGAGATCTCAATCGGACCAAAGAAGCGCTTTCGACCTTTGAATTGGCATTGCAAAACAGCCCCGACTCCGCAGATGTTCACATGAATTTGGGGACGACGCTAGCATTGCTTGGTCATCAAACTGCTGCCATTCTCCATTACAGAAAAGCTTTGATACAGCAGCCCGAACGTGCTGACACACTAATGAATTTGGGCTGCGCGTTGCGTGAATTGGGCCAAATTGACGAGGGAATATCTGCGATTCGTCAGGCCATAAGAATTCAGCCGGATCTTCTCGTAGCTCAAAGCAATTTGCTTTTCACCCAACTCTATCTTTCTTCACAGATTCCAGGTCAAGGCTCTTTTGAAGCACGCTCCTTCGGCGAGTGTGCCTCAACGTTGGCAAGCCCCTTTACAGTCTGGCCCAACTCTTGCGCTACCGAACGCACCCTTCGCGTGGGTTTGGTATCAGGGGATTTTCGGGATCATCCGGTGGGAAATTTCTTGGAGGGTGCCTTGTCAGCACTTTCATCCCAGTTGCACGAAAAGGTCATATTTTTCGCCTACTCGAACCACCTCTGCGCCGACCAAGTCACCAAGGATATCCAAAAAAGTTGCCATATTTGGCGCTCTGTAGTTGGTTTGTCAGATCGGGAGATGGCGCAACGCGTACATGATGATCAGATCGATATATTGATAGATCTCTCGGGCCACACCGCACACAACAGACTGGCTGTGTTCGCCTGGAAGCCGGCACCAGTACAAATTACGTGGCTCGGCTACTTGGCCTCAACTGGGGTCTCGGCTGTTGACTACGTTTTAGCCGATTCTTGGACACTACCCAGTGAACTTGAAAATCAATTCACAGAAAGAGTTTGGCGGATGCCGGAAAGCTACATTTGCTTTACCCAACCAGCTCAGATAACTAGGCTTGGCCCTCTTCCCGCATTATCAAATGGATTCATTACGTTTGGAAGTTTCAACAATCTGTCAAAAATAAACGATACGGTTATTGAGCAATGGTCCAAAATACTCTCCGCCTTACCCAACAGCCGACTGTTTTTGAAGACCGTGCAACTGCACGATCCCGCAACTAGAAAAATGGTCCAAGATAAATTTTATGCATATGGAATTGAGGCAGAGCGACTGATCTTAAAGGCGCTGGTTCCACGCGCAGAATATCTGGCGCAGTACCACGAAATAGACATCGCACTCGATCCATTTCCGTATACAGGGATCACCACGACGGTTGAGAGTCTGTGGATGGGCGTCCCGGTCTTGACACTTTCAGGGAATAGTTTCTTGTCGAGACAGGGAGTTGGAATCATGACAAACGTGGGGCTCACCGACTGGATTGCATCGGACTTGGAGGACTACGTCAGGCGTGCGACATTTCTCGCAAACGATATTCCCGGCTTGGCAGAGTTACGCTGTAATTTGAGACAAAGAGTCATTGAATCTGCAATTTTCAATACAGCAAGGTTTGCCTATCATTTTGAGACCGCTTTACGTGGAATGTGGGCTGAATGGTGCAGTGCAAGCCAGAGAAATAGCTTGAACAATAAAAATCAACTTACCCCAATTTCAATAGCCAATATTTCTAAACATTAGCCGAATTGTCCCAAGCGGTTATTTGCAGAATGAACAATAGTATTAATGCAATGCAAAGTAACAAAAATGGAAGGAAGCTTCGCCATCCGGAAAGACGTATCGTCAAGGCCTTCTCTTCACAGAAAATGATAAACATCAAATAGCAAATGGGTAGAAGTGTAAAACCATAACGTTCTTCTACATGCAGTGCGGTGTGCTGAGCAAGCATCGCAACAGAAAAACAGATCAGCATCAACAGAGTGGCGTTGGTTGCAAGAACTGATCTTATCTCGGCAACGTTTTTCTCTCGGACAAGTTGTATTGACCTCAAGAGAATTAAACCCAAACCTATCCACGCGATTGAGCCGTAGGCTCGGCTCAACCAAACAAGACCAATAGGAGTAGCTAATTCGAGATATGGCGTAAATCGGAAGTGGTCAAACAGCCCCACCCACTTCTTAGTCACAAAGACTACTGTTGCGACAGGTCTCGACATTAGGCAGCCAGTTAATGAAGCTTCCGAAAGCCCAACGATTGTGGATAGATGACATCTGGTGTAAAAGTTATTCACCATGAATTCATCCTTCACTATTGGGAAATGGCCTGGCTGCATCAAAGGTAGTTTTGCCCAAAGCATACGAGCACCTTTGAGACCCTCTTGGGCGCTTAAAACTGGATTAAATGTAGCTGGTGATTGCAGGCAAAGTTCACCATACCTTTGAGAACAATTGAAATAGTAAGGTATCACCGCTACCATACAGCCCACCGCTATGGCTGCAATGATGGCAATCATCCGCAATTTACAAAACAATGAAACTGCAAGCGTGACAACTAGTGCTAATAATATCCCCGGCATATAACTTGGGCGGACCAATATTGTCATAGCAAAGAGCGCAGAAGAAATTATCGAGTAGCTAGCTGATTTATACAGATGAGTCGTTCGGATTGCCTTCTCTGTGAACATTAGTGAAAACAGAATCAAATCAATCGCAAAAGTATCGGTTATCGGCGTAGTTGTGTGTCCAATAAGCACCGGACACGTCGCCAATAACATGAAAATTATATAGGCAGCGGCATTTGTTTTAATAAGATGAGTAACTCTTGCCCATCGAGAAAAACACCATGCCGCAATCAGATGTAGAATAAATAGTGTGATGCAGACAGCATTTACCCAACCCAGCATATAGTCGTCTACAGCGAGTAAGTCGTAAGCCTGTCGCACAATAAATTCAAGAAACGGAAAACCTATTGTTCGTTCGCCAGAAAAATTTAATATATCTGAAAATGTTTTTAAATCTATTGCGATTCGCAAATAGCCGGCCGCATCCCCTAGGACCCTAAGGTTGACTGGCATGCTCAATCCATAGAGAAACAGTTTCAACGCAATCACAAATGCGCTGGATATCACCAAAATATCTTTAAAAAAGGGTCGCATCGCAGTAGTCCTTGATATTCTCAAATCCCTTAATGCCCACGCCTAGCACTAACGAAATAACCCAATGGATCTTCCATCGATCCACGACCTAAGAAAATCGACAAATGTGCGGCGACCGTCATTGTGACTGCCATTGGCACTACAAATAGGGATAGCGGAAGGGACCAGAGAATTTCAACGAACTTTGCTGGCTTAAGCAGCCGTAAAGTCAAGACGACCAACTTGCTTGCAATGGCACCAACATCATTTCCACGCTCTCGAATGTTTATATTGACAAACCCTTGTGTTTGTAACAGCTGCTGCAATCGCTCGCGTGTAAAACGGTGAAAATCATAGGGAATGTGATGCCGCCTCGCTGACCATGGCACTGAAAGCAGCAGAGGGGCGCCATCTTTCAGCACACGGGCAATTTCCGCAAGCAATCCTTGCGGGTCGTGCGTGTGTTCAAGTACTTCGATACATATCGCTCCATCAAAAGTTGCATTGCCAAATGGAATTGTTTCGCCGTCGTAGTAGATGACGTTTGGTTTATTCGCACACATTCCATAGTCTTGGGCGTTTGCGACGTCTATACCTTGATATCCGCATGCCTCAGGTAGCCACTCACGCCATGGCGACTCACCAGCGCCAACGTCAAGAATGCGTCCTTGCAAGCGTGCCATTTCAGGTCGCAGGTGCTGCACTATCGTTCCAAGCTGTAAATCAACCCAACATCGCACCTTGAAGAGCAAAGGGCTGTCTGATGGAGGTTTCACCGATATGGGTTTAAATTTCTCTGTAGCCATAGCAAGATTCACCCAATGAACGATTTGTTTGGCACGGTGTCCGGCCATCGCATAGCAATCATGCTGGGTTTTCGAACACAAACCGCGACATCAAAAGATAAGAGGCAATCGCCAAAGGAATGGTGATGACGGCCTGGATCCCTATGACGCTGTCCATCCACCGCGAGAGCAGTGTCACCAAACCTAGATTAACCCAATAGATAAACAAATAGGCGGCTGTGAACTTAGCAAAGCGTTTTCTAGTGAGGTCTCGAAATACATATCCACCAGTGGTCACAAAATTGAAACATAGGCCAGCCAGAATTCCGACCAACAATGCCAGCCAAGTTTGCGCACCCGCAAGGACGGAGACGCTGTACACCACAAACCCAAAGACTGTGTTGACAGTCCCGGCTATTAAGAACCGGACAAATGAATTACTTGGTGCCTTCAATTGCGCAAAGCGGGTTTTGTTCCCGCTGTGATGGTGTTGCCCACGTTCACACCCAACCTGCAAACTCCCCAACCCGCAAAGTTGAGCAACTGAATTGCAAAGGTCTTTGCAAACTCGGGTAACGGTGACAGCCGGACCCAATAACCCAGAGTGTAGGTGTTCGTAAAGGTCTTTACCGAAACTGTCTCAAGACCTGTAGTGTCAAAAAGATAATGAATGCTTTTGTCCGAAAAGATTTGCATGTGCTCAATGTCAATGATTGGAGAGCGGCGGCCGAGCAGGCGATTCACTAGGCTACGGTAGTTGTGTGTAACGGTGACGAAAATACCGCCCGGACGTAACATACGAAATACAGAGTCAGCAATGGCTTTGGGGTCACGGACATGCTCCAGTGTCATGAAACAGCAAATGAGGTCAAACGATTGAGGTTCGAAATCGTGTTCATCAAACATGCCTTGCCGAATCCAGGCTTTGCGATATTCGGGCGCCGCAGCAATAGCAGCTGATGACGGTTCCACTCCAATTACCTCGAGAAATCCTGCGCGCTGAAGATGATCCAACAATACACCGGTACCAGTGCCAATTTCAAGGGCGCGCCCTTTGTTTGCAATTCCTTGAAGGACAGGGCGCATGGCCAGCATATAAGCCGCCGCTGCATCGGCAGCCTCGTCCGCGCTATCGTAGTCCGCAACATGATAAGCGCGTGAAAGTTCGTCATTGCTAGGGGGTTGGCTTGCATACACCAGATCACACACTGGACACTGAACCAACCGGTGAGCCATAAATTCAGGTGTCTTGCGAGATGCAAAGCTGTGGCTGGACAGCCTTTTTGGGTCGATATTATTTTTGAAATACAGAGTCGAGAGTTCATAGCCCGTTCGACACACTGGGCACTCTCGATGATTTGTTCCACCGTTGGCGTTCATCAGGCGGCCTTTTCATCGGGTAACAGTTCAGTAACCTGCCCGTGACGGATCAGCGCGGTTCTGATCAAGCGTGGACGCCCCTTGACCTCAGCCATGATCTTTGCAACGTATTCACCCACGAGTCCGATTGCAAAAATATTGAACGAACCAAACATTAAGGTAGTTATGAGAAGTGTCGTTATTCCTTTGGGTGCAATTTCCGGCATCAACAGACGCAGCGTCCCGACAACGATTGCAACCACAGTGGACATTCCTAACAATATCACCCCAGTGGCCGTGAGCATTGTCAATGGCGTATTGCTGAAGGAGAAGATACCTTTTTTTGCCCAATCCAAGTTTTTAATAAAGCTATTGGTCGACGTACCAAACATGCGCTCAGGGCGCACATAGTCAACTCCAACTTGTTTGAAGCCTACGTATGCGCGCAATCCCCTGACAAATAGGTCACGTTCCGGGCATCTCAAAAGCCATCCAATAACCCTTCGGTCCATCAACGAAAAGTCCCCCGCATCGAGTGGAATTGGAATGTAACTGAAGTAGGCGAAGATACGGTAATAGAACTTATACAACTGACCCAAGTACCATGGCATCTCGCGCTCTACGCGACGACCGTAAACGACGTCAAACCCGGCAATCCACTGTATATAAAAACTCTCAATTAGTTCGGGCGGGTCTTGCAAGTCGCCATCGAGTAGTACAACCCCATCTTTGGTAGAAATCTCCATTCCGCTGCGAAACGCCATTTGAGATCCGAAGTTACGTGAATGCGAAATACCAATGACATGTGGATCTTCTGCACTGATCTCTCGTATGACTTGCGCGCTGTTATCTGGACTGCAGTCGTTAACAAAAATGATCTCGTAATCAATGCCAATACGTTTGAACACTTCAGTCAGACGCTTGTACATGACGGGAACTGCCTGCTCATCTTTGTAACAAGCGACAATAGCGGATACGCTGCGCCGACGATCCCGACTACCTTGCTTAGTGTTGCCCAAGAATTCATCATTGCTCAAAGTGGTTACCCACTCCGCTGTGAGTTTCAACCCAAGATCCAAACTTACTTTGGGCGCCCAGTCCAGTTCGCGCATGGCTTTTTGAGGGTTGGCGTACCATTCGGGCGTATCCCAGTCGCGACCGTTCATAGTACCGAATCGAGGCGATTCCGTTACGCTAAAGACACGTTTGGCAACCGCCGCCAATTCCCCGATAGTTGTCTTTTGTCCAGTGCCGATATTGAGGCTATGACCGTACAAGCCAGGGTGAATTTTGGCTGCAGCCAGAATAAATGCGGCGCACGCATCTTCTACATAAATGAAGTCACGGGAAGTATGCGCATCAACCAGCGGAGGTAACTTCCCCTCAATTCCCTGGCGTGCCAAGACCGGGATCAATCGACTAGTGTCCTCCAGAGGCCCGTATACCGAATACAGCCGCAAGTTGATACACGGAAAGGAATGTGTCTTGCCCATGTACTCCAGGTAGTTGGCAACGGCAAGCTTTGAAACAGCATAGTGGCTGTTCGGGACGCACGGGCTCGATTCAGCTGGCGCTGTGCAGTTGGTACCATATTCTGATGAGCTGCCCGCATGAATGTATGCTGCAAACGGACGCTGCGCCAGGAAACCGACAACCCCTGAAACGGCCAGGAAATTCGTTTGATAAATCAGTCGGTCATCTTTTTCAAACGAGTAGGCCCCGTACGCTACACAATCGAAAACAGTCTGGGGGTTGACCATTGTCACCATGTTCTTTACGGCAGCGAAATCATTGAAATCCACCGCTATCACGTACTCGTCTTTTACATCGAAGAGGCGCCAGTTTTTTTCACGCTGGACCACTGCAAAAACATCGCTGCGGGCCACAGCAATCATCTTGAATAAGTTTGCCCCAACAAACCCAGAAGCGCCCGTTACAAGAATAGGCCCACGCATTGCACGAATGTAGTGTGTCAATTCATGCATAGAGCTTACCTTCCAATGCTAGAAGCATACTTTTGGGATCCAGCAGCGAACAGCGACGTAAATATGACTGGGATCCATATCGCTCAAAGTGGTGAGCCCGTGCATAGAGATGCACCAAACGCGGGATATGTATACCCTGCATTGTCAAGTGAAGGATCAGTTCAGAAGCAAAGCCACCCCGCCGCACATGCTCTTCCGCAACGCAAAGCAAATGCGAGGTCGTAATCTGTTGCAGCAATTGCTCGGGCATTGGGTTGCGTTCAATAGGCAATTCAGCAACAGCCCATAGATTGGGGCGGATTGAAGCGGGAATTTCAGAAAAGACCTCAATGTAGGTACTGGCTAGCGGTCCAACGGCAATCACCACAGGCCCCGCTCCGATACACAATTGGCGCCACGGCGCGTACTTGGGAACGGCATAACCCTCAGGCGGCTCACCTTTTCCCAATCGTACGTAAGTTGCGCTGGGGGAGTCTCCGGCACGCGAAATAACAGTTTCCACATCCTCATCGAACACTGGCGCAAAGACAACCATATTGGGTAGGGTAAGTAATACCCCGTAGTCTTCTATCGCGTGATGCGTAGGTCCCATTACACCGTAGCCGTAGCCGCCCCCGTTTCCGATGAGATTGACCGGGAGTTTGTGAAAGCAAATGTCATTTCTAATTTGCTCAAATGGGCGCGCATAACAAAATGGAGCGATGCTATAGACCCAGACCTCCAAGTCCTGCTTAGCCATAGCGGCGGCTACAGACATCATGTTCTGTTCGGCGACACCTGCATTCATAAAGCGGTTCCCCATGGCTGACCGCAATGGCTCCAAAGCCATAAAGCCCAAGTCACCTGTGAGGAACGTCATACTTGTATTGACGGAGCGTCTCTGCAATGCGCTACACAGTTGCTTCCTCATATCGACTCAATTTCTTCAATTGCCGTCTGAAACTGCTCCAAAGTTAGTGGCAAATAGTGCCAGGCCATCTGGTTTGACATAAAGCTGACCCCATGACCCTTAACGGTATTCAACACGATGATGCGTGGGCGATCAGATCGATGGGTGAGCGCGTAGCGAATGGCATCCAAGTCATGCCCGTCAATAACATGAACATCAATGTCAAATCCTTGAAGCTTGGTCCAAAGAGGAGACATGGATGCCACTTCGTCTGTACTACCAAAACCTTGCAAATTATTGTGGTCCACAAGGATCGTAAGAGTTTCCAGCTTTTGGTGGCACGCAAAAATAAGCGCTTCCCAAGTCGACCCTTCTTGCCACTCACCATCCGACATAAAACAAAAGGTCCGCCCCTCTTGACACTTCAATCGTAACGCAATCGCGGTACCTGCGGCCAAGGACAGTCCGTGACCCAGACTTCCAGTGGCAAATGCTACGCCAGCAATGCCACTTGCTGGCGGATGTCCAGGAAACAACGTGTCATCACCATGGAACATCGTCAGGTCTTCTTGATGAAGCTTTCCTATGCTCCAAAGTGCTATATACAACGCCCCCGCTGCGTGTCCTTTTGATAAAACAAAATGGTCTTTATCGTTGAGAACTTCATTGAACAGTACCAAAAGCGCATCCAGTGCGGAAAGATTTCCTCCAATATGGCCGACCCCGCTCTCAAAGTGCATCTGGAGAAGACGTTTGCGCGCGGCTGCAACTGTTTTCGCGCTTAACATCGGCCGCATCTCACTAGTAACAGGGTTATTCAATGTATTGCCCCAAATCGGTCGCGAATTGCGACTCTCAGTGCCCGCTGATCTTACTCGCCGTTTGATACCTTAGTCTGCTACGCAATGTTTCACATTTCACACTATGGCAGTAGACTGACTCGTCACTTAACGATGGCTTTTAAGTGGCCGCTTATGAAATCTGATCTATTTAAGTCCTGGTCAATTCTGTTTGTGCTGCAGGCACTGGTATCGCTATTTGTTTTTTCGGATTTCCTGTCGGGCCGCTACTTCTTCGCCTACATTGACATCGGTAGCGACAGCTATTTTCAAGTCGTTCCGTACACCATGCACTTGGCCCGAGCAATTGCCCGGCACAGTTTTGAAGGCTGGTCGTTTCAACTTGGGCTTGGTGGACCTACGCCGGCCATGTTCGGGGACATGACAAGCATGCTTGTTCAGTCGGTCGGATCTGATCAAGTCCTGCAAAGCCGCATCTTGTTTTACATATTGAAAATCGTGCTCGGCGGCTCTTTTTTCTTGTTTTTCGTTCGTCACTTTGTAAAGCGCTGGGAGAGCGCTGTAATTTGCTCTCTTGGATATTCATTTTGCGGGTACATGGTGATTGATGGTCAATGGGATGTTCAAGCGACCGCCTTTGTCTTTTACCCACTGGTGCTATGGTCGCTGGTGAGCTACCTACGAAGTGGAAAGACTTTCACAATTCCTGTTGCGATAGCGACTTCTTTGTGGTTTGGCACGTTTTTTGTGTCTTTAGGAGTTTTCTTATTCTTTGTCTTTGTCTTTGTAATTTTCGTTGGTTCCAGTGAGCGCAAAAGCATTGCAGCCAGACAATGGATTTTTCGAATACTTCCACTCGTCACAATAGGCTATTTGTTGGCAGCTCCATATCTTGTGCCAGTCATTTTTCAGCTTTCAGACAGCTCACGTGTAAGTGGATCAGAGTCTCATATTCACAACCTACTGAGCCAGAGCTTTCGTGTTAACGATTTGAGACTGATTCTCGCTGAGATTGGTGGCCTCATGCACAAGGATATCTTTGGAATAGGGAGTGCCTATCGAGGACATTTCAACTACCTCGAAGGACCAGGATTTTTCATAGGCGTGCTCCTATTCTTGCTGATTCCGCAAGCCTGGAACGGTTCGACGATCGATAGAAAACTTGTAATACTCTCAGCCACCGGGGTAACGCTATACATCGTATTCCCAGTGTTTCGTTATGCGGCCATGGGCTTTGCGGCACCTTACTTCAGAATTTCCACACTATGGGTTTCAATTGTTCTGTTGACTTTGTCTGCTCGGGCCTTTGACGTAGTAATAACCCGTGGGGTCGACACCCGTCTGCTCGTATTTGGACTCAGTGTCTACGGCGCGTTACTTTCGTTAGTCCTGTGGGGGCAGTTGGGTGGTGTGGTTTGGGGGCAGCACGTCACAAAACTTTGCTGGCTTGTGCTGCTTTCTACGGTTGTCCTGTTGTCCGCACGGGGTAATCTGTTACGGGAGCGTACGATTCCGCTTTCTTTGATGGCCGTTGTGATCATCGAAATCGTAACGATTGCTCGCCCGTCGTTTGTTGAAGGCCGTGCAATGGTGTCGTCGAAATTGCACGGTTACGACGATGGAACCCCCGCCGCATTGCGCGCCATTCGGAATTCGGATGTGAGTGTCTATCGCATAGAGAAAAATTTTGATTCCGTGTCCCTATCCGACGCGCTCGCGCAAGACTATATGGGGGTTAAATCATATTCAATTCATAGTCGCGGATTAGTAGATTTTTATTTTGGTACTGGACTTATTGCCCTTACTTCGCCGATCTTGAACTTCACGAACTGGCTGCCCAATGCCGGCGACCGTTACATGTTGAACTCCCTTCTCGGGGTGAAGTATTTCATATCGAACTCAAGTATCACTTGGCCAGGTTTCTTAGAGATTGACAGAGCAGCTGACATGCATATCTACCGCAATGACCTTGCATTACCCCTTGGCATTGTTCAAACCCAGCAAGTCACCAAGAAGGCGTTATCTAAGCTTTCCGCCCTTCCTAGTATGGATGCCAACATGTTTCGCGATATAGCAATGATCAATTCGGTCGTTGTGGACGATGTCATCCCCGGTCATGGCAGCGAATTTGACATGGAAAAACTGCTGCTTTCAAAAAACTTGTCAATCCGTGATCTCTATGTCATCCCCGCCCAAATGTTGCAAAATGAAGGTCTGCAAATCAAGCACTTTTCTGATACTCATATCGTTGGCTTCATCACTCCAAGTCGATCTGGCGTGCTCGTCTTTTCAATCCCCTTCAACTCAGGTTGGCATCTGAAAATCGACGGGATTGAGACCGATATGTTCCGGGCCAACTTCGGAATGTTGGCCGCTCCAGTGGTCAACGGTCGACATTCAATTGAACTGGATTTCAAAACGTCAGGCCAACAATTGGGCTCGCTATTGGGAATTCTCGGCATAGTAATGTTTGCACTAGCATCGCTGCTTGAATCTCGATTGTGTCAGCCATCGGCCCCAAAGGACTGAATACTCATTGGAACCTTAACTTCAATAGCGACGGAATTTAGAATCATTCCAAGCTAACTTTTACTTCATAACCATTACGCCTAAGCATCGAATCTTTCTTTGCCTGCGCCAAGTCACTTCTGACCATTTCTCGACACATATCTTGAGCAGTGATTTCTGGCATCCATCCCAGTTCAGTATTGGCTCTTGATGGATTACCTAGCAACGTCTCAACTTCCGTTGGACGAAAGTAGCGAGGATCTACTTTGACTATTACCTGCCCGACTTTCAGCGCAGGGGCGTCGTCGCCGCTGACGGAACTCACGACAGCCGTCTCACTTTGACCACGCCCTTCAAATCTGACTGCAACGCCCAAAGCTGCGGCCGACCAAGTAACGAAATCGCGCACGCTGTATTGGAGGCCGGTAGCAATGACGTAGTCTTTTGCTTGTTCCTGCTGCAACATCATCCACTGCATACGAACATAGTCCTTTGCGTGGCCCCAGTCGCGGCGAGCATCCAGATTTCCCAAATACAAACAACCATCCAGTCCTTGGGCCAGGTTACATAACCCTCGCGTAATTTTGCGGGTCACGAAAGTCTCACCACGTCTTGGACTTTCGTGATTGAACAAGATGCCATTGCAGGCATAGATACCGTACGCTTCGCGGTAATTGATTGTGATCCAGTAAGCATAGAGTTTGGCAACAGCGTATGGGCTACGGGGATAGAAGGGTGTGGTTTCGCTTTGAGGGGTTTCCTGCACCAACCCGTATAGCTCGCTGGTGCTGGCTTGATAAAAGCGGGTCTTCTTTTCCATACCCAAGATACGAATTGTCTCAAGCAGGCGCAGTGCACCAATTCCATCGACGTCTGCGGTGTACTCTGGGCTGTCAAAACTAACCGCCACATGGCTTTGAGCGCCCAAGTTGTAAATCTCGTCGGGTTGAGTTTCCTGCACGATACGCAACAGGTTGCTGGTGTCAGTCAGATCGCCGTAGTGCAGTTTAAAACTAGCACTCTCCATGTGTGGGTCCTGGTAAATGTGGTCCACACGCTGCGTGTTGAATGAGCTGGAACGTCGTTTGATCCCATGGACGCTATATCCTTTCTGGAGCAATAGTTCCGCCAAGTAGGAGCCATCTTGGCCAGTAACACCTGTTATGAGGGCAACTTTAGGGGTAGTTTTCAATATGGTCTGGGTCATGAGAGTAACTGCGATAAAAACAGATCTAGAAATCGATCCTTCGGTCTCTCAAGAAATCCGCATAAGTGAGGGCTAGACCATCGATCAATTCAGTGTGCGGCTGCCAGCCTAAAGAGTTGATCCGCGTGCTGTCCATCAACTTGCGGGGAGCACCATCTGGTCTCGTCGCATCGAACACGATTTTCCCCTGATATCCAACGGTCACGCTGATCGCCAATGCCAGCTCAGCAATAGTGAAATCGCTGCCGAAACCAATGTTAATGTGGCTACACATAGGCTTGGTGTTTGCGCGATAGGTCTCAGGACTCAGGCCCATAACGAAGACGCTTGCTGCGGCCATGTCATCCACATACAAAAATTCGCGCTTGGGCCCACCGGTGCCCCAAATGGCGACCTCTGCCGCACAGTTGACCTTCGCCTCATGAAAGCGGCGAATGAGCGCGGGGACCACGTGACTGTTCTCTAAATGGTAATTGTCACCCGGACCATAGAGGTTGGTTGGCATTACACACCTATAGTCTCTGCCATGCTGTCGGTTATAACTTTCACAAAGCTTGATCCCAGCGATTTTGGCCACTGCATAAGGTTCATTCGTCGGTTCCAAAACGCCCGTGAGGAGTGCCTCCTCACTCATGGGTTGTCGCGCCAGACGCGGGTATATGCAGCTTGAGCCCAAAAATAAGAGTTTTTGTACGTTGTGCAAATGTGCAGCGTGGATCACATTGCATTGAATCATCAGATTGTCATAAATATGATCTGCTGGGTAGGTATCGTTGGAGTGGATGCCACCAACCTTGGCTGCTGCCATATACACCTGAGTGGGTTGTTCGTGTGCGAAAAATTCTTGCACGGCTTGCTGGTTGCAAAGATCCAGTTTGTCATGCGTACACACAATGAGATCGTCCGGCGAAAAGCCCTGTGCAAGTAGGTTGCGCACAATGGCACTGCCTACCATTCCGCGGTGACCAGCAACGTATATCTTGGTGCGACGAGGAATTTCCATACTAGCTTGCGAAGAGTTGAATTACAGACCGAAGACCATTTTCGCTCCAGGGCTTGTGGCCGTTGGCTGGTGAAAAGACTACAACCATAGTCACGTTTTGTGCCGACTACTTGATACACACCTGCCGCACCATCTTCAAGTCCGTCAATCCCATCATGACCTTCTCCATGCCATCCATCTTCAGGGTGCGCATCCCGCCTTCCACTGCAGAGGCAAACAATTCCGCCACCCGAGCACGCTCCTGAATGAGCTTTTTGACCCCATCATCAGCCACCAACAGTTCGTGCAAGCCAATACGCCCCTTGTATCCCGTCTTGTTGCATTTTTCGCAACCCACCGCCTTGTAGAGTTTGACCTGTCCGCCTTCTCCATAGGTCTTGACCCAGGTCTCAATCAGCTTCTTGCGCTCGCCCTCCGGGTCGGCCTTCCAGGCCTTGGAGTGACGTAATTCTTCAGCGTATTCCGTCACAAACAGTCGGAATTCATCCGCATCTGGCACGTATGCCGCTTTGCAATCACACAACTTCTTGGCCAAACGCTGCGCCAGAATCCCCAACAGCGCATCTGCAAAGTTGAACGGATCCATCCCCATGTCCATCAATCGGGTAATAGACTCCGGCGCCGAGTTAGTGTGCAAGGTCGAGAAAACCAGATGGCCTGTCAATGACGCTTCCACACCCATGGACACTGTCTCTTTGTCCCGCGACTCACCGACCATGATGATGTCCGGGTCGGCTCGCAAAAAAGCCCGCATGATGAGCGCAAAATCGATTCCGGCCTTCTTGTTGATCTGTACCTGACGCAGGCCCTTTTGGGTAATTTCAACCGGGTCTTCCGCAGTCCAGATTTTCGTGTCAGGAGTGTTAAGAAATTTCAGTATGGAGTGCAACGTCGTGGTCTTGCCCGAACCTGTTGGGCCGCACACGTAAAACAAGCCATAGGGTTTGCTGACCGTGGCCTCCAAGCGCTCTTTGTTGTGCGGAGTCAGGCCCAGTTTTTCCAGCGGAATAGGCTCCCCCGCAGCCAGTATTCGCATGACCACATCTTCAACACCACCCGCCGAGGGGATGGTCGCAACACGTAGTTCGATATCCAGCGGGCCGTATTTTTTGAATTTGATCTTTCCGTCTTGGGGCTTGCGGCGCTCCGAGATGTCCAGATCGCACATAATTTTGAGACGGGTAACCATGGCCTGGCGAAAGTGTGCGGGCACTTCCACGTAAGGCACCAGGCCACCATCGATACGAAAACGAATGCCGGTTTTGAATTTACCAGGCATGGGCTCAATGTGGATGTCAGAAGCCTTCTGGTTGTACGCGTCAATGATGACTTTATTGACAAATTTGACCAACTCGTTGTCAGCCGCCGCGGACTCCAGCGAATCATCGTTGGAGCCGTCGTCAATTGGACCCCCATCCATATCCGCCAGTAGCTGATCGATAGTGCTACTGTCAGCGACAGTCCCAAAGAGTTGGGCCAAGGTTTCCTGGAATTCGGTTTGCGTCGTTACCTTGTACGCGAACTTGGGAATCCGTGGAAAAACCTGCGGGACAACGCGTGAGCCGCGCACCGCCTCAGGGTCCATGCACATGATGACCAGACCTTCGGGTGACTCCTCCAGTGGAATCCAGCCTTGCTCTTCAATGAACTCTCGTTTGAGAGAACCGTGCAGCATCTCCGACCGAATGCGGCCTGGATTGAAAGCCTCATAGCCAACACCGAAAAACTTCGCCAGTGATGGTCCAATCTGCAGTGGCTTGATCTTGTACTGCGCCATCAGCAGATGCTCAACGGATTTGCCTTCCGTTCTGGCATCTGAAATACACTGGCTCAGTTCCTCATCAGTTAGCAGACCGTCGGACACCAATCCGTCATATTTCGTTGCCTTTCTGCGCGGCGCAGCGCTTGCACCGTTGACCCGCTGACGGATTGCAGTTGCCAGGGTCTTGCACAACTCGGAAACACCGTCTACTTCCAAGTCTCCAAATGGCTCGTCGCTTTTGTTATTGATGACCTGTAGCACACCGTGGAGCGTTTTCCCTTCCAGGATGGGCGCCACCAGCATCTGCTTGGTACGGTAGCCAGACCGCTTGTCCACAACCTTTAAAAACGTGAGCGCCGGGTGGATCTGTTTGAGTGCCTCATCGTCATACACGTCCGGCAGGTTGAGCGACGTACGACTGAAGGCCACATACCCTGCAATGCTCTGGGGAGAGATGGGTAACTTTAAATCGCTACTGCTGGTGAGTCCAGTCTTGATCTTGGAAACAATGGCCGTCTGGTCTTCGTTGACGGCGTACAGTGTCAGTCTATCGGCGTTCAACAGTTTACAAATGTCCTGACTGGTCTCGAGCATGATTTGCTCCAGATTTTCCGTGTCGTGGATGCGTGCGGTGACGTGGTGAAGCTGTCGGTAGAACAACGCCTCGAATGTCATGCCGCGCTTTTGCGAGGGCAGCTTCTGTGATTCGAAAAAGGCCTGCTCCGACGCCTTTTCAGATGAGCCTGGGGACACAACTGCGTTCATATTTCAAACTCCTGGCCGGCGCGCATTCTGCGAATATCGTGGGTAACGTTAGGTCCGAACGGTTGGGTTTGGTCAAACCGCTGTATTTCAGCCATGATGAGTTCTGTTTCCGCTGGTTTGGTGTGTGTGATGTAAATCGGGTAGTTTTTTCCCCGCGCGATGCAATCCAGTTCATTGGCCAGCACGGTTGGCGACAAATGCAAACTTCGCCGGGCAAGGTCTTTTTCCCGATTGCTGAAAGCCGTTTCGATAACCAACATCGCGACATTTAGCTGATTGACCCGGTCCCAGAACGCCTGGTTGCGCTCCGTGTCACCAGTAAACACCCAGCACCCACTCCCCGCAGTAATTGCAAATCCAGCTGCCGGAACGGTATGGACTGCGGGCAATACCTCCACATACTTGTCTGACAATTGAAGTGTCTGTCCGACATGGATCTCGTGGAAAGTAATGAACGGGGCTTCAGGGGTTGGGATCCGTGAAAAGTCAGGCCAGATCACATTGTTGAAAATATGCGCTCTAAGTGCCTGGATAGTCCCAGCCAAAGCATGAACCTTCAATGGAGCTTTGCGTTGTGCGGCTATCGCGTCCACCATCAGCGGGAGAGCCGCTACATGATCCAAATGTGAATGACTCAACAGAACGTGATCGATGCCACGCATTTCGTCCAGGGTCAAGTCACCTACGCCAGTTCCCGCGTCAACCAGGACTTCTCCATCGATGAGAAACGACGTGGTCCTGCAATCTTTTGCAATGGCACCTGAGCAACCCAGTACACGTACTTTCACAGCGAGCGCCTCATTTGGTTTCAAAGTTGGTTGCGCCGTCCCACTCAGCATCAAATGGGAGCAATCGCATGGAGGCTACCCTTTCCGCATACATTTGGTAAAGGAACTTTTTGGCATTCATGCGCGATAAGTTCAACAACAGCACATCCGCTTGATCCCAATTTTGCGCTCTATATGCTTTGACAAAGCTCACCCATGTCTTGAGTTCCATGGTGGTGGCCTCATTCATCTGGGTAACAGGCGCCATGGGCCAAAAGATGGACACCGCTTGCTCTTTGCCTTTTACCCGCACGCGGTCGAGTTCTTGCCAGGCGAAATCCTGCGTAAGCTTTCGTGTTGTCTCGCTCACAACAATATCGACACCATAGATTTTTGATAGCCCTTCCAGTCTTGAACCCAAGTTGACCGCGTCTCCGATCACCGTGTACGCACGGCGTATGTTGGATCCCATGTCGCCCACGCACATCGTCCCCGTGTTGAGTCCGATGCCAATGCCGATGTCAGGCAGCCCCCGGGCCCGGTGGTCCAGATTGATCTCGCGGACGGCACCGGCCATTTCCATAGCAGATTTCACTGCCAGGTGGGCATGCTCGGGAGTGTCCACAGGTGCACCCCAAAAAGCCATCACGCAGTCACCCATGTATTTGTCGATGGTGCCCCGATTCGCCCTGATGAGGCTCGTCAGTTTGCTAAACACGCCGGTCAGCAGTTCCTGCAACTGCGTTGGCTCCATGTGTTCCGACATTTTTGTGAAGCCCCGCATGTCGCAAAACATCACCGTTAACTCCCGACTGGTGGCCTTCATACTGTAGCTGTCGGGATCTTTCACCATTTCATCGACTAGTTCAGGCGGCACATAGGTTCCAAAAAGGTGTGCCAACTCGCGTTTGGACTTGCTTTCAACAAAGTAGCCGTAGCTCATATTGAGTGCGAACGCGGTCATTGTCATAACAATGGCCGCCGCCAACGGCATCACGAGACCAAAGGAAAGATACAGCCAGGTGTTAATGCCTGTAACAGTTGCCAGGACTCCAATACTGAGCATGACGGCCCGCGGAGCAGTCAGCAGTGGCAGACCTACAGCCAAAAGCAACCCTGCAATCGTAAGGATGACGATGTCGTAGCCCATTGCGTAGTCCGGCTTCAGCACCACTTTGTGGTCGAGCCATCCTGAAATGACGTTTGCGTGGGATTCGACCCCCGGATACACCTCGCCCACCGGAGTGACACGCAGGTCCTGCAACCCTGGCGCCGTTGTACCCACCAAGACTATCTTGTCTCTGAGGCTATTGGCAGGCAGGCGACCCGCTATCACGTCAGCCGCAGAAACATACCGAAAAGAGCCACCCTGAGCGCCACCAGTCCCTCGAAACGGAATCAGTGTCGCAACATGCTTATCCACTGGAATCGACAGGGACGACTTGCCTTCCTTCAGTAGGATGCGATCCAAAGCCTGGTAGTTGCGCGACAACCATTGTTCATCCGAAAAGCCGGGTGCGACTGCTGGTGACCCCACCAAGCGTCGGAACATGGCCAAGGCAAGCGATTCGTAGTATTGACCCTTGTATTCGGCCAGCAATGGCAGTGACCGCACTACCCCGTCGGCATCGGCCACCGGGTTGAAGTGGCCTGCCAATGGAGCGGCTTGTGCCAATTCAGCGATGTTCGAACCAAAGCCGTTCCATTGAAAGGCCGGGATGGTACGCCCCTTGTACTCGGCACCGGACAGAACCGGAGCAGGCAAAGTGCCGACGATGTGCCCATCGCGGTCGCTAGTAAAATAGTAGCCCAAAATGACCGGTCGCTTGTCGAGCGACCGCGCAAATACCGCGTCATAGTCCAGCTCTGGCTGAAGCTGCTTGACTCGCTCCGCAAAGCCGGGTTGGTCCTTGAACTCGTTTTGAGCCAGTCCGGTGAGCCGCGTAAGGCCGGAACTGTCGTCCGGCTCTGCAAAAACAATGTCAAAACCCAGTAGCGCGACGTGCTGTTGTTCAAACAGCACGTCAACGAGGTGCGCCAATTTGTTGCGCGCCCAAGGGAATCGACCCAGCTCCGCAAGGCTCTTTTCGTCTATGTCGACGATAACGATGCGTTCATCCAACGTTTTCGGCATGGTCGCCCGCAAGCGAGCATCATAGAAAACATCGTCCAAACGCTGCATGGCGCCCATAGGCACGATACCCATGGCATGCAGGAGAACCAGAACGAGCGGAAATAGTGTGACCGCAATCCTTTGCCAATGCTTGGCTATAGTTTTCATGCGCATCCCCTTGAAAACTGGCGCGCACTGTTCACAACTGACGTTACACAGACCGTCAGGTCTGTACGAATTGCATCTGGGTTCCCGCCAATTCGATCAAATCGCCATTTTTTAGAGAAATGGGATCTGCCTTGATAGGATTTCCGTTGAGCGTTGGATTGCCCGCACCTTCAACATGGTGCACAACAAATCCTTGTTGGCGACGGGTGATTGCCGCCACTGCAACACCGGGCTTTCCAATGGTTGTGACGACTTTGGTCAAAGGCACTTCCCGACCCGACGCGGCACCGGACAATACTTTGATGGACGCATGAAATGCACTAGCGCCAATCGAGTCACCGAAACTTGAAGGAGACCCGGCACGCGCAGGGAGCGGCGCAGCAGGTCTCGCTTTTACCACCATGGTCTTGTCAAAATTATCGGCTACTCCGTCTCCGACAAACTTTATCTTGTACTTGCCTATCTCAATGCTGTCGCCATTTTGCAATTGCTGCTTTTTGATGGCTTTGCCGTTCAGGTAAGTGCCGTTGGTGCTATTAAGGTCCTCCAGGAATACCTCACCCCCAGTCATCTGGAGCACGGCGTGCTCTCCGCTGACCGCTAGGTTGTCAATCACAATGTCGTTGTACGGTCTACGCCCCAAGGTGGTTTTGTCCTTGGTGAGTTGCACTTCCTTGATCACGACCTCATCGATCGAAACGATCATTTTCGGCATGATCGACTCCTTTTCCTGTAATTTGTTTCTGGAAAACTCTGCTGCATCTTACTTCCCTAACCACCGCGCGATTAAACCCCGCTTTTCGGGCGCCTCGTGCACCTCTACCAACAGCACCGAAATATTATCCCGGCCACCATTTTCATTTGCCAAATCGATCAGTTGACTGGCCTTTTGATCAAGTGTCGACTCTTCAGCCACAATTTTAGCGATTGCTCCATCGTCAATCATGTCTGACAGACCGTCTGAACACATCAAATAGATGTCGCCTGCCTGCACCATGTGCTCATTGACCTCCAACAAAACCGAGTCGTCAACGCCCAGCGCACGGGTTACCAGATTCTTGATCGAGGAAGTGACGGCCTGTTCTGGCGTGATCAGACCAGCATCCATTTGTTCTTGCAACAAGGAATGGTCTTTGGTAATTTGCTCCAAAACCCCGGCGCGCAAACGATAGCATCGAGAGTCGCCAATATGCCCGAGGACCAATTTATCGTCCCTGAATACCCCGACCACCAGCGTGGTTCCCATGCCGGCATAGTGCGCATTTGAATTCGCCGAGTTGAAGATGGAACGGTTGGCATTGTCGACACATATTTCCATTGCGCGCCGGACTTCGCGTGCTTTGGCGCCATCCCCTGCCTCAGTCAACCAGCGACTGAGCTCTGATTTGATAAACGCAGTCGCCATTCCACTGGCAATTTCCCCAGCGTTGTAACCACCCATGCCATCGGCCAACACTGCGGTCAGAGATGGCTCATCAAACACCACCGAATCCTCATTGTTGTCTCTGGCTCGCCCCGGATCGGTCTTTGCAAAAAATTGATAAATCATCGGTGTTTATTTTTCTAAGTTCAAACCACTGCCAAGGCTTGATTCACCAGGCCTGGTCACCCTTTGGACGACAGTCTTCTCAAAATCCGCCACTGTTGCGGGAACAGTTTCCGAAAAGTCAGTCTTGCTGTGTCCGGCTGCCGGCATGGACGACACCGTATTTGCGAACGCCACAGTCTTCTCACTGGAAGCAGTGGCACCTGGTGATGGTGGTGTCGGGGCGGCAACTGGCACTGCTCCTGACATTTGCCCCATAACACTACGCAAATCCCCGGCAAACTGATCTCCCGTCTGATAGCGTATTTCCGGACGCTTACTCAAGGACAAAGCAACAACATCGGCCAGACTCTGTGGCAATTCCGGGCGAATGATGCGAATATCTGGCGCCTCTTCGTTGGCAATCTTGTACATCAACTCGGACATCGAGTCCCCGCGAAATGGTAACACCCCCGCCAGCATCTGGAACAGCATCACACCCAGGGAATACAAATCTGAACGACCGTCTACTTTCTTACCGGCGAGTTGCTCCGGAGACATGAAGCTAGGTGTTCCCAGAACCAGCCCGGTCTTGGTTTTGCTGGAATCCGTAATGCGCGCGATGCCGAAATCTGTCACCTTCACGGTATCACTCTGCGCCTCGTACATGATATTGGCAGGCTTGATGTCGCGGTGCACCACATTCTGCTTGTGCGCGTAGGCCAAGGCCTCCGCTACACGGGCAACGATACTGATTACCACCGGAACGGGAAGCAATTGACCCCCCTTGCAGTGGTCGGCCAGATCCTTGCCCTTGAGGAACTCCATCGCGATAAAGGCCAGGTCGTGCTCTTCACCAGCATCGAAAATGGTGACAATATTCTGGTGCTGCAAGCGTCCCGCCGTCTCTGCCTCTCGAAAGAAGCGTTCACGCGCATCCACGAGTTCATCGCCGGCAAACTCCTGGCTCAACGCCATGGTTTTGATGGCGACAACGCGACCAATCTTGGGGTCTTTGCCCAAATAGACCACGCCCATTGCGCCTTTGCCCAACTCCTTCTCGACCTGATAACGGCCCAGCATGGGCTTCTCTACAGCCCCTCCCTCCAGCAACATGGTACCCCCGGGGTGGCTCGCTCCTCCGCCCAACATCACCGTTTCTGACAGGTTCTTGGCGCGACTGAGCTTGGCCTTGATGTCTTTGTATCCTTTGTCAAAGGCCGCCATATGCTCATAGACCGCCTCAGCCTTGTTGAACTGTCGTTTACGCTCAAAGTCCATCGCCAGGCTGTACAAATTTCCCATCACGGCTTCGTTCATGGGGACCCGACGAAAACGGTCAAATGCCATGTCCAACTGGCCTTGACCCTGAAGGGCCAGACCCATCATGCGATTGGTCTCCGCTGATTCTTCGTCTGCTTGAACTTTGCCTGCCTCGGTAACGAGGAAGCGCTTGGTCGTCAACGCCAGATGTCCCACGATCAAAAGAGTCGCGGGGAAAACCAGTTCCAGCCAGGTGGCTGACACTGAGAGCAGACCAAATTCCAGTGCCAACATACCGACGAACAACGCCAGCGTTGCACTGGCGCCCATACCGGCAGACAGTCGTGGTAGTGCGGCGATGACATACGCCGCTACCAGCAAAAACAATCCGGTAGTCGCCCAAATACCCCAGGTCGGCTGAACAATGAAGTGCTCGCTCAATATGCTGGAGGTGATGTGCGCAATGGTCTCCGCCGGAGACAGGGCGGGGTTGCCGGGGACCGGAAATTGAACACCCACGCCCGCTGCGGTGGCTCCAATAATGACAATTTTATCGGTGTACTTGGATGCGGGAATTTTGCCCGTGAGCACATCGTAAAACGAATCGGCAGCATACGCCGGTCTTCCATCCCGTCCCTTGTAGAACTGAGGCAGCATCAGGGCGGACTCGTCAGTCTTGACCCGCAGTTTGCCGATCTGAACAGACTGACCTGCGTTAAGGCGAATATCGGAAACCGACAAATTCAAACTCTTCACGGCTGCAAGCAAAGCCATTGAAGGAATGGCTTTGCCATAAAAATTCACCAACAATGGCTCCCTGCGTACAGCGCCATCAACCAGATCCGGATACTGGTTAAGGTGCCCAACGCCGGCAGCAGCACTCCCAATGGAAGCGATAGGCTCCTGTACGCGAACGGCAGGCAAAGAGAACCCGCTGGGATCATCAAGCGCGCTTTTGAGCGCGTAATCTGGCAGCGGATTGTCTGGCTTTCCCTGCTGCTCACCAAAGACAAATACAGAAGGCAGTAGCACATTGCCCGCGTTTTTGAGGCTCGCAGCGAGAACAGCGTCGGTATCCAGCGCGACCTCGGCCTCGGATATCAATTGACCCAGTTGCTCATGGGTTGCTGTCGCTTCAGGTGAGACACCCAAAACCGACTTCATCTTCCGAATAAAAGCCAATCCACGATCAACCTGTGGCTCGGTAAAGAAAACCGTGTGAACGATGGTCTTGGCCTTGGCCGCCGCGAGTTGGTCGATCAGTTTGGCGTGGATATCGCGCGGCCACGGCCAGCGCCCTAAATTGGCAATGCTTTGGTCATCAATAGCAATAACGGCAATGCGATCTGACGGCTGGCGAGACGTGCTGGTACTGGCAAAGTCGTAGAAACGGCGCTCCATCGTGCCGATAAAGTCGGTCGACAGGTGAAGCACGATCACTGCAACCACTATCGCTACGCCGGCAAACCAATCGGCCCTCCAGAAGGCCCCTGATTTCAATGAAGAGTATTTCGCCACGTACCAGCCCTACCCCTATATGCAACTGCTTTTTACACGCAGCGCTTACCCATAACGACTCCCGACCGTAAGATCGAGGCTAACGCTAACATTAGCAGATGCCGCTCGTTCCGACAAGCGACTATTCACACGAATGTGTCCTATTTGATAGCGCAGTCATCACTGGGCGTGCCGTATTCGGAGTTTTCTGCCAATTCCGATGACCAACACCGCACCCAGAGTTGCGCCAGCGTAATGTAGCCATGGGTAGTCCGCCGCCACTGCCCTGAGTGCGGCGTCACTGACGATGGTTTCGCCACCCACCCAGCCGATCAGCGCCGCACCGAACAAGATGATGACGGGGAATCGTTCCATGAGCCGGATCATGAGCGTGCTTCCGAACACCACCATGGGAATGCTGATCGCGAGGCCCAATATCAAAAGGACCATGTCCCCTTTGGCGGCCGCGGCTACCGCAATCACATTGTCAAGACTCATGACCAAATCTGCTATCAGTATGGTTCGCACCGCCGCCATCAGGCCGCCGGTCCGGGGTGTTTGGTCGTCATCACCCTCTTCTTCGACCAGAAGCTGAACGCCGATCCACAGTAACAGCATTCCACCGACGATTTGCAGGAAAGACATGGCCAGCAGCTTTGCGGCCACGACCGTCAATGCGATGCGCAAGATAACCGCGGCGCCCGAGCCAAAGAAAACCGCTTTTCTTTGTTGCTCGGCGGGCAGGGACCGTGCCGCCAGTGCAATCACCACCGCGTTGTCGCCGGACAAAATAATATTGATCCAGACGATCTTCAGAAGACCGATCCAGAAGTCTGCGCTAACCATCCAATCCATCTTGGCAACTCCGGTGTATCAAAAGCAAAAGCGCCCCAAACATACCGCTTGGAGCGCTTTCATGATGTTCAGCGAAGTGTAACGGGCTTGCCGTCCGCGCCAAACTGTGGTGGCTAGCCGTTCAGAGCAGCGCCTTGAGCAGCTTCGCCATTTCAGACGGATTGCGGGTGACCGTAAAGCCACACTCTTCCATCACCGCGAGCTTGGCATCCGCCGTATCGGCACCACCGGAAATCAGCGCGCCAGCGTGGCCCATGCGCTTGCCGGCAGGAGCCGTCACACCGGCGATGAAACCGACGATGGGTTTCTTCATGTTCAGCTTGCACCAACGAGCCGCTTCGGCTTCGTCAGGCCCGCCGATTTCGCCGATCATGATGACGGCGTCGGTATCGGGATCGTCATTGAAGGCGCGCATCACGTCGATGTGCTTCAGGCCATTGATGGGGTCACCACCAATACCGACAGCGGAAGATTGGCCCAGACCGATTTCGGTCAATTGCGCCACCGCTTCATAGGTCAGCGTACCGGAGCGGCTGACCACGCCGATGCGGCCCTTGCGGTGGATGTGACCGGGCATGATGCCGATCTTGATTTCGTCGGGCGTGATCAAGCCGGGGCAGTTGGGGCCCAGCAGCAGGGTCTTCTTGCCGCCGGCCGCTTCCTTGGCCTTCATGCGGTTGCGCACTTCCAGCATGTCGCGAACCGGGATGCCTTCGGTGATGCAGATGGCAAGATCCAGATCGGCTTCCACAGCTTCCCAGATGGCCGCAGCAGCGCCAGCTGGTGGCACGTAGATCACCGACACGGTGGCGCCGGTTTCCGATGCAGCTTCCTTGACGGAGGCGTAGATGGGAATGTTGAAGATGGATTCGCCGGCCTTTTTGGGGTTCACGCCCGCCACGAAGCAGTTCTTGCCGTTTGCGTATTCCTGGCACTTTTCCGTGTGGAACTGGCCCGTCTTGCCGGTGATGCCCTGGGTAATGACCCTGGTGTCTTTATTGATGTAGATCGACATTTTGATTAACCTTTCACCGCTTTAACGGCCGCCTGAGCAGCTTCTGCCATGGTGTCCACGGAAATGATGGGCAGACCGCTGTCCTTCAGCATCTTCTTGCCCAAGTCTTCATTGGTGCCTTTCATGCGCACAACGAGTGGCACATTCAGGTTGGTGGCCTTGCAAGCGGTGATCACGCCGGTGGCAATGGTGTCGCACTTCATGATGCCGCCAAAGATGTTGACCAGAATGGCCTTGACCTTGGAATTCTTCAGCATGATCTTGAAGGCTTCGGTCACCTTCTCGGGGGTGGCACCGCCGCCCACGTCCAGGAAGTTGGCGGGTTCTGCGCCAAACAGCTTGATGGTGTCCATGGTGGCCATGGCCAGACCGGCACCATTGACCAGGCAGCCGATGTTGCCATCGAGGCTGATGTAGGCCAGATCGAACTTGGAAGCTTCCACTTCGGCCGGATCTTCTTCGTCCAGATCGCGGTAAGCCACGATTTCCGGGTGGCGGAACAGCGCGTTGGCGTCAAAGTTGAACTTGGCGTCCAGCGCCATCACATTGCCCTTGCTGTCGCGGTTCAGCGGGTTGATTTCGACCAGGGATGCATCGGTATCCATGTAGCACTTGTAGAGCTTCTGGAAGATGTCCACAGCCTGCGCCGTGGAATTGGAAGGCATGCCGATCGCATCGGCAATCTTCTTGGCCTGCTCGGCACCCAGGCCGGTCAGCGGGTCAATGAACTCGGTGATGATTTTCTCGGGCGTGGCGTGTGCCACTTCCTCGATGTCCATACCGCCTTCGCTGGACGCGATAAACGCCAGCTTTTGCGACGCACGGTCAGTCACGATGGACACGTAGTATTCTTTGTTGATGTCGGCGCCGTCTTCGATGTAGAGGCGGCGGACTTTTTGGCCTTCCGGGCCAGTCTGGTGCGTTTTGAGCTGCATGCCCAGGATTTCACCAGCCAGGCGCTTGACGTCATCGATGGACTTGGCCACTTTCACGCCACCACCCTTGCCACGCCCACCGGCGTGAATCTGCGCCTTGACGACCCAGACCGGGCCTCCAAGCTTTTGGGCAGCTTCCACCGCCTCTTGAACTGTGAAGGCGGGGATGCCGCGGGGCACCGGCACACCGAATTGGCGCAAAAGTTCTTTGCCTTGGTATTCGTGAATTTTCATGACGTCTCTTAGGGAGCTGGACAAATTTCACCAAATTGCAACAATTTGTTGCCGCAAACTGGCACTGGACACATCAACTCCGAAATGTATCATGTTGCAATGCACCAAACTTGTGTCTGGCTTACAGCCCGGGTTTGGCCCCGATTCGCTTCTCCCTGTGGAGCCGCTGTGGCGGCAATGGCATGAAAAAAATATTTATTGATGGCGAGGCTGGCACCACCGGCCTGCTGATCCGGGAACGACTGCAGACCATGGCGGGCGTTGAACTCATCAGCATAGCCCCGACCCTGCGCAAGGACGCCAGCGCCAAGCAGGCGCTGATGGCCCAGGTCGATCTGGTCGTGCTCTGCCTGCACGACGATGCCGCTATTGAATCCGTAGCAATGATTGACGCATTAACGAGGGCCAACAGTGGGAAAGGCCCCAAGGTCATCGACGCGTCCACGGCCCACCGCACGGCACCGGGCTGGGTCTATGGCTTTCCCGAACTGGCCGCCGGCCAACGCGAAGCCGTGGTTCAGGCCAGCCGTGTGGCCAACCCCGGTTGCTATGCCACCGGCGCCATTGCGCTGATCCGGCCGCTGGTAGATGCTGGTGTGTTACCCGCCGATTTCCCGGTCTGTCTGCCGTCCATCAGCGGCTACTCCGGTGGCGGACGCAGCATGATCGAAGCCTATGAGGCAGGAGCCGCCCCGCCCATGGAACTCTACAGTTTGGGCCTCAAGCACAAGCACATTCCCGAAATCATGCGCTACACCGGCCTGACCCGCAGGCCCTTGTTTGTGCCCTCCGTTGGCAACTTCAAACAGGGCATGCTGGTGCAACTGCCACTGCATTTGGACCTGTTGCCGGGCAAACCTTCAGCCCAGGATCTGCAAACCGCCCTGCAAAGGCATTACGCCGGCAGCGAATGGGTGACCGTGGAAGCGGCCACCGCCGACCAAAAGCTCGACGCCGTGGCATTGAACGATACCAACAAGATGGAACTGCGGGTGTTTGCCAACGACGCCAAGGCCGATGGGTTTGCGCACGCGGTGCTGGTGGCACGGCTGGACAATCTGGGCAAGGGTGCCAGCGGTGCAGCGGTACAAAACCTGAAGCTGATGCTGGGGCTTTAAAGAGCAGAGGTCTGCTCGCTCCGGACCGTCAGAGCGGCACGTTTTGCTCCGTGTCCCCCGCGCCCTTTGGGCGCTCCTCCCTAACCTACGCAAAACGCGCCGCTCTGACGGCCCTCCGGGTTTTGGCGCTTCAATGTCTCTCGACCTCCCCTCGGGCACCCATCTCTCGAACTGATGGCGCGGGGTAGGGATTTTGCGCAGGTTAAGACACCGTTGTGAATGTCAAGTGACTATCGGCTTCAAATGGTCGGCATTGAAGGGCTTCCTGGACTTGAGCACCCCGTAGGCAATGGCCAGCAGCTTGTGCATGCACGCCACGACGATGACCTTG